>Ga0209006_10000056_pt1 | contig 113089 bp, 83 predicted proteins | sample JacPin_JW_Ref_O2_FD_188567 | JGI IMG/M metagenome (GOLD analysis project Ga0209006, IMG submission 188567) | Forest soil microbial communities from Algoma, Ontario, Canada - Jack Pine, Ontario site 1_JW_Ref_O2 (SPAdes) (version 2) | ecosystem: Environmental > Terrestrial > Soil > Boreal... | reverse complement strand
AGTTGATGACGAAAGACTGCACCGTCATCCGCTACAACAAGAATTTGCAGCAGACGGATGCGAAGCTGGTGGAGATGCTGGAGCGTTTTCGCAAAGTGAATTTGAGCGACCGCACGCAGTGGGCCAACACCAGCGTGGTATTCACCCGGCAGCTTTACAACATGCTGCAACTGTCGCGCGTGATCGCACAAGGTGCGACACTGCGCGATGAATCGCGCGGCGCGCACTACAAGCCGGATTTCCCCGAGCGCGACGACAAGAATTTCCTGAAGACGACGAAGGCATACTTCGCCCCGGATGCGGATGAGCCGAAATTTGAGTTTGAGCCGGTGGATACGTCGCTGATTCCGCCACGGCCGAGGAATTATGACGTGGCGAAGTAAGGAGGGTAAATGGGCAATTTCGCTCCTTTTCAAGAAGAAAAGTTGAGCCAGCTTCAGGAGGAATTGCGGATGCTGCGACCGCAGGTCGCGAGCAAGCTGCCGAGAAAGGGTACCAGCGGCGATGGTTATGCCTTCACGGAAGTGGAGGGAGTTACAGTCGTGCTAATTGCGCGAAGGACTTCCAAACCTTGGGGTGGCTATAAACTGCCTGCTGTCATTGAATATGGTGAGGAAGGCAAGCGCCCAAGAACCTCGCTCGATGCTGCGTTGCGTGCGGACATACTCTTCAAGGGGCAGTCGAGAGGAAGTGTTGGTAAAACAGGACATTTTCACCCAGTCGTCAACACGGACTGGAAGTGTAGAAGCGCCGACTGTCCCTGCCAGGATGAAGGCGAAGTTGATCGCAAAAATCGGAGCCTCTCAGGAAACAGGAAACGCTAACTCGAATGGCTAACAAATCCGTCCTCATAAAAATCAAGCGCCAGAACACTCCCACGTCCAAGTCTTACTGGGAAGAGTTTGAACTCGCCTGGCATCCGGGCATGAACGTGATCTCCTCGCTCATGGAGATTGCCGCCAACCCCGTTACCCGCGAGGGAAAGCCGACCACGCCCATCACCTACGATTCGAATTGCCTTGAGGAAATCTGCGGCTCCTGCGCAATGCTGGTCAATGGACGCGCCCGCATGGCCTGTTCGGCCCTGATCGATAATCTTGAACAGCCCGTCAAACTCGAACCGTTCTCCAAGTTCCCGGTGGTGCGCGACCTCGCGGTTGATCGCAGTGTGCTCTTCGAAAATCTCAAAGCCGTCAAGGCATGGGTTCCTATCGACGGCACTTACGACCTGGGTTCCGGTCCGCGCATCACGCAGGAAGAGCAGGAAGAAGCCTACCCTTTATCCAATTGCATTTCCTGCTGCTGCTGTATGGAGGCATGCCCGCAATTCAACGAAGACACGGGCTTCGTCGGCGCGGCGACGATTGCGCAGGTACAACTGTTCAATACTCATCCCACGGGAAAAGCGCTGAAGCGGGAACGTCTCTCCGCGCTGATGGGCGATGGCGGAATCCAGGAATGCGGCTACGCGCAGAACTGCGTTGAGGTCTGCCCCAAGGAAATCCCGTTGACCAATGCCATATCCGAAGTGAGCGGCCAAGTGATGAAGCAAGCCCTCGGGGACCTGTTCCGGCGCTGATTGCCCATTAAGAAAACACTTCCAGTTCGAACTACCATTCAGCCCGCCCACGGAGTATCGATGACGAAAATCAGTATTCTCTATCCGAACAATAAAGGCTCGCGGTTCGATATGCGTTATTACATCGATACGCATATGCCGTTGTCGATTAAGCTCCTGAGCGCTCATTCCGCTTTCAAGGGAGTTTCTGTCGAGCGCGGAATCAGGGGCGTTGAGCCGGGAACAGATGCGGCATTCGTGGCGATGTGCCACTTTCTGTTTGATTCCGTCGAAGACTTTATGGCGGCTTTTCTGCCGCATGCGGCGACCCTCCAGGGCGATATACCGAACTACACGGACGTCCAGCCCGTCATTCAGGTGAACGAAGTCCTTATCTCTAGCTCTCGATGAGGCGGAGAGATACGATTTAGAAGTTGACCTTTTCCGACGCTGATTTTTGTCACCTCCCCGTAAAACAGTTAAACTATGAAAAGATGAAACTGGCTGTAAATTTATGATACTAAACGACATGACGGAGTGTACAAACCCCGCCAAATTGGCCGCTGACGTGCCACGTTAAGGGTGTGATTGCGCTGTCCTCTGGGTGCAGTAACTTGCGGTAACCATCGGTCAGATGTCCTGCATTGAACGTTTGTAATTTCTTAACTGGGTCCGCCAGTTGGGATACTTGACAGCATGGCTTACAATTACCGCTCGCGCGGCACACAGCAGGACGCAGAACTGGACTTGCATTGAGAATTTCCCTGAAGCGCCAATTCGTCATCGTTTCGTCGATCGTCTTTGCATCGATATTGTTTGCGTGGACCTGTTTGTGCGGCTCCGCGTTTGCCGCGACCCGCATTGTGACTCATCGGATCGCGCATCGGCATCGGCTGCATTGGCTCGTACGCTGGAATCCTATGTTCCGGCCTTCGCATGAATCTCTGCTTTTGCAGAACGCGGAGATCAATCGCCTCGACCTGCCGCGCATTCAGGATGACAATGAGTTGGAAGCTCTTAAGCTCAGCGGAGATTTGCTGCCGATAGTTCCCGGCGAAACCCTGCGCTTCGATCCGCGGCTCGATCCTTCGCGGCGCTTCTGCCGCCCCTGGACACGCGATTTTGTCGAGGACCTGAGCCAGGCTTACTATCACCGCTTTCACGACCAAATTCAGGTCAACTCCGCCGTACGCACGGTGAAAGTACAGAAGAAACTTCGCCGCCACAATCGCAATGCCGCTCCCGCCGATGGCGATACCGCTTCCTCGCACTTGGCCGGGCTGACCGTCGATCTGCAACGCCGCGGCATGACTAAAGAACAAATTCGCTGGACTGAACGCTACCTGTTTTACATGAAGGCGCTGGGCTTGGTCGAACCCGAAGAAGAACGCCATCAGTGGGTATTTCACATCATGGTTTCGGGGCGCTACGCGGAGTGGCGTGAGTCGCAGACGGTCGTTCCCATGGAGCACCCGGAAGTCACTCCTCCAGAAACTCAGATCGCCGCGGATCGCGCGGAATAGGTCGTTCGATCTGAAAGGGTCTCGCCGCACTACGGGTTGTATTGTGCTTCTCCGTTGCCGAACGACCAGTTCTCCCACGCGGTTTCCACCAGATTGATCATCAGATTCTGCGGTTTCAGGCCTGGGTTCTCGGCCAAAATCTCACTCATGCGTTTGTAGAGTTTTCGCTTCTGCGCGGGCTTGCGGCCGGCTGACAGGGTGATTTGCACGAGAACAAAACCGTCACTTCGCTGGATGTCGAGGTACGAGGGATCATAGATCAAGTCTCCGGCGGAATGTTCGGTCACAACCTGAAATCGATCTTGTGCCGGAATTTCGAGCGCTTCGACCATGGCGCGATGGACACCGTCAGCCAAGGCCGAACGATAAGATTGCGGCTTGCCCTCGAGCAAAGAAATTCGAACCAATGGCATCTCCAGCCTCCTCAAGCGATACGTGGTTAATATCAGTTCGGCGGAACTATCACGAATGGATGAACCGGACTTGCCACGCGATTCACAAACCGGCAAGCCGCATCATGTTTTAATAAACCGATGATAGTTCTCATGGCAGGGTTACCAGGTACTGGCAAGACCACGCTGGCGCAAGCGCTTGCCCGTGAAACCTCAGGCCGCGTGTTGAGCAAAGATGAGATTCGCCATGCGATTTTCTTGCCTGAAGAAATCGAATACTCTTCGCGGCAGGATGATTTCTGCGTTGAAGTGATGCTTGAGACTGCGGCGTATTTGCTGCAGCAAAACCCTGAGCGGTTTGTCTTTCTGGATGGCCGCCCGTTTTCGCGGCGCTACCAGATCGAGAACGTGCTCGCTGCCGCCGCTTCCCTACACCAACCATGGCGCATTCTCGAGTGTATCTGCACGGACGAGGCTGCCAAGCTGCGCCTTGAACAGCACGCTGCAAGTGGCGAGCACCCCGCGGGCAATCGCAGCTATGAACTTTATCTGGAGGTAAAAGCCCGCTTCGAGGCGATCACCGTGCCGAAGACTGCTGTTAATACTGATCGAGATCGGGAAGCGTGTTGCGCCCAAGCGCTGGCTGCCATACTCTGATCACCCTTCCTTGACGCCCCGACCGCCTGTACAATCGGTGACCACACCATGATCCGCCATCGGACGGTAACCAGGCATTCTCGTGTTTTTCTCTTCTTCGTCGTCCTCCTTGCAACGTCATTCGCTGCTGCTCAAACTTCTGCCGCAGCAGACAATGGCCCGCAGGTTACGGCACGAGCGCGGGCCATCCACGACTCAGCCATCGTCGTTGACACTCACGCGGACACGCCGCAGCGCTTCCTCGACGAAGGCTTTGATATCGGATCGACGGACGCGAACGATGTTGGCCACATGAGTCTCGACAAGGCTCGCCGCGGCAATCTCGGTGCTGAATTTTTTTCCATCTGGGTGGATCCGGAAACGAATCAAGGCCACTTTGCGCAACATACCTTTGACCTGATCGATTCAGTCTACGAACAGGCGGCGCATCATTCTGATCGCATGATGATGGCTTTTTCCGTTGCCGATATCGAACGCGCCCACAAAGAGCATAAGCTTGCCGCGCTGATGGGCATCGAAGGCGGACACTCAATTGAGAACGACATGCATCTGCTGCGCGATTACTACCGGCTGGGCGTGAGATACATGACGTTGTCGTGGTCCAACACCAACGAGTGGGCGGATTCTTCGGGCGACATCAATGATGAGAAAGTGCAGCACCATAATGGTCTGACTGATTTCGGCAAACAGGTGGTGCTGGAGATGAACCGACTGGGAATGATGGTCGATATTTCCCATGTCGCAGACAAAACTTTCTGGGACACGATTGCCACGACCAAGGCGCCGGTCATCGCATCGCACTCATCGGCGCGGGCACTGGTCGACGCGCCCCGCAACATGACCGACGACATGCTGCGCGCCGTAGCCAAGAACGGCGGCGTGGTGCAGGTGAATTTTTTCAGTGGATTCGACGATCAGACTTTCCTCAATCGCGTGAAAGATCAATCCAAGGATCAGGCTGCGGCGATTCAGAAATATGTCGACCACCTCAAAGCCGATGGCAAACCGATCAACTACGTGGAGATCGACCGCATCGAGCGCGAATGGATGGCGATGATCCCGCGTCCGCCGTTCAAGGTGCTGATCAACCACATCGATCACGTTGCGAAAGTTGCTGGCGTCGATCACGTCGGCCTGGGATCGGACTTCGATGGCGTCAGTGGCGCGACGCCGCAAGGCATGGATTCCGCCGCAGACCTGCCCAAGATTACACAAGCACTACTTGATCGCGGCTACAGCGCCCAGGACATTCACAAGATCTTAGGCGGAAATCTGCTGCGGGTGTTTGGAGAAGTGGAGCGCGTGAGCCGTCAGATGCGCAGTGGCGTCGCCGAAACCGCGCACTGATTGAGTTGAGTGGGTCGATCAGTTCCGCCCAGCGGCCTGCTGGATGGCTTGTGCGTAGCTGTCGCCGTAGGTCTTGTTTTGCGGATGATGCGGACTGAATGCGATCAACCAATCGTCCGTATAGAGCTCGATAACGGTGGCGTGGTTCTTGATCGCGAAAGGAAGCAGCGGCGCGAGCGGCCCTGTCATGGCTGAAAGTTTGGCTAAGGTCATGCCTCCGCTTTGTTGTCCACCTTGACCTTGGCCGCCTTGCCTGCGCCCTGCCCATTGTCCTTGATTACCGGCCTGTCCGCCCCACTGGCCGCCACTACCCTGATTCTGTCCCCAGTTGCGATTCTGCCATCCACCTTGTCTTCCCTGCCCTTGACCTGGACCTGGCTGTGATCCTGCTTCGCAGTTTGGGCAGCTCGGGCCCAGCGTCTGCAATTCGAGCGGCACCTGGCCCTGATAGCGCTCGAACAGCGCGCACCAGTCGGCCTGCATTCCCGTGCAGTTACGCATGGCTCCGGCTCCGAGTCCCTGATTGCCGAAGCCGATGCCGTTCTTCACCGCGATGGGCGCGATGAAGTCGGAGACCTCCTGCGGATTCACTCCCGGCGCCTGCACCGGCGTGATGCTTACGATAAGCTGCCGCGATGAATGCAGGCTGCCTTCGAAGTCCAGCATTTTTTCGAGATAGGCATTCCAGGAATATTTTTCGGAATTGCCGATGGTGTAACCCCAGCGCTTTGTGTAAGCCTCGCCACAGGGCGTCGACGGATCCTGCCATCCGCGAGGAAGATTGATTTCTCCACCTTTGCCGAGGCCGATGCGAATGTAGCTTACGCTTTTGTTCTGCGCGTAGTGTTCGGTCAGCGCTTTGATGGCCGCTTCATAGTTGGACTGAAAAGTATCCGCGAAAAAATTGGGGGCCTGTGCGCCGTCACAGGTAACGTAATTGGAAGCGCCGAGCGCGGTCCACATCCAGGCGGGCATGGCGCAGTTCCCTACTCCGCTTTGGCCGTGTGAGCCGCTGCCATTGCCAGGACACGAAGGCGGACCTCCATAGGGCGTAGTGTGGACAACGAGATTCGCGGTCTTGCCGGCGGCAAGCCAGGGAGCGATAGCATCGTCGATGATCTTGAAATCGTAACGCGTGTGCTTGCCCGTGGCAGTGTCGCCGAGATCGAAGTCCGACCAGTCAACGCGCAGGACCGCGCCGGAAATATAAGGAAAGGCCCGCGAAGATTTGTCGAGCAGATAGTTCTGCACGTCATCGTAGTCGCGCTGCTGCGGGCTGGTCGGAGGGAAAAGAACTTCGAATGAGACGGAGTGAGTGATGTCCTGGGCCTGAGCGAAGGACGCGCTCAGAGTCAGGCAGAGGATTGCGGCAAGCAGATATTTTGGCATGGATTTATTAGAAGCCGGCAATGTCAAAAGCGTTTAATCGCAGAGTTCGCAAAGGACGCGGAGAAGAACAAGCAAATCAACGATTCTGGAGCTTTGCAGATTTCTTTCCTTCTTTCACATCTTATAGGCCCTGGCTACTGCCCGGCTGCAGCGCTGGTAAATACTGCCGCATAGGCGGAATCGTATCCCTGGTAATTCGGATCAAACGCCGTAAGCCAATCCTGATAATAAATCTCAAGAATCGTGGCATCGTTGCTGACCGCGAACGGCAAAAGATTCACGAGCGAACCGGTAGCGCAACTGGTGGGACTCTGGGGGCAGCTCTGTCCTATGGTCTGCAATTCCAGGGGAACCTGCCCGCTGTACGTATGGAACAACTCGCACCAATCGGCGGTGGATCCCGCGCAATTGCCGACGTCGCTCGCTTCCAAGCCCTGGCTGCCGAAGCCGATGTGCAGCGGCACGGCAGTCTGCGCGATAAAATCTGGCACTCCGTCTCCGTTCATCGGCGTGATGCCCACCATCAATTGCTTGCCGGAGGGGTTGTTGGCGGCTTCAAACGCCAGCATCGACGCGAGATACGGCTCCCAAGTGGTCGAAATGGTCGCGTCCGTCAAGCCCCAGGTGGCGAACTGCTGTGAGCAGGCATCGCCGGAGTCCCAATCTCCAACAGGAATCGTTTCCCCGCCGCGGCCTAGGCCAAAACGTATATAGCCGACCTGGGAATTTGAAGCGTAGTGAGCGATCGCAGCCTTTATGAAGTTTTGGTAATTGGTTTGAAACGCAAGAGCAAAATAATTTGGAATCCGTTGTGGTCCGTTCGCATTTGAGGGAGTGCAAACTGTGTAATCACCGGTGGCTGCCAGGGCGGTCCAGACATAAGCCGGGATGGCGCAGTTGCCTGCTGTGGAGTCTCCAAATTGTCCTTGTGAGCTGCAATCGTCGCTCGAACTGTCTGCATTGGCCCAGAATATAAAATTGGCCTTCTCGCCCGATGTCAAGAGACCGATTTCACCATCCGGATAGGTCCAATCGTAGCTGCCCGATCCGCTGTCGATTGCGCTCCATTCGACCTGAAAGGTTGCGCCGGAGACTGGCGCCTGCGAATTATTCAGGACGAATGGGGAGATACCGGGATTATTCTGAGCCCCCGGCGGGATCAAAATATTCATGGAGACAGGGCCGCTAGTATTGCCGCCACCTCCTCCACCACCGGTTGAAATCGAAGGATGGTTAGCGCCGCCACATGCGGCTAGCAGGATTAACGCCGACACAGTTGCAACCAGAACAACACTTCGGGGGAACTTTCTCAAACACGCCTCCCAAGCTTAGGGCGATTTCTTTTGTAGGCACCGAAGTGCCCCGTTTCTCTCCATAACACAAACTCGAAGGAAAAGTTGTCCGCTATTCCGGGGCATTCGCTCCTCTATTAATACATGATCTTTGATTTCAGACATTTGCGCAGGTACAAACTAAGGTACAAGGCCGATTTCTCGCGCCAGACATCGACTCACGAATCATGTATGATGCGCTTGAAAAAAAGGACGCGTGATGGGATCAAGACAAATCCGCTTCTGGCTGTTGACGGTCATCCTAGTAGGCGCGGCAGAGTTACTTCTCGGGGCGGGTTCTTCCTCCCCGAAAGTTCCCACCAATGTTGCCTACGTGAGCGAAGAGGAGGGTGGGATCAGCGTGATCGACTTGAGCACGCTGAAGGTAATCCGCAAGTCCGAAACGAACGATCTCGAGCCACGAGGACTGGCGGTGACGTTCGACGGAAAATACCTCATCACATCGAACAAAAACACAAGGGATGGCGGGGTCTTCAGTACGCCGGACCTGCGCTTGCTTCGACGAATTCCTATCGGAGAAAGCCCCGAATTCGTCAAGATCAATCGCGCCGGTGACAGGCTTTTTGCGACTTTCGAACCCAGTTCGAAGGGCGGACCACCGGGAGCACCGGCTGCAGCGGGAGCCGCGAAAGCCGCGGCAGAAGAGGATGACGAAAACGGGCCGCCGGCACAGATCTCCACATTTCATATCGGAGATTGGAAGCCAGGTCCGGTTTCCACCGCGGGCCAGGAAACGGAAGGCATCGAATTTTCGCGCGATGGAAAATTGATGCTGGTGGCCAACGAATCGCAGGAAAACATCGGAGTATTCGATGAGGTTACCGGGAAGCATCTGCGAGACATCGATCTGAAAACCTACGGAATCCGCCCGCGCGGCCTGAAAGTTTCGCCGCTGGGTAACGGGTACGCGGTGACGATGGAAGGCTCGGGGACTCTACTGAGAATGGACCCGGACTTCAAGGTAATCAAATCCGTGCCAACCGGGGCGAAGCCCTACGGAGTCGCGTTCGATCGCGCGGGCAAGCGCATCTTCGTTTCAGCCGCACAGGCAGGTAAACTCCAGGTGTTTTCCGCGGATTCTTTGCAACTCCTTGCGGAAGTGCCTACCGGCAAGCGGTGCTGGCATTTCACATTTACACCCGACGATTCCAAGATTCTGCTGGCCTGCGGACGATCAAACAATGTAGTGGTGATCGACGCGAATTCGTACAAGCCGCTCGGCACAATCGAAGGATTCAAGCTGCCGTGGGGCATCGTGACCTACCCGAGGTCCTATGGCAGCTTGGGATTGCCTTAGATACTCTTTCGCCTAACGCCAGACTCCTCTAAGCTGACTGCAAACGTAAATCACATGGCAAACTACTGCACCACAAGAATGCGCCTACTCTTCTTAACTCTGGGCATCGCCCTGATCTTTATACTTCACCCGTTCGCGCGCGCCCAAGAGCAAGAGAAAGAGGGCAACTGGCGGATCGATCCGCTGCACAGCGGAGCCCATTTTAGCGTCCGTCACATGATGATCTCGACGGTGCGCGGGGAATTCACGGGCGTCACTGGATCCGTGAACTACGATCCGAAGGATCCTGCGCGGGATGCCGTGGAAGCCACAATTGATTGCGCCACCGTGAACACAGGCGTCGCCAAGCGTGACGCTCAGCTAAAGAGCGCCGATTTTTTCGATGTTGCCCACTATCCTACGATGAAGTTTAAGTCCAGGCGGGTGGAGAAGGCGGGTGAGGGAAAGCTCAAAGTAACGGGCGATCTGACCATCAACGCTACGACGCAAGAGGTAGTTTTGGACGTTGCGGGGCCGAGCGCATCGATCCGCGATCCTCGCGGAAACGAGAAGGTCGGCCTCGCCGCCAGCACTCAGATCAGCCGAAAGAAGTTCGGAATTACCTGGAATGAGACGATGGAATCAGGCGGGGTTGCGGTCGCCGATGAGGTCTCGATCAGCCTCGATCTGGAGCTGATCAAGAACACGAAACCGCAGTAAAATCAACTTCACAACTGAAGGAAAGAGCAGATTTCAATGAGCTTGTGGAATGATCCCGATCGCTGGTCAGCACTATGTTCAGGCGAGGCGTGTCCGATATGTCGCGGAAAGGAGCCGCTGGATCTGGTAGCGAACCTTGAGACGTCCTGGCTAACAATGCAGGAGGGAGCGCCGGTTCGTGGCTATGTTTGCCTTGTCTCGCAAATTCATGCCGTCGATCTACACGATCTCCAGGAAGCGGCGGCCTGCGCATTCATGCGTGATGCCCGCAGGGTGTCAAAGGCGGTTGCGTCCGTTACCGGGGCGGTGAAGATGAATTACGAAATTCACGGGAACTCGATACCGCACTTGCACATGCACTTCTTCCCGCGATATCGGAGAGACCAATTTGAAGGGCAACCCATCAATCCACGAGTAGTCGTGCAACCCGTGTACGCTCCCGGGGAGTTTGAAAAAACCCGTAGTGCGCTTTTAGTTGCGCTTGGCTCCAACGTGGCATAACGCATTGGTCGAGGCGACAGGCGCTCAACATTTTTCAGACTGACCCACCAACCAGGACTGCAAATTGCAAGTGCTCGCTTCCGAACCGCAACATTGGGTTACGGTAACAACCCGTAAACATCCAGTTCGACGGCGGTGTTCACGTAGACTTTGCCGTTGGCCACGGTTGGAGTGGCAAATTTGACGGCGGCTCCGGCGATGTCGCGCTTACCAGACGCTCCGCTATTGTAGAGGCCATGAGCGATGTCCATCGCGTCGTAGGCCCACAGAGTCGCAGCTTTACTGGTTGCAGCGCCATCGGACTCGATGACCCAGACGATGCCGTTCTTCGTTCCGTTGCTAGAGATCGCCGGAGTGTCGCCGGGATAGCCGATCACCTGCGCGCCCACGGTTAGCGGGCCGCCGGAAAGAATCGCTGTCCCTCCGGGATAAGTAGAAATGCCAAACTGCCTCAGCACGTCCTTGACGCCCTGGATGTAAATCTCGCCGTTGAAGTAAGCGGGCGTGCCCCAGTTTCCTGTGGGCGTTGTGGCGCCGCCGATGGTGGTATAGAGAGACTGCACTACATTGTCGGCGGTGGCGCTGAAATGGCCCATATTGTCGCGATTCACCAGATACATAGTTCCGCTCTTGCCCGCGGCCAGAGCCTCATGGGTAACGGCACCGGGTTGATCGGGCAGCAGCATGGGACCGGAGGACGACAGATCGAGGTTGATGGCTTCCACGTTCTCGTAGGCTTGATTGAAAGGCGCAAAGTAATCGGTAACGTTGAGCGTGGTGCCGCTGGGCGTGAGCTTTACGAAGCTGATTCCACCGCCGACGCTATTGTCAAAGCTGCCGGTGCCGGTCGTGTAGTAAATATTGCCGCTGGCGTCTGCGGGAATTCCTCCTCCGCCGTGCCAAATGCCGCCCTTGTCTCCGTTGGGCGTGTCATTGTAGATAGTCTGCGCCAGGGTGGTTTCGTTATAGCCCAGGATCCAGCCGTGGTAGGGACTGATATCTTCGAGCGACGAGAACGCCATGTAGACAGTTCCGTTGAGCAGTAGCAATCCCGCGCGGCTGTTCTGGCGCATGGAGTTAAAGGTTACCGTTCCGCCGACGTTGTCGTAACCAGTGCCCGGAACCTGGGCGCAAATCAAGACCGGGCTGCCGGACATTTCCGCGCCCGTACTCAGGCTGAGCTTATGCAGATAATGGAAAAATGTGGGCGCTACCTCGCCCGGACAGTTCGCGGTGCCGGTGGTATTAAGGGTGCGGGCTTCCACGAACATTACGCCCATCACCGGATCGATCACCGGGGTCGCGGTGATGCCAATCTTCGGACTAATATCGAGCCCCTTTTCGATGTCGGCTTGGGGAATGGCAGTAATGCCCGGGGGATTGATAAAGCTCTTTTGCCACAGCGGATTCGGGTAGAGGGTGCCGTTGTCGGCGTCGAAGGCGTAGACGCTGTCGTTCTGCGTCGCGACAAACACCACGTTGTGATTCACGCCGGCAATGTTCAGATTCGGCACCCACAGCGGCTCGCCATAAATCTGGCCGTCCACGGGATAGCTGAAGAGCTTGCCGAATTGCGTCGGATTGACGTTGCCTGTGGTCAGCGCGGCTTCGCTATTGTTCTGGCCGGTGCGGAAAGTGTCGTTGTGATGGGTGACGGTTCCGGTGTAGCCGGAAACGACGATGGGCACCGAAGCGCTCTGCTTGGTGTTGGCAACGTTTACGGCTTTGACGATGTGCGAACCAGCGGTCGCCGGCGGAGTGTAAAGCCCGGCGGTCGTAATAGTTCCTACCGTGCTGCTGCCTCCGGCAACGTTATCCACGTACCAGGTGACGTTCGTGGTTACAACGTTGCTGAGGTAGGCGGTGTATTGCTGCGTTTGCGTTGTGGTGACCGAAGCGGCGCGCGGTTTCACCAGTACTGGGGCAGGCGATGCGCCGGTTCCGGTCAGAGCAACCGTCTGGATTCCCGCGGGATCGGTCAGGTTGACATCGATCCAGCCGGGGCGCGCCCCGTTGATCGAAGGAGTGAACTTGACAGTGATGGTGCAGGATCCGCCTGCCGCAACCGAAGTGCCGCAGTTGTTGGTCTGGATGTAATCCCCCGCGGCCGTGATGTTGGCGATCTGCAATGTGGCGGTGCCGGGATTATTGAGTGTCACCGTTTGCGCGGCGCTAGTCGAACCCATGAGCGCGGTCGCGAATGTGAGACTCGTCGGCGAGAACGAAACCGTGCCGCCACTGACGCCATTGCCCATCAGGCCGGCGACGTGCGGGCTGCCAAGAGCGTTGTCGGTAACCCAGACTGCGGCGGTTCGGCCCCAGGCTGCCCCGGGTGTGAATGTAACCGTGATCGTGCATGTGGCATTGATGGCCACGCTCGTCCCGCAGTTGTTGGTCTGGGAAAACTCGCTCGGATTGGTGCCGGCAATGGTGACACTGGAAATGGTGAGCGCCGTCTGGCCGTTGTTGGTCAGAGTAATGCTTTGCGAAGTGCTCGAGGTGCTGAGGGTCTGGTCGGCGAAAGTCAGGCTGCTGGGACTGAACTGAACCGCCGGGGCCAACCCGGTGCCGGTCAGATTCACGGTCTGCGTGGTGGGCGATGCGTTGTCGGTGATGGTGAGACTTCCAACTCGCGCGCCGGTCCATGAGGGATCAAAGACTACGGTAAACGTGCAGTTCGCTCCGGCCGCTACAGATGTGCCGCAGTTGTTGGTCTGGGTGAAGTCTGAGCCATTGGCTCCGGCGATTTGAACCTTCTTGATGGTGAGGGTCGCGTTGCCCGTATTGGTCAAAGTGACTGGTAGGGAGATTCCAATGCCCACTTGATCATTGCCAAAGGCCAGGCTCGTCGGCGAAAGAGTCACCACGGGCTGCGCCGCGGCGAGCGAGGCGAAACATCCCAGAACCACAGAGAGCAGCACGAGTTGCGAAGCGCGATGCGACTGCATCATCCCATCCTCCAAAAAGCGGCAAGGGCGGGCAACATTGTGCGCCAGCCCTGGCAAGCAATTATTGCGTTAACACTGTAACCATGTTTCCGACGGAGTCGGCAGTGGCAAAGTCGAGCTTGCCATTGTTGTTGAAGTCGCCGATCACAATCGATTGCGCACCCGCGGCGGCGGGGAAGTCGTTATGCGTACCAAAAGTTCCGGTGCCGGTTCCCAGCAGGACGGAAACGCTTCCCGCCGTCGAGTTCGCCGTGACCAGGTCAAGAATTCCGTCGCCATTCACATCGGCGACAGCAACCGAGTCAGGACCAACGCCTGTGGTATAAGGCACGCCTGCCTGGAAGGTGTCATTGCCGTTGCCCAGGTAGACGGTGACCGTGCTGGCCGCCTGACTGACGACGGCGATATCCATCTTGCCGTCGACGTTGAAATCACCCGCGATGACCGCCGATGGCGCGGAGGCCAACGAGATCGCCGCAGCGGCGTTGCCAAACGCGCCGGTTCCCTTGCCCGGCAAAATGGTCAAGGTGTTGTTCTTGTTGTTGACCAGCATGATGTCGGCAAAGCCGTCATTGTTGAAGTCTGAAGTGAGCACCTGAACCGGGCTGCTCAACGCGGTAGCCAGCGGCGTGTTGGTGATCCAGAAAGTGCCGTTGCCGCGGCCGAGGAATACGGTGACTGTATTGTCCTGACCATTGGCGACCGCGAAGTCGGAGAAGCCGTCCAGATTGAAATCGGTGACGGAGAGCGACACCGGATTCACGACATTCGTAATGGTGTTGGCCAGGGTAAAGTTGCCAGCGCCATCGCCCGCGAACACGTCGACGATGCTGTCTGGGCTGATGCCCACCAGAAGATCGAGATGCCCATCTTCGTTGAAGTCTCCCACCGCAATGGAAGTCGGCAGTGAGGTGATGCTGCTGCCGATGCTGAACGACTCTCCCGTGGTGAAGGTGCCGTCGCCGTTGCCCAGAAGAATCTGGACGGAGGGCGTGCTGCCATTAGCCACTGCCAGGTCGAGCTTGCCGTCGCCGTTGAAATCGCCGGTAGCCAGCAGGAGCGGATTGGGACCTCCGCTTATGCCGCTCGCAACAGGAGCCGGAGTAAAGGAACTGGTGATGGGGAACATCGCAGGAGCGGAAGTGCCGCCGCCCGGCGCTGGATTCGTGACCGTGACAAGGGCCGTCTGCGCGGTCGCGACCTGGGCCTTGGTGAGCGTGCCGGCCACCCCGCGTTTGCTGACAAACTTGGTGGGGAGTGCGACACCGTTAAAGTTCACCACTGAGTTCGTGACGAAGCCCATACCCGTCAGGTTTAACGTAAAGGCCGCGCTGCCGGGCGCAACCGTGATCGGCTTGAGCTGCATGATCGTGGGCACACCGTTGTTCGCGGCGGCGATGCCGCTTCCCGTAAGAGAAACCGAGAGCGGGCTGTCGGGCGAACCCCAAGTATCGCCATTCGAACCAAAACCCGACCCGAAATAAACCGTGAGAACCGGGTAGGTGGTTGCGCCGAGGTAGAGCGGCGAGAACGTAACGTTAACCACGCAATTGCCCCCGGCCGTGAGAGTCGCCGGGCAGTTGTTGGTCTGGCTGAACTCGCCGAAATCCTGCACACCGCCGATGGAAATTGCATCGATCGGCACTGACGCTGTCGTCTTGTTGGTGACGGTGACTGCCGTGGGCGCGCTGGAAGAACCGATCGCCACGCTGCCGAAGGCCAGCGAAGTAGCCGACGACGACATGCTCATGCCAAAGCCAGTCAGGTTGACGACCTGAGTTTTGGTGACATCGTTGTCGGTAAGGGTAAGAGTGCCAGGCACCGGCCCTGTCACCGTCGGCTTGAAGGAAACACTGATGGTGCAGGATGCGCCGGGAGCCAGAGGGCTGCTCTTGATGCAAGTGTTGCTCTGGGAAAACGGCGGGTTATTGGGCTGCACCCGTGTGATGGTCAAGGGCGTGGTGTTGTTGTTGGTTAGCGTCACGACTACAGGAGCGCTGATAACTCCAACCACTTGATTGCCGAAATTTATGCTGGGCAACGAAAGAGCGGCTCCTGTGCCTATTCCGCTAAGCGTGACCGTTTGCGTTCCTAAATTGCTGACCATCACGATCGAGCCGGTTTGCGTTCCCAGCGCCGTTGGCGTGTAAGTAAACGAAACGGTACAGAAGTGTCCGGGATTCACTGCAGCCGTGGTGCAGTTATTGGTCTGAGCGAACGGTCCCGTCGTTGTGATGCTGGTGAATGTTGCGCTCTTGGTCGACTGATCGGCCCACGTCAAATTGAATTTTGGACTGGTGGTGCCGAGCGACTGTGCGGCAAAGTTCTCTGTGCTTTGAATGTAAGGGCACGACAGTTGGTTCAGGACCAGCGGCGGATTTCCCGCCTGGCTGAAATTGAATACGTCAGAAAGATCGTTGACGATCAGATCGCGGCCGTTCAGCGAGGGCAATCCCCAGCGCTCTTCGATGAACTTTAATACAGACGACGATTCCGACTGAACGTGGCTCACATAGCCCGGCTTGGAAAACGGAGAGATGAAAAGAACGGGAGCGCGCGGGCCCAGACCATACATGTCTTCGTACGGCGGCGGAACGTGATCGTAGAACCCGCCAAAGTCATCCCAGTTCATGACGATCAAGGTAGGCTCGTTGACCCAGTACTGCGTGGAATTCATGATGGCGTTGATTTGCTGCACAGCCCAGTTCTGGCCCAGGCAGGTACTGATCGGTGGATGCTCATTGCCGCCCAGCGTGACCAGCCAGCTCACCGCGGGCAACTTACCGGCAGCAACATCCGTGACGAATGCGGTATCGGGTTCGTAGGTCTCGTTCCAGACGGTGGTGTTATTGAAAATGTGATTGATGGCGTTGTAGGCGTTATAAGCAATATTGGACGGCGCGTAAGATTTCCAGCTCACACCAGCAGCGCTGAGAAGATCGCCCAGCGTGGGAAAGTCATAACAGGGATATTGCGCGGTCAGGTTGCCGAATTCATCGATGCGCTGCGCGGTGGTACCTTCATCTGCGCGGCAGCCCACTTCGGTGGCCGAAGGATTCGACGCCAGAATTCCCTGGCTGATCACTCCACCCGATGTCGCCGCGATGGTGTAAAGGTGATTGGGGAAGCTGGTAGCGTGCAGCGAGGTGAAGTGATTGTCGCCGAGAACGAAGTTATTGGCGTAAGCGTAATAGTTGGGAAGATCTGTCGCATTCAATTGCGCTTCGCACATGAGATGGCCGTTGGCCGTGCAGCTCGGATCGGTGTCGAAGCGGTCCATCTTGCCGAAATCTTCGTCGGAGAGGTTGCACTTCCAGTCATGGCAGATATCGAGCGGGGTGGAATCGTAAAGATGCGGCGCATTAATCGTTGTGCCGTTCGACAGGTGCGGCGTGGTCGTACCATTGGCTGTCTGGCCGCTGCCGGCCGGCGGAACATAAGCGCCGAAGTAGACGTCGTAGCTCCGGTTCTCTTTCATGATGAATACGACGTGCTGAATGCACGACATGTTCTGAGCCGTGCAAACCGCCGTGGTAGGCTGCGTCGAGACCGTTTTGGTTCCGGCCGAATTCTTCGTTTGAGCTTGCAGGCTTGCGGGCAGAGACGCGACGAACGCGACAAGAACAACCAACCCGGCCAATGAAATGCACGTGCAAGCGAAGCGAGAGTATCTCGAAGTCATGAAAAGTTCTCCGGAGTCTTGCGGTCTTGTTCCTGCTTGCGAGCTTTCTAATGTCGTCGCGCCGTGTACAGCGCGAGGAGATGAAGGAACGATCCGCAGAGCTCGTTAACGTGCTGATTCAACTTACAAAATTGAGGAAGAGATTAAGGAGCCCACAGCCTTACGGGGGAATAAAGCCTGCGAAAAGTATGACGATTCTTGCACAGGGGTGTCAAGATGCAAGAATTTGCAACCGGTGGAAAACCGGCCAAGCCAAGCTAAAAGCCGCGTAAAATCTGGGCTGCGGAAGATTACTTCGGTGTGGATCGGTTCTCCGTTTTCTGTCCCATCCCGCAATTTCTTAGTCGTCAATGATGGACTTGATGCGCGGATCGGAGAGTTCATCTGGCGGCGCAGGTTTGCGCTTTGGATGGTGAACGTCCTTGGCGACCAGAGCCGGCCGGCAATCGCATTTCAGGTTCGCCAGTAGACCGCGGCGGCGGCGCTCCAGAATCAGCGACTTCACCCGGCTGGCATCGGATGCGGGCCAGTCATCGCTTAACGCTTCCCATGCTTTCTCTTCGCGTCCGCTGTAAACGTAGTCGAGCACAATGGTCAGAACGCGCTGAGCGGAAGGAAACTGATCGGTAAAAAGTTTCGTGTGGTAGTCGGCTTTGCGAAAGCTTTCGAGGGCAGCAGGAGTGAGTTCGCTGCGCGCCTGCTCGATCTGCTTGTCGTAAAGTTCCGGGAACTGGCTGCTGACATCGACCAATTGGTCGCCCTTCATTTGCAGCATCACGGTAGGAATGACCGCTTGGCCGTGAGGAACAATGAAGTAGTCAAAGACGCCGTCGGCGGCGCGGATCAGCGTCACGCCGTCGGGTTGCTTCTCGAACTTGACCGGAACCGAGTTGTAGAACGCATGCAGCAATCGCGGCTTGCGCTCGAGACTGATGATGTAGGACGTGTAGCAGCAGTGTAGTCCGCCGCTGTATCCGTTGAGAACGATCTCCGGCTTGCTGTCACCGTTCACGTCAGTGCCGGAGATGGGATCGACCGAGAGCGCCCAGTCCGTCGCGATATTGATTTTCTTGCCGTGGGGTGCGATGAGAACGGCGCGGCAGCGCGGATCGCCGTCGCCATCTTTATCGTCTTTGTCGTCCTTGTCGACTTTCACCGGCAGAAGGCGCAGTTTGAACGTTCCTATCTGGTGCACCACCTGAAAGTCTTTTTCGTAAGGACAGGCGAATGCCGCGGCGGCTGGCTTATCCGTAGGCTTCATCATCGCCGGACGGGTGGGACGAATCATATCGTCGTCATCGTCGTCCCCGTCGGCATCCTGCGCGCGGGCGAAGATCGAGAAGATGAAGACAAAACAGAGGAGGAGAAAAAGTAAACGGTTCTTCATAACGGATGCCCTATTCTATCGCTTTTATCAGCGCGGAAAGTTGAGGATGATAAACGTTAGTTACTGCGTATTTTTCAGCACGAGGAGGAAGCCGACCTCGTGGTAGCAACAACTTCGCTTGAATTGTTAATGCGGACGGGATGCAGCGGCAGCGGGATGATTTGTAGCGAGAAGCGAAAAGGCAGGAAGTGGGTATTGCCCGAAGGAAGAAACCGCCAGAACTAGAAGAGGACGAGACAAAACTTTCATCACAAAGATCGGATTTGCCGAAGTGCTTTTGCTGAGGTCTAAGGCTTGAGGTTCAAGGGTGCTCTTCCAGAAACCCGGAAGACTCGTCTAGTCGCCATCGCCCGTATCCACGTTAATCAATTCCAAAGATTGCAGTAGAGGACTCGACTCGGAGACGAACTCCACATGCCCGCACTTGGGGCAGGACAGAATCGCGTGGCCGTGTCCATGACCGTTGGGTACAAGGCTGACGCGCATGAGCTGGTAGCGGTCAAGCTTCTGTTCGCAACGCAAGCAGCAGACGGTTTTCTGAAAAGAATCGTGAGAAATACTACTCGGTAAGTCGATGGCTGGTTTCATGGTTCCTTCTTTAGCGGAAGCGAGGGAGCAGTCCGCAAGACGAGGTTTCTACGCCTCGCCGATTCTGAAAGTTTAGCACGCGGAACCGCGCTCGCAAGTTACCAGCCGCGCAGTCGTTGCCTATGCGGTGACGTGGACTTCGGCGTTCTGCTGCTTGGGATTCAGGATGTGTGCTGCACTCGACTTCGTCAGCAGGAAGTTATCGACGAAAACGGCGTCGATGCCAGAGCAGAAAAACGTGCGAACCGCATCTTTGGGACGAATGACCGGAGGCTCGCCCGGCAGATTAAACGAAGTGTTTACCAAAATCGGCGCAGGCTCATTTTCGCCGAAGCGGCGCAGCAATTCCCAGAGCACGGGGTCGATTTCTCGTTCGACGATGTGCAATCGCACGAGACCACCGGGGAGTTGCAACGCGCGAGGCAGCACATCGGCTTCGGCCTTGACCGAAGCGAGAGAGTTCATCAGGCGGCACAGAGGCGAGCCGACAAAGTAGCGGTCGCAGTCTTCTTCGCGTACCGAGACGGCGAATGGCCGGAATGATTCGCGGTGCTTGATAAAGTCGTTCAAATTTTCGGTGACGTACGGCGCCCAGGGCGAAGCAAGCAAGCTGCGATGACCGAGAGAACGCGGTCCAAATTCAGTGGCGCCGTGAAACCAGCCGACGATCTTGCCGGCCCGCAGCAGTTGCACCGCGGAGTCGATTTTTTTCTCGCCGGTATTTTGCAGGGAGTAGCGGGCCTTCGCGTTGTCGAGGACATCCTTCACATCAGTACGCGTGTAGCTTGGTCCCCAGTAAACGGAACGGACTTCTTTATTCGGCTCAAGGTTGCGGGGATGGTTCAGCTGCTGATGCCAGATGTAAGCGGCCGCGCCAGGCGCAGTTCCAGCGTTGCCCGGAGCCGGCGGCACGAAGATATTGCCCACGCCGAATTTGCGCTCGAGGGATGCCACCAGAAGCGTGTTATGAAACACTCCGCCGCCCAGGCAAATTTGCGTCATGCCAGTTTTTTTCTGGTAGAACGCCAGCAGATCGGAGACAACCTCGGTAACCGCGACTTGCAGGCTGCTGGCCAGGTTGCGCTTCTGCTCGGGCGTGAGTTGCGATTTATCGGCGGGCAGGCCGAGTTGATCGAAGAAAAATTGGGAAGGCTCGAATGCACCCGTAAGATCTCGATGGAAATAATGGAAGTTGACGCCGGGTAGCGCGCTTCCGGGACGGCGCAGCATACGCAGGAAAACATCTTTGTAGACCGGTTCGCCTTCCAGGCTCAGCCACTGGGTTTTGTGCTCGTCTTTCGAAGGGACAAAACCGATCAGATCGGTGAGGCGCGAGTAAATCCAGCCCACAGAGTCGCTAAAAGAGATTGTTTTCTCCGCGCGAATCTTCTCACCATCGCCGGTAGCGATCAGCCCCGCGCGGCCGTCGCCTTCGCCATCGAGGGTAAGAATGAGGGCCTTGTCGAAGGGCGAAAGATAAAACGCGCTGCTTGCATGGCACAAATGATGATCAAGTAAGACAACCTTGCGCCGGGCATCTCGCGCGCCTGCGCCGAGGCGCTGCCGCAGGGAGCGAATGCTGGTCCACTCCCAGGCGAAGCGGCTGAATTCTTTGCCTTCCTGAAACGTGGTGGCGATGGGCGCGAGGGGCGAAAAGCGCGGTCGCGAGAACGAGCGGCGCCTCCAACCGGGAGTCGCGTCGCTGGCTACGGCGATCAGATCGAGGTCTTTCCAGGAAGCGCTTCCCTGCTTCAGGCAAAATTCGATGGCGGCTTCGGGAATGCCACGGGTGACAGACGGCTGCAGCTTGGCATTCTCGATGGCAGCTTCAATCACGCCGTCGCGCAGCAGGGCTGCGGCAGTGTCGTTCTTGAACGAGGATAGACCGAGTATCAGCATGAAGATTTAGAAACCGCAGCTCTGGAAAATATGAACGAGGCCGCGGGGAGGGCGACTCGACGGCGATTACAAATCACCGTCGAGCACCAACGTCAAGATTAGTTCTTTTGCGAAGCGGCGGCTAGTCGTTTTTCCGGAGCCCGCTCATTTGGACTGGCCGGAATCTTCGACGTCCGATATTTTCGCAAAAGTTTGAGAGGCAGATAGCAGTAGGCGACGGCTACGGCCTGATCGAAAGCTCGCAGGCCTCGGTAGAGCAACCGGTCGAGTATTCGTTCGCCGAAGAAAAGAGTGGGCGTTTGGGCATCGACTTTTTCCGGGAAGCATGGCCAGCTTCCGCCCGACTCTTCCTTCCAGTAAGAAATGTACCGAGCGACCTTGCGGCGCACGTCTTCGGAAAGCACTTCGTTTTTTTTCTTTTCCGCACGAATTTTCTCGCTGTTCACCATTTCGTGGTGGCTGGCATCGTAGATGGCGGAGCGATCGGCGTCTTTCAGCGAAACCATCCGGCGATCGAAATCGACGCCGAGAAAACCGCAAACTCCCTGCATCACTTCGGAGGGATTGGAGACGAGTTCTTCATATTGCACGCCATGAACAGGCATGCCTTTGGCGGTCAAAGCATCGTAACCCGATTTAAGATCGCGGCAGCCAAGCAGAGCGCGCAGCACCATGCCGCGCCGGGCAAAGAACGAATCGGTGCGGGCGCGGACCACGCTGCGGCAAACGTCGGCGGGATCGCGCCAGATGACGATAAATTTTGCGTCGGGAAATTCCTCCGCCAGACGCGGCAGGCAGTCGAAATAATTCGGAGACTTGCATCCGCGAATCGGCTGATCGGGAGCGTAGCGCTGCCACACTTGCTCGCTGGCCTCGCGCATGTTTGAAACCTGGCGCGGAAGATCAGGGATGTTGATTTTGTGACGGCTTAAAGCCTGGTTCCAGAACTCCCAGCGCTCGGCCCAGTCCGCCTTGGTTTTGCCACCGATAAATAAAGGCCACAGCAACGGAAGCTCGTCTTCATAGAGCAAGGAAATTTGCGGATGCTGATTGATGAGAGCGTAAAAAAGCGAAGTACCCGACCGCCACATGCCGACGACAAATAGGGGCCCGTGGGTGGGTGTGAAGGTGGGCTGCGCTTGCGAAACTTCTTCCGTGGTCGTTTCTTCCAGGGTATTTATGGTCATGGCTTGCAGGGATTACGGTGTTGCCGAGAAAATTTATGACGAACTGAAGACTGCTTAAATTGAAGGTGCAATGACAAAAAAACCTCCGAATCAGATTTAGGGCGAGACTGCGAATGAGGCGGCGTTACTAAATTGGCCGCAATTTTAGCATGATCGCAATCTCATTCAAGCTGAAAGACGCGTGGAGGAACGGGGTCTTTCGGCCCTAACTGAACTTCTTTACGTTAAGCAATTCCAGGCCAACATTCCATAGGAAGATTGGGCCATTGACGAGGTAACGGCGCCACAAGCGGCGCGGTTCGGCGTACAAGCGATAGAGCCATTCCAAGCCGTTTTCGCGCATCCAGTCGGGCGCCTGGCTGAGACGTCCGGTGTTGAGATCGAAGGCCGCGCCGACTCCGAGAACGGCAGGAACGGTGAGCTTGGGGCAGTGCTCGTACATCCAGCGTTCCTGCTTGGGAGTGCTGAGGCCGATCCAAAGAACATCGGCCTTCGCGGCTTCGATCCTCTCGATGATCTGCCGGTCTTCTTCTGCAGTCAGCGGACGGAACGGCGGCGAGAAGCAACCCGCGACGTGTACGCCGAAACGCTCGTGCATCACTTTGGCGAGATGCTCGGGAACGCCTTCCGCGCCTCCATAGAAAAAATGACGGTAACGCGACCCGGTCTGGCGGCAGAAAGTTTCCATCAGCTCGGGGCCGTAAACGCGGCGGGCCATGTTGGTGTGTCCATGAAAGCGCCCCAGCCAGACCAGCGGCATGCCGTCGGAAACGACCATGCCTGCTGCGCCGAGGATCGCGCGAAACTGCGGATCGGATAGTGATTCGGAGACTCCGTGCATGCCGGTGACGGCGACGTAGCGGGAGCCATCGCGGTCGGCAATCCATTGCTCGAGGATGCCGATGGCGTCGGGGATCTGTACGGCATCGACGCGGATGCCGAGGACTTTGAAAGTGGGTGTCGTGGCAGTCGAGAGCGTGTTGGGTGATGCGAGTGTTGCGTGCATAAGAATCAGTCGTCAGTGGCTCGTTTAAGTTCGTGCTGGGCTGCGAGGAACCGCAGGTCCCTCCACTGCGCTTTCCCTTCCCTTCGGGAAGCGGAAGCTACGGACGGGATGACAGGGGTATTTATGGATCACAGAGCGTCAGGAAATATTGCGATGACTTTGATTAGCGCCCGGTTGATAGCAACTGGGCGCTGGTAATCGGCTTCAGTTCCTGCCGGAATTGTTGTGGCGGCGCAGGTTTGGTCGGACGCATCATCTTTCGCCGCAGAAATTCCGCCCAGCCGAGAATAATCAGGAACAGTGTGGGGTGGTGCCAAGTCATCTCCACGTTCACGAACGAGTGAATGGTGATGACGGTCATGACGCCGATCATTTCGATGGTCAGCTGCCGGTCGATCGGTTCAAGACGCCGTCGGCGGAAATAGGTAATGAGAATCATCCAGATCCACACCAGCGAAATTACAAAAGGAGTCATGCCCCAGATGCTGGTTCCGACCAGCACTTCGAGCCAGTCGCTGTGCAACTGCGGTGCTCCTACGGCGGAGAGCACGGCGAAACGGCTGCCGGCATACGCGCCCAGTCCGGTGAAGGGATGTTGCATGAACATGTTGAAGCCGATCGTCCACCAATCGAGGCGGCTCGACATGGACATCAATTCTGCCTGGCTCTGATCGCGCTGCAGGTAGGCCATGATCTTGGGCCCAACCGATGTCAGGATGACCGTGGGGACGGCGAGAAAAGAAGCCCAAACCGCGTATCGCTTGCGGCCCGACAAGAACAACACAACCAGCGCGGCAACTGCCAATCCGGCGAAGGCGCTGCGGGTCTCGGCGGCGACCATGGTAACCGCGCCCATGATAGCCGTGAGAATGTAGAAGGCTCGATGCTTGCATTCGCCGGAGAGCGGCCACAGACGGATGGCGGCGACTAACAGCAGAATTGCTCCAGTGTCGCCGAGTTCGTTCGAAGAGACGATTGGATAAGCGCCAGCCAGACGCGCTTCTCCGGACCATGTGAGCTCCGGCCAGATCGGCAAACCGATCCACACCCAGGCGATGGTGGCGCCGGCAATGATCCAGGTCCAATCGATGAACGTTTTGTATTGTTCGCTGTTCGTAACCACCGTTAGAATCACGGCGATGATCGAGAGATCCAACAGATATTCGAGAGACTTGTAAAACGTCCAGGAAAATTTCACCGACCACAACGAAGAGGTGAGACAGACCAGCCCGAAGATCGCCGTCGAGCCCACGATGCCACGGAACATCGACGGTCCCCAATCCGGCTTGCGAAAAACCAGGCGGAGAAGCAAAGCACAACCCACGATTATTTCCGGGGCCACGCGCAAGCCGGCGAGAGCGTCGAAGGGATTTTGCGTAATTTCCGAGGCGCTGCGGTAGCGGAACACGAACGAACTGCTGATGCTGAGCAGCCACAGCCAGTGCCACCACTTGAGCTTGAAGCGGAATGCGCCAATCACGCGCCAGACTTCCTGAAAGCCGACCCACGATCCCCACATCACCGGAATAGCCAGAATCATCGCCAGGCATACCAGGCCCAGACTGACTCCTCGATTCCAAACCAGCCACGCGCCGACGATGCTGCCACCGATGCCGACGAGAAGGAATGCGACCAACTTCAAGAGCGCGGCTGCCGGATGCGAGGCGCGGACCGGAGTTGGCGGAGACCACGGAGTTTGGTTGATCGAGTTCATACTGAGGTTGCGATTACTTTTAGCTTCGCGAAAACCCTTTTAACGCAGAGGACGCAGAGATCGCGGAGAAGAACTTATTTTAGCGCGCGGCCATGGCCGACTCTTGCGGCTGCGCGTCGAGCGGATATCCCAGCCGGGTTAGCAATGTTGTCGCATGATCGCGCACGATCTTAACCTGCGCGTCATTCAGATTGGCGCGCCAGCCTCCGACCGAACCACTGCGAATGAATTGGCCTTTTTTTGAAGCGCGCTGCGGCGTTTCTTTCTCTTTGGCTTTCATACGCTCGACGGAATTATTGGCGATGGCCTGGCGAATCCGCGCTTCGTCGGGCGTGACGCCGAAGAAGCGGATGATCTCACTGACCGAGGCAACGCTGTCTTTGCGGAGGTCTTCAAATTTCACGATCAGCAATTGATCCGGCGAAAGCGGCGCGGAGAGCCAGGACTGGACATGTTCGGTCCAGGAAGAAAAGGGATTCACTCCCTTTGTCAGAAACGCCCGCAGATAGTCGTCGAGCGGCTGTTCGACCAGGCCCAGCGCGGTCTGGTAGGCATATTCGGAAAGCGCCACGTCGCGCGGATCGCGCACCAGATAAACGGCCTTGCGGTACGCGGGATGATAGACCTCATGGGTTTTGATGAGCCGTCCGCTGTTGGGCATGAGCGGCTTGCCGATTTTGTGTTCCTTTACGTCGGGGATCGACTCGTTGACGTTGCCGAATCCCGACGACTCGCCAGCCAGCGATTCGAACAACAAGAAGCGCAGCCAGGTGCTACCCGAGCGCGGATAGGAAGCGAGAAAAACATCGTTGGGCAAAAGAGTTTTGTGGCGCAGCCAGACCAGCGGCATACGGGCCGGGCTCTTGGCTACTTCGTGACGGAGTTTTCGGAGTATGGGCATGATTTGATTACGTTCGTATGAGAACGCCTTGCGGCTCATGTGCAGCTTTACGGCGTACAGCAGATCCTTCGACTACGTATGGCGAACGCTCCGCGTCCGCCATATTCTGCTCAGGATGACAAGACTTATTAAGCGCTAGTTGGTGCCGGTACACGTTGGAAATTTGAACGATGTAATTCTCGTGTTCCATTTATTCGGCGAATCGGCGGCATAGTACTGGTTGGTGTACCAGAAGGTGCAATCGTCGGTGGGATCGATCGACAGGCCGCTGTAGTTCGACCAGGCGGTGTTCGTGGATTGCTGCGATCCGGTTCCCTCAATGATGCTGGTTTCCGCTTCCATCTGGCCCAGCGGATCAGCCGGAGTCCAACCCGTGTAGCGAACCGCGGGATGCATTGCCGGTCCGGAAACGGTGTAGCCGACCGCGATGTCGCCCATCTGATCCATGCCCATGCTGGGCACGAAACGGTAGTTGGCATCTGGAGAAAATGTCCCGTACTGATAGATCACAGGAGTCAGCGGAGTACGGAGTTCGTACCAGCGAATTCCCGAAGTCGTGTTGATGGTCTTTCCGGTGGACACGCTATGGGTCAGCAGTATGGATTCATGGTCGCCAAAGTTGCGGTACACCAGCGGAGCCATCAGGCGGTCGCCGGTTGCTTTGGCAGTATTGGTGGTGTCGACCTGCGGTACGCATGCCGTCGGGCAAGCATCGCGGTACGTAGGCAGCACCAAGGAACCGGCTGAAGTGTAAGTCGAATTGCTGGGCGTCACAAAATCGACGTGAAACAGAAATTCGTTCATCTGGATCATGCCCTTGCCCGGACGCTGATCGAGCTCAAAGAAATATTCCTGCGCGCCCTGCGGCGGAGGATTCGGACCTTCCCAGGTTACGGGAAGAATCGTGGGCAAACTGATGCTGCCTTGGAAGCAGATGGAGGTCGCCGCATTGCCCAGAAGCATGTTGTTGCGGTCGAGAGCACAGGCCTGCGCGGCTTGAAAGCCTTTCGTCGTCGGGTTCAACAGGTTCTGGCCGATGTAGTAGGCGTCAGGCCAGATGGCCAGCTTCGGCTGATCCGGCAGATTGATGGTGTTCTCGAAGGCGTAGAGATAATAAGCGCCGGTGGCATCGGAGGTAGTGGAGACTGCGACGCAGTTCAGGTACGGTCCGTTTACAGGCTCGGCGTGATGGTGAAAAACCCAGCGGGCGGCAGCTTGATCGTACATCACGACTCCATCGCCGTTGTTGCTGGTCTGGCAGGGACCGCCGAAGGTCTTCCATAAAGCATTTTCGGCGAAGGGTCCGCGAACTTTCGCCCCAGTGGTCTTGTTGTAAATCGTGTATTGCAGGTTTGTAACTTGAACATACTGGGTTGCGCCCACGGCGCCAGTGGCGTCGGAGTAGTTGTAGCCCGTGCCCTTGGTGCCATCGAAGTTCAGGAGCGGAGCATTGAACGTCACATTCTTGACAGCAAGGCTGCGGCTGGCTTGCGCTTGGGCTTTGGCACCGGCAGGGACCGGGCTCGGCGTCAGATCGCTCAGAGACGGCGACAGCATGTGTTTGGATTCCTTGATGACAACCGGAGCGTTGCTTTGAGCGCTTGCGAAGCTGCACGTGAGTATCAAAAGGCAAACGGCAGCAAAACGGCTGGATCGGGTATTCATCTCTCTATGTCTCCTATGAGCTGTATATCGACATCGAGATGGGGCGGCCCGACTGCCGAAAGATTACTTGCTGATTCGAGTTGCTGGTGAACTTGCTTTAGTTTCCGAGGCGATTCCGGCGCTTCACGCCAACAGCAGGTTCCTCACCGGACGTTTCCGCCCGATCGGGAATGACAACACGTCGCTAAAGTCCCTCTTCCACGGGCAGTGGCGCGGCAAAATCCAGAGCGGGCGCGCCACCTTCAAGAGATTTGCGGCGCAGCAGGACGATTGTGATCGCGAGCGCGGCGGAGTTGGCGAGGATGATGCTCCAGACTACGCCCCACAGGCCGAAGAACTTGGTTGCGGGAATACCGACGACAAAAGTGATGGCGCTGGCCGCGCAGTTGGCGATGAACATCGAACGCGGTGACTCCATGGCGCGAAGCACAATGGACGCGCCGACACTGGCCGACCAGATAATCGTCTCGATCGCGAAAAATGGCAGATAGTTCGCGACATTGCTGTAGTTGCCCGCATACAGCAAATGAAAGATCTGCGTACGAAATGGAATGACCGCAGCCCAGTAGACAATCGCGCCCACTGTGAACAGTGCCGTGAGACGCCAGGTGAGGGCATAGGTTCCAGCGTTCCCTTCTTTGCTCTGTATCCGCGATGCGTAGGGCAGAAACAGCATGGAGAGCGCGGCGTAGGTCTGAAGCACGGGTCCCGCAAGATTCATCAATGCGCGGAGTTCGCCGGCGTGCGCGATCCCGGCAAAAACACTGACCACGGAAAAATAAAGGTACGTGGGTATCCAGCCTACGATGGAACTGCCCAGCGCCCAGCGTCCGTAGACCCAGTGCTTGCGCCAGGTTTCGCGGAGGTCAGGAATCACAGTGCTTGGTTCGAGCACGCGGCGCAACGCGAACATGAGAACGATGCCGCACACCAAAGCCGCCAGGCCCATCACCACAAAAGCCGAGAACGAAGAGAGGATGTGCAGGCGGTTGATAAGAAATACGCCGGCCATCACCAGCACGAAATAAAGCACTGCTCCCAGCGCTGCGGGGCCGGGAGAAATTCTCAGATAAAAACCGCGGCGTCCCAGCCAAAACAAAAATATGCAAGGCGCGGCTATGGTCAGGCCGGCGAGCGCTCCGGCGAGCGCGGGCGACTTGCCCAGCTCAAAGGTGACAAACGCCGCGCCCGCGAATACCAGAAAGATGACCACAGAAATCGCGTTGTGCATCTTCAAAGACGTGCGCATGTAGCCGCGCAGGTTCTCGCGGTAATTCGAGCCGCCATAGACCGACATCGGCTCGAGCAACAACGCCTGATAGAGAAATGAGAGCAAAAGAAAAATGCTGAAGCCCAGGCCGTATGCGCCGTATTGTTCCGGAGTCATCCAGCGAGCCAGCAAAAAACCGAGGATGAAGTTCGAACCGGCGATGAGGCCGTATTCGAGGATGGCCAGTCCACCCTTGGTGCCCCAGCTGAACATTTTCTGCATTTTGGCGCGGCTGGGAAGCCGGGACGAGCGAGTGCCGACGTCTTCCGGCGGCGGCAAAACAGCGGTGTTGTTTTGTAAGTCTTGCGGCAATGATTTTTCCTTGAGAAGCACTCAGCAATCACGTTCGGCCTCCGACAACTTCGGAAGTGAATCTCCCGATTCTGGGCTGAATGCTACTGGCGGAATGCTGAGTGCGCGTCTTCTACGATACCTGCGCTTCCAATTCGCGCTCGGCATATTCATCCTGCGCCTGATTCAGGCAGAAGCGCACGCGCTCGGCCAGGTGGCGTACCTGCGGTTCTTTGAGGATGCTGCCGTGGTCGCCTTCAATTTCGTGTACTTCGACGCCCCCCGTGACCCATTTCGACCAGTCATCGGTAGGATTGTCCACGCCGCGCAATCCTTTTTCCGTAGCGCGAAACCAGGTTGCGGAGCCGAAGTAGACCTGGGGCCTGTAACCTTCTTCGGCTACAGAAAATACTTTGCGCACCGCCTTCAGCGGCGCCGGCAGGAACAGCGCCTCAAACCTGCGCTTGACGCCTTTGCGAATGCGCTTGGCGCGCTGCATGAGATAGGAGAGTTGCTCATGACGCGGCAGCGTCAACAGAGTGCTCAACAGAAGCTTATTCGACTTTGGCTTGCCGGGATAAGTATCAAGCAAAGCGAGCAATCCTACCTCCTGTCCATCGGCCTGCAACTGACGTGACATTTCAAAGGCAATCAAGCCACCGAGAGAATAGCCACCGAGGTGATAAGGGCCTTCGGGTTGCAGCGCGCGAATTTCTTTGATGTAGAACGCGGCCATTTCTTCCACTTTAGTATGAAACGCCCGGTCGCCTTCCAGTCCCTGCGCTTGCACACCGTAGAAAGGACGATCCGTACCCATGTGCTGGGCCAGAGCGTGAAAACGCAACACTGTGCCGCCCAGCCCGTGAATACAGAAAAACGGCGGACGATCTCCTTCCGGCTGAATGGGTACTAACGACGAATGCGACGGCGTCCACCGCTCCTGCTGCAAGAGGGCGGCAAATTGCTCGATGGTCGGGGCTTCAAACAACGTAGTGAGGGGCAGTTTTCTTTTGAAGCTTTGTTCGATGCGGCGCATGAGCCGGACGGCAAGCAGGGAGTGTCCACCCAGATCGAAAAAGTTGTCGCGAATGCCGACCGGCTTCTTTCCCAGGATTTCTTCCCACATCGCCACTAGTTGCACTTCGACAAAATTCGTGGGAGCGACATGACCGGACTCGGAAACCACCCCCGGCTGCGGCGCCGGAAGCGCTTTGCGATCAACTTTCCCGTTCGGTGTCAGCGGAAACTCTTCCAGCCTGACGAAGTCGGGCGGCACCATGTACTCGGGCAGTTGCTTCTTGAGGAACTTGCGCAGTGCGCCCGCATCGACGGTGGCTCCGGCGGCCGGGACCACGTAGGCTGCCAATCGCTTAATGTTTCCCTCCTCGCGGGCCGCCACGATGCATTCACGCACCGCCGGATGCTTGGCCAGCGCCGCTTCGATTTCACCAAGCTCGACGCGGAAGCCGCGGATCTTTACCTGAAAATCACGGCGTCCGACAAACTCGATCTGCCCGTCTTCGAGATAGCGCGCCAGGTCGCCGGTCTTGTATAGGCGCGCGTTAGGGCGGGAACTGAAGGGATCGGAGACAAACTTCGCCTCGGTTAGATCAGCATGATTCAAGTATCCGCGCGCAACGCCCGGCCCGCCAATGTGAACTTCGCCAGGAATGCCGACCGGCACGAGCTGAAGATTGCGATCGAGAATATGAATGCGAACATTGTCGATGGGGCGTCCAATCGGCAAGGGCGAAGGCAGAGGGCCGGAAGATGGCGGCTCATAGGATGTCGCGATCACGCTGGTTTCCGTGGGGCCGTAGGTGTTGAGCCAGCGAACCCGGCTGCCTGCGACCTTTCGCCAGGCTTCGAGCGCCTGAATTTGGGCTTTTTCTCCGCCGACAATTACCAGCCGCAAACTCTCCGGCAGCGCAGCTCCTGACTCGGTGAGTTCGTGCACCAGTTCGTGCCAATACGCGGTGGCGACAGAGAGTACGGTCAGTTTTTGCTGCTTCGCCCAGCGTAGAAAATCGGAACCAGCCAGCGAAAAGGTTCCCGAGCGCAGCACCAGAGTAGCGCCCGCTGCCCAAGTGGGAAAAATTTCTTCAATGGCAATGTCGAAGCTGATGGAAGAAAACTGCAGCAACCGGTCGGAGGGGCGCAGGCCGTAAAGCTTGACGGCGGCAGCAATATAGTTGACCAGGCCCTCGTGCGTCAGCATGACGCCCTTGGGCTTGCCCGTCGAACCCGAAGTGTAAATCATGTACGCAAGACTGGCCGGCGTGACGTTCGGTTCGGGATTCTCGCGGCTCTCGTCATCCAGAAACTCGCCGGCGGCAAGAACGCAGATTCTTTCTGTGTGCGGGCTGGCCAGGTCTGGCAGCAGCCCTTCGCGGGACAATAGCAGCGGAGCGCCGGAATCTTCCAGCATCAGATGCAACCGTTCTTTGGGATATGCGGGATCGAGCGCCAAACAAGCCCCGCCGGCTTTGAGCACGGCCAACAGTGCAACCGTCAGCTCCAGCGAATTCTCAAGACACACTCCCACCGGCACTTCAGGGCCAACTCCGCGTTTGCGCAGGAAGTGCGCGAGTTGGTTGGCTCGCTGGTTCAGTTCGCGGTAGCTTAGCCGGTTGTGCTCGTGCAGGACCGCGGTGGCGTCGGGCGATTCGGCGGCCTGGGCTTCCACCAATTGATGAATGCACCTGTCACGCGGATAATCGGACTGCGTCGCATTCCACTCGACCAGAACTCGTTGCCGTTCCCTGTGGCTGAGCAGAGGCAGTTGAGAAATCGGCTGCTCCGGGTCGCGTGCGGCCGCCTCCAAAATTGAATGAAAGCTGTCGATCATGCGGCGAATGCTGGCCGCCTCGAACAGGTCGGTGTTGTATTCGAAACTGGTGGTAAATCCCGATTCTCTCGGGATCACCGTGCAGGTCAGATCGAACTTGGCCGTGCCCGTGTCCACGTCGCGCAAATGCAGCGTTATGCCGCCCACCTGCTCCACCGAGGAGACTGTGTTTTGCACCGCGAACAGGACCTGGAACAGCGGGTTATAGCTGAGATTGCGTTCGGGCCGTAGTTCCTCGACCAGTTTTTCCAGCGGCAATTCGCGATGATCGTAGGCTGCCAGCGCGGTTTCCTTGACTCGATGCAAGAGCTGGCGAAAGCTGGGATCGTGCGAGAGATCGGCGCGCAGGGGAACCGTGTTGACGAAGAACCCGATCAGGCCTTCGACCTCCGCCCGCTGCCGGTTGGTGAATGGCGAACCCACAACGATATCGTCCTGTCCGGTGTAACGCGAAAGCAGCGCCTGAAATGCCGCCAGCAGGGTCATGAATAACGTGGCGCCTTCGCGTTGGCTCAGGCCCTTCAACGATTCCGCGATTGCCGGATCGAGATCGAGCGATTGATTCGCGCCTCGGAAACTCTGTATGGCCGGACGGGAATGATCCGTGGGCAATTCGAGCACGGCAGGAGCGCCTTGCAAACGTTCGCGCCAGTAGGCGATTTCCTTGTCCAAGGTTCCGTTCTTGAGCCACCCGCGCTGCCACACGGCATAGTCGGCGTATTGCGTTTTCAGTTCGGCCAGCGGCGATGGCTTGTCTTGAGAAAACGCGTCGTAAAGCGCCACCAGTTCACGCACAATAATTTCCCGGGAAGTCTCATCGCTGGCGATGTGGTGAATGTTCAGCAGAAGCACGTGCTCGTCCGCTGCCAGGCGCAACAGGTTGGCGCGCAATAGCGGGCCGGCTCCCAGATTGAAGCTGCGCTTGGCTTCCTCCGCTGCAAGACGTTCGGCCTTTGCCCGGCGCTCAGCTTGCGGCAGACGTCCGAGTTCGGTGACAGGCAAAGGAATGCTGAGCGCGGGCGCGATGACTTGCACCGGCTGGCCGCTGTTGGTGGTGAAGCGGGTGCGCAGAATTTCGTGACGGCGCACAATTTCGTTAAGGCTGCGTTCGAGCGCCTCCTGGTCTAAGTTTCCCTCGAGATGGATGGCGCAGGGAACGTTGTACAGCGGATTGCCCGGCTCCAATTGGTCGAGGAACCACAAGCGCTGCTGGGCAAAGGATAGTGGCGGACTCACGTCGCGCCGTGCCGGGGCGATCGGCTGGGTGAAAGCGGCGGAGCGTTCGAGGCGCAAATTTTCGATCAACGCCGACAGGCCTTCAATAGTCGGTCGCTCGAAGATCGAACGCAGCGGTAGTTCAATTCCCAGCGTTGGCAGAATGCGCGAGACCACTTTGGCGGCGAGCAGCGAATGCCCGCCCAAGGCGAAAAAATCCTCGCGGACGCCGATGTGCTCGCGCAGCAGCACCTGCTCCCAAATTCCGGCAATCACTTCTTCCACCGGTGAGCGCGGCGCGACTTTCGCGGGCTGGCTTTGCATTGCCGCGTCCGGCAATGGCAAGCGCCGGATATCGACTTTGCCATTCGGCAATTTTGGAATTGCGTCGAGAAATACGAATGCGGCGGGAATGGCATGGGATGGCACGCGGGCTTCGAGACGCTCGCGCAGGCCTTCATGGGAAGCCAGAGCACCTGGGCGCGGAACCACGTAAGCAACGAGTTGTGGGCCGCCGGTTTCCGTTTCGCGCAGTTGAACTACGCTGTGCAGAACTTCCGGACCAGCGGCCAGCGCGGCCTCGATTTCTCCCAGCTCGAGACGGAAGCCTCGCAGTTTGATCTGGCCGTCCATGCGGCCCAGCCATTCCAGATTTCTGTCAGCGCGGTAACGGACTTTGTCGCCAGTCTTATATAGCTGAGAATCTTTGCCGAAGGGATCGGCAACAAATTTCTGTGTATTCAGTTCCGCGCGGCGCCAATAACCCGCAGTTACTCCGGCTCCGCCAACGTGCAACTCGCCGGCTACCCCCACTGGAACCGGCTCCATGCGCGAATCAAGGACATACAGTCGCGTATTGGCGATGGGTTGCCCGATGGGAACGCGGCTGGAATCGGGCTGCGGCTCGCATTTGTAGACCGAACACCAGACCGTGGCTTCGGTGGGACCATACTCGTTATAGAGCGCGACATGAGGAACTTGCGCGTGGTGCTGTTCGACCAGATGGCCGGGGCAGGATTCGCCGGCGACAATGGCGACTTGCAGAGAAGAAAAATCGCCGGGCTTCGCCGTTTCCAGCATCATCTTATAGAGTGACGGCACACACAGCAGATGAGAAACTTTGTGCTGCGCAACCAGACTGGACAAGGAGTTCAAATCCCAGCGCGACTGGTCGGGAGGCAAAACCAGTGTGCCGCCGGCGGACAGCGTCCAGAAAATTCCGGCCAGCGAACTGTCGAAGGTAAAAGAAGAAAGCAGAAGAAAGCTGGTCAGCGGCGCGCGGTAGTAGGTCTTTCGCGCAAGCGTGGAGTTGATCAATCCGCGGTGGGTGACCCGAACTCCTTTGGGCTGCCCTGTCGAGCCGGAGGTATAGATAAGATAGGCGACGCCGTCGGGGTCCGCGATTGGCGCGGGAGCGAAGGCGCGTTCCGGTTCGCTGCCTTTTTCCATGCGGTCGACAAAAATAACCTGCGCGCCGTGCGAAGGAAGCTGAGCTTCGAGGCGCGAGTGAGTCAGCAGCAGCGCAGCCTCGGAGTCCTCGATCATGAACGCGAGACGCTCCGCCGGGTAGGCGGGGTCCAGCGGAAGACAAGTTCCCCCAGCTTTGAGCACCGCGAGGATCGCGGCCACCATTTCGATTGAGCGCTCGAAGTACAAGCCCACCACGGTTTCCCGGCCAACACCAGCCCAGCGTAATTGGTGCGCGAGTCGATTGCTGCGCGCTTCCAGCTCCGCATACGTGACGGTCTGATCTGCGCCGGCGACGGCGACGGCCGTCGGGCATTGCAGGACAGCCATGCGCACCAGGTCATGCAGCAGCAAATCCGCAGGATACTCAACTTTCGTTTCGTTCCACTCCACCAAAAGCTGATGCCGTTCCGCCGTAGTCAGCAGCGGAAGCGTCTCGATGTCTTGCTCCGGATGGGCGACGATGCCTTCGAGCAACGTGGTGAAGTTGGACTTCAAGCGTTCGATCGTTTGCGGCAGAAAAAGATCGCTGCGGTACATGAAGCGCGCGGTCAGGCCGTCGCTCTCGTCTTCCATCTCCAGGTAGAGGTCGAACTTGGCCGCGCCGGTTTCCACATCCCACTGTCCGGCGCGCCATCCGGGTTGGGGCGAAGCGGGTTGCGGCACCAGCGTGAAGGCTACCTGCACCAGGGGATTGCGGCTGAGATCGCGCTCGGCGTGCAGTTCTTTGACGACGAGTTCAAAAGGAACTTCGTCGTGCTGCAAGGCGCCGAGGGTGGTTTCGCGCACACGGCTCAGGATCTGGCTGAAGCTGGGAGAGCCGGAAAAGTCGGTGCGCAGAACCACGGGATTCTGGAAACAGCCCAGCAGGTTTTCGAAATCCGAGCGCTTGCGCGAACCGGCCACCGTGCCAATCAGCAGATCGTCCTGACTGGTGTAACGATGCAGCAAAGTCTTGAAAGCGGCGAGCAGCGTGATGAATAAGGTTGAATTTTCTTTCTTGCTCAGAGCCTTTAACTGCCGGCTCAACTCGCTCGGCAAGTGCAGCGTTTGAATCGCGCCTTGAAATGTCTGCACTGCGGGCCGGCGATGGTCAATCGGCAAATCGAGGACGGGCAAATCTCCGGCAAGCTTTGTCCGCCAGTAATCAAGATGCTGGGAAAGGATGCCATCCCGAAGATAATTACGCTGCCAGCCGGCGAAATCCGCATACTGAATGGGCAACTCGGGCAGCGGCGAAGCTTCTCCGCGGGAAAATGCGGCGTACAGCTTCGCCAGTTCCGGCAAAAAGACTTGATAGATCGAGAGCCCGTCAAAGATCAGGTGATGCAGAGTGATATAGATGCGATATTCTTCGTCTGCCAGGCGCACGACTTTCACGCGCAACAGCGGGCATTCTTTCAGAGCGAAGGGACGGCGCGCATCCTCAGTGGCTGCGGCCAACGCGGCCGCGTTTCGCTCACTTTCCGGAAGATGACGGAGATCGACCAGCGGCAGATTCAGCGCGGGAACAGGATTGACGATCTGAACCGGCTCGCCGAGGATCACATCGAAGGTCGTGCGCCAGGCTTCGTGGCGGCGCAAAATCTCGGCGAAGCACTGCTGTAAAACGGCCATATCGATTGGGCCGTCGCGATAAATGGTGACCGGCTCGTTGTAAACCGGAACTCCCGGAGCAATCTGCGAATGCAGCCAGATTTGTTGTTGCGGAAACGACAGCGGCGCCGCTCCCGGCGCGGCCCGGCGGGTAACGCGCTGCTGCGGCGCGCGGTCTTTCAGATATTTTTCCAGCTCGCCCACTCTACTTGCCGGGTTCCCTGCGGCCGCCGGCGTCGGATGTTCTGGTTTTGTTTGTGAAACCTCAGCGTGCTTTCCGCCGCCATTCGAATTCACCGCTCCAGATGCGCCACCGTCAAAGCGAATCTTCAAAGATGTCAGCCCACGCAATCCCAGGTTGGTGCGCCACACAAGTTTCTGCGGTTCCAGTTGCAGGTTGCGCAAGCGGCCCAGCATGCCTTCAAACGCGATCTGGCCTTCGGCGCGCGCCAGGGGCGCGCCAAAGCAGAAGTGAGCGGCGTAACCGAACGCTAGATGGCGGTTGTCCGCGCGGGTAATATCGAAGCGGTTGGGATCGGAAAAGCGCTCGGGATCACGGTTCGCCGCAGCCATCACGGCTATCACCGCCTGCCGCTTTTCGATCCGCTTTCCGCCCAGTTCGCGGTCCTCCGGCGCCAGACGCGCCGTGTGCTGGCTGGGGCTTTCATAGCGCAGCATCTCTTCCACGGCGGACGGAATCAACGAAAGGTCGCCATTCAGGCGATCCAGTTCGGAACGGTTCCGCAGCAGCGACAGCAATCCATTTCCGATGAGATTAGTCGTCGTTTCCTGGCCGCCCACCATGGTCACAATGGAATTGGCGATGACTTCCTCTTCGGTCAGGCGGTCGCCGTCAATTTCAGCGGTGATCAATGAATCAATCAAGCCCTCCCGCGGATGTGCGGCGATCTCGCGTACAGCGTCGCGGAAGTAGCCGGTCATTTCTTCGACCGTGCGCAGCATTAAAGGATTTCTTTCAGGATTGTGCTGGAAGTTGCCCAGCATCTCGGCGAAGTTGGCTGACCAGGCCTTCAACCGTCGCCAGTCTTCCACAGGAACGCCCAGCAATTCGGCGGTAACGATGGCGGGTAGTGGCTCGGCAACCTCGGCGATCACGTCCATGTGACCGTTCGCCTCGACAGCGTCGAGCAGGCGGTCGACAATTTCGCGAATGTGTCCCCGAAGCTTTTCCACGCGCGCGGGTGTGAAAGCCTTTGACGCGAGGCTGCGCAGGCGAGTGTGCGCCGGAGCGTCCATGAAGAGCATCTGCTTCACCATCACTTGCGCAATGGGATTCAGTTGCGACAGGCCCATGGAAGAGAGTTGCTCGGGCGTGGGTGTGCGGTCGGCGGAAAATGTGTGCAGAACTTCCAGCACATCGCTGTAGCGGGTGACGATCCAGGCGTGGAGAAAGGGATCCCAGTGCACGGGATCTTCGCGTCGCAGGCGGTCGAACAGGGGATAGGGATCGGCCAACACCTCCGGATCGAGGAGGTGGTAAAGGCTCAAAACCGCATCAGGACGTTCGGTTCTGGACGTGGCGGAAGAAGATGTGGTCGTACTGGACGGCACTAACGGTAATCTCCTGTGCGGAGCGCGGGTTCATCGGCAGGCAGTTCGTCGGCAGGCGTAGCATCAATTTTGGCGAGAATGAGTTTTTCGATTTCCGCCGACATGCCCGCCAGCGTGGGATGATCGAAGACGGTCAGTAGCGAAAGCTCGACGCCGAAACTCTCGCTGATGCGGGTGAGCAGTTGCGTACCCAGAAGCGAGTGCCCGCCGAGCAGGAAAAAGTTGTCATTGACTCCGACGCGTTCCACGCGCAGCAAAGGCGCAATCAGCTCTGCCAGGCGCTGTTCCACCAGGCTGCGGGGAGCAATATAGGTTTCGTCGGGCAGCGTGTTGCCGTTCGGCGCGGGCAAAGCGGCGCGGTCGATTTTGCCGTTGTTGGTGAGCGGTAGTGCGTCGAGCCGAACGAAGGTTGCCGGAATCATATAATCGGGCAATTGTCGTTGCAGGAAATCGCGAAACGCTCCCGCATTGGCTTTCGATTCCGGCCAAAGGACCAAATATGCGATCAGCCTTTTTTCTTCGCCTTCCCCTGCCGCGGCAACCACGCTGGCCTTCACGTCAGGATGGGAGTCGAGCACACTGCTGATTTCGTCGAGTTCAATGCGATAACCGCGAATCTTTATTTGATCGTCGAGACGTCCGAGAAATTCGATATCGCCACTGCGCAAAAATCGTGCGCGATCTCCAGTGCGATACAAGCGGCTGGAACCGGAGTCATCGAAAACGTTTTTGACGAATCTTTCTGCCGTTAGTTCCGGCCGGTTACGGTATCCGCGAGCCAGGCCCGCGCCGCCGATGTACAGTTCGCCGATGGTTCCTTGCGGCACAGCGCGCATGTGCTCGTCGAGAATGTGAATCTGTGTGTTGTCGATGGCAACGCCGATTGAGGGCTGCTTCGGTTCAATTCCGAACGGAGCAACCACTCCGGAGGTCGCGACCACAGTGCACTCGGTCGGACCGTAATTATTGACGAGCGAAAACGGCAATCCCTGCGGAGGCCTGCGGTGCAGCGTGTCGGCGCCGGTCAGCAGGGTGCGCAGCGCGGTTTGCCCGGGCCAGGTCAGTAGCATGAGCATCTCTGCCAGCGGCGTGGCCACGAAAGAAATCGTAATCGCTTCTTGGATCAGCCAGTCGCGTAAAGGCTCGACCTGCGTGCGCAAAGACTCGTCCGGAATATGAACGCTGGCGCCCGCCGCCAGATACGGCCAAAGCTCCCAGATGGTAGCGTCAAAGCCGATCGAAGCCAGCATGCTGGCGCGATCGACGGCGGTAACGCGAAAAGCCTTCAAGTGCCACTGAATCAGATTTTCCAAACTTCCGCGCGTGATCTCTACGCCCTTCGGCTGGCCGGTTGAGCCCGAGGTATAGATCACATAAGCGAGATCGTCGAGTTTGTGGGCCGCCGCGTGAGCCGTAACCGCATGGATGCAAATCCGGTCACGGTCGGAATCGACCGCGACTACCTCCCAGTTTCCCGAGGGAAGTTTTTTCGTCAAGCCTTGCCGTGTAATGACGCAAGAAACGCCGCCATCGCGCAACATGAAAGCCACGCGGTCCGCCGGTGCCGCCGGATTCAGCGGTAAATAAGCGCAGCCCGCTTTCAGCACGGCGAGCTGACTGACGACGGAATCGATCGAGCGCTCGAGAAAAATACCAACCAGCGCGTTCGGTCCGGCGCCCAGCGACTGCAAATAGCAGGCAAGCTGATTGGAGCGCAGCTCCAGCTCGCCGTAGGTCAGAGTCTCCGCCCCGGCCTTGACGGCCAGCGACTTGGGCGCGGACGCCGCATGCTGTGCGACTCTTCGATCTATCGACAAATCTTTTAGTTCATTGGGAGACGAGACATTCATTACGGCCTTGGGCTCCTCTGGTACGAGGCAGAACGCTCTCGTAGATTGCCGAAAGCATGCGAAAATTTCGCTCGGCACTGTACTTTTCTTCGAACTCGGCCCGTGCGGCAAAGCCCATGGCGCTGGTCTCTTCTACGTGGAGCCATGCCCATGCGGCTTTTTTCGCGAGATCCGCGGCATCGGCAGGAGTGAAATGCCATCCTGTGGCGCCGTCTTCCACAATTTCCTGCATCCCGCCCAGCCGGGAACAAAGCACAGGTACTCCACAGGCGAATGATTCCGCGATGGTGACCGGGAATCCTTCATACCACTCGCTGGGAAAAATCAAAAACCGCGCGCCCTTCATCGCGGCCAAGGTTTGTTGCCGCGACAGGCGCCCGCGATAATCTACATTCTTCAGATCCAGGTCCGCGATCTGCTTTTCCATCTCCTTGCGGTAGGGGCCATCGCCGGCAATCACCAGCGGGATAGAAGGCGGCAACTTGCTCCAGGCTTTCAGCAGTGTTCCGACGCCCTTCAAATCGACCAGCCGGCCAACGAATAGAGCATAATCGCCCAGGCCGGTTTTCGCACCCGGATCGGGCAAAACGAAGTTCGGTTTGACCGTGATTTTTTCGGCGGGCAAGCCGCCCTGGATCATCTTCTGCCGGGCAAACTCGGTGAGAACGATATAACGGTCCACCATCTCGTTCCACGTATTTTTCTTGCGGTGAACTTCGATCATCGCGGCCAGCGCCGCCGTGGCCAGCTTGTTGTCGCGGTAGCAACCGTAGCTAACAGCGTGAAACGGCCCTTGATCCATGCACTCTTCGCAAATCTTGCCCTCGCGATAGAACGAAGCCGCGGGACAAAGCAAGCGGTAGTTGTGCAAAGTCTGCACCACCGGCACGCCTTCTTCCCGGCAGGCGTAATAGACCGAAGGCGAAATTACCGAGAAGAAATTGTGGATGTGAACTACATCCGGGCGGCGGTCGCGCAGAAGAACTTTAAATTTCTGATGCCAGGATCGCGACCAGACGCAATCGACAGCGGCTTCAATCTTGCGCACCAGGCCGCCTGGATACGTTGTTTGCTCTTCTATCTTCTCTACACGGAAGCCATTTTCCGCAAGCAGTTGCGCTTCCGACTCGAAGACCTGATCTTCGCCTCCCGGCTGAATATAGCGGTTGTGCACGCACAACACGCTGAGACCTGCCGTTTTCACGGCAACCGGAAGAGTAAGAGTGGCCATAGAATAAGGAGAACGCGCAGGAGGAGGAACAGGCCGGCCTAATTTTTCTCGATGATGAAATTCTCCAGAACCAGCGCGTCCATTTCGCTCTTGATGAACGTGTTGTGCGCGTTCGCGGGAGTGTTGACGATCGGTTCGCCCTTCAGGTTAAACGAAGTGTTCATCACCACGGGCACTCCGGTCGCCTGGCCGAACTTCTCAATCATTTTATAGTAACGCGGGCTCTGTTCCTTGAAGACCGTCTGCATACGCCCCGTGCCGTCCACATGCGTAATGGCAGGCAGGATTGCTTGCGCAGCCGGCTTCACCGGAACCACATATTGCATGTAGCGCGCCGGCGAATGTTTGGCGGCATTGGGCAGATCGAAATATTTCTCCGCGCTTTCGGCCAGCACCGATGGCGCAAACGGACGATAAGGCTCGCGGAATTTGATCTTGGTGTTGACGATGTCCTTCATGTTGGGATTGCGCGGATCAGCGAGAATCGACCGGCTGCCCAGAGCGCGCGGACCCCATTCGAAGCGGCCTTGCGCCCATCCGATGACGCTGGCGTTGGTGAGGTGGTTGACCACAACGTCGAGCATCTTGTCTTCATCGTCAAAACGCGTGTGCTTGATGTTGTTGGCGCGGAGGAAGTCGCCGATCTCGGAGTCGGAATTGGCGCGACCCCAGAAAGCGTGATCCATCTGGAAGTTGCGCGGCTTGCCTAGCAGCGTGTTGTAAGCCCACAGAGCCGCGCCGAGTGCACCACCGCCGTCGCCTGCCGCAGGCTGCACGTACAGTTTTTCGAACCCGGATTCGTGCAGGATGCGGGTGTTGGCCACGCAGTTCAAGGCCACGCCTCCGGCCATGCACAGGTTGGACAGGCCGGTCGTTTTGTGCAGGTGCTTCGCCATGTTCACCAGAATGTCTTCCGTGACTTTCTGGATACTGGCGGCGATATCGGCGTAGTGCTTGTTGATCTTCGACAGCTCTTTCATGTTCGAAGGCGGCTCGCCGAAGTATTTCGGGAAGCCGGTCTCTTCGGTGAAGAACAGCATCTTCGACGGACGCGGATCGCCAAACAATTCGGCAAATTTACTGCTGTAGGTTCTTTCCGTGGAGTGGTGGAAGCTGAAATATTCCATGTTCAGCGAGAATGATCCGTCGCTGTTCTGGTTAACCGTTTTCCAGACCTTGTCGACATACTTGGGCTCGCCATAAGGCGCCATGCCCATGACTTTGTATTCGCCCTCGTTGACTTCAAAGCCCAGGAACGCGGTGAACGCGCTGTACAGCAGGCCCAGCGAATGCGGGAAGTGAATTTCCTTCTGGATCTTGATGTCGTTGCCCTTGCCCACACCGTAAGTGGAAGTCACCCATTCGCCGACGCCGTCCACGGTAAGAATCGCGGACTCGTCAAAGGGCGAGCAGAAATAGGCGCTGGCGGCGTGCGACAGGTGATGTTCGCTGAACAGAATCTTGTCCCGGCTGACGCCGATTTCCTGTTCGATGGTGGTGCCGACCCAGAGCTTGTCCACCATCCACGTGATCATGGATTCGCGAAAGACCTTGTAAGACTGGGGATAGGTCTGCAAGGTCATCATCAGAATGCGGTCGAGTTTGCGAAAGGGCTTCTCGAAAAAGACAACGTAGTCGAGATCCTGCCCGGTGATGCCCGCTTGGTCGAGGCAGAACTGGATGGCCTGCTTGGGAAAATCGAAGTCGTGCTTCTTACGCGTAAAGCGCTCTTCTTCCGCCGCTGCCACCAGCACGCCGTCGTTGAGCAGCACTGCGGCTGCATCGTGGTAATAACAACTGAGCCCTAGTATGTACATACTCTCCTATTGTTTCCTTGCCCACTCTAAGTCGTAGGCTTCATCGGGATGGTCCAGCCACTGCTCGGGCTTCTTCTTGATGCGCAGCGGATCGCTGAAAAACCGCGCTGAGAGCCCGAAGGGCGCGACCAGAATCCCGTAAAAAATCGTCAGAATGACCCGTGCCTGAAAGTTGCCGATCTTATGCGCCAGATCTTTCCATGCCTGCCAAGCGCTCTTGAACAGACTCCACGCCCCTCCAAAGCCTTTGAAGACAGACAGCACGGCAAAGATCACCACACCTGCTGCCGCCAGAACTGCCAGCAACTCCAGCACATGCTTAAAGAAATGCAATAAATGCACCATCGATCGGTAGCTCCTGATTAAATTTCGTCTTAGTGGGCCGCTGTGCCGTTGGAAGAAGTGACGCCATCGGCAGAGTTGGCTACGTTCACGGCCTGCGGTCGACAAGCGGCGGTATACGCGGGAAGACCGCGAATCACGCTGTAAAGCTGGTCGGCGATGAACTCGTGTCCAACGGCGGTGGGATGCACCGGATCCATATAGAAATTGGCCACCGGCTTTTGCTCCAGCACGTCGATCATGTTGACGACGGGAACGCGATTGGCCGCCGCGAAATCGAGCATGGCCTTTTGAAACGGATGCATCTCTTTGCTGGTTTCGTCTTTGCTGGCCAAAACGAGGAAGATGAGTTGCGCGTTGTGTGTGCGGGCTTCGTCGAGGCTGTTCTGAAAGCTGGCATTGACTGCGTTGACGTCGAGGTTGTCCATGCCGCCGAGGGCATCAAGCGTTCCCGCCATCAACACATGCCGCATTTTGTAATAAGCCACCCGGCGGAGCAGGTCTTCGATGACGAAGTTGTAGATGGCGCTGCGGCGGATGATGGACTTGAACTCCACCTGGCGAAGGAACTTTTGCTTCGCCGCTCCCTGCAATTTTGGCAGCCGCTCGAAGTTGCTGTTGAAACTGTAAGCACGGATGACGATGTCAGGCTGAAACGTGGGATCTTCTTCCACTTCCTTCAGCTTCTCTCCGACTAGCGCGTTGGGATAAGCATTTACGCCAGCCGAAACAGCCTGAAAACGCTCTCCCGGACAGCTGCTTTCATTTAGCTTGCGCTCGAGGAATGCGGCATAGGTCGAATTGTCGTCCACCCCCCAGCCCTGGGTTGCGGAGTCGCCAAAGGCGATCACGCGAAACTCGTCTTTCCGCTTCGGCGCAAGATCGCTGGCGTAACGCAAACCCTGGTGGTTGATGGTGATGGGAAGATGGTTGTCAACGGTGACGGTGCGCCCCGGAACCGGCACCCACAACAGACGGTCGTCGGGACGGTAGATGGTGTAGTTGCCGAAGCCGAAAAGCCGCAGCACCAACTCGAACGCGACGCAGAACACCACAAACGATCCCAGCTTTCGCCAGAAGCCGCCCTTTTTCTTTGCTCTTACTTTCTCTGCTTGCAAGTCAACCGTTCCCATGAAAACTCTCGCTCCCCGGATTACAAACCACCCGCTGATCACCAGCGGCGCATGCCTAGAACATCGTGTAGATAAACGGCGCGAGCGAAGAGCTTTGCGCCACCACGATTAAGGCTCCCAAAAGGAACAGGCTGACGATGATGGGCAGCAGCCACCAGCGCTTTTGTTTGCCGAAGAATCCAAATAGCTCCCCCGCGGTTTGAGCGTTTCTTACGGTTGTGCGAACCCACTTCATATATCTCTCCTTGAAAAATTGCGTGATGAATAAGTATTCAAAATCGATGTCCCGCAGAAACAAGCGTTCTGCCGTTCTGGGCACCGGAATGCCGCTTTACGCCGCCCCTGACCCTCTGAGCACAGCCGGGATCGTCTTGACTAAAATTTCCAGATCGAGCCACAACGACCATTTGTCGATGTACTGCAGATCCAATTCCATCCAGCGTTCGAACGAAATCGAGCTGCGTCCGCCGATTTGCCACAGGCAGGTGATGCCCGGACGCACGCTGAAACGTCGGCGTTGCCAGTCTTCGCTGAAGCCTTCGTAATCACGGATGGGCAAGGGTCGCGGTCCGACCAGGCTCATGTCGCCTTTGAAGACATTCAGCAATTGCGGCAGCTCGTCAATGCTGGTCTTGCGCAGAAATCTTCCCACGCGCGTAATGCGGGGATCGTTTTTAATCTTGAACACCGGCCCCGAGACTTCATTCAGGTGTTCGATCTCTTTCATGCGCTTTTCCGCGTCCACGACCATCGTGCGGAACTTGTAGATGCCGAAATGCCGCTTGTTCAAGCCTAGGCGTTTTTGCACGAACATCACCGGACCAGGAGATGTCAGCTTGATCAGCAGGGCGGTCAACAGCAGTACGGGTGAGAGGAAAATTAGCAGGATTGCAGAGCAGAAGATATCGATCGCGCGCTTCACAATTACCGGCCAGCCATCGAGTCCGCCCGTATAGTGCGTGATCAGCGAATCGCCTTCGGTGATCTCTTCCACCCGTCGGCGCGCCACTTTGGTATCGAACAGGCTCGAGGCAAAGCGAATTAAGATTCCCTGCTGCTCGCACAAGGCGGCGACTTCGGAAGCCTCCGAATGCATGGTGCGCATAGGGACGGCGATCACAACTTCATCGACTACATTTTTGCGCAGGAAAGCAGGTAGCGCTTCGAAGTCGGCGACGCGATGAAACCCCGAGCTTTCAAATGCCTGAGTTCCCTGCCAGTCGGTATCGACAAATCCCACAATGCGATACCCGAGCGTGGGGTTCTCGGCAATCTTCCGGGCAAACTGCACGCCACGCGGGTTGGTTCCTACGATCAGCATGTCGCGCAGATTTCTTCCGTGCAGCCGGATCTGGGCCAGAGTCAAACGTAAAGCGACGCGGCTCAGAATCGCCAGCAGCGTGGCCGTCGCCCAGAAGACAATCAGAAACTTGGGCGTTACCAGCGTGATCTGGAACGCCACCTTGCCCAGAAAGATCAGAAATGCCCCGATGGTCGTGGCTTTCATCAAGTCGAACAGCTCATCCTGCCGGGTGGAAAGCCGGTGCGAGGCATAAGCGCCGCACATGGAAAAAACCAGGTGCCAGCAAAACAACATCCCGGTGAAGATGACGAAGTTCTGGATCTTGATGCGTATTTCCAGAAACTCCGCCAGCGATGCCGCCGACGAATGCGAAGCCATGACGGTGGCCAAAGCGAAAGCCGCCACCATCAGCAACACATCGAACAGCTTCATCGTGTTGAGTAGAAGTTGCCGCCGTATCGTACCCACTGGCAGTCCTCCGGATTTCGTGTCTCGGTTGGATCGTGAAGGGGGTGCGGCGAATCGAGTTCGCCGAGGGCTGTTAAGCGCTTTCGCACCTAGCTGACTGCTTTACTGCTTGGCTGATTACTTCTTTTTGGCTAAAACCAGTTGCTCGATAGCATCCACGCTCTTGAGATTCTCGGCGGTGATTTCCTCGTCGCCGATGCGAACTCGAAACGTCTCTTCGAGAAACGCGACCAGGCGGAAAATTCCGAGGGAGTCGATGATGCCGTTTTCCATCAGCGATTCGTTATCGGAAAACGAGCTGATGCCCTTGGCGCTGGCCAGGTCCTTTTGAATGAACTCGCGAATCTGATCTTTTGCTGTTGCCGATGCCGATTGCTCGATTGCCATGACTTGCGGGTCTCCTATGAATTAGAACTTGGGATAGTGCTTTTGCGCTTGCGTTCGTTTCAATTCTTCTGATCGCGGTCGATCAACGCTCAGGCTTTGGCCAGTTGCGGCTCCTGCGTCAAACGGACGCGGTCGATCTTGCCCGTCGAAGTCTTGGGCAGGCTTTCGCAAAATTCGATCTGCTCCGGGATCATGTACTTGGGTATGCGCGTGGCGCAGAATTGCTGAAGTTCGGCGGTTTTCAATTCGCGGTCCTGGTGCGCCGCGACTACAGCCTTGATGCGGTTGCCGACCAAATCGTCGGGAATCGCCACTGCCGCCGCTTCCCGCACATTGGGATGGCTGAGCAGCGCGCTCTCGATTTCGCCGAGTTCAATGCGGTAGCCGCGGCTCTTGATCTGACTGTCGCGGCGTCCCTGAAAATAGTAGTTGCCGTCTTCGGCCAGCGTCACCAGATCGCCGGTGCGGTACATGTTCTCGTTGAAATTCTTCTGAAAGCGGTTGGGCACGACCATCTTCGCGGTCTTTTCTTTGTCCGCCCAGTAGCCGTAAGTTACCGCAGGGCCGCGAACGTAAAGCTCGCCGCTGCCGCCCGCTTTGGTGACGATTTCATCCTGATCGCTAACGGCGAACACTTCCGTATTCTCACAAGCAATGCCGATAGGCAATTTGTCGAGCGAGTTTAGACGCTCCCGCTCGACTTTGTAGTAGGTGCAAACGTTGGTTTCGGTCGGCCCATAGAGATTGAACAGATCCACGCTAGGAAGAAGTTCCGCCAGTTGCCGCAGATATTTCATGGGGAAGACTTCCCCCGCAAACAGAATCGTTCGTAGATGAGGAATCTTCTCCGCTTTCATGTTGGCATGCAGCAACAGCAGCATCAGAGCTGAAGGCACCGAATACCAGACAGTAATTTCCTTTTCTTCAATGAACTTGGCCAGGCTGGCCGGGAACAACGCCAGGTCTTCCGTGACCAGATAAACGGTGGCTCCCGCCTCCATCGCGTTGTAGACGTCAAATACGGAAAGATCAAAATGCAGCGGCGCGTGGTTCGACAGGCGGTCGTCCGCGGTCATCTTGAATTTTTCCGCGCACCACTCGACAAAGGTCAGCGCGTTCTGGTGCGAGAGCATCACCCCCTTGGGGCGTCCGGTCGAACCCGAGGTATAAAGGATATAGGCGAGGTCCGTCTCAGTCAGCGTGATTTCGGGGGCTGGAGACACCGGAAATTCTCCCAGCATCGCCCAGGGAACAACTTTGTTGCCACTGCCGTTTGATCCGGAGTCGTCGGTCATCACGCAGTAGTCGAGCGTGCTGGTGAACTCGGCGCCGAGGGCGGCGCGGCGGTCTTTATTGGTCAGCAGAACGCGAATCCCGCAATTCTCGATGATGTAGCCGATGCGGTCGGTCGGTTGCTGCGGATCGAGTGGAACGTAGACTCCGCCCGCCTTCAGAACTCCGAACATGCAGACCAGGGACTCCACGCACTTGGGAAAAAAGATTCCCACGCGGTCGCCTTTTTTGAGTCCGCGCTGGCGCAAGAGATGCGCAAGCTGCGTCGAACGCTCGTCCAGTTGCCGGTAGGTCAAACTGCGATTGCGCGCCCAGACCGCAGTCTTTTCCGGATACTTCGCGGCACTGCGAGTCAAAAGCTGTTGAAGAATGTAGGCCAAGAGTTTCCCTTTATTGAATTAGGTCAATACTGGTTGTTTGTTATTGGATGAAAAAGAAAGCGGAACGATTGCGGGCGAACCGACTTTATAACCCGTGCAGGCCGGAAATAATCATCTTCTGAATTTCCGAAGTGCCGGAATAGATCTTGGCGGAAATTGCGTCACGCAGTTCGCGTTCGATCTGGTATTCGGTCATATAACCATAGCCGCCGTGAATTTGAATCGCGTCGAGACAGCTTTGCAGGCACGCATCGGCGACGTAGAGCTTGGCGATCGAAGCTTCTCGCAGCGGATGCTTGCCCTGGCTTTTTAGCCATGCGGCTTTATAGAGCACCAGTCGCCCGGTTTCAAGGCGCACTTCCATGTCGGCGATTTTCGAAGAGATGGCGGGAAATTTGCCGATGTTCTCGCCAAACTGCTTGCGCTCTTTCGCGTAGCAGACCGAGGTTTCAAGCAGTCGCTGCATCACGCCGAGATGACTGGCCAGAATGCAGATGCGCTCCCATTCCATCGACGCGGTAAAAATCGCCGGCCCCGCTCCGTCTTTGCCTAATTGGTTCTCCGCCGGAACTTCGCAATCGACAAACGAGAGTTCCGCCATCGGGGAGGTGCGCAATCCCATCTTGTGCAGCTTGCGGCTGATGGTAAATCCGGGAGTTCCCTTCTCGACAATGAACGCCGTAATCCCGTTCGGTCCCTTTGCGGGGTCTAGAGTGGCGAAGACAATCACCATGTCCGCGTAAGTGGCATTGGTGATGAAGGTCTTAGAGCCGTTGAGAATGACGCGATCCCCCTTGCGCTCGGCGCGTGTCTTCAGAGCGAATGCATCCGAGCCCGTCATAGGCTCGGTCATGGCATGCACGCCAATCCACTCGCCGCTGGTCAGCTTGGGCAAATATTTCTGTTTCTGCGCGTCCGTGCCAAACGACCAGATGGGAATTTCCGAACTCCACATGTGCGCGTTGATGGAAAAAATCAGGCCGTTGTCGCGGCAGCCGTAACCGAGAGCTTCCAATCCGCAGACGGTAGTCAGCGTATCGGCGCCGCCGCCGCCGTACTCGGCGGGAATCGGAAGCCCATGAATCCCGAACTTAGCGCACTTGTCCCAACCCTCGCGGGAAAATTCTTCGTTATGATCGCGTTCGATCATGTCGTCGGGAAACTCGCTTTTGGCGAAGCGGATCACTTCCTTGCGGAAGTCGAGCTGTTCGTCAGTCCATGCGAAATCCAAAGTCGTCGTCCTCTTTCTCTTTACGTTGTCAGCTCTCAGTCCTGGTTCTTAGTTCTCAGTTGCACTTGCTGAGAACTGGAACTGAGAACTAATTTCTGCTTGCTGGTTCTGGTTGTGAAGAAGCTTGCGGTGCGACGGTGGCCTGCGGTTGCGAATTGTGATGGCCATTGGCTGGAGCCGGCGCGGATGATTCTTTGCCGTTTGTGCCCTGCTCTTTTTGCTTTACGGTCTGCCACTTAAAGCGCTTGGCGCGGCCGCCGGGCAGGCGTATGCGGGCGGGCACTCCGATGACCGTCATGTTGTCGGGAACGTCGGTGAGCACCAGGCTGTTGGCCGCGACGACTACGTTATTGCCGATCTTCGCTCCACCCATGACCTTCGCTCCGGCGCCGAAATAAACGTTGTCGCCGATGCCCCGCGTGCCCGCGGCAATGACTACTCCGTTTTGAATGGTGCAATGCTCGCCAATTTTGTTCGGACCAACGACAATGCCGAACGGCGTATGAATCACCAGTCCCGGCCCGATCTCAGCGTCAGGTGAAATGTAGACGCCGATCAGAATCTGCACGAACCGTTGAAATATCCCGGCCGCGATACGCAGCAAGGTCCCGACCACAGGGATTTCTACTTTTTCCGCCCAGTGGCCAAAGCGGTAGCAAACGATGGCGGGCGTTTCCATGCGGAAAAACACGCGCCACAACCCCATATTTTTTTCGAGGACACGGTCCTCCTGGGAAGCGCGAAGATCAGCGGTCAGGTTTTCGAACATGATTCAGGTCTGGCCGGACAGTATCTGGAAAGCCTTACGGAAGGCAAACCGCGCAGGATGGCCCGGGTTGTAAGCGCTGCTTTCTAAAGTCTGAGTTCTAGAGTTTATTGTAAATGGAATCAGGTATGGGGAATGTGCGCTGGTTCAGTACCGCGCCCAACACCCGCACCTTCGCGTTGTTCAAGTCCTGCACCGCGCTGCGGGCACGATCCTTGCGGGTTGAGTTGGCCTTGAGCACCAGCACCACGCCATCGGCCGACGATCCCACCGCGATAGCTTCATTGGAAACGCTCAGCGAAGAACAATCGATCAGGATGTATTCGAATTCCTCGCGCAGTTCGTTGAGCCGCATGCGCATACGGTCGGAAGCGACCAGCCCGTGCGATTCTTTGGCTTCGGAGCCGCAACTCAACAACGCCAGATTGCGCCGCGAAAGCTGGCTCACGTAACCGCGAATCGAGCCTGAGTGCCGCAGCGCATCCGACAAACCGTGATGATTGGGAACGGAAAACTGCTCGTGCAGGGTGGGGCTTTGCAGGTTGGCGTCCACCAGGCAAACCGATCCTGCAATCTGGCTGGCCAGCAACTCGCCCACTCGCGCGCAAATCCAGCTGCAACCGTCGCCCGGCTCGCTGCTGGTGAATACAACCGTGCGTGGCGGATTGCCATTGGGCAGCAGGAAAACCCGCTGCACTACTTTCGCCAGTTCCGCCAGTTGCGAGCTTTCCATGGCAAATTGCAGCGGCTCAGGCTTGAGCGCCGGAGCCGGAGCGGCAGCGGCGCCCGATATCGCCGCGGCAATCTTGGGATCGAGCGATGGCTGGGCATCCTGAAAAGGCAACTCAGAAGCAGCCTTGGACACCGGTTCAGTCCGGCCTTTTTCCCGGACCACTCCATCGGGCTTAAAAAATTCTTGTTCCCGGCCAATGTTCTGCAGAAGTTCGAAGTTTCTACTCATAAGTATTTGGGCTCCGGCGATTTCTACCGAGCGATTTCTACCCTACGACAGACCTGCGATTCGAATGCGGAAGCTATTCGTGCTTGCCGCGGACACTGGTGCGGCGTGCGCCACCACGGTCAAGGTTCTGCTGCCAGTCTTTTAACTGTCCCGACAATTGCTGCATATAGGCTCGCGCTTCGGCGGGACTGAGCGAATCCATATGATTGCCGGCGGGGGACGATGATGCTCCGGCCGTCGCCATGCGCGCCTGCGACGGATTCCCGGCCATCATGGTGGCCAGTTCTTCGAAGTCGTAAGGCCGCGACGGCGCGACTTCCGTGACATGCTGGCTGATGTCGAGATCGCTGATGACTTCTTCCACCAGCGCCAGGTTGACGACTTTCTGTCGTGTAGCGCAACTGAGAGAGAGGACGTTGAAGCAAAAATTGTTGATGTTGCGGGGAATGCCTTCGGTAAAGCGGGCGATCGCGACCAGCGCATCCTGGGCAAAAATATTCGGCCCGGAATATCCGGCGACGCGAATGCGATGCTCGACGTAACGCCGAACTTCATCCACCGACAACGGCGTGAGCCGGTTCAGCAGTGAGACGCGTTGCCGCAACTGCGCCAGATGACGGCTGGCCAGTTTGTCGGCCAATTCCGGCTGGCCGGCGAGAATGATCTGCAACAGCTTGGCCCGCGGCGTCTCAAAGTCGGAGAGCAGGCGGACGGTTTCGAGCACGCTGGCGTCCAGGTTCTGCGCTTCGTCGACCACGATGATGAAACGGCGGCCGGCGCGCGCCTCCTGCAACAGCATCTTGTTGAACTCTTCGTGCATGCGCACGAAGTCCTGGTCGTAGCTTTCGACGCCCAGTTCGGCCAGAAGAAACCGCATGAACTCACGCGAGCTGCACTGCGTTTGAAACAGAAATGCGGTGCGCGCGTTGTGGCGGAATTTTTCCAGCAGGTGAAACAGCAGGGTCGTCTTGCCCATGCCCGGTTTGGCGATGAGGGCTAAAAAGCCGCGGCCCGATTCGATCCCGTAGTAGAGCGAAGCCAGGGCCTCGCGATGCGCGGGACTAAGGTAAAGAAAGCGCGGGTCGGGAGTGACCCCGAACGGCTGTTCCCGAAATCCGTAATATTCCAAAAACATAGAGTGGCGTCCTTACTTCTTGCTGATTTCAACCGGGACTGCGTAAGTTTCCAAAGGTTCGACTGCGGCTTGGCGCCCGTTGCCATTGCCGCCGTTGCTGGGGATTTCGCCATAGCCGCCGCTGTGGAAGTGATGCGGCACGGCGGCCAGCACGGGAATGTTCAGTTCGCTCAGCACTTCCGCCGGGGTGCGGAATGAAGGATCGAGGTAGTCGAGCGCCAGCGCCAATCCGACGCTCATCACCGCGCCCATTACCAGGCCGAGGACCACAAACACGATTCGCGATCCCACCGGCAGCACCGGAACCGCAGGCGCTTCAGCCACAGCCACGTTGAGGATGTGCGTCTGATCGAGCATGTCCGACATGCGGGCTTCTTCACGCTTGCGCTGGTAGAGCAGATAATTTTCTTCGTCGGTCTTGATGACCCGTTGCAGATCCTGTTCCTGAATGCCTTTCTGCTCCAGTTGCGTGGCCTGCGCCTTATAGGTGCTGATGATGCCCTGCATGGCGGCGGCCCGGGCGCTCAACGCGCTATAGTCGGCCTTGGCCTTAGCTAGTTCGGTGCTCACGTAAGCGTAGGTGGGGTTCTGGTCAGTAGTCTCTTCTCGCAAAGGCTTGGCTTCTTCGGCGGCGATGGACGCGTGCGTGTCGGCAATTTCCTTGTCCACTTCGGTGACCAGCGGATACGTCGGCTGGTACTTGGTGAGCAGTTCGGTGCGCTTCACTTCCAGCGACATCAGCATGCTCTTCATCTGCTGCAGAACTTGGGCATCATCGGTGGTGCTCGACTTCGTGGTGATGCGCGACGGCACCGAGCCCGACTGCGTCTCCAGCGTGCGAATCTTCTGTTCCGTGGCCGACATTTCCGCTCGGGTCGATTGCAGCGTCGCGCTGAACTCGGTGAGCTTCTGCAGGGTCTGGTCGCGCTCAACCAGCGGCGCGGCGCCGCCGGTTTCACCGGCGAACGTGTTCAACTGCGATTCTGCATCGGCCAGGTCTTTTTTGTAGCGCTCGGCTTCCTGATCGAAGAATTTGAACTCGCCCTGGGGACGGTTCACTTCGGCGTGCTTGCGGATGTAGGCGTCATTCAGGTTCTTCAGCACCGCCGCCGCTTGTTTGGGGTCGTTCGATGAGTAGGTGATGCTGATGAGGTTGGTCTTCTTCATCGGCTCAATCGACAGGCTCCCACGCAGACGCTGCGTGGCCTTGGCCAGTTTTCCCGCCTGGTCTTCCCTGCCGATCAGGGTCGCCAGCAGTGACGTTCGCTTGTCCAGCCCGGAGGCCATTGCCACCTGGCCTAGCACGTCATCGCTTTCAAGAAGCTCCACCTCGGAGTTCAACTCCTCCTCGGTGACTTCATCCTTCACCATGACCGGCGCGCTCTGCCCCGGGCTGATGACCGGGTCAACACGTTCGCGCTTGATCAAAATCTTGGTGTGCGCCTGATAGCTGGTAGGCATGAGTATGCCGACGAGAAGAGCGCCGAGAAACACGGCGAAAAAGCACAGCGCCATGGCGCGTTTGTGGCGGAAACCGATGGCAACGATGTCCTTGACGTTGATCGGAAGCCCGCTATATCCGGGATTCACCGAAGACTGCTCGTTCATAAAACTCCTCCGCGGCTGCCGGCCTGCAAGGGCCTGAGGCAGCGCGCAAACTTAAAAGGGCCGGAAAAACGTGCCCATGCTGGCTGAGGGGAAAAATTTGTCGACTTTCGACATTGTGTTCTTGGGAACAAACAGCATGTCCCCGGGATGAAGCATCGGATCTTCCTTCAGATTGCCCGTCTTTTCCATCTGCTTCACGTTGATGACCTTGGCTTCCATCCACTGATCTGAGACCCGGCGAAAAAGCAGCACTTGCGAATGCCGGGAACTGTCTTTGAATCCGCCGGCAATAGCAATGGCCTGCGTCAGCGTAGTGTCCCCGCGCAAGTCGTATTTTCCCGGCTTCCCGATCTGCCCGTCGGCGACGAAGTACGGCTTCTCGAAATCTTTGAGAATGACCGAAATGATGGGATCGTTCAGAATCTTGTTGTAAGCGCCGCGCAGCGTTTGCGTCAGCTCGGGAACCGTCTGTCCCTGCACGTTGAGATCGCCGATTCCCCGTAATGTTACAAACCCGTCCGGTTGCACCGCCACGGCAGTCTGATTGAACTCCGGGCTCAATTCAAAATTCAAATCGAACGAGTCGCCGGGGGCAATCTTGTAACGCGTGTCTCTCGACTGAAACTGCGGCTCGGCAGCGCCGGCAGCCGGCTTGGCCGGCACGTTCTCGGAAACCACCTCCTGCGCGGTGGCAAGAGCGGCAGCCAGAGGTAGAACCATCAGCATTGCAGCGGCGCGCATTTTGACGGCGAGAAACATTTGGATCGAACTCCTGCAAAGAAAACAAAAAGCTGATTAGGGTGTCGGCGAGAAAAACGTTCCCATGCTGGCCGTGGGGAAGAAATGGTCAATCTTCGACATAGTGTTCTTGGGCACAAACAGCATGTCGCCGGGATGCAGCATCGGGTCTTCCTTCAGATTTCCCGCTTTCTCCATTTTCTTGACGTCAATGATCTTAGCTTCCATCCACTCGTCCGACACGCGACGAAACAGCAGGACTTGCGAATGTCTGGAGGCGTCGGTGAATCCGCCGGCAACCGCGATCGCCTGGGTCAGAGTAAGATCGCCGCGCAGATCATACTTGCCCGGCTTGCCCACTTGTCCATCGGCGACAAAGTAGGGCTTTTCAAAATCCTTCAGGATGACCGAAATGATGGGAGCGTTCAGTATCTTGCTATAGGCGCCACGCAGCGTCTCGGTGAGTTGAGGCACGGTCTGGCCCTGGACCTTGATGTCGCCCACGCCGCGCAGAGTAACAAATCCATCGGGCTGCACCGAGACTGCCGTCTGGTTGAACTCCGGGCTGAGCTCGAAATTCAGGTCGAAGGAGTCGCCGGGCGCGATCTTGTAGCGCGTAACGCGGTTTTGAAAGTGCGGGTCCGGCGCGCCCGCGGAGTTGGCCGGGGTGCTCGCAGGCTTCGCCGCGTCGGTCACAGCCTGCTGCGCGAGAGCGCAACCGGTGGCCAACAAAAGCGCGATGAGCGCAGTTCGCCCGCGGAATGTACGACGAAGTGACATTGCCATAGCTATGATTGTACTTCCCCGCTGTCGGTGACTGTCTTCAGCGCGCCCGTGCCGTTCGGGGTGATGTTGTGGCGGCGAATCTTATAAAGCAGGCCGCGATAGCTGATGCTCAGCAACTGCGCCGCCCGCTTGCGATTCCATCCAGTCCGTTTCAGCGCATTGCTGATGGCATGAATCTCAGCCTCGTCACGGAAACTGCGCAGCGACGACTCGGAAGGCAGGTAGGCACTGGCGCTTTCCGCCGCGCGTCTGCCATTCCAGGAGGCAGCTTGGTCATCCGCTCCGTTGCCGTTGATAGTGTCTAGTTTGGTATCGACTTCGCTCATAATTGAATCCCTCTTATGTTCTTCTGCGGGCGACTTTCTCGATCGACTTCGACCGGCTTTCCAGCGGCATCCGCGATGCCCTGAGAAAAGTTACTGACTCAGGCACAGCGCCGCCGTTGCCGGATTTACGCTGAAGGGAAGGCAGGGGAAAAATCAGACAGGCTCGACTGTGTATCCTTGGATTCGGACCGACAACGAACGTTCGATGGGCTCCAGAGAGATCACCAGACTGCGGTCATCGTTGTGCGCCGACAGAATTCCTTCCATCCCGTCCAAAGCGCCGCCGCGAATCCGCACGCGCTGGCCAATTTTCAGGAATGGTTGTTCTTCGAAAGCAACTTTGCTCGCCAGCAGCGTGCGGATGTCCTGAATCTGATTTTCAGGAATCGCGCTTCCGCAGCCGTTGATGCCCACGAATCCGGCGACTCCATGCGTTTTCAATACTCGCAAACGTTCCCCGGAACTGAAAGAAAGACGGACGAAGTTGTATCCCGCAAATAATGGCAACTCGACTTCTTTAACGCGGTCACTCCATTTGCGGTTTCGTTTGATTAGAGGCAGAAAATTTTCAATGCCCTGCTTTTCCAGTTGATCGGACACCATCTTCTCGTGACGCGATCGGGTGCGGATCGCATACCACTGTGGCTGATACATGGCAGCGGCGCTGATTACAGTTTCGAAACCGCGACCGACTGCCTGGCTGCTACTCATAGCTCCGCCCTCTGAGTCCCATTCTTCGGACCCTAAGTAAAAGAAAAAAGTGAAACCGCCTGGCGTCAAGCGCCAGGTTTTGCAATGCAGTGGCGTAATTCCGGGGAGGAGACTGCAAACTGATCGAAGAAATCTGTAGGGATAAACCCTTTAATATTGTCTCAATTCTACTGGCCTATGCAAAATGCTGCAAGAGGCGAAAAGTGCGGAGACTAAAGTCTCTGGTAACTCCAACGCGCCCCTGAAGTCACGGTACTTAAGTCACTGTTAATACAGCTCATACTCGTGTATACCGCTGCTCTCGTTTTCACTGCCCTGTTCCCGTTAGAGACACCACTTGCGGGCTGTTAACAGAACTGTTGCCGAAAGTTGCAACCCCAGGGATTGTCCCGGTTACGGTCGGACTGAAGGTCACGCCGAAGGTGCAAGCGGCGCCCGGAATCAATACCAAACCGGTGGCGCAAGGATTTGCACCCGCAGTCAGGATCTCATAATCTCCACTGCCGGTTGCGGCGTTTATGATTACATTGGCGCTGGAATAGTTTGTCGCCGTCACCTGCAGTGGAGAACTTGTACTGCCAACTGCAGTCGCCGGAAAACTCAAACTCGCCGGCGCAACGGTGAGCGGCCAGAAACCAACAGTTGCCAGGTTGTAGGTTTGCACAGTCGGCCCTGCCATTGCGTTGTCTGTAATCATTACCGATCCGGAAATTGATCCGCCACTGGTGGGATTCACGGTGACCGAAAAAGCGCACTTGGCATTCGCCGCCAGTAAAAGCCCGGCCTTGCATGGCTTAGCACTCGATCCCGCTACCGTATATTCTCCGGAAGCGGAGATAGTCAAAAGAGTCAGAGGCGCACCGCTTACGTTAAGAATCTGAGCCGATCCAGTCTTGGCGCCCCCGATTGCGACGTTGCTGAAATTCAATGACGTGGGCGTGAAACTTAAAGGATTCGATGCCGGACCGCCCGTGGCGCTTCCGGAGAGACTGACGGACTGCGGGTTGTAAGCAATCCCCGTGGCCGTATCGCTTACCGCCAATCCGCCTTTCACAACACCGGCAGTTCCATTCGTTGTCGGAGAGAATGTAACGCTCAAGGTACAAGTTGTGCCCGCATTCAATGTGCTGCCACAAGGCGATGAACCCGCCCCGACCGCCTTGAAGTCTCCCCCAGCGGTCCATGTAATGCTTTGCGCAGTAGCGGCGTTATTGGTCACCGTGACGGTTTGAGCAGCGCTACTATTCCCCACGGTGGTTTGCGGAAAAGTCAGGGTCGCCGGTGAAACAGCGATCGTCACCTGGCTCGTCCCTAATAGCGCTATCCGGTGCGGCGGTCCATTCACCCCATTATCGTTAATCGTGACAATTCCTTTCACCGTACCGGTGACCGTCGGCGCAAAGCTCACATTGATATTGCAGGATGCTCCGGCCGCCAATGGACTCTTGCTGACACAAGTATCGGTTTCCAGGAAATCGCCGCTGGCAACGATCGAACTGATCGTCAACGAACCGGCGCCACTATTGGTAAGCTTGACGCCTTTGGATGCGGTAGTGGAGTTCACCAGCGTTGCAAAGGTAAGCGACGTCGGAGCCAGCGTCACGGCAGGCGCCGAACCGGTCCCCGTCATGTTCACGACCTGCGAGCCGTTAGGAGCGTCATCGGTTACGGTGACCTGTCCGTTAAGTGTGCCTGACACGCCCGGCTTGAAAGTCACGCTGATGTTGCATGTGCCATCGGGCGGGATGGGGCTGCCGCTGACGCAGTTGTCGCTTTCCAGATAATTGGCGCTGGCCACAATACTCGATATGTTCAGCGGAATGTTTTGTAAATTGGTCAGCGTTATATTTTGCGGTGCGCTAGCGGAGCCTACCGATTGCGCGGCAAAATACAGGCCGCTCGGTGCAAGCGTCACTGGAGGCGTGCTGGTGCATGAGGGCAACGAGAACGAGGCGATGCGCGTGTGCCAGTTGTAGTCGCCGTTCGAAGGAATGTATTCGCTGGTAAACCAGAAGGTGCAGTCGTCCGAAGGATCGATCTGCATGGCGCTGTAGTCGCCCCAGCGATTGCTGCCGACTTGCGCCGCCGGGCCTTCGATAATGCTATTCTCCGCATCCATTGTGTTCAGCGGATCACTTTGTAGGCGCGTGGTGTAGCGAATGGCCGGATACATGGAAGAACTGGAAACGCTGTAGCCGAGCGCAATGTCTCCGCTCTGATCCATGGCGATCGATCCCATCCAGCGATAGCTGGAGTCGGGAGTGAAAGTTGACTGCTGAAAAACCACCGGCGTGGTGCCAGGGTTCTGTACTTCATACCAGCGCACGACCGCGGGAGTGTTGATCGAATGGGTGGCCACCAGTGATTCGTGTCCGTCGGCAAAGTGCCTGTATGCCAGGCGGAACATGAGACGATCGCCGATGCCATCCAAAAGCTGCGTTGTGCTCAATTGCGGAACGCACAGGGATGACGCCTTGCAGCCATTTAGAAAAGCTGCGACGGGCAAATTGACCGGACCAGTGAGCGTGCTGTTCGCCGGGTTCGTCCAATCGACGTGAAATTTCCACAGATTCAGAGAGTTTGTTCCCAGATTCATCAAGTAATTCGGAGCGCCTGCAGGCGGCAAGATCGATCCGTCGAGATCGGCGGGCAACAGGCTGTTATAGCTGGGACTCAATTGAAAGCATTGCGACGCCGCGGTGGAACCGGCCAACATACTCGCCCGGTTAAGGGCGCAGACGTAGGAGCCCAAAGCGGCCCCGGTCGTATTGCTCTCCTCGTTCATCGTCAGATAGTAAGCATCGGGCCATACGGAAATTTTCGGATAGTCGGGAAAATTGGCGGGCAGCGAAAAAACGTAACGGTTATAAGAGCCGGTCGCATCGGAACTGGTGGAGACCGCAATGCACTGGTAATTGGCGCCCGAGGTCGGAGCGACGTGCTGTTCCAGTACCCAGACGTTCGCCATTCTGTCATATTCGACGACCACATCGTCATCATCGGTGCTGTTGCAGGGCGGAAAGCCGGCCCAGATAGTGCTGGCGTCGGCTGGTCCATAGATCGACGTGCCGGAGCTTTTGTCGAAAATTTCGAAATCGACGTTCACCCACTGAAAGTACTGAGTCGCTCCCACAGCGCCATTCGTATCGGGAACTGCGCGGCCCGCCGGGGCAGCCACGCCTTCAAAATTTAAGCCGGCTACCGGCGCGTGCTTCAACGGAGCGGAAGTCTGCGCTACTGTATCGACAGCCGCCGGAGTTTTTCCTATTCTTGGGACTCGTACGGAGCGATTTTCTGCGGCTTCATTCTCAGCGTTTTCAGTTCGTTCCCCGGCGATCGGCATCCGATGTGACTGCGTGGGTTTGATTGACCGCAGGGCAGGCGATACGTCGTGCTTGATCTCATTCCGCTGCACGCTATGCTGCTTCTGGGCAGATGCCCATTCGCCGCATGCCAAGCTAATGGCCAGCAGGATGACAAATGGTCGCATTGCGGGTGCCTGCTCCTTGAATCGCTGCAACAGGAAAAGCTCCTAGAATGAGTGACGAGTCGCGCGGGGAGGATCAATCAAACCTTAAACTTGGATGTTGATGCCGAGTATAGTTCTCTAAGAGCGATTGTCAACACCACGAAAGTTGCAAATTTCGTCACCATGCCCACGGAACCAAAGTCACCTTCTCGAAATTACTTCCGGCCATTGTCCTACCCGGCAGTGCCATTTACGGGGAGTCGAAATTCCCCTACGCTGTACATGTCCAGAGTACCGGGCAGTTGAGAGCGAAAGCCGAAATGTGGCCGATCGTCGCCGTGTGCCCTTATCACGGAGAGACGGCTTGGAACCGCGCCCGGCGTGGTTTACTTCTGACTGATAGGGAGCACGACCGCAGTAAACACCACGACTTATGGCCCATCTGACCGAATTACCGAATCAAGACCGCCTTCGCGTCCTGGCTGCTGACAGCACGGCCATGAGCACGCAACTGTTGGTGGAGGCCCTGGGCCGCGACGGTCAGTTTCACATGATTGAGTCTCCCGCGAGCGGAGCCGCGATCCTGCAACTGGTCAAGCGCGATCATCCGCATGTGGTGGTGGTGAGCGCCAGCTTTCGCGATGGTCAAATGGGCGGCTTCGAACTGGTGCGCGAGGTGCGCACGCAGTCTTCAGACACCAGAGCAATCATGCTCCTGGATTCTTCCGAACGCGCTTCTGTGACCCAGGCGTTTCGGGCGGGAGCGCAAGGCGTATTCTGCCGTACCGAACCTTTTCGCCTGCTGGCGAAATCCATTCAGTGCGTCAGTGCGGGACAGGTGTGGGCCAGCAGCACCGAGCTGCAATTTGTATTGGAAGCACTGATCCAGCCGGCAATGACGGCATTTAACGGCAAAGGCAATTCGCTGCTCTCCGCGAGAGAAGTCGATGTGGTGCGCTGTGTTTCCGAGGGTTTAACCAATCGCGAGATCGCGCAGCGCCTGAAGCTGACCGAACACACGGTCAAGAATTACCTTTTCCGCATCTTCGACAAGCTGGGAGTTTCGAGCCGCGTGGAAGTCGTACTCTACGCTCTAGGCAGTGCCGGTGTTCCGCGTACCCCGATGGGTGCGCCGAATCGGCGGCAAGCGCAACCGGGACCGGTAATCTCCAGAGGCACTGTTTCTCTGCCTGTACCCCTCCGTAAGACAGCGACCTAGCGCTTTTCTTAGTTATTTCAAACTGCATAATCATTCAATTACCGCGGCAAGCGGAAGTTTAACGTTACTTGCGTCTGCATTTCCGCGAGATCACCGCTTCCGGTCTGCGGTTTAAATTTCCACTGCGTTACAGCATTGATTGCAGCTTGCGCCAGAAGCGGGTCGCCGCTGATCAACTGAATATCGTCCACCGCGCCGTCGGGCCGGATGCGAATCTCCAGCACAACCTTCCCTTGAAGCTTCTGCGCCCTCGCGGTTTCCGGATAATCCGGCTCGACTCGGTGAACTAATCCTGATTCGGCGGCAGTCGACGACCACTTGACGGCTTGCGCTTCGTGTTGCCGATCGCCGCCCTGGACGGCTTCATGAGAAGCAGGCAGCCGAAATACTTCCCTGCCATTTTCGTAGATGCGAAGACCTCCATCCGAAACTACGGCGGGAGGCGTTGCAGAAGTATTCGTCACAGGCTTGTCAGAAATTGGCTGGCTACCCGCAGAAGCCGTCGGCTGCGCACTGCTAGGAACGATGGGATCTGGCACGGCACTCGGAAGCGGCGAAATGTTCTGCTGTTTGACGGCAACTCGCGATGACGCTTTTGCAGCTTGCGCCCGGAATGTCGCAGAATTCCAACCGAAGCGCCGGCCGGTCAGAACTCCCAGCAGGACGACTGCCGCTAACAGAATCAATCCCATAAAGAACGTGACGAGGTCAAACCCTGCGCGCGAACTGCTTTCTACGGGCTGGGCGCTGAATATGGGCCCGGACAACGGGGCATCGAACACGGGCGGCGGCACCGGGGTTTCTTCAACCAAACGAGGCTGCGTGAAAGGAGCTGCAACCGGAGCGTCAGCCCGTAACAGGAATGGATCGGCCGCGCGTTCAACATTGCGTAGCGCACGGTTCGCAAGAACCTCCAGCGTGCGCTCGTCGCGCTCGCCAAAAGCGGAGGGCCTCTCCGACATCACTTCAAGAATCCCCACCATCCCGGTTGGCCGAGCGAGGGGCAACACCATTACAGAACGAACGCCCAGTTGCTGCGAAGCTTCGCGGTCCGCGCGGGGATCGCTCTCCGCATCGTCGCAGCGCTGCACCAGTCCGGTCTGAATGCATGAACCTGAAAGCCCCGATCGGGCGTCCATCTGCGCACCCAGAGCCGGAGCGCTGGCGCCGGTGCTGGCCCGGCAAACGAACTCACTGCCGCGCCGCAGAACCACCGCTGCCCCGCTGGCGCGAGTTGCCAGGCAAGCCTGCTCCACAATTTCATTGAGAACGATATCCAGGGCCAGGTCGGCGGAGAACTGCGGAGAAAGCGTGCCGCCGCTGTTTTGTTCGAATTTGGCGAACAGACCGGCGAGGTCGTATCTCGAACTCCCGACGCCAGACCGAGCGCGTGAGTCTTCCGCCGGAACACGGGTGCCTTCCAGACCTGATGCAATTGAGTTCCGTGGATCAGGACTCATGTTCGGGCGATGAGCCATGGACAAATAAAGCTCCGAGCGGACGCGCTTGAAGCGGAGTGTTACTCGAAAGCGATGGCTTGTCAATATGCTTTTGGACGGGCATGTCTTTTTGCGAGCGAGCGCGGCCAAAATTCCGAAAACTCGTACCACAAAGAACACAAAGGTTCGGAAAGAACCCTGGGATGTCCTTCGTCAACCCTATCATCCTTGTCGGTTAAGTTAAACTTTCCGTGACTCCAATCCGCTATGAAAATCGAATTTTTCCGAACGCCCTCTGATTTTCGTGCATGGCTCCGGGCGAACCATAGTAAGGAGTCGGAACTCGCCGTCTGTTTTTACAAGAAAAGCTCGGGAAGGCCTAGCGTTACGTACTCCGAAGCTGTGGATGAAACGCTGTGTTTTGGCTGGATCGACGGCGTTCGTAACAGCGTCGACGTTGCAACATACAGAATTCGCTTCACGCCGAGGAAACCCACGAGCCAATGGAGCGCAGTCAACATCGGTCGGGTGCGAAAGCTGATGGAGCAAGGGAAGATGGCCTCGGCAGGTCTGGCCGCTTTTGCTGGGGCGGAAACCCAGACGCGAGCTTATTCTTACGAACAGCGAAATACGGCAAAGCTCGATCCTGCCAGCGAGCGTCGCTTTCGTGCGATCAAAAAAGCTTGGGATTTTTTCCAGACGCAACCGCCGTGGTACCGCCGCACTGCTACCTGGTGGGTCATCAACGCAAAGAAGCCAGAGACGCGGGAGAGGCGGCTCGGGCAGTTAATCACGGAATCGGCTCGGAGCAGATCGATTAAACCCATGGAACGAAAGCCGCCATCCCGAAGCGGAACAAAAAAGTAATAGAACCTCGGTGCAGAGTCTTTTATCTCCTGCTCATGATAGGCTTTAGCTGATAAACTCGACCGAAAATAAGCTGGGGCGGCGGCGTATTTCCCAAGCGGTTCGGTTCCTCCCCTCGATTGTGAATGGAAATATCTGAAAATAAACCTGTTTTAGAAATATCAATCCAGGGAGTTTGCCCATGCGGATTGCTGTAGTTGGTTCCGGATATGTTGGCCTGGTAGCAGGCGCCTGTTTCGCCGATCTTGGACACGACGTCATCCTCGTCGATAACGACGAAAAAAAACTGGCCGCGCTAAAAAACGGCCAAGTGCCGATCCACGAAAACTTTCTGCCCGAATTGTTGAGCCGGCATCGCGGTCACCGCTTGCAATTCTCCGACGATTTGCAGGGTGCGGTGCGGGCCAGTACCGCAATCTTCGTCGCCGTGGGCACGCCTCCGACGGAACGAGGCGAAGCTGACCTGTCTTATGTGGAGTCAGTGGCGCGAGAGATCTCCGGCGGCGTCAACAACTACAAAGTCGTAGTCGAAAAAAGCACTGTGCCGGTTTACACCAGCGAATGGGTGCGCAAGATCATTCTGCGCAACGGTACCGATCCCGAAGCGTTCGACGTGGCTTCGAATCCTGAATTTCTGCGCGAAGGCACCGCCGTCACTGACTTTCTTTTTCCCGATCGCATTGTGATCGGCTGCGACACGGAACGCGCGGCCGAAGTCTTGCGCGAGGTCTACGCGCCGCTTACCAATGGATCTTATTACGAGCGCGCCGATGCAATCCCGCAACCGGATCGCACGTCCATTCCCGCTCCCATCATCGTGACCAGCACCAAGAGCGCGGAGCTCATCAAGCACGCCTCCAACGCTTTTCTGGCGATGAAGATTTCATTCATCAATGCGGTTGCCTCAATCTGCGAATCCGTCGGCGCAAACGTAAATCAGGTATGCCACGGCGTGGGTACGGACGCGCGCATTGGGCCGCGCTTCCTGAATCCCGGAATCGGCTATGGCGGTTCCTGTTTCCCGAAAGACGTGATGGCATTTCGCGCGGTCGCCCGTGAATGCGGATATGACTTCCGCCTGCTCGACGAAGTCATGCGCATCAACGAAGATCAGCGGGAGCGTTTCCTGCGCAAGGTGCGCAGCGCATTGTGGACCTTGCGCGGCAAAACTTTAGGCGTGCTCGGTTTGGCCTTCAAAGGCGGGACGGACGATATTCGCGAATCGCCCGCGCTGTTCCTGGTGCAATCACTGCTGCAGGAGGGCTGCAAGATTACGGCTTACGATCCCGCCGCCATGGATCGCACGCAGGAATCGATGAGCTCCGAAATAAAGTTCGCCGGTTCCGCATACGAAGCGGCGCACGGGGCCGACGCTTTGCTTATTCTGACCGAATGGGAGGAGTTCGCAAGTCTCGATCTTGATCGTTTGAGCCGGGAACTCAAGTATCCCATCGTGATCGACGGACGCAACCTCTACGATCCCGAAGTGATGGCCACGCACGGTTTCACCTATTACAGTGTGGGCCGCGCCGCATCCCATCCTGATGGCGTTCCCGCCGCCGTTCTGAAAAACGGCGCCCGAAAAGCATGAGCCAACAACGCGCCGTAGTCACCGGAGGAGCCGGCTTTCTTGGCTCCCATTTATGCGATGCCCTGCTCGGCGAAGGCTGGAGCGTGGTGGTCGTCGACAATTTACTGACCGGACGCCGCGCGAATCTGGAACACCTGCGCAATGAACCGCGCTTCGAATTCGTCGAACTGGATATTTGCGAGCCGTTCGATGTCGGCAAAGTGGATTTCGTCTTCCACTTTGCCAGCCCAGCCAGTCCGATCGACTACGCGATTCATGGCATTCCGACATTGAAAGTCGGATCCCTGGGAACGTTTCATGCGCTCGATGTGGCGCACAAGTACGGCGCCAAGTATCTGGTTTCGTCGACTTCTGAGTGCTACGGCGATCCTCTGGAACATCCGCAGAAAGAAACTTATTGGGGACATGTGAACCCTATCGGTCCGCGCTCGGTTTACGACGAAGCCAAGCGCTTCACCGAAGCGGTAACCATGGCCTATCGCCGCTATCACAAAGTTGACACCCGCATCGTACGCATCTTCAACACTTACGGTCCGAAAATGCAATTGAATGACGGCCGTGTGGTGCCCAACTTTATGAAGCAGGCTATGCGAGGCGAAGACCTCACTGTGTACGGCGATGGAAGTCAGACCCGCAGTTTTTGCTACGTGAGCGATGAGATCGATGGCTTCATCCGCCTCTCGAAATCGAATGAGCCGTTACCGGTAAACATTGGCAATCCCAACGAGTTCACAATTCTCGAGTGCGCGAAGCTTGTGCTGAAACTGACCAACTCGAAGAGCAAGATTCGCTACGAGGATTTACCGCAGGACGATCCCAAGCAGCGGCGTCCCGATATTACGAAGGCTCGCACGTTGCTGGGATGGGAACCAAAGGTCGACCTTGAGACCGGACTGAAGATGTCATTGGACTACTTCAAAAAGGCAGTTGCCGCAGAAACATCCGCGTCTTAGCAGCCAGGGTGCGTTACTTGTCGCTCTCAGAACTAGTCGTGGCGGCGACGAATTCTGTCAGCTTCTGCACGTTTTCCACTTCTTCCCTGGTCTTCAATTCAAAAGCAATGCCCATGCCGTAACCAGGATGCGAGGACTGGACTGCGCCCCTGAGATGAAGTTTCAGATCCTGAGTGCGAACCGTAATTTCTACGGACGCTCCCTGCGGAAATGGCAACGGAACTTCGAGATAACAACCGCCCGCGCTGAGGTCGGTCAAGCAACTATAAGTCGGAACCTTGTTGCCGGTGCGATACACCTCGGCTCCTACGCGGCAGGTATAGCGAGTTTCTTCGCGCCGGTTTCCTTCTTCAGGCTGCGATTGCATTTGCAGCACAGTCTCGCTAGCGGCGTTCTCGTGCCGCACATGGGGTTCGACGCTGACCGGAACCGGTTCTGCTTCTCTTCTGTTTTCCGGCTTGCGTTCCGATCTGAATTCCGATCGCGGTTGCGGCAGTTCCAATTCCACAGTCACCGTCGAGACGCCGTCGCCTTCTGCATTGGCCAAGCTCACCGTGAGAAATTCATCCAGCAATCGCCGGGAAGCTTTGGGAACATCGACGAATTGCACGCCCGCCCGGCCATTCCAATCCTGCCAAACAACTTGACCGGAAAGGCGGACGGGAGTGCTCTGCTCCGGCAATACAAATTGAAAATAGACTTTATTGGTTGGCGGAAGCTTCTTGCCGAACTGCACCGACATTCCGTCGTGAGCTATGTCGATGAGCGTGGCCTTTTCCCGTTCCACGTTCGCATAGTCGATGGTCGCGTGCGTATGCACCGGAGCCCGCGAATTGCGCCGCTTGTCTTTGCGCATCACTGAGCGGGCGGCGCGCAGTGTGCTCAGCGCGCGATCATAGGAGACCGGTTTGTACAAAACGAAATTCACGCCGAGCGAAAACAATTCGCGGATGCTTTCCTGCCCCGGCACAATGGCCACGGCCAGAGTGGAATCGTTGATGCGGGATACGCGAGTCTCGCGCAACAAAGTAGAAACTTCCGTATGCGCTTCGCAATCGAGGATTGCGACGTCGAAGCGCTGTTGCGCCATGCGCATGGCCGCGCGGTTGACATCAAGGCAAGTCTCCACCTCGATGCTAAGTTCTTCGAGGACCCGGCCCAAAACCCGGGCCGCCTCCTCATCCAGGCACACCAAAATTGACGTTAGGCTCATACCTGTGCGTCATCGTAGAGTCACCTCCGTGCCCCGGACAAGTTACCGAAGTCAGGCTTGTTGTGCGCAAAACCCGGCTCAGCCACCTCTAACCTGCGTCCTGTCAATGAAGTGACCCGGGTAACCGCGAGAATTACAAAAGGCCAATCATTCGGCGTTGGACTGTCGTGCTTTGACGCTCACTTCGCCACTCCCTAGGATCAACATTGACGTGGGCAGACTCCGCGCCAGGCTTGAGATTAAAGGCCGCGTGCAGGGCCGCAGCGCAACTTAATCGCCCACAGATTGAAGTCTATAGCGTCAAGCTCCTCCCCAGGAACAAGCTATGAAATCAAAGTTACACCGCGGGTTCTCGCTTCTGGAGATGCTGATCGTGGTGAGCATTGGCCTTATCTTGGCTGGTGTGGGCTTCATTGCTATGATGCCCGTGCTGAACCAGACTCATCTGAACAATGCCTACGATACAACTCTGATGGTGCTGCGCAACACCCGCAATCAGGCCATCACGCAGAGTCATGAGTACTACGTTTACTTCAACCCGGTAGGATTTGCGGCGGGAACGATCCAGGTTCAGTACCAGCCGCCGGCTGTAAACGGTACATTTCCTCCGTTGCAGCAGGTGACTACTTATACCCTTCCTCCGGACATCACCTTCGCCGTGCGGGCCGGTTTTCCCTCGAGCCCTACGACCGTTCCCGACGGATTTGGTACCGGAGCAAACGCAATTGATTTCGGACAGGGCCTTACGGGCGCGCCCTTTAATTATGTGGTGTTTTACCCCGACGGCTCCTCTCGAGATGGCAGCGCCCTCAACGGCTACAGTCTGGGAAATTACAACAACGGCGTGATTTATCTGACACGCGCCAGCGATACGATTTATGCCTCTCGCGCTATTACGGTTTGGGGCGCAACCGGAAGAGTCCGAGGCTGGAGGCTCAATAACGCGGCTGGAATAGGAACGTGGGTGCAACAATGAAACTACAGAAACGTGCGAACCCGAACTCCCCGCAGAAGGGATTCAGTCTGATCGAGGTCTTGATTGCCATGGTCGTAATGACCGTCGGCCTGGTGGCTGTCTTGGCCTGCCTTGCGACGGCAATCACGGCCACCGAATCCGCGCAGGAAGACCTTATCGCCCGGCATAAAGCGCTCGATGTGATGGAGAGCATTTACACGGCTCGCAACAGCCAGCAGGTATCTTTTGCCCAAATCAACAATACGGCTGCCGGTGGAATTTTTGTAGGCGGAACCCTGCCTCTGTTGTGCGCCGGCCCGGATGGAATTATCGGAACCGCAGACGATGGCCCCTGTCTGACTAATGGTGCCACCGGTTCAAGTTGTCCCAACGGTGGAGTCGATTGCATGGTGCTGCCGGGGCCGGATGGGGTTCTGGGTACCGCCGACGATGTGACCATGAGTCTGGCCAACTTCACTCGCACCATAACTTTCAATTCGGTGTTGCTCCCTGGCGGCGGCCAAAACAGCAACATGAGAGCCGTCACTGTCACGGTCAGTTACACCAAGGCTGGTTGGCCTGCGCGTACTTACACCGTTAACGGGCTGATTACGCAATATCGGTGATGCGGAAACTTATGAATACTCAGAACTCAAGCCGGCAAAAGGGCTTTACCCTTTTGGAACTGACCGTCGCTTCTGCGCTCGGACTGATTGTCATCCTGGCGATGACGAGCCTCTTCAAGGCGGGCATGGACACCACGTTCACGGTCACGCAACGAGCCGAGACCCAGCAAAACATGCGTGCGGCCATTGAGCTCATCTCCAAGGATCTGGGCATGGCTGGCGCCGGACTACCGAGCGGCGGCCTGCAGCTGGTGACCGGCGCCGGAACTACAAATTCGTTGTTCGCCTGCAACCAGACGGGGACTTGCTATGTACCGAACGATACCTATCTCCCCAACCAGGGATCGACGAATTATATGTTTCCGATCATCCCGGGCTACAGCACAGGAGTCCAAAGTTCGGCGGTTATCGCGGCGGCTCCGGGTGCGATTAACGACAGTGTTACCTCCATCTATTGCGATTACAATTTTCCGCTGACAAATTTCTCTTTCACTTTCAACAACGACAATCAGGCGGTAGCCACAGTCTTGAGTGGAGCGGTTCAGCCTAACAATGTCGAGTCTCCGGGCGGTCTCAACAAGTTTGGCGGCGATCTGCTGTTGTTCATCGCGACGAGCGCAGGCAATGGCACTGGGAACCAGGGAAACTCGGCGATACAGAGTGCGCAGGCGGTGGGCGAGATCACGTCGATCCAGAACAATGGACCCTGGACGATCAACTTCGCGGCCAATGACGCGCTCAACTTCAATCAGAATGGCAACAACTCCGATGGCACGCCCTGGACAGGCAGCCTGAGATCCGTGAGGCAAGCTGCCGGCAGTGGCAATCAGATCAGCGTTTGCCGGCTGAATGTTGTTACGTATTTCTTGCAGGTTCCCACCGGGAGCACCACAGTGCAAAATCCGCGCCTGATGCGGCAGATGGATGGGTTCGATGCCGTACCGGTCGCCGACAACATCATCAACCTGCAATTCACCTACGACATTATTAATACGCAGGTTACGCCGAACACAATCAACGCCAACCTGAAGGATCCGGTTGGCGGTGGCCTCTCCCCCGCCTTAATCCAAAAGATCAACATGTTTGTGATGGGCGAGAGCTTAACTTCCGGCGGAAAAAAGTCTCAAAGCATGTACCTGGCTAGTTCCGTCAGCACGCGTAACACGAGTTTCTGCAATGTATACAGTAGCGCCACTTCGGCATGTCAGTAGGCGGCTAAGCCGGTACGGGCCTTGGAAGTAAGCGATGAAAAGATTAGAAAACAAACGGGCGCCGGCAGTGGTGATATGTGAGGGACGGATGCAAGAAGTGTCATCAAACCGTACCGCACATTTTGGGGGGAGGAAAATGGGGATGAAAAACCGGGATTCGAGAGGCTTTACGCTGATTGCGGCTCTGTTGCTGACTGTTTTGTTGTCAGCCCTTGCGGTCGGACTTCTGTATACCGTAAGTAGCGAAGCGCGCATGGGAGGCAATGACCTCGAAGACAACCTCGCCTATTACGGCGCAGAGGCGGGCATCGAGGATCTGACTTACCAGCTTTCGAACCTTTACTCCACTACGCAGAATCCCACGACGGCTTCGATCACTGCTCTCACAAACTCATCGAACTATCCGACTGCCATTTCCGGATCAAATATCAGCAACATGCAGTACGCGGAGAGCATCAGTTGGCCCACGACCAACCCTGACGGAACCGCCTGCCCCGCGCCTCCGTGCGCCAGTTGGGACATCGTCGGCGCAGGGTCGAACCAGGGAATGGTAGCTCAAATGATTCCCTACACTCTGAACGTCACGGCCACGCGCCAGGCAGGTGCAGGAGAAGTTGCAACGAATTCGGCCATCAGCCCTACCGGGGCGTCAGTGAATTTGACTCGCACAGTCGAGGTCGCACTGCTCCCTGCATTCGAGTTCGGAGTATTCTGCGACGGAGACTGCGATTACTTCGCCGGACCGAACTTCAACTTTGGCGGCCGCGTTCACACCAACGGCAATCTGTACGTGGCTTCCGGCGCCAAACTTACTTTCACAGATAAAATCGCCGTAGTCGGCGAGATCGTATTGGACAGACTTGAGAATGGACACCTTACGTCATCCGGATACACCGGAACTGTTTATGCGCCAAACGCCGGCGGCGGTTGTCCGGCTGCTCCTGGGACGGGACCCGCGACCAACTGTCCACTATTGGCAACCGGTAGTTGGCAAGGTGGAATTCCGACCAGCCCGCCCAGCCCGCCGAATCCTGTAGGAACCGGGTCTCCGGTGTCAGGATGGAACAACGGTTTTAATAACTACGTGATCGATGGAACGAGCGGTGCGACTAAACTGCAGTTGCCCTTCGTGCAGTCTCCGGGAAATGTGGGATCCATCGACATTATTCGCCGGCCTACTCCGGGCGACAGTCCTCTCCTGGCAGCTTCGCGTCTCTACGGCATGGCGCAGATTCGTATTCTACTTGCAGATACGATTGGCGACCTGCACCCGGAGCGTTCCCTGACACAGCTTGACGCCAACGATGTGCATATCTATACGGGCACCGCCTCCGTTCCTCTCACCGCGGGCCCCAGCGGCAGTATGTATTTCGGGGTGGCTACAGCCGGACAGGGTAATTTTCTGACGACAGGACCCCCAACTAATTGCTCGGCTTCATACGCTACGTCGTGGACATTGTTCGGGCAGGTCACAAACGCGGCGACCGCGTGTCAAGGCGTATGGCTGCGAGTAGAATACGCGGACACTGCGAACCCGCCGGTATGGCATGGTGTCACTCAGGAATGGCTTGGTTACGGGTTTGGCCGCGCCTACAACGTTCCGCCTACAGCTCCTTACCTGGCGACTGGTTCTCAGCCTTGCCCTGTTTATACAAGTGCGAGCTACCCGCCATCGTATCCGGGCAGTGCCAACTCGCTTGGCCAATGCTACAACCCAATTAGCCCCGCGATCCTGATTCTGCAACAGCTTCAGCAAAGTAAGACCGTAACTCCCTCTTCGAATGTGGTTGGTGCCAGTTCGGCTACGAACTGGATTCCTATCAACTTCTACGATGCGCGTGAGGGAGAGCCACGAGATACTCGTCAAAGCGGCGCCACGTTGAATGCTTGCAGCCTCTCCGGAGTGATGAACGCCGTGGAACTGGACGTAGGAAACCTGTGGCTGTGGCTGCAACATTCCGGTGTGTATTCGACCGGCCACGGAAATCTGGTTTCTAAGAGCGGCACCGGCGGCGGCGGCTATATTCTCTATTTTTCCGACCGTCGCGGCATGGTGGCGCAGCCCGTGTCCCACCGGTTGACAACTTTCTATAACAACCTTTCCGGTACATCCAATTTGGAGGACACCGTCAATAGCTCCTCGTCGATTGGCGTCCCAGATGCCGTCAAAGAAGGAGCCACGTACTACGCTTATTCCCCCGAAGACGTTGACGGCAACACGTACATGGACAACTCCGGTGAGCAATTTCTGGGCGCTGGATTTGGCCTCAGCGGAGCCGCTGAACAACAACCGTATTACATCGTCACGCAAACGAATGGAATTCCGTGTACCGGTTCGGCGGGAAGCGCCGAATACAACATGGTCACCGGCCCCCGGCACGCCTTACGGCTGGTTGACGGAGGCATGGACGCTTCGGGCAACAGCTACCTGCCGCACGCTCCCGCTGGAACAACTGGCTCCGGCTTTACTGTCGCTTCCGAAGAGCCCGTGTATGTTTGGGGCGACTATAACAGTGGCTCGGCCGATCCCTTCTGGCCGAGCGGGGCAAACCCGACAACTCCGCACTCTGCGTCGGCCATCATTGCCGACGCTGTAACGCTATTGTCGAACCCTCCATCCGGCCAGACCGCTCCCACGACCAATACTGGCTGGACCGATCTGGAAAGCTTCAGCTTGCCTAACTGCGCGGTGAGCGGCGCTTCTCCTGACTGCCCATCGGGCAGCGGACCGACCACCTACCGCCCAGGGAACACCAGCTACTACCGTGTCGCAATCGCGGCGGGCAAGAGCATTCCATTTCCGCAACCCGCATGGGGTGGACAGGATTTCGGGACAGACGGCGGCATGCACAACTTCCTTCGCTACCTCGAAAACAGAGGCGCCAACGGTGCGACGGTAAATTACGTAGGATCGATCATCAGCATGTATTACTCGCAATACGCTACGGGTAATTTCAAATGCTGCAGCTCCGTTTACAGTGCACCGGTGCGTAACTATTTCTTCGACACCCAGTTCCTGAATCCGCAGAATCTGCCTCCGGGAACGCCTATGTTCCAGGATGTGGTGAGCTTGAGCTATCACCAGAGCTTTACTCCGCAGTAAGAGCGTTGACTACCAACAAGAAACCGCCCCGGTCTGGCTCCGCGGATCGGGGCGGTTTCTTTTTGCCTCGTTTCATGTCCTTGGATACCGCAACCCTGCGGGACATCCGCCCTCCCTACGCGCTTGCACACTTGATTAACTCTGCCAAGGACGGAAAAGCAGCGCCGGAATCCTGTCTGCCACTCCGGATGCTCGTCCATTGCCCTGGTTTTTAACAATTGCACTTCTCCATGTACGATCTTGTGTGAATACCGCCCGCATTTTTTCGAGATACTTGGAGGCTAGGCCTATGAACGTTCGCGCTCTTTTTTGGGATGTGGGAGGAGTACTGCTGACCAATGCTTGGGATCACACGGAACGTGCGGCGGCGCTGGAACACTTCGGCCTCGACGAAAAGGAATTCCACGATCGCCACGAGCCGCTGGTCTCATCGTTCGAACGCGGAGATATAACCCTGGACGAATATCTCGACCAGACAGTTTTCTATCACGCGCGTCCCTTTACCCGTGAGGCATTCAAAGAGTTCATGTTTTCGTTGTCGCAGCCGATCCCGGAGGTCTTGAAGTATGCGCGTACTCTCGCCAGTACCGGCAAGTATTTCATGGGAACAATTAACAACGAATCCAGAGAGCTGAATCAATACCGGATCGATAAGTACGAGTTCCGCCGAATTTTTTGCCTCTTTGTGAGTTCCTGCTTCGTCGGCCTGCGCAAGCCGGAGAATGAGATTTACAAATTAGCGTTGGATATCACTCAATTGAATCCAGAGGAGTGCGTTTTCATCGACGACAGAAATCCGAATCTGGAGTGTCCAGCAAAGATGGGCATGCACACCATCCAAATGCAAGATGTGGAACAACTATGGAAAGATCTGGAGAAAATAGGGGTGCATCCTTAGCCGGAAAAAGTGGCTAGAGATTTTTTCTGGGGGCGCTGGACTTGGCACCGCCTACAACAGAGATCTCGGACTCGGCTACTGGCAAAGTCAGATCGCTGGACCAGCAGTCTGCGGCCAGCTTCCAGTCCCCGTCGTCCTGCTTGGCCAAGACCCAAAGATATTTACCGCGCTCCTCGCGGCGTTTCCCCGCGGGTCCGCCGGAAACGAGTGCCTTGCAGCGTCCCGCCTCGTAGGCAATTCCGCCTACAACTTCGACTCGCAATGGTTCCACTTCCACTTCACCCAAGCCTGAATCCAGTGCGTTGAAGAAGAATTCGCGAATAGCGGCGGCGCCGCGCACGCTGGGATAATTCGACCGCAGCACCAAGGCATCGGTTGAGTAAAGATCGAGCAGATCGTCGAGATGCTTGGTGTTGCAAGCTAACACCCATTCCTGGGTAACGCGACGCACAGCCGCTTCCCCGCGGCTCATCGAATCGCCCTTCAGGACCGGCGAACCGCGCAACTTTTCCGGATCGCGGGACGCCGCGGAAACTGGCCGGACAGAAACATTTTCCGCACCACCCTGAAAGAAATGGTGGTGATAATGGTGGTGATAGTGGTGTGCTCCGTTGGAAGTTTCGACCGGCTCGACGACAGAACTGGACGCCAAGACGTCCGGTGTCAATGCCTTACCCGATTGCCATTCCGCGGCGTGAGACCCTTCGGCACCTTTGACATCGAGCGGCGCACCACACATGGCGCAAAATTTGTTTCCTCGACGGTTTGGACGTCCGCACGCACCACAAGGATGTTGTCCCGCACCAGCCTCAGAGCCAGTAGTTCTTCCCCCCTCCGCATCCATGACTTCAGGGTCAATCTGCATGGCTTGCATGGCGGCGGCAATAGCTTCCGGACTCAGCTTGGGCGGACGCAGTTCGGGCAGCAGGTTGTAAAGCTCATCCTCGTCGCGCCTGGCGGGAACATTTGCGGAGCTGCTTGCGCCAGCCGCCTCGGAGCGCCCGCGCGAAGGTTGCGCTCGGTCTATCGCCGCCGATTGCAGCGAAGGAGAAGCTGGCGGCTTCACGAATTGTTTGTCCTTATCCACCGATATAACGGGGACTTCCCGCACTCATTTTAGAACAGGGGGAGGATTTAGCGACTGGAAAACTCAATCTTGCCCTCAATCTCGGTAGGGACGCCGTTGCACGTCGCCGGACGGAATCTCCATATCCGAACTGCGTTCAAGACGCTTTGATCGCGCGTTGGTCCGGCGCTCTCCAGGATCAGCGGACTGTGGACATGTCCGTCAGTCCCGATGATAAAGCTGACCTTCACACGGCTGTGGCCTGATATTCGCACGACAAGAGGATTGGGCGTCGTCAAGGCCTCGGGCGCTTGAACATCTTCACAGCGCGCCGTATTCCCGGTATGAGGTACGTCGTTGAACTGGGAAGCGCGAGCAGGAATCGTCCATAACTGACGTTCGCGTTCTTCCCAGCCTGCGCGTGGATCCATCGAGGTCGTCGATCCAAACGTCGTCGATCCAAACAAAGAGACGGAATAGAGAACCACGATCAGAGACCAAAAGCAAAGACGACTTAGTGGGCTTTTCACCGTGAGTCTCCAGGAGCACGAGGTCCGCTCGAGCCTACTTTGGAACGGCATGCTACGGGCCGCACCGCGCTTCACCAGACGCCATGTTTACAGCACGTTGCAGCCGGGTTTCGTATCGATACCGGAGTTGAAATGCAATCCGTTGCATATTAAGGCCATGCGTTTCGTTTATCGACAAAAAAAGGCGAGACCATAAAGGCCCCGCCTTTTGCGCTCAAACCGCAATTACGGCTTGTAAATGGCGTACACGTTGCTGGTGGTGTAGACCGTGGTGCCTTCCTGCGAATAGATCAACGACGACATCGAGTGGTTGCCCACGGCGAGTCCGGGAATGGTTTGGATCGCGTTGATGGCCGAATAAGAGCCGTCAGCCGCGTCTTCTCCATCATAGGCGCAAGCGCCGACAATTGCGCCGTCCAGAAGCAGGCACAACGCGCGATTGTCGTCGGTCAAGCCGCCGCCGGAGCTGGTGGTATATTGATTGGCAACCAGCGTACAGGTCGTGGCGCCGGTGCTGCCGCATTGGAAGTTCACGGCATCTTCTTCGGTAAATGTGGCTGCCGATACAACGCATCCATCCGTGCAGGTGAGGGTCGTGATGAAGTTGGATCTCAAGCCTTCGAATGCGATTCCGGCCTTAGTTAACGCCTTGATCGGGGCGTTGTGCGAGGGACCTGCCGGTTGGGTGGGCGCGGCGGAAACGACGAAGAATGCCGCTCCCAGCAACAGCATGGCAGCGACTAACGTGACAATTTTAACTGTCTTGTTCATGTGTATCTCTCTCCTTGGTAGTTTTTCCTGGTTTGTGGTTCTCGGTGAAGAAGATTTGAGACTTCCTTCTTGAAGCACAGCTTCGAGATTCACACGAAGGTACCGTATGTGGCTCTAAAGTCAAGGCTTAAAATGGACTAATCCTGTGTAAAGACTTGGTGCGGCTATTCGTTTGCATACTTGCTGCAATTTCTTGCATGAAAAGTGCATCGCGAACGCGCACAGGGACGAGTACACCTCCTTCTTCTTGGATAATTGCCGCTCACCTGGTTACTCAGCCTCACCAAGCGGTTCTTGCCGATGAAGCGTGAGTAGGGTGATCTCAGGCGGACAGTTCAAACGGACAGGCACGCCAACCGTTCCCAGTCCCGCGTTGGTATATAGAGTGAGCGCCCCTAGCTGGTAAAGGCCGAGAAAATATTTCTTCGCCATGTCGGGAAGATAAAGCGGCGGCATTAGGGGAAGCCTCACTTGACCGCCATGAGAATGACCAGAAAGCTGGAGATCGACCGGGAATTGCGTGACAACATCGGCGTAATCAGGCTCGTGAGCAAGTAAAATGGTAGCCTCATCTTCCGGAATTCCCAGGATAGTTTGCTCAAGGTCGGCGGTTCGACTCAAGACATCGTTGACTCCGCCCAGCCAGAACCTTGCGCCTTGGCGGCTGATTCCGACCGAGCGATTGGCCAGCACCGTAATTCCCTGCGCTTCCAGTGCGTGCGTTACAGTCCGGGCATCAGTAAGGAAATCGTGATTTCCCATCACGGCCCACAGGCCTTCAGCGGCATTCATCTTTGCCAGAAGACGAGCGCAGGGCTCGGCGAACGATGCCGCTTTTTCGTCATTGCTGGCGAGGAACGGCATGGAGACAAAATCGCCTGCCAGCGCAATCAGATCCGGCTTAAGAGTGCCGACCATTCCAATCGCTGCTTCCAGGGGATGAATGGAAAAATTCCGGTCGTAGTGAAAATCACTGAGCAAAGCGATGGTGAATCCGTTGAGAGCTCCCGGCCAACGCCGCAGCGCGAGTTCCCGCCGGACAATGCGGGGAACATTCGGTTCGAGCACCACGCCGTCAATGGCGATTGCCGCAACGCCGGCTATGCCGGTCGCCGCCACCGCGCGAAGGAACTGGCGTCTTGTTTGGAAGAGAGAGGGCAAGCGTCTGCGGAATGCTGTTTGGAACAACCTGAATCAGGGCACGACACTTTAGCATACCGCGTTGAGAAGGACTTGGCATACGCGCCCGGAGGTGCGAGTTAACCTCCGTCATTTTATGGCGCGCTTGTCAAAAATTGAAGGTGGCAATGAGGTCGATGCGCCGGTTGGCGGAGGAATTCGAAAACGGTCCGCCTTGCAACTGGTTTGGCGTGTCAAAAAAGTGCGAGCCTAGAATACCGCTCGGATTGCCAAAGTTTACTTTGTTGAAGAGGTTGCGAGCCGATGCGCCAATTGTGAGATTGAAGCGCCGGTCCGAGCCACTGGACAATCCCTGCGGTCCACCACCAAACAGAGGACCACCTCGCCCGCCACCGCCGCCTCCGCGCCCACCACCACCACCGGGTCCGCCTGGCCCGCCGCCGCCCGGACTTCCCGCTGTGCGGGTAGTTTTTGGGCCGAAACCGAAGGTCTTGGTCAGACGTAAATTCATCACGACGTGCGATGGGCCCGTAGCGTAATTAATGGGAACAATTTTTTCCCCGGCAGTTGGAGCAGCGCCGAATGTTCCCAGCGGCGTGCAGAATGTCGATCCTGACTCGATGCCCTGACCCGGACAAGTCGCGGTCGAGATCAATCCCGGACGATCGTTAAAGACCGAATCGTTGTTGAGATCATTCGTTGTGGTGATGTTGAACGGGGAACCGGAGCTTGCAATCATAAAGGGGCTCAGGCGAAAGTTGAGCGGCAAAGCGAGCGATCCACCAAAGAACAGCCGCTGACGCGTATCAAAGGAAGCGCGGCCATAATCGGCGCTGATGTTGTAAGAGTTCGAAGGAAAACTGGAGACGCCAGACGTGTCGCTATTGGCATAGTTCAACACGTAGTAACCGAACAGTTGTACCTTCGATCCAATCCGCACATTGCTATTGGCGATCAATTGGTTCTGGCGGAAAACCCCCTCGGAAACATACTGGTAAAGATTCCCCCCGCTGGGCGTCAAACACGCGGGACTGCACGGAGTGCCGGGAAATGGCGCATTTGCGTTGATGGTAAGCAACTGGTCAAAGCCGCGCGAGTTTAAGTAGGTGACGTTTAATGTGGCGGATTTGTTAAGTTGCCGCTCCACGCTTATTGCGGACTGCAAGGTGTACGGAGCCTGCAGGCTGGGGCTAATCTGGTATCGAGTCGGCGTCGCGGGAGTAACTACACCAGTGCAGCCGGAGAAATCCGTGAGCGATGGGCATTCGGGATTGTTAATAACGAACTGCTCTTGCGTAATGCCATTCAATCGCTGAGCTTCGAGAATCTGCTCTGCCTGAAAGCGGTCATAAAAAATGCCGAAGCCGCCACGCAGCACAACCTTGGGCGGTTTGGATCGGCCTCCAACGCCCCAGGCAAATCCCAGCCGCGGCGCCAGGTCTGCGTGATCAAAAATTCCAGTCTGAGTTTCGAACCGCATGCCATAACTCAAAGTGATGTTGGGGCGCACCCGCCAATCGTCCTGATAATAGAGTCCAGCGTCGAAATTGCCCACCACCAGAGGTGGCGTGCCGACTGTGTACGAAAGCTGGGTCGCGATGGGTGTGGTGATGTTTCCCGTGTTCGCGACAGCGTGCGCGTAAGAAACAGGACAAGGAGCTTGTCCGGGCGTCGGTATGCAAGCGATCTCGGCCGGAGTGTCGAGCAGAGAAGAGAATGTAAATGTACCGTTGAAGCCGGATGTGGAACTGTTTGCGTCCCTGATCCCGCGCACCCGCGCTCCAAACTTCATGGTGTGATTGCCGTGAATAACCGAGGTGTAGTTCTGCAGTTCATAGTGATCCTGGTGGTCGAGAATATTGCCCTGGCTGTTTCCCCCACTGTCGAAGGATCCAATGACGTTGATGGTTGGCTGGCTGTTTACCGCCAATTGATTATCGAGTTCGCGCAAGTATTGGAATCGAGTCTCATTGACAATTTTTGCGCCAATAATTTGCGTGTCGCTAATCTGGAACGTGTGTTCGGTGGAATCGGAGTTGTACGCCTGCGAAGGCAATGTAAATGTGCCGATGCCATTGTTTTCTTCGGTATCGCGGTAATACTGGTAGCGAACGGTCAGAGTATTGTTCTTGGTCAGCGCGTAATCGAGCCGGGGTGTGATATTGGTTCGGTGACGTGGGAACGGCACCGCTTCGATCAAAGGAGTTTCGGCAAGAGTAGCCGGATCCAGCGTTAGCGCGTCGATGGCGGAGAGATCGTTGATATTGCGGCGCTGAAAATCGAGAAAGAACGATGACTTCTTGTTGATCGGTCCGCCAACGTTTCCGGTGATGAGCTCGGAATCGTAACCGGGCTGGTCAGCGCCGCCAAAAGGATTCGGTGAGTTGAAAGCGGAATCGTTTCCATCCACCATAAACTGCCCGTGATATTTATCAGTTCCAGGCTTGGTGAAAACTTCGATCCGGCCGTAGCCGAGCTTGTCGTACTCCGAAGAAAAAGGATTTTGGTTGACGCGAATCTCACGGATAGATTCCTTAGGAGGAAGCTGTCCAGCGGTAAAACCATCAATGTAGAGCTGGCCGCCATTCGGTCCGGCAGATGGGCCTGCCAGCGCCTGCAAATCGGTAAGCAGTTCGTCGGGATCATCGGGTAATGCTTCCAGTTCTTTACCCGAAATGGTGATGGCGCCGGCATTGTTCGATGGATTCACATCAATCGTCGGCGCTGTATCGGAAACCTGCACTTTTTGCTGCTCTACTTCAATCGCCATGGGAACGTTGAGCCGCAGCGGCTTGTCCGCAACGACGACGTTGTCGTTTTCATAAAGCGAAAATCCCGGAGCAACCACGTTCAACGTATAAGTTCCGGGCGGCACAGCTTTGAACTCATAAATGCCCTGCGGGTTTGTCTGAGTGGTCAGGGGAGTGCCGGTAACCGGCGTCAACGCGACATTCGCGCCGGTAATGGCGGCGCCGGAGGGGTCGGTGACCTGGCCGATCAGGGAGCCCAATGGCGCTTGCGCCCAGCAAGCGTGCGCAATGCAGAAGAGAAGTAAATAAAAGAAAATCTGAAAACCCTTGCGATCCAACAACTTCATCGTATTAATTCCGCTTTCAAATAAATGGCAAATAAAAATATGATCTCGAAAAAGCCGGTTACTGGCTCCCAGCATCGCCCGCCGGCCCGCCGAGACTCCAGGGCGCGAGCATCATCGCCTGTCCGGCACTGGGAGAAGCCCGCAGAATTGGTTCCACACCGGTAACGAGTGTGATCGCAATGCTCGGTGTAGTCGGAGAGCCTTCCGTGGCCAGGATAACGACCGCGTCTCCTTTATTAAGGTCTGCAAGCGTAGCCGCGGGCGTGCGCGCGAGCATTTGATTCAGATCCGGAGCACCGCCCTGCCGCATCCCTCCACCTGTGCCACCGGCCGTTGCTCCTACCGAGGACGATCCGCCTTGCGCCACGCCGTGCGATGCGGATTGTTGACCACCACTGCCAGCCGTTCCGCTGGATGCACTTCCAGCTTGCCCGGCGGAAGTTCCGGCGCCAGCGCCCGCTGCAGTCGCCTTCAGCCGCATCGCCATGCGCTGCGCCATTTCCGGAGGCAATTTGTGGAGCTGCGAATCGCTGGTGATTTTTATCTGCACCGGTTTCTTGGTCAATAAATCCTGAACGCTGATGATGCCGGAGCTTGCATCTACCGAGTTAACGGTTCCCTCGACGTAGGGAAATGTGCCGGTTACAATCTCTTCCGCATTCAATTCGCTGCCGTCCGAACTACGCTCACCTCGCGCCCGGAGTTGGTCTCCGGTGTGAATTTCCGAGAGGGCACTGGGTTTCGCGTCGTCGAACTTTACCGAATTCGGGGCGTAGCGGCGGAAGACAGTGGACTTGGACATCTTGACCGCTACGGTCTTTGCTGCTGTCTTGCATGCGCCTGTCACCGAAATCGTAACCGTTCCCGCAGAAGTATCCAGGGCACACACAGACCCGCCCAATCCACGTTTCTGCCAATCCTGTCGTTCTTGTTCTTGTTTCGCTTCAACATCGGATCGTTTCATCACCACAATCGTGGAAGCGGCAAGCGATTTGCCATCATCGGAGGCTTTACCTGCAACAAGGATGCGATCGCCAACCTGCAAATCCGACAATTGAAGCGTCGTCGCATTCTTGAGATCTTTTTCGCCCGGTGCGATACGTCGAATATGTGTAGCCGTGGCATCGATGGTAACGGTGACCTCGGCCCCGGAATCCGGAGCGACATTGATTGTGCTGCCATTGATGGCCTTGATCGCACCGATAACCCTTTTCGCACTGGTTTGTCCGGATGTTTCCTGCGCAAACGTCATCGGCGAAAAAAGATGCAAAGTAAAAGCCGACGCTGGACACGCCAGGATGGAGCAGAAGCTCAAAAATGCAGCCAGCTTTATCTTCGTCGAATTCATGGGTTCATCTACTAATCTACAGCCTGAAAGCACGCAAACCCCATGATTTACAAAGTTTTACCAATAATGGCAGAAGTTGCGAGGCATTGAGTTGCAAGACTGAAGACAGGGACAAAATGGCAGATACTGACTACCGCAACTTCTTATTCGGCGACCAGAAGACTTTCCGCGAAAGGCCATTGCTGATCGATCCACTGAGCCTGACAGCAGAAGCCGGATTCCCGCGCGATGCGGAAAATTTCGTCGCTTGTGTATTTGTGGCTGCTCTCCGTCCAGATAGTTTCGCCTTCGAGAAATTCAACAGTCAAATCCGCGGCGGGAATAGTAACCGACTGGCGCCGCATGGATCGCAAGTGCATTTCCACGCTTCGCTCGTCGCGGTTAAGGCGCGCCACATGCTCAAACTGACGGAGATCGAAATCAGCATCCAGTTCACGGTTGAGCCGAGACAAGAGATTCAGATTGAAAGCGGCCGTAACGCCTAATTCGTCGTCATAGGCGCCAAGCAATTGCGCTGTGGATTTTTCCAGGTCGGTTCCCAAAAGCATGGCGTCGTCCGGCTTGATGATTCTGCGGACCTGGCGCAGAAAATCGACACCGGCAGCGCGGTCGAAGTTACCGATCGTGCTACCGAGAAACAAGATTAAGAGATGCTCGCCCGGCCGGCGTTGCGCCGCCACTTCAAGCAATCCGTCAAGATATTCGCGCTCGAAGCCGAGGATGCTGATGCAATCGATATCCCCCAATTGCTTTTCGCACATGGCGAGCGCGGAGGGAGAAATCTCAATGGGATAATACGACGTTCGCTGGCGGCGGCAGAGCGCTTCCAGAATTGCTCGCGTTTTCCTGCCGCTGCCGCTGCCCAGTTCCGCCACAGCCACTGGCTTCGCCAGCAGCGTCACAATTTCGCTGGCATTGCGGCGCAGCAGGCGTTCATCTGCGCGCGTGAGGCCGTACTCGGGAAGCGCACTGATCGCCTCGAAGAGCGCTGAGCCGAGGTCGTCGTACAAATATTTCGACGGCAACTCTTTTTGTCCCTTGCGTCCGAGGCCGGCGCGAACGTCGGCGGCAAACTCAAAGGTCGGATTCGCGGTGATGGCATGAACTAACATTGCTTCCTCCGAATTCAGCGTTGCACACAACGAAACCCCGCATACACGTACTGGTAATGGGGCTGAAACCAGTTACGGAACGAACGCCGTACCATGCAGGCGGCCGTGCGCGGCGAACCGCCCTTTAAGACAAAATGTTTCCCATCGAAAAAATCGGCCGAATACCCTGCGTAGAAAGGAAAAGGCTTAAATCCCGGCAGAGGGGCAAAAGGCGTCGACGTCCACTCCCAGCCATTCCCGATCAAATCGGCAACGCCGAAAGTGCTTTCGCCTGCTGGAAATGCGTTAACTGCGGTGGGATTCCAGTTGGCGAAATCAAAATTTCCAAAGCTACTGTTCGCAAGGGCATCTCCCCACGGATAAGCACGTTCGCCGCCGTTCTCGTCTCCGTAGGCTGCCCGATGCCATTCCCCCTCGGTGGGAAGTTGCTTTCCAGCCCACATAGCATAGGCTCTCGCTTCGGCAAGGCTCACGTAGACCGGCGCGTTTAGGGGCAGGGGTTGCTCTTCAAACATTCCCCGGTAGAGCCACTGGTTTTCTTTTTGACTCCAGCACACCGGGTGGAATATTTCGTTCGCGGCTCTCCACTTCCAATCTTCATCGGTCCAAAAGGATTTCGTTTCGTAGCCACCTGCCTGCATGAAATCCAGATACTGCCCGTTCGTTACTTCAAACTTGTCGATGGCAAAGGCGGGAACGTCGACCGAACAGACTTCATATTCATTGTCCCAGCCAAACACTTCCTCACCACGCGATAAGCCAAGCGTCACCCGCCCAGCCGGAACCGCGATCATTCGTTGTGCGACTAGCTCCTTGGTTTCAAAGGAAACGGGCGCGGGCTGCGCGATCTTGTGATTGAAAGGCAATTGATGAAGCATGTAAGCCAGTGTTTCGGCATGCATCAACCGATGTTCAATCGCTACATTCAGGAGCTGATGCAACGGGAACTCGCCGTGAAGGTTCTCATCGAGCGCGGTTGCAATCTTGTCGTCCAGAATCTGCCGGATACGTGAGCCATAGCGGTGAACTTCCTCCAGACTCGGCCAGTCCGATGGCTGATCGTCGGGCAACCCGCCGCCAACCGGATCGATGCCGAAGGCAAATAGACGGTCCGATTCCGGCTGGAATCTCTTCAGCCCGAAACTGCGTTCGCTGAGCAAATTCCAGTCGAACGCTTCGAGATGCCCAATGTAAAAAATGATCCGGTGCCGCTCGGGAATCGGGCGCTCGTAAAGCGAATCAGCCTTAACGATCCCAAAAAGTTCGTCGGTGCGGCGGCGTGCATCTTGCAGGCGCTCTAAGAGCCTAGATTCGACTACGGCGGGAGAAAGAGTGGAAGCCATACTCAACCTTCGATTGACAGGCAAGCCTGCAAGTTACAAAATACTTTGACTGCGCCACAAGACTTTCACAAACGCTCTAATGTGCAACTAAGTGCAATCCTTGGGATTGGCCTGGGATTTTCCTGATGGCAGTATAGGGTATGCCAGTATCTCTGTTCCACGTCAATGCTTTCACCGATAAAGATTTCGCCGGAAATCCTGCCGCCGTTTGCCCGCTGAACGCATGGCTGGACGACAACCTTTTGCTCGCCATCGCGGCTGAAAATAGCCTGTCGGAAACGGCCTACTTTGTGCCCGAAGCCGATCACTTTCGCCTGCGCTGGTTTACCCCTCAATGCGAGGTGAATCTTTGCGGCCATGCGACATTGGCGTCTGCCTTCGTTTTGCTGACCCTGTTCGATCCGCAGAATGAATCTGTTCACTTCGAAACTCGCAGCGGCACCCTGACCGTTCGGCGCGAGGGCGATTTGTTTGCGATGGACTTTCCCGCCCTCCCGCCGTGGACGTGCGAAATACCGCCGGGCGAACTAACGTCAGGCCTTCGAGGCACAAGTCGCGCCCCCGAAACGGTTCTTCAGTTGAAAGATAACTACTTCGTCGTTTACGAACATGAAGACGACATTCTTAGCATTCGGCCGAATTTTCGCGAACTGGAAAAACTTCATCCCGCCGGCGTGGCCGTCACGGCTCCAGGAAAAAACTCCGACTTCGTTTCACGTTATTTCGCGCCCAGTTATGGGATTCCCGAAGATCCCGTCACCGGCTCCACGCACTGCTCGCTCACGCCGTATTGGGCGCAACGATTGGGCAAAAACACGCTTCATGCCCGCCAGGTATCGGAACGCGGAGGCGAACTCTGGTGCGAAGTTGCCGGCGACCGCGTGATAATCAAAGGAAAAGCGGTGCTGACGCTGCGAGGGACCTTGCTGCTCGGATAAGCCGGTCGAGTACGCTATTGCGGCGCCCGTGCCGCGATCAAGCCTTTCTTCTGCAAGAATTCACGAGCCACATCTTTCACGTCTCGACGCTGGCCATCGACGGCATAATTCAGTTGCTGCATCTCTTGATCCGAGATCGTTCCCGCAAACGCGCTCAGCGCAGCGCCGATCTCCGGATGCCGTGTCAGCACTTCACCTCGGATTACCGGGACGGCATCATAAGGCGGAAAATAGTGGCGATCATCTTCGAGCACAAACAGATCGAGCGTAGGAATCAGTCCGTCGGTTGTGTTCCCCGCCGCCAGATCAATCTGATGATCTTTGAGCGAACGTGCGAGCAAACCCAGATCCATCACTCGCGGCGGAGCCGCAAAATGCAGACCATACACTTCTGCCAAACCGCGGAATCCATCCGGCCGCTCCATGAACTCATACCCGAAGCCGGCACGCCATTGCGGCGTATATGCCGCCGCTTCGGAAAGAGTTTTTATCCCCAAGCGACGTGCATCTTCGCCGCGAATTTCCATGGCGAACGTGTCATTGAACCCGAACGACCGCCCGACAGCGAATCCGAAGCGCTTGAGATAGTTCGCTTTCATTTGTTCATACGCCGCGGCACGGTCGCTCTTCGGTTTTTGCTTAAGGACCGCGGTCAACGCCGTGCCTGTGTATTCGGGATAAATGTCGATTCGTCCGGCAAGCAGCCCCTGGTGGCAAATATAAGTACCCGCGAGATAAAAGCGTCTTTCAACTTCCAGCTTTGTGTGTTGCTCAATCTGTTGCGCCATCAACTCGCCCAGGATCAGCGATTCGGTAAAGTTCTTGGAGCCGATGACGATCCGATCGGATCGCGGACCTTCACACGAAAGGAGTGCGCACGCACAGGCGAGGATGAAAATCGGCAATAATGACTTCGACCAGAAGCCGAGCCAGTTTAGTCGTTGATTCGCGTGTCGAAACTGAACCTTCATTGCACAGGCCGCAGCCGAGCTTCCAGCCAACCCAACCCGAAGTCGGCGAGTAAAGCCAGAAGAGCGGCAGGGATCGCTCCGGCAAGAATCAGTTGATTGTTAACCATAGCCAAGCCCCGGAAAATCAATTCGCCAAGGCCACCTGCTCCGATGGCCGCAGCAATGGTCGCGAGTCCCACCGAGATGACGATTGCGATGCGAAGTCCCGAAAGGATCACACTCGACGCCAACGGCAATTGAACTTGCCACAGAAGCTGGCCTTCGGTTAGCCCCATGGCGCGGCCTGCCTCCACCACAGCGGGATCCACTCCGCGAATGCCGGTGTAAGTATTGCGAATCAGAGGCAGCAATGCATAAAGAGTAAGAGCCAGAATGGCCAGCCGCTCCGCTCGATCGCCCAGCCACGGCACCGGCAGCAGAAAACCAAAAAGCGCAAGACTGGGTATGGTCTGAACAATATTTGCCGCAGTAAGTACCGGCTTATTGAACGCCGGCCAACGCGCGATCATCGCTCCCAATGGGATTCCCACGACCGCCGCAATCAACGTCGAAACTCCCACCAGCCATAGATGTTCGAGCGTGAGTTGGAGAATCTCTGCACGGTTCTGCGCGAGAAATTGCAACAGGTTCATTGCGCCGCTCCATTCTCGGCTGCAGTCAATCCGGCGCCAAAGGCCTTCACATAGGCCGCGGCCAGCGAGTTTGTGGAGTGCAGGAAATCATGCGGTGCCAGCACCGTGACCAACTTCCCTGCGTCGAGCAAGGCAATCCGCGATCCCAGTCGCAAGGCCTCATTCAGGTCGTGAGTCACGAATAAAACCGTTTTGCGAAGCCGTTGCTGGAGAGAAATAAATTCGCGCTGCAGTTCGTCGCGGGTAAGGGGATCAAGAGCGCCAAAGGGTTCATCCATCAATAAGATTGCTGGATTCGCAGCCAAGGCGCGCGCGACACCGACGCGCTGGCGCTGTCCTCCAGAAAGCTGGTGGGGATATCTGCCGGTCAGCTGCGCGTCCAGACCCACCAGTTGCAGTAGCTCTCGAGTGCGCTGGCGAATTTTCTCTTCCGCCCACCTTTCCATTCGCGGTACCAAACCAATGTTGCGCCCGATAGTGTAGTGCGGAAATAGTCCAACCTCCTGAATCACGTAGCCAATTCCGCGACGCAAACGAACAATGTCTTCCTGCTTCTTCGCGGCTGGTTTTCCTTCGACGTACACCTCGCCCCGTGCGGGCATCAGCAAACGGTTCACTAACTTCAAAGTTGTCGTCTTGCCCGACCCGCTGCGTCCCAGCAGCACCAGCGTCTCACCACGCTGCACTTCCAGATTCAATCCCGCTAAGACTTTCTGACCAGTCGGAGACTCGTACGACACATCGCGAAACTCGATGGCGGAGATGTCCTTTTTCTTTGCTTCCATGTTCCGCCAAGAATACTGGAGTTTTCTGCCCGTACCCAACTGATAGACAGCTCAGACCCAACCTTGTCGTCAATTTTTCGACTCAAACTCGATCATGCCGTACAGGTTTCTCAGGTGGGGTCATCCAGACAGCCAATAGACGGGCTGACTAGCCGCAGTTACGATTTTGTGAGCCATGATTTCTGGGAATTATCTCGGGGTATGAGTGTGTCTGCTGTGCGCAATTTGTTGTGTTGGGTAATGTGCGCGCTTTTCCCGCTGTCGCTCTTCGCTGCCGATTCCGGCGCTGCGATGCTGCGCAGCAAGGGTGGAGTGTGGGTCAATGGCAGGGAAAATCCCGATTCCACTGCTATCTTTTCTGGAGATTTAATCGAGACTAAGCCGGGATCGGTTGCCAACCTGGATGTGAAGGGATCTTCGGTTCTCATTCAGCCCGAATCCGTGGTGGAATGGGGAGACAATGAATTAACTCTCGACCACGGCAGTGTTTCGGTCGGGAGTTCGACGGAATTGCGCGTGAAGGTTAATTGCCTGACTGTTGTGCCCATTGCAAATGAATGGACGCAATACGACGTCACAGACGTGGATGGAACCGTTCACGTGGCGGCTAATAAGCTGGACGTCAAAATCACGCAAGGTAGAGCGGGACAAAAATCTTCGGATGAGAATAACTCCGGCTCCGCAACTGTGCGTGAGGGCGAGAAGGCGTCACGAGATGTTTCTGTTCTCTGTGGCGCTGCCAAGCCTCCGGGAACCGCTGGTGGAAATCCTATTAACACGACCAGATGGATTGAAATCGGTGGTGGCACGGGAGGAGCGGTCCTGCTGTGCATTCTTCTCTGCCACTCAGGAAGCTCTCCGAAAGTGAGCCCATCCGATCCGTAAGCTGCCGGAACCGAGATCCGTTCGCTCCTACAGAATCCTCTCGTGAGTATAGCCGGCGTTCAGCAGAGCTTTTAATAATTCTGCGATATGAGCCGGCCCTTTGGTTTCCATTGTGATATCGATCGCGGTGTCGCCCAGATTCACCCCATGATAAGCACGATCATAAGCGGTCTCCACGATGTTGGCGCGAAGATCCGCGAGTATTCCTGTTAGCCGATGCAGTGCGCCAGGATAGTCCGGCAGATGCACGCGCAGCCGCACCAACCTGCCATCTTTTACCAGGCCGCGTTCGATGATGCGCGAAAGCAGCGTCACATCGATATTGCCGCCGCACACCAGCACGGCCACTTTCTTACCCTCAAGCGGAAGCTTGCGATTCAGCACCGCCGCAATCGACGCCGCTCCCGCGCCTTCCGCCAAAGTTTTCTCTCGCTCCAGCAAAAGAAGAATGGCGTTGGCAATCTCTTCTTCTTCTACGGTGACAATGTCATCTACATACTTCTGCACTAACGGAAATGTACGCTCCCCCGCGCGCCGCACGGCAATTCCATCTGCAATGGTAGTAGCGGCGGTTAGCGTGACTGGTCTACCTTGCGCGATAGCGGCCTTCATCGAAGCAATTTTTGCCGGCTGTACTCCAAACACCTTGATCGCAGGATGTGTTTCCTTCACCGCGCAGGCAATGCCGCCAATCAGCCCGCCTCCTCCGATCGGCGCAACCACAACATCAATATCAGGTTGTTGTTTCAATATCTCCAGCCCCAACGTTCCCTGCCCCGCAATGACGGCGTCGTCATCGAAAGCGTGAATCAGCGTGAGATGCTGCTCGCGCGCTTGCTCGACGGCTTTTTCAAACGCTTCGTCGTAATTGGTCCCATGTAAGACGACCTCGGCACCGTAGGCGCGTGTGGCAGATACTTTCGTGAGCGGAGTCGGCAACGGCATGTAGATGCTCGCCCGAATCCCCTGCCGTCCCGCATGATAAGCAACTCCCTGCGCATGGTTTCCAGCAGAAGCCGCAATCACGCCCTGGGCGCGCTCTTCGACGGTAAGAGTGAGCAACTTGTTAAGCGCTCCGCGCTCTTTGAATGCGCCGGTGCGCTGCTGATTGTCGAGCTTGAGAAAAATGACGTTCCCGGTGAGCGCCGAAAAAGTTTCCGAATGTGTACAGGGAGAAACGCGAATGGCTTCGCGTATGCGGCCCATCGCTGTTTGAATGTCCTGGATCCCGATCATCGCGGTCGCGCAGTCATCTTACACTTGGGATCCGTTATCGAGGTTTGATCACAGCGCAACTTGTTGTGCGGCGGAGACGATAGGAGCAGCAAGGACCGCTGGAGCTCTGAGGTAAGTATCCACCGCCGCCGCGGCCTTGCGGCCTTCAGAAATGGCCCACACCACCAGCGATTGACCGCGCCGCATGTCTCCCGCGGCGAAGACGCCTGGCACGGACGACATATAATTCGCATCGGTTGCAACATTGCCGCGGTGGTCGAGCACAAGGCCAAGTTGCTCAATCATTCCCTTCCTCATAGGGCCCAGGAAGCCCATAGCGATAAGCACCAAGTCGGCTTCGATTACAAACTCGCTTCCGGGCATCGCTTCAAACTTCGGCGCGGAACCAACTCGCACAGCGTGTAGCTGTCTGACACTGCCTGCTTCGCCCGTGAATTTTGTAGTCGCGATGCTCCAGTCCCGGACGCCGCCTTCCTCGTGTGCCGCCTCCGTGCGCAGTTGCATCGGCCACAGCGGCCAGGGCGTTTGCGGCGAACGCTCGTCCGGAGGCTTGGGCATAATTTCAAACTGATGGACCGATACCGGCTTTTGCCGGTGCGCCGTTCCCAGGCAATCCGCGCCCGTGTCGCCACCGCCAACAATCACCACTCGCTTGCCCGTAGCGAGAATCTCCATTTCAGATGGGATCGTGTCGCCGAGGCAGCGCTTATTCTGTTGCGGCAAGTATTCCATCGCAAAATGGATTCCCTCCAACTCACGCCCGGGCACATTGAGATCGCGCGGATGCTCGGCTCCGCCAGCGAGAACAACGGCATCAAACTCGGCCCGCAGATCCTCGACCGCAACATTTTTTCCAACTTCGGCGCTGGTAACAAACTTCACGCCCTCAGCCGACATCTGCTCCAGACGGCGATCAATGATGTGCTTTTCCAACTTGAATTCTGGAATGCCGTAGCGCAATAATCCGCCGATGCGATCCGCTTTCTCGTAAACGGTTACGGCGTGTCCAGCGCGGCACAACTGCTGAGCGGCAGCCAGACCCGAAGGTCCCGAGCCCACAATAGCAACTGACCTTCCCGTACGAAACTTTGGCGGCTCCGGCCTGATCCAGCCTTCGATAAATCCGCGTTCGACAATGCTTTTCTCGTTTTGCTTAATTGTTACCGCAGGTTGATTGATGCCCAGTACGCATGACGCCTCACACGGCGCGGGGCAAATACGTCCGGTGAACTCCGGAAAATTATTCGTCGCGTGCAGTTGCCGCACTGCCTCTTTCCAACGCCCGCGATATACCAAATCATTCCAGTCAGGAATCAAGTTGTTGACCGGACATCCGGTCTGACAAAAAGGCACGCCGCAATCCATGCACCGCGCGCCCTGACTGCGTAGCGTTTCTTCCGGCAGATCAAGATAGATCTCGAACCAATCGTTCACGCGTTGCGTGACGGGGCGCCTCGGGGCGAGTTCGCGCCTGTGCTCCAGAAAACCCGTTGCCTTACCCATGCTGCACCTGCGCGGCCTGAAGAATCGCTGGCGAGTTCGGGATATAAGGTTGCGGAATACGGCTTACGCCAAGCGTGCGCTTGAATTCGTGCGGAAACACTTTGATGAATCTGGAAACCGATTCCGCCCAGTTCTCAAGAATCCATTGCGCACGCGGACTTCTCGTTAATGCCAAATGCCGCTCGATTAAGTTCTTCACGATGCGCGCGTCTTGCTCTTCGACCATCGGCTCCAAATCTACCGAGTCGAGATTGCAGCGCTTTTCGGTAAAGTCCGATCGCTGGTCGAAAACATAGGCCACGCCGCCGCTCATGCCCGCGGCAAAATTTCTGCCGCACGCGCCGAGCACGACCACGAGACCCCTGGTCATGTACTCGCACCCGTGATCGCCAACTCCTTCCACTACTGCGGTTGCTCCGGAGTTGCGCACGGCAAAGCGCTCTCCGGCCACACCGTTGAAGAAAGCTTCGCCGCTGGTCGCACCGTACAGCGCGACATTTCCAATCAGAATATTTTCTTCGGGAGCGAAAACGGATTTCTTTGGGGGATAGACAATCAGGTGTCCGCCGGATAATCCCTTGCCCACATAATCGTTGGCTTCACCCTCCAGCGTAAGCGTGATGCCCTTCGCCAGAAACGCGCCCAAGCTTTGTCCCGCTGAACCGGTCAGTTGGAGTCGAACGGTATCGTCCGGCAAACCCGCAGACCCGCGTCGTCGTGCAATTTGTCCGCTCAGCATCGTGCCTACCGAGCGATTGATGTTGCGCACGGGAAGCGTGATCTCAACGGGCGCCAGACTTTCCAGAGATGCCTCAGTCTGCTTCAAAATTTCGTAATCGAGCGCCTGTTCCAGTCCATGATCTTGCGCCTGCGTACAGCGGCGCAACACTCTCGAAGGAACAGCCGGGCTGTATAAAATCGCCGACAGGTCCACGCCTTTGGCTTTCCAGTGATCGACCGCAGGCGCCGCATCCAGACGGTCGACACGTCCAACCATTTCATCCACGCTCCGAAAGCCCAGTTCCGCCATGTGTTGACGAACCTGTTCGGCAATGAAAAAGAAAAAATTGATGACGTGTTCCGGCTGACCTTGGAAACGCTGGCGCAGAACGGGATCCTGCGTCGCAATCCCGACCGAGCAGGTATTCAGATGGCACTTGCGCATCATTACGCAGCCCATCGCAATCAGCGGCGCGGTAGCGAAACCAAACTCTTCGGCTCCAAGCAACGCCGCGATTACCACATCGCGGCCGGTCTGCAGTTTGCCGTCAGTCTGCACACGGATGCGGCTGCGCAAATCGTTCAACAACAACACCTGCTGCGTCTCCGCCAGGCCCAACTCCCAGGGAATTCCCGCGTGCTTAATGGAACTCAGCGGGGATGCGCCCGTCCCACCACTGTCTCCGCTGATCAGCACCACGTCCGCGTGGGCCTTCGCCACGCCGGCCGCGACCGTTCCCACACCCGCCTCGGCCACAAGTTTCACAGCGATGCGAGCTTGGGGGTTGATGTTCTTCAGGTCGTAGATCAGTTGCGAGAGATCTTCGATGGAATAAATATCGTGATGTGGTGGCGGCGAAATCAGACCGACACCTGGAATCGAATGCCGTATACGCGCGATCACTTCATCCACTTTGTGGCCAGGAAGTTGTCCGCCTTCGCCGGGTTTTGCGCCTTGCGCCATTTTGATCTGCAACTCATCGGCGTTCACTAGATAGTTTGCCGTCACCCCGAAGCGCGCCGATGCGACCTGCTTCACCGCGCTGCGCCGCAAATTTCCGTTGGCATCCGACTCGAAGCGCGCTTCATCTTCGCCGCCTTCCCCCGTGTTCGACTTACCGCCAATGCGGTTCATGGCGATGGCCAGCGTCTCGTGCGCTTCCTTGCTGATGGAACCAAACGACATTGCGCCGGTAGTAAAGCGCTTAACGATTTCTTTCGCAGGCTCAATCTCTTCGATGGGTACGGGCGTTTCTCTTTTCACGAACCGCATCAGGCCGCGCAACGTGCAGAGTTTTGCGCTCTGGTTGTCGAGATGCCGCGTGTATTCTTCAAAGCTCTGGAAATTATTCTGCCTCACGGCGTTTTGCAGATTGCCAATAGTCAGCGGATTCCACAAATGATATTCACCGTCTGCGCGCTGGTGATAGTTGCCTTCGGCGGGAAGCTCGGTTTCATATTCGGTCAGCGGACGGAAAGCGCGTTCGTGTTTCAACTGCGCTTCGCGCGCTAGAACGCCCAGCCCAATTCCTTCCAGACGCGAAGTCGTCCCGACAAAATATGTTTGCACCAACTCTTTATTCAGCCCCACCGCTTCGAAAACCTGCGCGCCCTGGTAACTCTGCAACGTGGAAATTCCCATCTTGCTGAAAGTTTTCAGCAGCCCTTTGTTGATAGCTTTTACAAACTTCTTCGTCGCCAATTCAGGCGTGACTCCGGCCGGAAGGTCGCAGCGCCATACCAGATCTTCCACGGTCTCGAGCGCCAAATAGGGATTGATAGCGCTCGCTCCGTATCCGCTCAACAGCGCGAAGTGCATGACTTCGCGCGGCTCACCCGATTCTGTGATCAGCGCAACCTGCGTTCTGGTTTCTTCTTTGACGAGCAGATTGTGAACCGCAGCCAGCGCCAGAAGACAAGGGATTGGAGCGTAGTCCTTATCCACTCCGCGATCGGAAAGAATCAACAGCGTGTATCCCGCCTTCACCGACAGCGACGCCCGCTGCGATAACTCATCCAACGCCCGCTTGAGGCCCGCTTCTCCATCGCTGACGCGAAACAGCGCCGGCAGCGTCGCTGCTAGCAGATCGCCCGTCGAAACTCGCCGCAGCCTCTCCAGGTCACGATTGGTCAAAATAGGATGCGCCAGCTTCAGCATGTGGCAGTTTTCCGGACCTTCTTCCAGAATGTTGCACTCGCTGCCGATGTAGCTGGTCAAGGACATGACCATCTCCTCGCGAATCGGATCGATCGGAGGGTTCGTCACCTGAGCGAATAATTGCTTGAAATAGTTGAACAGCGGTTGCGGGCGGTCCGATAAACACGCCAGCGGCGTATCCGTCCCCATCGAGCCAACCGCTTCTTCCCCGGCCGCAGCCATTGGCGTCAGAATCATCTTCAAGTCTTCATCGGTATAGCCGAAAACCCGCTGCCGGCGAAGGAGAGTCTCAGGATCGGGAGGATGTTTCCGCGATGGCTCGGGCAACTGATCCATCGTGATCTGATTTTCCTTGATCCATTGCGCATAAGGCTGCCGCGAAGCCAGGCGCTCTTTAATTTCGCGATCGGAAACGATTCGGCCTTCGACGGTATCAACCAGAAACATTTTCCCCGGTTGCAGGCGGCCTTTCATCTTGATCCGTTCCGGCGACACTTCGAGCACGCCCGCTTCCGAAGCCATGATCACCACATCGTCGTCGGTGACCACATATCTTCCGGGGCGCAATCCATTGCGGTCGAGCGTGGCCCCAATGACGCGCCCGTCGGTGAATGCGACCGCCGCCGGACCATCCCACGGCTCCATCAGGCACGCGTGATATTCATAAAATGCCCGCTTCTTCGGCTTCATATGCGGGTTGCCCGCCCACGCTTCTGGAATCAACATTGCCATCGCGTGTGGGATGCTGCGTCCCGCCTGCACCAGAAGTTCCACGGCATTATCAAAGTTGGCGGAGTCGCTGCCTTCCGGCTCGATGATGGGAAACAGCTTCTTCAAATCGTCTCCAAACAGCGGTGACGCCAGCAACGACTGCCGCGCATGCATCCAGTTGACGTTTCCACGCAACGTGTTGATCTCGCCGTTATGCGCGACGTAGCGATACGGATGGGCGCGCTCCCAACTGGGAAAGGTGTTCGTCGAAAAGCGCTGATGCACGAGACAAAGCGCGCTGATCACATCGGGATCTGAGAGCTCACGATAGAAATTTGCAAGTTGCGCAGCTTGCAGTAGCCCTTTGTAGACAACAGTCCGGCAAGATAGCGAAGGAATATAAAACATCGCCGCATCGGCGATGCCTGAATCCCGAGCCTGTGTTTCCGCGCGCTTGCGCACTACATAAAGTTTCCGCTCAAAAGCGTCCTGATCAAGGCCGGGGGCTCGCCCCACAAACAATTGCTGGATGTACGGTTGCGAAGCGCGCGCCACGCGGCCAATCGCCGAAGCGTAGACCGGCATATCTCTCCAGCCCAGAACCGATAGGCCCTCCTCGCGGACAATCCGTTCAAAAATCCCCTCGCACTGCAAGCGAGGATGCTTTTCGACCGGAAGGAAAGTCATCCCCACGCCGTAGGAGCCGGGCAGCGGGAGCTCGAACCCCAGCTTCGCGCACTCCCGCGCGTAGAATTTGTGTGGAATCTGAATCAGAATCCCGGCACCGTCGCCGGTCTCCGGATCGCAGCCGCACGCCCCACGATGCGCCAGATTCAGGAGAACCTGAATTCCCTTTCGGATAATGTCATGGCTCTTCTCGCCCGGAACGCTGACCACGAACCCAATCCCGCAAGCATCATGCTCCTGCGCGGGATCGTATAGACCCTGCGCAGAAGGAATGCCATTCTTATGATTTACGCGGGACATCTGAGCGTCTCCCAGAGGCGCATTTGCCTCGTTAAATATTTGTCTTGGGGCTTAAATCGAGGTCGTCTGGCCGGACTCCACGCTTCACCCAAGCCTAGGTCGTCGATTCTTTGATAAGCCTTCCGCGGCCGCAAGTACAACGCAGAATTTCGATGATGTGTATGGAAATTTCAGGCTCGAGCTCTTAAGTATTTGCCCGCGCAATTCCGGCAGAGCGACCGGGACTTCGCTATAATTCCGCAACGCCCCATGGACTTTGATCAGCTCATTACGTTTCTGGAAGTTGCCCGCCAGGGCAGCTTTTCCCGCGCCGGCGAAAAAGTCTTTCGTTCGCAATCGGCCGTCAGCGCGCAAATCCGCCAACTGGAACAGGAATACGGCGACCGCCTGCTCGACCGTTCGGGAAAGAGCGTAAAGCTAACGCCAGCCGGGCAGGTCTTCTATGAATACGCAGAGCGCCTGAAGAATCTGCGCGACGAATCACTGACCGCAGTCGCGGACCACAGCCGCACACCTCGGGGCACGCTGCGCGTCGGTGCCAATGAAGCCACCTGCCTTTACGTTTTGCCCGAAGTATTTGCCGAATATTGTCGCCGCTATCCGCCTGTACAGATCAGCATCTATCGCAATTTCAGCTACAAGATCGTGGAAAAGCTAGAAAACGGCTCGGTCGAGGTCGGCATTCTAACGCTGCCCATTCAGTCCCCCAGCTTGAAGATTCATCCCATCTTCCGCGATAAGCTCATGGTGATGGTCAGTCCGAAAAATGCTCTGGCCAAACAAAAAGTAGTTTCCGTGGCTGAACTGGTGAAGCATCCGCTTTTGTTTCCAAAAACCGGCCACACGCGTCGGCTCCTCGACAAACTGTTTCGCCCGTTCGGAAACGACGTGCAAGTGCGGATGGAACTTCCCAGCATTGGCATGATCAAGAGTTTCGTCGCCGCCGATCTCGGCGTCTCCCTGATCAGCGCGGCCTTCGCACGCGACGAAGTCGAGGCCGGACGCGTGAAACTGATTGAATTGGAGGGCGTGGAATTATTTCGCGAACTGGGATTGGCTTATCGCCGCGACCGCACTCTTTCCGTCGCGACCACGGCTTTCATCAGCCTGCTGCGGCAATCCACGATGTCCGGCAGAAAAGAACCTGCTCCCCGCGCTTAGCAATCGGCCGAAGCGTCCACGACTTAAACATCCGCCGCCTGCAAACGCACAGGCTCTTCCAGAATATGCAACCCGCATTCGGTCTTCTCCGAGCCTGGCCAACGTCCGGTTCGCGGATCTTCACCAGGCAAAACCGCCCGCGTGCAGTGCATGCATCCGATGCTCGGAAAGCCGCGATCGTGCAAGACGTTATACGGCACAGCATTGTCGTAGATGTAGCTCCACACCTGTTCTTCCGTCCAATTGGCTATTGGATTTACCTTCACCAGTCCAAATTTCTCGTCCCACTCGATTTTGCCGGCAACAGCACGGGATTTCGTCTGGTCGCGGCGAATGCCTGTAATCCACGCTCTCAATTCGGCGAGCTTGCGCCGCAGCGGTTCCACTTTACGCAGATTGCAGCATAGATCCGGATCGCGGCTCCATAGCTCGGCACCGTGAGTCTCGGCTTGCTCTTGGATCGACAGAAGCGAATAGACGCGTTCGATGGTGATTCCATACTTGCGTTCAATCGTCTCCATCAGTCGGTAAGTCTCGGGAAAAAAGAACCCCGTGTCCATGGTGAACAGGCGGAAGTCTTTGTTAATGCGCGAAGCCATGTCGATGAGCACCATCCCCTCCACCCCAAACGCCGAAGAGATGGCAACATCTTTGCCGAATTTTTCGAAGGCCCAGGCAAGAACCTGCTCGGGATCCCAACTTTCGGCTGCTAACTTAATTTGATCGATCTGATTTCTTATTAGATCCGGCACTGGTTTTGGATTCGTCATCATCGTTCCATTTCTGCGATCCCATCAGAGAGCTCCGGCCGCTGCGGCAGCAGGCTTCCCACCCATTCGGTAACTGGAAAATGCTGATCCACTAACTCGCAATCTGACAGTCCCACCACGCCTCCCACGATCAACAGTGACGGAGATTCCACCTGTGGGGCATTAGCCAGGTCACTAACCGTGGTGCGATGCATTTCCTGCCGCGCCGTGCCCACACGCGAAAGAATGGCGCACGGCGTTTCTTCGTTCAGACCGGCAGATCGCAGCCTGCGTGACAGAGTTGCGTACTCTCTGCCCGGCATATAAATCACCAGCGTCGATCCACTGCCCGCAAACTTACCCCAATCGGCTATTTCACTTTCAGAAGCCTGATGAGCGGTAAGAAAGATCACTGCGGAAGAAATTCGCCGATGTGTCAGCGGGATTGCCGCCACTGCGGCTGCAGCCAGAGCCGATGTCACTCCAGGAACGATTTCATAAGGCACGTCAGCCTGGCGCAGCGCTTCGATTTCCTCGCCAGCGCGGCCAAACATTAGCGGGTCCCCACTCTTCAGCCGAATCACTCGCAACCCAGCGGCGGCTAATGCAACCATCAGAAAGTTAATCTCTTCCTGACGAATCTTCTTCGTGCCGCAACGCTTTCCCACGTTGTGCATGCGAGCCGTTGGCGGCACAAGCCGCAACACTTCGGGTGCGACTAGATCGTCATACAAAACCGCCTCGGCGTTCTGCAGCAGCCGCGTCGCCTTCACCGTCAGCAACTCAGGATCGCCCGGCCCTGCTCCCACGAGATAGACGGTTCCCTTCATGCGATTTCTTTCTCAATGGCCGGAGCGGCAACGAAATCGGAAATCACGATCTCTGACGAGATCTGTTGTGCCTCCAGCATTGCTTCCACCGCTTCCCTGCCGGCCAATGAATGCAGCAACTCGCTCTTCTTTTCACCGCTCAAATTGCTGGCCCGAATCAGCGTTCTTGTATCGCCCAGCTCGGCCAGCCAGTCCGCATATCCCGGGCTAAACTGACGTTCCAGCTGCTGCCGAAGCTTCTGCGCCAGCGACGGACTTTTTCCCGCGGTGGAAATCGCGATCTGCAAGTCCCCGCGCCGCACTACGGCGGGATAGTAAAAATCGCAAATCTCCGGGACATCCACCACATTGCATAGAACGCCCCGCTTCTGCGCCTCGTCATAAGCGAATTTGTTCAGCGCGGGCGACGCCGTCGCCACCACAGCGAGAAAAACTCCGTCCAAATCGCTGGGAGAAAATTCCCTCGATTCCAACTCGATCTTTCCCTCTGCCGCCCATTGCCGCACGGCCTCACTCGCTTCCAGCGCGACCACACGAACGCTCGCACCGGTATCGAGGAGCCCGCCAATCTTTGGCTCACCTACCTTGCCCGCCCCGACTACAAGGCACCGCTTGCCATCCATCTTCATGAACATGGGGAAAAGGCTAGTCACCGGTCACCCCCGCGCGCTGAGCCAAAACTCCAACGACTCGGGTCTGAGGCAAATCGCGCGGAACAGCTTCGACCACCCCGCCGCCGAGGAATTCGCGCAACTCGGTATCTGTGTGCCGGGCAAAAAACTGCCGCAGATTTTCACCGTCTATGCGATCGAACAGATATCGGCCGAGCAGTCGCTCGATCGCCTCCGGAACTTCGGTGGCCGCGCATCGATATCCAATTGGCCGCGCCGTCGCCTGATGCAGGCCCAGCGCTCCACCCACACAGAAGTAATAGGCATCTACAAATTGGTCATCGACTTTGATCTTCTTCCCTTCAATGCCAATGTCGGCAATCCAATGCTGGCCACAACTGTTGGGGCATCCGGTAACGTGCAATTTCAAATCCTGATCGAAACCGGGCAGGCGTTCTTCCAGTTCTTCCACCAGCCAACGAGAGAAAGCCTTCGTTTCCGTGATCGCCAGCTTGCAAAATTCCATTCCCGAGCAGGCAATCGTGCCGCGCCAAAAAGCCGAAGCCTGCACGCGCAGTCCGATGGCATCAAACTCTTTCGCCAGTGCTGGAGCATTTGCCCGCAGCACGTTAACGACCAGCAGGTTCTGCATGTTGGTCGTCCGCAATTCGCCTCCGGCAAAGTGTTCCGCCAAGTCCGCCGATGCACGCATTTGCTCACCGGTAATCCGCCCTCTCAGCACTGTCGCTCCCACATAGCAATAACCAGGCTGCTTTTGCGGATAGATTCCAACGTGATCCCGATACACATCCGCGGGCGCCTGTTCAGCAACCGCGGGGTCAAGACGGAATCCGATCCGCCCATGCAACTCTTCCAGAAAACGCTCCGGGGTCCATCCATGCTTCAGAAACAGAAACTTCAAACGCGCGCGTTCACGGTGCTCTCGCAACACATCGGAATCGCGGAACAACTCGGCAATCCCTTTGATCACCGGCAGGACCTGATTCCACTGCACAAACGCATCGAGCTTGGCGCCCAGATAAGGCTCGGCCGACAATCCCCCGGCAACCCGCAGCGAGAATCCAACCTCTGGCTTCCCTTGCACAATCCGCGTGGTCGCAGTTAAGCCAATGTCGTTAATCTCTGGGTACGGGCACCATACCCGGCAACCCGTAATCGAAATCTTGAATTTGCGCGGCAGATTGTAGAACTCCGCATTTCCGGCAAGGAGGTGCGACGCCTCGATTACCAAAGGCGAGGCGTCGCATAGTTCGTCCGCGTCTACACCAGCTACCGGACATCCCGTCACATTTCGTGTCACATCGCCGCAAGCTCCAGTGGTGTTTAATCCAACTTTGTCCAGACCTTCCAGCAATTGCGGAAGCGCTTCAATCGTCACCCAATGCAGTTGAATGTTCTGCCGTACAGTAAGATCGGCAATGCCATTAGCGTATCGATCGGTAAGATCGGCAATTGTTCGCAGTTGATGCGAACTCAGAAATCCATTCGGAATTCTTATGCGCACCATGAACCGTTGCAAAGCCCGCCCTACTCCGCCTTTTCCGCCCATTACTCCCGCGCCATCGCCTTGGGTATAAACACCCCACCAGCGAAAGTAGGTCCCAATCCATTCCGGCGGAATGGAATCGAAGCCTTCCCGCGCGAAGCGCCGGATCTCTTCCAACCCTTCCCATGGGTTTTGCGTCCGCTTCAGACGTTCGACTCGCTGTGCCGTAGTTTCTTTTGCTGTTGTCGTCATAAAAAGTCCAAACAAAAACCCACCGCCAGATGCTTCTGGCGGTGGGTCGATTAAGGCCGGTGTGTTAAAAAATTACTAGGTCAGCAGCCTCCCCGCGCCAGAGCACACGAATGCACAACAACAACAGCAAGTGCCCATGGACATCGCGCGAAGATTGAGGCCGTAACTCATTTCAGCTTGAATTCTAGGCAGGATTGTCCTCGCCGTCAACGGAATTGCTGTTTCCATCGAACGAAACTTTGTGTTGAGTGTATTTGAATTTCCGCACGGCCCTGCCGCTTAACCCAGAGGTCGGTTTGCGCGACCAGTCGCGGCACCGGCTCCGAAACATAGATACGATTTGTTTTCAAACGATTACGCTGGGAGATGTGCCTGAGCCAAATCCGCAGCCATCGCGCTTTTTGGCAGGTTGCAACTCTCTGCAAGGTTCCCCTCTTTTTAGGTAATATCCTCCAGAACTGTATTTGATCAATATTTTCTGTCCAGAGCCGAAAACAAGGTGATCTCACGATGAAGCGTCTCATCCGCTTGGCCTTATTCGCTGTTTTATTTTGTTCGTTCTTCAGTTTTTGCCAGGACACGGTTTCGCGAACAGGAACTTCAGATCCATATAAGCTGACTCTCAATCATCTGCAATCCCTCACCAGCCAACCTGAAGCAGATTGGCAAGTCCACGCCGATGTCCCTCACCCCGAAGACCCGGCGCTCAGCGACACGGGCTGGGAAGTCTTGACCGTTAAGAACATTTCCGGTCCAGGCGGAAGAAACGCCAACGAACAGCACCTGAGCGGAACGCACGTATTCCGGCGCTGGATCGAGATTCCGCAAACGATTAATGGCTACGCAACTCAGGGCTCCGAAGTAAAACTCGACCTCCGTTTCGGAAGCCCCGGCAGTTTGATGATTACTGTCTTTTCCAACGGCGCAATGGTCTATCGCGGAGACGACGATAATATTCAGCCGGTTCTACTCACCGAGAACGCCCAGCCTGGGCAGAAATTCCTGATCGCCGCGCGCCTGGTCGCCGGAGACGACGTTCAATCTGAGTTCTTCCACAGCGAACTCGTGATTGATCCTCCGCATGATCGCCCGAACCCGTCACTGCTGCGGCTGGAAATTCTTGCGGCGCGTCCAGTTATTGCCGCCTATGAAGAAGGAAAAGCCGAGCGCCAGCAGCAACTCGATGGAGTCGTAAATTCCATCGATTTCGCGCCGCTCAGCAAAGGCGACCAAGCCGCCTTCGACGCGTCATTGAAACAAGCCCACGCCAAACTCGAACTGCTCAAGCCCTGGTTGCAGCAATTCACCATTCGCGCCGTGGGAAACGCGCACATCGATATGGCATGGCTCTGGCCTTGGACGGAAACCGTCGAAGTCGTTCGCAACACCTTCCAGAGCGTGCTCGACCTCATGCGCGAATATCCGGACTTCAAATTCACCATGTCGTCCGCGCGCACCTATGAGTGGATGCAGGAAAAATATCCTGATCTGTTCCAGCAGATTCAACAGCGCATAAAAGAGGGCCGCTGGGAGGTCATCGGAGGCATGTGGGTTGAACCCGACTTGAACATGCCCGCCGGAGAATCTCTGGTTCGGCAGATTCTGGTTGGCAAACGATACTTTCAGAAAAACTTTGGCGTCGATGTCAAGATCGGATGGAACCCGGATTCCTTCGGCTACAACTGGCAGCTTCCGCAAATCTACAAAAAGTCCGGCATGGATTACTTCGTAACCCAGAAGCTGCTGTGGGCCCACGAATTCACGACATTCCCTTATAAGCTTTTCTGGTGGCAAGCGCCCGATGGCAGCCGCATGCTCACTTACTTCCCTCACGACTACGCCGGAGGCATCGATGCGGAAAGTCTCGGCAGCGATCTCTCGATCTGGATGCCCTCCATCTACGGCAATAAGTCGACCGACTCGCCTGAGATGATGCACCTCTACGGCGTAGGCGATCACGGCGGCGGACCCACGCGCACCATGCTCGATCACGCGCTGGAGCTATCGGCTCGCGACGCCGTCTTCCCCAAGCTGCAATTCAGTTTCGCCAGCAGCTTCTTCAGCGATCTGGAAAAGAAATTGCCAGACATGAACGTTCCCACATGGAACGGCGAACTCTATTTTCAATATCACCGCGGCGTCTTCACCACACAGGCTGAGACCAAGCGCAGAATCCGCCGCTCGGAAGAGAACATGCTGAATGCGGAGCAGTTTGCCTCCATCGCAACTCTCTACGGACGCCCTTACCCGCAAGATGAAATGGAACTGGCCTGGAAGAACTTGCTCTTCGATCACTTTCACGACATTATGCCCGGCTCGGGCATTGCCGTGAATTATTTGGACGCCAAGCGCAATCTCGAAGACGTCGACCGCGCCGCCAAAGAAGTGACGCACGCTGCCCTGCGAGAAATCGCTGCTCACGTGAACACGCAAGGTGAAGGCGTGCCCATCTTAATCTTCAATTCCCTGTCCTGGCCGCGCACCGAAGTTATCGAGATTGAAGCTCAACTCCTAGCTCCAGCGAATCAAATTGAAGTTCACGATGCCACCGGCAAACCGGCGGAATCGCAACTGCTCTCGATCGATCCGGCAACTCATCGCGCTCACATTCTCTTGCTGGCCCATACTCCCGCAGTCGGCCACCAGACTTACTTCGTGCGCGCCGCGACCAAAGCTCCGCTCGATCATTCCATGCTGAAGGCTTCCGCCGATTCTCTGGAGAATGAATTCATCCGCCTGAAGATCGATCCAACCACTGGATGCATGACCAGCCTCTTCGACAAACGCAGCGCCACCGAAGCTCTCGCGCCAGCAGAAACCGAAACCGGAGGCCCGAAGAATTCCATCTGCGGTAATCTTCTGCAAACCTTCGTGGACAAACCCCAGAAGTGGGACGCCTGGAACATCGACGCCGATTTCGAAAAACAACATTGGGATCTCGACCATGCCGATGAAGTCAAGCTGATCGAGAGCGGCCCGCTGCGAGCAATCATCCGCGTCACCAATCACTTTCAAAATTCAACCTTCATCCGCGACATCACGCTTTACGCCGGCGTGCCCCGCGTCGACGTAAAGATGCAAACCGAGTGGCACGAAAAACACATTCTGCTGAAAGTTGCGTTCCCCCTCAGCGCCCACAGCGACCATGCCACGTTTGAAATTCCCTACGGTTCCGTCGAGCGCCCCACCACCCGCAACACGCCCGCCGAACAGGCGCAGTTCGAAGTTCCCGCGCAGCGTTGGGCCGACATATCCGATGCCCAGCACGGATTCAGCCTCCTGAACGACTGCAAATACGGATACGACTCCAAAGGCAATGTGTTGCGGCTTTCATTGCTTCGTTCCCCCGAGTGGCCCGATCCCCACGCCGACGAAGGCCATCACGAGTTCACCTACTCGCTCTATCCTCACGGCGGAACGTGGCAGCAAGCACTCACTATCCGCCAAGGCTACGATCTGAATTACAAACTGCTCTCCATGCAAACGGAAAAACACGAAGGATCGCTGAAGCCCGAACATTCCTTCCTGCAAACCGACAGCGACAACATCATTGTGACGGCGCTCAAGAAAGCCGAAGACGGCAACGACCTTGTACTCCGTTTCTACGAGTGGGCCGGCCAGGAAAAAGATGTACGCTTGCAGTTCTCTTTCCACCCAATGCATGCCGCCGAAACCAACCTTATGGAAAAACCCTTAGCTGACCTGCCCGTAACTAATGAAGTGATCGTCGTCCACACCAAGCCCTACGAAATCAAGACCGTGAACGTGGAGTTGGTCTCGACATTTACCGCGGATGGAATCATCAAGGAAGCACCCAGCAAATGACGAACTCATCCCGAGTAATAGGGGTGGACATCGGCGGCACCAAAGTCGCTGTGGGCATCGTCGACAGCGACGGCAAAATCCTGACGCAATTGCGCCAGCCGATGGTCGCAAACTCCACGCCCGAGGCAGCGCTGCAATCCGTAATCGCAGCCATCGGTTCCCTGTGCGCCTCGGAAAATGCCGGCAATCCCACTGCCATCGGCCTCTGCGCACCCGGCCCACTCGATCCCATCACCGGCATCGTCATCAATCCGCCGAATCTTCCGGCCTGGCGCAACTTTCCGCTCGCCGCCAAAATCGCTGAACGATATAACCTTCCCGTAAAACTCGACAATGACGCCAACGCCGCCGCCCTCGCCGAAACTCGCTGGGGCGCAGCGCGCGGATATCGCTACGTCTTCTACGCCACCATCGGCACCGGAATCGGCACCGGAATCGTCTTCGACAATCGCATCTACCACGGCAATACCGGCGCCGCCGGAGAAGGCGGCCACGTCAGCATCGACTACAACGGTCCCGTTTGCGCCTGCGGCAAAAAAGGATGCATAGAAATCCTCGCCGCCGGCCCCGCCATCGGAGCCCGCGCCCGCGCAGAATTCGCCGCCGGCCACACTCAATCAGCCATCCTCGATCTCGCCCACGGCAAAGTCGAAGCCATCACCAGCGAAATCGTCGGAGCCGCACTTCAAACCGGAGACGCTCTCGCCCGCGAAGTCCTCGCGGAGACCTCTCACCTGCTCGCCGTCTGGCTGGGCAACATCATCGACCTGCTCGATCCCGATGTCATCGTCATGGGAGGCGGCGTGGCCGCCATGCTCAAGCCATTTTTCGATGTCATCAAACAAACAATTCCCCGTTGGTCCGTCAATCCCCGCTCCTCCGAAATCCCCCTCCTGATGGCCCACTACGGCCCGGACGCCGGCATCGCTGGCGGCGCAGCGCTGTGCTCATAACCAGCATTCAGCACTTAGCAATTAGCATTCAGCCCGAGTAGCCTTGTGCTTCGGTCATTCGCCCAACCCCTTGGGCGTCATCCCGAACGAAGTCGTTCTTCAGGCGTAGTGAGAGCCTGCCCTGAGCGAAGCCGAAGGGGATCTCGCGCGCACAACCACAAATCCGACCCAGACTGAGTCACGACCGCCGATTCGCGCAAGCGCTGCAGCAAGGGCTGGTTGCTAACTGCTGACTGCTGAATGCTCTCTAACTGGCTGATTTCAAGCAACCTGGCTGAAATCAGCCACTCCCATTTCCGCAACTTTTCTCCCGCTCAAGCGTTCAAATGAGTAGACGCTTCGAGAGTAAAGAAAGCAGCGAAGCTCTTCAGATCAGGCCTCAAAGCTCCGTTTCAAACGAGACCGGCCGTCTGGGAAAAGGGGGAACTTGCAATGCGTTATATCAAATATTTTCTTTTGCTCGGTGTGCTGATGGCGTTTCCTTTGGTCCAGTCCCAAGCGCAGGTCAGGGTCGGCGTTGGCATCGGCTACGGCGGCCCGGGATATGTCGGCGGACCTCCCGCATGCGCCTACGGCTACTATGATTACGCTCCCTACGCGTGCGCGCCCTACGGATACTACGGCCCAAGCTGGTTCGCCAATGGCATCTTCATCGGAGCTGGCCCGTGGTATCACGGATTCTACGGTCGCGGACCATACTTCGGCGGCCGCGGATTCTACGGGCGCTCCGGCTACTACGGACGCGGCTTCGCTGGACGAGGCTACGTCGCACGAGGCTACGCTGGACATGGCTACGTCGGACACGGCGCTCCCGCAGGCGGCTTCCATGGCGGAGCGCACGGCGCAGTCGGCGGATTCCACGGCGGCGGCTTTCATGGCGGAGGCGGTCACGGTGGCGGACACCGCTAAGTCTCGCTGTAAGAGTTGAAATAAGAACGGCTGGCAGCCACTGCCAGCCGTTTTAGTTTTCCAACTCCCGATGCAATACCACCCCCCCAAGAGACGGACAGATTGGTCCGTCGCTCGGCGTCGGCTCTCCCTTTTCGCCAAGCGGGCCCGCCACCGGGCCCGCGCCGTAAGACGCCTATCTCTTCCTCACCGATTCCGCATGACCATCCGCGTGCCCGAAGGCCCTACCGTAATGAAATTATTTAGGATCGTGCCCTTCATGATCTTCTGAAATTCCCCAAACGAACATGGTTGTTGATTACAAACAAGCCCCATGTCATTGCCGAGCAGTTCGGCTGTGAAATGCAATTGTTGCCGCCGCCGCTGATTTTGCAAGAAGTGACCACGCCGAGAAACATATATTGACTGGCGTCTGCGGAGTTGGTATGGTTGCGGTGGTTCGCCCCGGTCGTCGCTGTTGCTCCGCTTTTCGGCCCCCAATGCTGTTCACTCCGAGGTTCTTGTATGCTGCGTGGAATCCCTTCCATATTCGCAACCTTCGCCGCCATGATCGCACTGCTGATTGGCTCCCATTTCTGCTTCGCCCAGACCGAAACGACGCTCTACAACTTCCAGGGCGCGCCTGATGGTAGTGTTCCCTCAGCGCGTCTGATCCGCGATTCTTCAGGAAATCTGTATGGCACTACCGCCGACGGAGGCGCTGTGAGTTACGGAAGCGGAACAGTTTTCGAAATCAGCGCCACAGGAAAGCTAACGATCCTGTATAGCTTCGCTGGCGATTTCAATGGCGCTTTCGATGGGGCCAATCCTATGGCGTCGCTAATTCGTGATTCCTCGGGAAATCTCTACGGCACGACGGTGAATGGTGGCGGCAGTAAAACCTTTGGGGGATGCGGAACTATCTTCAAGCTGAGCCCCACGGGCAAAGAAACGGTTCTTTACCGTTTCACTTGCGGCGCAGATGGGGCTTTTCCGCTCACTGCCTTGCTCAGAGACTCCGAAGGTAACCTTTACGGCACCACAAGCAATTATGGGAACACTTCGTGTGTCAGCAAGCTTGGCGGCGGTTGTGGCACTTTGATCAGGCTCAATACGTCGGGACATTTGACCGTGCTTCACACCTTCGGCTCTGGCACTGACGGCCAAAGCCCTGATGCCGATTTGCTCACAGACGCGGCCGGCAATTTTTACGGTTCGACTTACTCCGGCGGCACTTACGGCTACGGGACTGTCTATAAGTTAGCCAAGAATGGCACCTACTCTGTCCTTTATAGCTTCAATTTCGGTGTGAACAACGATGGTGCTCTTCCCATCGGCAAATTGGTTCAGGATAGCGCCGGAAGTCTTTACGGAACCACGTTGTATGGGGGCCTAAGACAAACCGGCTCTTGCGGTTACAACGGTTGCGGAAGCATCTTCAAAATAGATCCAAGCGGGAAGGAAACCGTACTTTACGCATTCACTGGGGAACCAGACGGCTCCAATCCCCGCGCGGGCCTCGTTGCGGACTCGGCGGGCAATCTTTACGGGACCACGGATGCGGGCGGCGCTGAGAATCAGGGGGCAGTGTTTCGTGTGGATACAAGCGGGCAGGAATCCATTGTGCATAGCTTCTCATTTACGGACGGAGCGCAACCAATCGCCGGGCTAACCCCGGGTTTGGGTGACGTCTTCTACGGAACCACATCGCAGGGAGGCAGCGCCGACGCTGGCGTTCTCTTCAAACTTATCCCCTAATGTATGCCAAGAGGAGTAACTGAGTTAGGCTAACCCCAGACTTCGAACTCTGACCAAGATCAGAATTTGGGCGTCGATTGCCAGTGCAGGTTTGCTTGACCCAATCTTGAGATTGGATATAAGCCGTGTGCCTCCGTCGTTCTTCCCTTATAGCTCCAGCGGTACAAATTTTCTCTGCAAGGAGTTTCCCCATGGTATCGACACACCGCCAGTTCTTCAGTTTCCGGATTTCAATTTTGATTCTTCTCACTGCCGCTGCGACTGCTCAAACGGAAACTGTCCTGCACAGTTTCGTGGGGAAGCGCGACGGAGGATACCCCGCGTCCAGACCGGTGTTGGACCCTCAAGGCAATCTATATGGGATAACCTCCGGAGGAAGGAATACCGAAGCCGGATATGGCACCGTCTACAAGGTGGGTCCCGGCGGCAGGGAAACTGTCCTGCACAACTTTACCGGAGGAGCGGACGGGGCCACTCCCACAGGAGCACTCATCAGAGACGCACAAGGAAATCTCTATGGCACAACGGGCAGTGGTGGATCGCTGGGCGGAGACTGTGTTGCAGCACATGGCTGTGGCACTGTTTTTGAGGTCAGCCCAACGGGAACAGAGACAGTACTTTATGCGTTTCCAAGTATAAATCCCGGGTTTCCTACCGGTCCACTTGCGCGTGACGCGAGCGGAAATCTTTATGGGTCCGCCTCCAATATCGATTTCGGGGTAATTTTCAAGCTAACCGCTGCTGGCGCGCTCACTGAAGTTCATAACTTTACCGGCAAGGACGGGTGGGGCGGATATGGTGGCCTGAATATGGACGGCCAGGGCAATCTTTATGGAACAAGCGTCGTTGGCGGCTCCTCGAGTTGCGGATTCGGTTGCGGGGTGATCTACGAACTTAGTGCAACCAACGAGTTTCACCTGCTTTACAGTTTCTCCGGATCAGACGGTTATGAACCGATCGGCGAGCTTGTCAGGGACTCCGAGGGCAACTTGTATGGCATGACCATATTTGGAGGATCGAATCCGTCATGCACGGATGAACTCGGTTGCGGCACCGTTTTTGAGGTCACATCTGACGGTACGGAAAGGGTGCTGTATAGCTTCAGCGGAGGTGCTGACGGTGATAACCCTCAGGATGGTTTGGTTCGAGATAAGGAAGGCAATCTCTACGGCACAACTTTTACTGGCGGAAAAGGTAACTGCTCTTCCGGCTTAGGCTGCGGAGTGGTCTTTAAGCTGTCGCCGGAGGGCACTGAGAACGTTCTTTATAGCTTTAGCGGCGGTGCAGATGGCGGAAATCCACAGAGCGGACTCGCGCTCGATGCACAAGGAAACCTCTACGGTACAACTTTGTATTACGGTGCTAACGGATACGGCACTGTTTTCAGGGTGACGCCTTAAATTACAGTTCGGGCGTCCCACACAAGGTGGACCAGCCCCCGGGTTTCCGATGCCAACAACGCCGCGGGTTCTATAAAAGGGGATGTCAAGAAAAAACACTTTTCCTCCTTACTGAGAGGGAGGGGTTTTTCTGACATCCAGCCCCTCTGCCACGGCGACTTGCTATACGGGCGTGAATCGGGCTCGGGAGCATCTCGATGCCTGTCATTCCGTGCGGCTTCTGCGCCTGCAAGCAGTGGGGATTTTGACTTCAGGTGTTTGACTTTGGATGGCGCAGCGCTCCAGCGCTGCGATTGAACCCGATCTCTCTAAAATGTCATTCCGACCGAGTCGGAGCTTCAGCGACGGCGAGAGGAGGAACCCGCTTCTTGCCTGCATCGCCACACGGCCCAGCAGACAAAGACTTGAACCTGAAACCGGTCCGTAGCGCATTGAAAAGCCGCCGAGACGGATTCGCTCACAGACGCAGCCACACAACGTCTGATTGATTCAGGAGGGCACATGACAAGAAACCGTCTCAATCTGGCAGCATGCGCGATCATTATCTATGCCTTTGCAGCCGCTGCGGCGGCATTCCGCACAAGCGTAGCCGCCGCTCCATCGAACGGTTCTCTGACATCCGCAGCCCCCATGCTCGAACCGCGCTCCGGACACTCGGCAACCCTGCTCCCGGACGGTAAAGTTCTCATCGCGGGCGGCATGCGCCGCAACCAGGACTTCTACCGCTCGGCCGAACTATACGATCCGGCCACCGGCAAATTTCAGCGCACCGGCGAAATGAGCATCGCTCGCGTAGGACAAATCGCCGTGTTATTGCCCTCCGGAAAAGTTCTGATCGCCGGAGGATGGATCGGTCACGGCGCCACCGACTCCGCCGAACTGTATGATCCCGCCACCGGCAAGTTCACGGTAATCGGAAAGATGACCACGCCGCGCGGCCGCCCCAGCGCTACCCTGCTATCGAGCGGCGACGTGCTGATTGCCGGCGGAGAAGTCCGCGAAAATGAATCTCTTGCTTCTGCCGAAATCTTTCACCCGAAGACGCTTTCGTTTCAGCCTACGGGATCGATGCATCAGGCGCGCATCTCCCACACCGCAACTCTGCTAAACGATGGACGCGTCCTCGTAGCGGGTGGCTATTCAGGCGCGGTAATATCGAGCGCGGAATTGTACGATCCCACGAACGGTACCTTTTCGACAACCGGCAATCTGAACAATGCGCGTTGCAAAGATACCGCAGGACTGTTGCCGGATGGCCGGGTGCTGATTGCAGGCGGCTCCGATTCTCGCGGCTGGAACGGCAACCTGAACAGCGCCGAAATCTACGATCCGCACACGGGCAAGTTCACCAGCATCTCCCCGATGAATAACAGCCGTTTTAAACTGCCGGACGAAGCCGTGCGCCTCCAGTCGGGAAGGCTGTTAATCGCTGGAGGTAGCAGAGCGACCGAAGTTTTCGATCCAGCCAGCGGCAAGTTTCTGTCGGCCGCAGGGGAGATGAGCGACCAGTGGCATTTCATGTCTGAAACCAGACTTTGTGATGGTCGTGTGCTTCTCGCGGGCGGTTACCCGAACAGCGATCAGGCAACCTCGCAAGCCTGGATCTATCGGCCCTAGAGATGTAGCGCGGACACTCCTGTCCGCGAAAATGCTGGGCGGCGCAACGCCGGTCTGGTGCCGCCCGGCAAGTTTGAAGCTTTCGTGGGAACCGCGCTGTGTCCTGCGACAGAAGCCCTGTACCAGCGCTCGCATTCTTGCTAGAATGTGCGGTCGCAGAGAACGCCGTGGTAGTAAAATTCAGGTAATGATATTAGGGAGTGAAAAACTTTTATGACCTACGTGATTGCCGAGCCTTGCATCAACACCAAAGACACCGCCTGCGTGGATGCCTGCCCTGTGGATTGCATCCATCCCAAGAAAGACAATCCCGCCTACGCCACGGCGGAATTGCTGTACATCGATCCGGTGGAATGCATTGATTGTGGCGCCTGCGTGCCCGTTTGCCCCGTGTCGGCCATCTTCGCCCTCGACGATCTGCCGGAAAAGTGGAATGAATTCACCGCGAAAAATGCCGCCTACTTCGGCCGGTAGCGCGCTTAGTTGCAGCCCGAACAGGTCGTTTCGTTTGCTTCAGCGGCCTAAGGTGCGTTGTGTGTTTTTCGTTTGGCATCCTGCTACGGAATCCGCTGTATTGTCCCGGATTGCTCTCGGGACTAGCTTGGAGTTGTCAGACGCAAGTAAGTTTGATCTGAAATTTGTGGCGATCATGGGTTAGCGTCGCGAAAGATAGAGATACAGACAGCGACATTCAGACCCTCACGATCGCCTTTATATTTGCGGCGGCCCTCATTTTTATTCCCCCTTCCTAGCCTAGGGCCGTCGCGGAAACAATCCGGCGAGCATCCGTCTCCCCCACTGCTACCATTGTCCATGCCGTCGCCACAGGGACGACCATGGCGCTAAGAGAATCCGAAGCGATTGTGCTGCGCACGTATCCGTTGCGCGAAGCCGATCTTCTGGTCACTCTGTTCACGCGCGCCGAAGGCAAAATCCACGGCGTAGCCCGCTCGGCAAAAAAATCGAAGCGCCGCTTCGGTGGCGCACTCGAACCGCTGACTCATGTCCGCGCATTCTACGATGTGCGCGAGCGCCAGGAGTTGTCGCGTCTCGATGCCTGCGAGGTCTTGGATTCTCCGCTGGCCACAGAAGTCACCTACGCCCGCGCCGTCGCCCTCGCCCACATAGCTGAATTGCTCGACGAACTTCTTCCCGACCACGAAGCGAACGATGCCATCTTTCGCCTCACTCTCTCGGTTCTGCAGGTCTTAACAGGATCGGAGGTGTGGATGCCGGTAACATATTTCGAACTCTGGCTCACACGCCTGGTAGGATTTCTGCCCGAACTGACGGAATGCACCGCATGTGGACGCCCGCTGGATGGCAATCGCGCCTACTTCCACGCCCTAGCCGACGGCCTGATGTGCCCCGACGACAAGCGGTTGGCCTCCTCCGAAATCTCTGCCGAGTCACGTTCACTGGCCGCACAAATGTTCCACGCTCCAGTAGATAGCTTTGCCGAACCACCGTGGCCCAAATCGCAAGCCGCCGACCTGCGCAAGTTTCTGATTCAGATATTGCAACGCCACCTCGAGAAAAAGCTGGTAACGGCTGGGATGCTTGAGAAGGGCAGGTTTTGATTTCAATTTTTGCATGCACCGCCGGGGATCGATGCAATCAATCTCGCTAGCTGACGGCTACCAT
>Ga0209006_10000055_pt1 | contig 114706 bp, 104 predicted proteins | sample JacPin_JW_Ref_O2_FD_188567 | JGI IMG/M metagenome (GOLD analysis project Ga0209006, IMG submission 188567) | Forest soil microbial communities from Algoma, Ontario, Canada - Jack Pine, Ontario site 1_JW_Ref_O2 (SPAdes) (version 2) | ecosystem: Environmental > Terrestrial > Soil > Boreal... | reverse complement strand
GCTGGCAGGTAGCGGGTCGGCGGTGTTCGGAATCTTCCGAAACCCAGCGCAGGCGCGTCGATCCGCTCGTGAGTTCCCGGAAGATTCAGTTTTCGTAGTTGAAACAATATCCAGGTCGAAGTATGGCCGTGCCATGGGCTGGCGTGCGCGCTGACCTGTAAGCCGAGGCTTCGAGAAAAATTTTGCCGGACGACAAGTTTAAAATTTTCTGTGGAACTGCGAATCCCGCGCTGGCGCAGGCAATCTGCGACTACGTGGGCGTGCCGCTGGGAAAGGCGGAACACGGAAAATTCAGCGACGGCGAAACGCGTTACCAGATTTCCGAAAACGTGCGCGGCGCGGATGTTTTTGTCGTTCAGCCCTGCTGCAGTCCGGTGGATTTCAACCTGATGCAGCTGCTGATTATGATTGATGCCTTCAAGCGAGCATCGGCATGGCGCATTACGGCGGTGATTCCGTATTACCCGTATGCCAGGCAGGACCGCAAGGACCGCCCGCGTGTGGCGATTTCGGCGAAGCTGGTTGCGGATTTACTGGAAACGGCGGGAGCAAGCCGGGTGCTGACCTTGGATTTGCACGCGCCGCAGATTCAGGGATATTTCAATATTCCGGTGGACCACTTGTTCGCATCTCCGGTACTGGTGGAATATTTTCAGAAGAAGAATCTGGGACCGATGACCATCGTATCGCCGGACGCAGGCGGAGTGGAACGCGCTCGCTATTTCGCAAAAAAAATTGATGCGCCGCTAGCCATCGTGGATAAGCGGCGAATTGATGTAAACGTCAGCGAAGTGATGCATCTGATTGGTGACGTGGCCGGACGGCCTGCGCTAGTGATTGACGACATCATTGACACCGCCGGAACGCTGGTGAAGACCGCCGAGGCTTTGCTGGAGCATGGCGCGACGAAAGTTTACGCGGCCTGCACGCACCCGGTGCTTTCGGGGCCTGCGGTGGAAAGGATTAAGGATTCGAAGATCGAGGAAGTCGTGGTCGCGGATTCGGTGCCGCTGAGTGACGAGGCGAAAAAGTTGAGCAAGATCAAGGCCTTGAGCGTGGCGCCTTTGCTGGCTCGCGGGATTCAGTCCATTCACGAAGAAACCTCGATCAGCGAACTGTTTACGTGAGAAATATTTTCCAGATGCACTGATTAGCATTGTTTGTCAGCAAACTTACCGGCGAGATGCCGGACCAAGAACGAAGCTACAGGGGAATGAGGCATGGAGACATTCAAAATCGAAGGGCAAGTTCGAGAAGGACGCGGAAAGGGTCCTGCGCGGCGTACACGGCTGACCGGAATGGTTCCGGCGGTGCTTTATGGCGGCAAGAAAGACGCTATTTCGCTGACGGTAGACGCCAAACAAGTCGCGCGCATTCTGCGTTCGGAAACCGGACACAACACTATCTTTACCGTTACGGTCGCCAACGGCGGCGACGAGAAAGCGATGGTGCGCGACTGGCAGGTGGATCCGATCAGCGGAAAATTGCTGCATGTGGACCTGTTCCGTATCGCGATGGACGTGCGCATGCGCGTCATGGTGCCGGTGCATACATTCGGCGAGCCGCAGGGCGTTAAATTGCAGGGCGGCGTGTTCGAAACCGTCACGCGCGAAGTGGAAGTGGAATGCTTGCCTGGGGACATCCCTGAAGAATTCCGCGTGGACGTGACCGAGATGATGATCGGCAAGCAATTGCGCGCCGCCGATCTGCCCTTCGATCCGGCAAAAATTAAACTGGTCACCGATCCGGTCCGAGTGATCGCGCACGTAGTCGTGCTGAAGAAGGAAGAAGAGCCGGCGGCCGATGCGGCCGTAACGGCGGATGCAGCGCCAGCCGAGCCCGAAGTGATGAAGAAGGGCAAGAAGGAAGAAGAGGGTGACGGAGAAGCCGCCGAAGCTCCGGCCAAGGCTGAGAAGTCCGAGAAGAAGAAGTAAGCGGTTTTTTGCCCCAAGCGATGCGAAACGCCACTCGATTGATCGTGGGCCTGGGCAACCCGGGCTCGCAATACGAATGGACGCCGCACAACCTGGGATTCATGGCCATGGACGTGATCGCGGAGCGAGCTGGAATTCGGATCACGCGGCCCGAAGCGAATTCGCGAGTTGGAATTGGCGAAATCGCGGATCAGGCAGTGGTGCTGGCCAAGCCGCAGACGTTCATGAATTTGAGCGGCGGCGCGGTTCGGATGCTGTTTGAGCGCTACGAATGCGGGCCGGAAGATTTGATTGTGGTCAGCGACGAAGCGATGTTGCCTTGGGGCACGCTGAGGATTCGGGAACGCGGCAGAGCCGGCGGGCATAACGGGCTGAATTCGGTCATCGGCTCGATTGGTACAAACGAATTCATCCGGGTCCGGGTGGGGGTGCAGCCGGAGCCTCCCATGGGCGATATGGCTGATTATGTTCTTGGAGTGATGCGCAAGCCGGAGCGCGAGTTTGCGACGCAGATGGCCAATGAAGCAGCTGAGGCTGTCGAAATGATTTTGAAAGACGGTGTAGGCAAGGCGATGACGCGTTTTAACAAACGCGTCGGAACGGCGGAACAGGATCCGGAATAGTTTCGAGGGTTAAGCTTCTTAGTAAATGCGGAAGAGGAATCGAGGGACACATGGACGAACGTCAGTATGATTTGATTTTTATCTGCCGGCCAGACACGCCGGAAGCGGACATCGATAAGGTGATCCACACGCTGGAAACCACGGCCGCCGAAAAGGGCGCGAAGATCGAATCCACCGCGAAGTGGGGACGAAAGCGCATGGCCTATCGCGTGCAGAAATTGCGCGAAGGCTATTTCGTGTACATGGTCGTGAAGTCGTCGCACGGCGAGGTGGTGAAAGAACTCGAGCGCCGCCTAAAAGTTGCCGACCCGGTCATCAAGTACATGACCGTGCGGCTCGACGAGGAACTGAAGCGTCAAGAAAAGCTGAAGAGGCACCGCGACAAGCGCGCGGCACGCCGACCGCGCAAGGCCGTTCCGGCGATCACCGGGGCGACGGCCATGCCTCCGGTCAGCAGCGAACCATCGCCCGCTGCGCCGTCAGCGTAGTTCGCTAAGCGCAGGAAGTATTTGTGCGCGGTCGCGGGCGATTAAAACCAAGAGACTGATTCGGGCGATTAGCCCGGGCAATTTTGTCGGAATCATATTGGGGAGATATCGAATGGCAGAAGAACATGGAGGACAGCAGTCGCACGGCGGAGGGCATGGCGGATCTTCATTTGGTGGAGGTCGGCCGTCAGGGCCGGGTGGCGGCGGACCAGGTGGTCCGGGCGGACGCCCCAGCGGACCAGGTGGTGGTCCGGCGAAGCGCGGCAAGCGCAGCTTCGTTCGCAAAAAGAAGGTTTGCCGGTTCTGCGTGGACAAGGCGGACTTCATTGACTACAAGAAGGCCGAAATTCTTGCGCCGTTCATCCAGGAGCGCGGGAAGATTCTTCCTCGCCGCATGACCGGCACTTGCGCACGGCACCAGCGCTGGCTGACCGTAGCCATCAAGCGCGCACAGAATATCGCGTTGCTGCCTTTTGCCGCGGAATTTTAATTCGGGCGGAAGAGTTGTCGACCCATATTTGAAAATTGAAGCGAAATCGATTTTATAGAGAAGACTCGAGGTCAGGATAATGCAGATCATTTTGCAGGAAGACGTGGAAAAGCTCGGAACCCGCGGCCAGTTGGTGGAGGTGGCGGAAGGATATGCTCGGAATTTCTTGCTGCCTCGGAAACTCGCTCTGGAAGCGACAGATGGCAATATGAAGCGGCTGGAGCGTATGCGGGCGACCTTCGCGAAGAAGGAGGCTACCGAGCGTGATGCCGCACAGAAACAGTCGGATGCGCTCTCTGGCGTATCTCTGGAAGTATCGCGCAAAGCCGGCGAAGGCGATCACTTGTTTGGTTCGGTCACCTCGGCGGATCTGGCGGAAGCGCTGCACGCCAAAGGCTACGAAATCGACAAGAAGAAGATTGTTCTGGTCGAGCCGATCAAGGCGGTGGGCGAGTACGAGATTCCAGTGAAGCTGCATCGCGATGTTATCGCCAAGGTAAAACTCACGGTGAAGAAAGAAGAGTAAGCGGCATCGAAAGCTCGATTCTGGTTTGGAACTTAAGGCGCCTCGCCAGCCGGGCGCCTTTTCCATTGTTGGGCCTGACCCGTTCGCGGCACGCGAGATGTTTTCCACTTTTCCGAATTTATGCACACGCGCCGATGGCGGGTCTCACTTGCGAGAGTCGAGCCGTAGGTGCAAAATCAACGAAGTCACACGCGAGTAGAAACTACGGACCAAATGCCCGGCGATACCACACTCGAAAAACCGCTGCCTCACAATCTGGAAGCGGAGCGCAGCATTCTGGGCGCAATCCTTCTCGACAACCACGCGCTTAACGCCGCGGTAGAAAAGATTAAATCCGAAGACTTCTTTCTTCCGCAGCATCGCCAGATTTTCGAGCGCATGCTGCAACTTGGCGAAAAGCAGCAGGCCATAGACATCGTCACGCTGATGGAAGATTTGTCGCGCCGCGGTGAACTGGAGTCTTCGGGCGGCATTGCATACCTCTCGCAACTCGCGGACGGGCTGCCGCGCATCACCAACGTCGAGCATTACGCGCGCATCGTCAAAGAAAAATCGGTGCTGCGCAGCCTGATTTTTTCGGCATCCGCGATTCAGGAACAGGCGCTTGCCGCGGGCGATGATGCGGACGTTATTCTGGATCGTGCCGAATCCGTGATTTTCGCGCTGGCGGAAGATCGCGTGAAGGCCGGGTTGATCGGCGTTAAAGAACTGGTGCGCGACAATTTCGAGCGTCTCGAGAAGATTTTCAGCGAAGGCCGCCGGATCACCGGGCTGGCAACGGGCTACGCGAATCTTGATAACGAAACGGCGGGCTTGCAACCGTCCGAGCTGATTATTCTTGCCGCGCGGCCTTCGATGGGCAAGACCGCGCTGGCCCTGAACATCGCGGAAAACGTGGCGGTGCGCAATCGCGAGCCGGTGGCGATTTTCAGCCTTGAAATGTCGAAGGAATCCCTGCTGCTGCGCTTGCTGGCCTCCGAGGCGCGCGTAGATGCGCACAAGTTCCGCACCGGGCACATGAACCGCGACGACTGGGGCAAGATCACTTCGTCGCTGACGAATTTAGCGGAAGCCCCGTTGTGGGTTGACGATTCGGCTTCGTCCACGGTGATGGAAATGGGAGCGAAGGCGCGCCGATTGAAACGCGACCGCGGCTTGTCGTTGATCATCGTGGATTATTTGCAGCTGGTGGTTCCCACGAACATGGGCCGCCAAAGCAATCGTCAGGAAGAGGTTTCAGGAATGTCACGCGCGTTGAAGGGACTGGCCAAAGAATTGAAAGTGCCGATCATGGTCCTGAGCCAATTGACGCGCGCGCCGGAGCGCGAAGAGCGAAAACCGCAGCTTGCCGACCTGCGCGAATCGGGCGCGATCGAGCAAGACGCGGACGTGGTTCTCTTCATCAATCGTCCTAATTTCTACAAGACGGATTTGCCGGATGAGGATCGCGCCAAAGCTGAGTTGATTATCGCCAAGCAGCGCAACGGGCCAACCGGAAACTTGAATTTTGTGTTCCTCGGCCGGCACACGCGCTTCGAAGAAGCAGCACCCGACGCCTGGAATTCCGGCGGCCTGCAGGAATAACGTCCGCGTTCTGCGTCGCTCCGAGCGCGGCCGATCACCGTCGTCCAATCCACACGCCTGTGTCGCAATCCCCGCGCCCAAGGGTCTGGCTGGCACCGCAAATGTTGGCGCGCTTCAGTCGGTTGGTACGTAAACGTCTTAATATGAATAGGTTGCATAGATGATGACGACAACTCGTGCGACCAATCTGAATGGCCAGCATGGTGCAATAAACCAAGGTGGATGTTTACCTAAACGGCGCGTAGGACGGTGCTCGAAGGTTTTTTGATCGCGTCGTGAATCAGGAGTCTGGCATTCTAAATGACGATGTCGAAACCAATTCAATTCGAAGGGCGCCCGGTATGGGCGGAGATTTCGCTGAAGGCGATTCTGCATAACCTTGCCTCGATTCGGAAGCATGTGGGCGCGGAACGCATGGTACTCGCCGTGGTGAAGTCGAATGCATACGGCTTAGGCGCGGTGCCCATCGCCAAGGCACTGCAAAAAGCCGGCACCGAATGGTTCGGCGTAACCTGCGCGAACGAAGGAATTGAACTACGCGAAGCGGGAATCCGTCGCCGAATTTTGCTGCTTACCGGATTTTGGCCTGGAGAAGAAAAACGGCTCATCGAGAATAAATTGACGCCGACGGTCTCACGTCTCGACGATCTTGGGCATCTGGAGCGCGCAGCCGCAAAAGCGTTTCGCGGCAAGGCACGCATGCAATTTCATTTGAAGATTAATACGGGCATGAATCGCCTGGGAATTTCGCCGGATGAAGTGGACGAATTCTGCACCCGACTGAAGAAGTGCCCGCACATAGAACTCGAAGGCACCTACACGCATTTTGCCTCGGCGGAAGATTTCACCGCGAAGCAAACTAGCGATCAGGAACTGCTCTTCCGGTCTTGCCTGGATCGCCTGCGGATCCTGGGTGTATCGCCCGGAATCGTGCACATGGCCAACAGTGGCGCTATCTCCGCGCGCCCCAGCACGCTAGCGGACATGGTGCGGCCCGGCGCAATCCTTTACGGCTATTACCAATCTTTCGACCCGCCACAGAAAAAACAGGAAGTGATGGGCCAGATGCCGCTCGAGCCGTGTTTAACTTTGCGAGCGCGAATCATTTCATTACGTGACGTTCCATCGGGAGAAGGCGTTGGCTATGCCGCGCGTTTTGTGACCAAGAGACCGTCCCGAATCGCGGTAATCAATGCGGGGTACGCTGACGGCGTGGTACGCGCTCGCACCAATCGCGGATTTGCGCTGCTGAAAGGCAAATGCGTTCCGCTGGTCGGCATTATTTCCATGGATTTGACGATGCTGGACGTGACCGAGATCCCCAGCGCGGCGGTGGGGGACATCGTCACTATTTATGGCCAAGATGGCGCGGCCAGGATTGACGTTTCCGATGTGGCGCGCGAGATCGGCACCGTAACTTCAGACCTGCTATGCGCGTTGGGTCGGCGCGTACCGAAATTTTACGTCTAAGAGTACCCGTACTATCCGCAACACCTCAGCTTCGAAACCATTCGTGTGTCGTTGACTCACGCTTCCTGCGCGGTGCTATACTGTCGTTCTCATAAAGATTTCATAAGTGGTTTCATATTCATTCCGGCAGTGCGCCGTGAATTTTATATCGCCGGTGGGAATTGCGAGACGTGCTTAAGTGCGCGACGTCTCTCTCATAACCATAAGGTGGAATTATGCAGAAGAATTTCGGCCCGCAGAGCCGTCCGCCGGCTGCTGCAGTACCTGAAACACTCCCAGTCGTAAAGCCATCTTCGGTACCACTGCGCACCCAGGAAAGTGTCGGCAGTTTCTGGGACATGCTGGGCATTCGCATCGTGTTCCTCGCCGTGTGTGTCGCGGCGGCATTTCACTTCCGACCATTCAGCGTGTCCCGGGAAGTTGGAGCAGGCGTCGGCTTTCTTTTCGGGCTTGCCGTAATTCTCTTTGAACTGCGTCTGCGCCACGCAAGTCTCCGGCGGCTGATAGGCGCTGCCGCGGGATCGGTCCTGGGTCTTCTAGGAGCTTATCTGACTTCGTTGATCTTGACGCATACCATCATGCCGGAAAGCACTCGGTCTTTTTTCAGCCTGGCGGCGTTTTTGGTGATGGCCTACACCGGGCTGGTCTTGGGCGCGAATAAAGGCGACATGCTCAATCTGCAGGCCCTTGGCGGGCTTTTCGGCAGCGAACGTAGCCTGAAGCACTCATTCAAGGTGCTCGACACCAGCGTGATCATTGACGGCCGGGTGGCCGACATTGCGGACGCGCAGTTCTTGGATGGGACGGTAATTATTCCGCAGTTCGTGCTGCACGAACTGCAGCTCGTGGCGGATTCGGCGGATCCATTGAAGCGGCAACGTGGCCGCCGGGGGCTGGAAGTGCTACAGCGGATTCAAAAAATGGCGCATCTGGAAGTCCATATTTCGGACGACGATTTCCCTCATGTTCCGGAAGTGGATCTAAAACTAATCGAACTGGCGAAGCGCTACGACGCGAAGATCGTCACCAATGATTACAACTTAAATAAAGTTGCGACCCTTCAGGGCATTGAAATTCTGAACGTGAACCAGCTGGCGAATGCCTTGAAGCCGGTAGTGCTCCCAGGCGAGACGATGCGAGTCTTCATCTTGCGGGAAGGCAAGGAATACAACCAGGGCGTGGCCTACCTCGACGACGGGACCATGGTAGTGGTGGATGGCGCGCGCAAAATGATCAACAAGACGATCGATATCACGGTGACTTCGGTGCACCAGACCACCGCAGGAAAAATGATTTTTGGCCGCTACGATGACCGAAGCGAGCAGCAGATTCCACGCACGGCCGCGATGCCGTCGGGGTCGGTGACGCCAGTAACACACCATGCCGAACCCCATGCGACGCAGCGCGGTCCAGAAGGTGCCGCAGGCGGAGAGCGGCCGCCGCGGCCGCTTTATCCCGAATCGAATCGTTCGTAACTCCGCGGAACCCGCGGCTGCTGTGATACGTGCCGCGAATGCGATAGACTGTCCACCCGTTTATGACCCGAATCGCTGCAATTATTCCCGCTGCTGGACTTGGTACACGCATGGGTGCCGGCGTACCGAAGCAATTCCTTGAATTGGACGGGATGCCACTGGTGATTTTCACGCTGCGCCGTCTGGCCGCGTGCAAAGCGATCACGGATTTTTTTCTCTCGACGCGCGCAGATGACGTTGTGTCGCTGCAAAGCCAGTTGACCAAGGCAGCTGTGGGCCGCCCCGCTCGAGTGGTGCATGGCGGAGATACTCGCCAACAATCGGTGGCGAATGCCTTGGCGCAAGTGGACCCTTCGACGGAGATCGTACTGGTTCATGATGCGGTGCGGCCGTTCGTAACACCGGAGCAACTCGATCGCGTGATTGAAGAGGCGCGAACACGCGGTGCAGCGATTCTGGGTATCCCGGCGATTGACACGGTGAAAGAAGTGAAGCGCGCAAGTTTGCCCCAAGATGTGGCGCTGATAACGACCACCATTCCGCGCGAGCGCGTGGTGCTGGCGCAAACTCCTCAAGCATTTTCGTACGCGCTGCTCCGTGACGCGTTTCGCGCCGCCGAAAAAGACGGCGCGGTCGGGTCGGATGAGTCGTCGCTGGTCGAGCGCTTTGGACATGAGGTCTTTGTGGTGCTGGGGTCGGAGCGGAATTTCAAGATTACCCGGCCCGCCGACATGGATTTGGCGCAGTTTTACTTGCAGCAGGAGCGAGCGGGCAAATGACACGATCGGGAATCGGGTACGACTTGCACCGGTTGTCTGAAGGTCGAAAGCTGATGATTGGCGGCATCGAGGTGCCGTTCGATAAAGGCTCGGTCGGTCACTCGGATGGCGATGTATTGGCGCACGCCTTGTGTGATGCGCTGCTGGGTGCGGCGTCGCTGGGAGATATCGGAACACATTTCCCGGATACGGATCCGAAATGGAAAGGCGCGAACAGCCTGATGTTTCTGGAGCACACCAGAAAACTGCTGGACGCGAAAAATTTGCGAATCACCCATCTCGACGCGGTAGTGATTTGCGAACGACCAAAGCTTGGCCCGCACTTTCCGGCGATGCGCACGGCGCTGGCGAAATCGCTGGGCATCGCGCCGGAACAGATCAATCTGAAAGCCAAAACCAATGAAGGCACGGGAGAGATTGGACGCGGTGAAGCGATTGCCGCGCACACGATCGCCACGCTGGAAGGTTAAGTTCACCGTAACAACTCAGAAAAAGTCCGGAAATCGCGATGCCGATGAATTGGTTGACAGGGTTTCACGCCGTCGAGGAGGCGTTAGCCGCCGGAAGGGCCCTTGATCGCATTCTGATAGCAAAAGGCCGCCACGGCGAACGGGTCGAAGCCATTGTGCAGTTGGCGAAAGTCAAAGGTGTTCCGGTGCGATTCGAAGACCGGCTCCAGATCGATCGATTGGTCGGCACTCGTGAACATCAGGGCGTGGCCGCGCTGGGCGCGGCGAAACCCGCGGTGGACCTTGATGATTTGCTCGCAACAAAGACCCAGCATGGCCTCCTCGTTTTGCTGGATGGCGTAGAAGATCCTCACAATTTAGGAGCAATCGTGCGCACCGCGCTGGCGGCGGGCGCGACGGGCATCGTAATTCCTGAACGGCGGGCCGCGGGGCTGACCGATACGGTCGAACGAGCTTCAGCTGGAGCGCTGGCGCATTTGCCGATCGCGCGGGTGACGAATCTGGTTCGCGCCATGGAAGAAATGAAGGAGGCGGGGTATTGGCTGGTCGGGCTCGACGAGCGCGCCGATAAAAGCTATACGGACGTAGGCCTGAAAGACTCCGTGGGAATTGTACTGGGCAGCGAAGGCGAAGGCTTGCACGAGCTGACCCGCAAGCGCTGCGATTTCCTGGTTTCGTTGCCAACGACTGGTCCGGTGCGTTCGCTCAACGTATCGGTCGCCGCCGGCGTCATGCTGTTCGAAGTGGTGCGGCAGCGTGGCAAAACAGAAAACAAAAAAGTAAAAATGGAAAGTTAAGCCTTGGCTTTAGATCCGAAGGATCGCCTCAAGCTGTAACTCCCGTGAAAATGCCCTCGTCGTTATCCGCTGTCGTTTTGTCGAAACTTCTACTTGTCGTATTTCAGAAGTGAAAATACATGAAGGCCAGGCAGTTTTGCGCGACCGTTCAGGAATGTAAGTTCGACGGCGAATGCGGCACCCGCTACTTCGCCGCCCAGTTGGCGAATTAGTTTCACGGCTGCTGCCGCTGTGCCGCCGGTGGCCAGCAGATCGTCGCAAATCAGTACCTTTTGGCCGGGTTTAATAGAGTCGGCGTGAATATCAAGCTGATCGGTGCCGTATTCGAGGTCGTAGGTGACGGAAGCTGTCTTGGCCGGAAGTTTCTTCGGTTTACGGACCGGCACGAATCCGGCGTTCAGACGGTAGGCCAGGGCTGGCGCGAAGATGAAGCCGCGCGCTTCAATGCCCACGACCAGGTCAACTTTGGTGCCGTTATATTGTTCGCAGAGACGATCCACGAGGGAATGGAAACCCTTGGGGTCCTTAAGCAGCGTGGTCAGGTCGTAAAATAGAATTCCCGGCTTGGGGTAGTCCTGGATTTCTCGGATCAAGACTTTCAAATCTTCCATCCGTGGCCTCTCGTATATTCGATATGGAGCGCTTTCGTGAGCTGCGGCTACTGCTCGATCGAAAAACCGATTGCAAATCGCGGATCGATCTCCGCATTTTCCTGTACGATGCTCGAAACCGTGGCCCCGATTGGGCCCCGGCCAAGTTCCCCGCGAAAAGCGGCCAGCGATTCGACGTTGCCGGTGGCGTAGACCTCCACGCGACCATCATCCAGGTTTTTGGTAAATCCGGTCAGACCGAGGCGGAGCGCGGCTCGTCTGGCGAAAAATCTGTAGCCCACCCCCTGGACCGTGCCGCTGACAAAATAGCGAACGGCTTTGCAAGGCGAGGGAACGTCGTTCACATATAGCCCCGAAACTGATTTCGCAAACGCGCAATTTTAGCAGACCACGCAAAAGGTCCGAAGAAGAATCACGAGTCGTGTAGGATAAGACCCAAACGAAAGCTTCAGCATCTAAGGGACTAGGAGAAGACAATAAGGTGTGTGGCTCCCCCTTGAAAGCAATTTTCATCGCTGGATTGATTGCTGCAGCGATTTGTAACGCGGCGATACCTGCTCGCGCGCAAAATGCCGGGCCGCAAGCCCCACCTCCAAAGTTTGAAGTGAAGCGTATCCCGGCTCAACCGCACCCCGGGCCGCCGCCGATTCCGGAACAAGAAATCATACAAAAATTTGCCGCAAACGAAGATGTGATGAAGAAGGCGTTTGATACATATACCTTCCAGGAATCGATTCGACTCGACGAGCTCAGCGATCCAGGCGGGAAATTCAACGTGACGGGTTACATGTATATCAAGCCGGACGGCCAACGCTATCTGCGGGTGGAAAAACAGCCCGAATCGACGCTGAAGCTGATGCACTTTTCGCTGGAAGACGTACGCGCGCTCTCGACGATGCCGCTGTTTCCGCTGACTTCCGATGAGATAGCAAACTACAATTTTCTATATGCCGGGCAGGAGAAGCTGGACCAACTCAACACTTACATTTTCCAAGTCAAACCGAAGATATTGAATCGCAAGAAGCGATTTTTCGAGGGCGTGATCTGGATCGACGATACAGACTTTGCGATTGTGAAGAGTTATGGAAAATTTGTGAGTGAGCTCGAAGGCAACGGAACCTCATTGCCTTTCACCATGTTCGAAACATATCGTGAGAATTTTCAACAGAAATACTGGCTGCCGACCTACACGAGATCAGACGATTACTTCAAGGACGACCAAAACAACGAATTGCCGCTGCGGCTGATCATTCACGCCACCGATTTCAAGTTAAGCGCTCCTGCCGTATCGTCAAATCCATCCGCGATGCCAGCTCCGCCGGGCAGCGCGCCGCAAACAAATCCGTAACCCGCGCCGCCGAATCCGTAGGTCAGGAACAGTGAGAATTTAACCGTATCTTGTGAGCTCGCCGCACAAACGGGAAAAGGTGATGCCGACTGACGGTGGGATATGGTGAATGTTCAGATTCTATGCAGTTCGGTCAACGAGCCGGAGCTGATCGCACCTGCGGATCGGCACCACATCGTCGCGGCGCAACGCAAAGTCGTCAAAAGTGGCAGCGTAGCCGTACCAGCCGGGCATGTCCACGGCGTCGCAGCGAACGATATGCGCGGCGGTGCACATTTGAACGCGACCTTGGCCCGTGGGACGCTCAAGTAGCGCCACTTCCAGTTCGATGGCCGTGCCTGGGGAAATCACTCGGGGAGCTAAAAAGTAAATTCCGCTGGAACTGATGTTGCGGGTTACCAACGTCACGGGAAAAGGTTCGGGCCGGTCAGCCACCCGCAGCAGGCGCATCGGCAGCGACAGGGCTGCGCGAGGTGCTCGACGACGATCCTCAGCGACCCCTACTGCGTGGGTCGGAACACGCGCGAAACGGCGCGGGCCAGGTTTGCCTGATGGAGACGGGATGCTTACGGTGTTGCTTTCAAAATTGCTTAGCGGCGAAACGGACGCGAAACGCCCCTTCCATTGCGGCAAAGCCCCCATTGAACAGTCCCCCAAGACCTGTTTGGACAGAACCCCTAGAGAGGTGGAACGAATATGCGCGGGCCAGGCAATAGGGTCAACACTGTAGGGGGCGAAAGTGCCCTATGATGTAACACCTTTGTTAAGGCCCGACTGGGGCGATTTTAGCAGATTTCCACAGGCGAAAGCGAAGCCAGTTTTCGGAGAATTTGGGCGCTAGAAACGGATAGTTGTGGCTCCTCGGAAGCGCTATTTTGCGAGTATGCAAACCCAACAGGAAACTGATGGACGGGCCGTCAAACATATGGCGAAAAAGTTCACCACTCATTTTCAGCAAAATTCCAGCAGTGACGCGAACCGCTCGGCCAAGCCAGCGGACGCATGCTGGCGAGCAGTACAGATCCGCGACAAAGGTGCCGACGGCACCTTCGTCTACGCGGTGCGTTCGACCGGGATCTATTGCAAGCCTTCGTGCCCCTCACGCAGACCGCGACGCGAAATGGTTGATTTTTTTTCGCTTCCGGCCTCAGCCGAGCAAAGCGGCTTCCGCGCCTGCAAGCGATGTAAGCCGCAATTCGTTAACCTGCAGGATCCACGAACGGACGCAGTCGCACGAATATGCCGCGAAATTGACGAACAAGTGCGAAGCGGAGAGGGGCCTATGGATGGCGAAAAGCGCAGCGATTTTCGTTTGACGCTACCGGAGCTCGGTGCGAGTAACGGAATGAGCGCACATCAATTGGATCGGGCGTTCCGTCGCGTTATGGGTATTTCGCCACGTCAATATGCCGACGCGCAGCGGATGAGACTTCTGAAAACATACTTGAAAAAGGGGGACGACGTGACCACAGCACTCTACGGTGCAGGATTTGGTTCGAGCAGTCGCTTGTACGAACGCGCTCCGGGACACCTGGGGATGACCCCGGCAGCATACCGCCAGGGAGGCGCAGGGATGGAAATTCACTATACGATCGTGAACTCGCCACTGGGACGGCTGCTGGTCGGCGCAACCGCGCGGGGTATCAGTGCTCTCTATCTAGGTAAGGAGGACTCTCCTCTCGAGACCGAACTCCAGAAAGAGTACCCACGAGCCGAAATTCGCCACGACCGCAATGGCATGCAGGGTTGGGTAGGCAAGATCCTGGAACACTTGCGCGGTCACGAACCAAATCTAGATTTACCCACGGACGTGCAAGCCACGGCGTTTCAGCGTCGGGTGTGGGAAGAATTGCGAAAGATTCCGTACGGAACAACAAAAACGTACAGCCAAGTGGCCCGCGCGATCGGAAAACCCACGGCAATACGGGCCGTTGCCAGGGCTTGTGCCACAAATCCAGTGTCGGTAGTTGTTCCGTGTCATCGCGTCGTGCGCGAGGACGGAAACCTGGCGGGTTATCGCTGGGGATTGGAGCGTAAGCGCGAACTGCTTGAGCATGAATTTGCACAAAAACCGTTGTTGAAGGCGAAGACCAAAACTGCGTGAAATTGATTGGAGCCCGCCCCCGCAGGATCGCGCGTGTTTCGCTAGCCTTGAGGTCTTACTTTCTCAGTGCCTTTCGGCCAATGCGGCTTGAAATGTGCGTCGCCGAGGTCAGGATTGCGGACGACTTTCGAGTATCGAATTACGAAATAATCGCCAGAACCTGTTTCGTTGAATTGTTGCTGCACAGGCAGCCACGACGATTCATCAAACCAAATCTGGATTTTCGAAATTTGATTTCGCGCTTCGTCGGAGCGCGGAGTGAGTTCGAGTTCGACTGTTCTGCGGTCGTCCACCATTGGCTCGCCAAGCAGTGTGATCAGGTACGATCTCTGCAGGTCCCTTCCGTTTTCGCCAAAGCCAAGTAATAGATATTGATCCACTAGCGAACGATGTTGGGCCAGGTTGTATTCCTCCACGCGACTCAGCCCCGGCGTGTAGACGTACAGACTGTCACCTGTGCGGAGAATAGTTCGCGCGTTCGGTTGCTTCATTTCCAGAAGCATTTTGTCGCCGCGAACCAGGATGGTGCCGTCTTCGCTGGATTTGTCGTTCACCACCACCGTTACCTTGGTGCGTTCGACGTCAGCGGAGAGAGAATGAAAGTCCTTAGAGGAGCGGTCCAATTGCCGGAGAACGCCATCAACGGTGGTTGGCCCGTGATTTTGGGCGGTCGCCCCACCGCGCGCGACCAAGAAGAAAAACATCGCAAGAAAACCGAGAGATAACGCAGCCAAATTCCGAATCAAGAAGCCCCCTGCCACGATTAATGCAATGTAAACGAAGGTGAGATCATACTACACGATTGGATGCACAGGCCGCGAAGTGCGTTTCCGGTTCAGGAACCGGCTGCCGACTAGAGCTAAGTGACACAGAATCAGGGATGGACGGTCACATCGTAGAACAGCACGGAGCCACTGTCGGATCGAACCGGATCGATGCGAACGACCTGAAAGGTGTGATCTTTCAATTCGTCGACGGTGCGAGCCAGAAGATCGTGCGTTTCACGCTCCAATTCAGGAGTGGGCCGCGCCGTACGCTTATCGGCGGCAAAAACAGCGGAGTCAATACGATACGTTTGGGTTTGATTCAGAGAATCATCGGCAATCAGCTTGATGGATGACGTAGCGACAATCGCGCCCCGGGGTTGGTCACGGAACCACGCGCGAGGAGTCAGCAGTACGAAAATGACGATCAAGATGACCATCAAATCGTACGGCCAGCTGCCACGTTCGTAGGACCAGAAAATTGTACGGACGATGCCGCGCCATAGCGAGCGCATGTCAGTGCACGGTGCTGCCGTCAACCACTTCGCCGTCGCGCATATGCAGGATGCGATGGCCGTAGGCCGCGGCTTCCGGGTTGTGGGTGATCATCACGATGGTTTGCCCGAGATCTTTATTGAGCTGGCTGAGGAGGCCCAGCACAGCTTCTGAGCTTTTTGTGTCGAGGTTGCCGGTGGGCTCATCGGCGAGGACAATTTTGGGCTCGCTGACAATCGCGCGAGCGAGGGCCACACGCTGCTGTTCGCCGCCGGATAACTCGGATGGCTTGTGCTTGAGCCGGCCACTGAGCCCAAGCAAATTGGCGACCACGTCAAACCGGTGCGGATCGAAACCGTTTCCGTGAATGTGCTGGGCCAGGGTTATGTTGTGATACGCGTCGAGGGTGGGCAGAAGATTAAAACGCTGAAACACGAAGCCAACTTTGTGGCGCCGCAGCAGAGTGCGAGCTGAATCGCTCATGGTGGTGAGGTCGTTGCCGTCGAGTAGGACGCGGCCGCGTGTGGCCTGGGCCAGGCCGCCGATCACATGGAGCATGGTGGATTTTCCGCAACCGGAGGGACCCATGATGGAAACAAATTCGCCAGGAAGGATTTCGATGCTGACGCCTCGCAGAGCCGGCACATCCACTTTGCCCTGCTTGTACACCTTCCAAAGATTTTCGGTCTTAAGTATGGGCTCCAACAATCAGCTCCGGCAACAGTTTCGGCGACGACTCGGGTGAGAAGTTTTGCTATTCGGTGATGGAGAGATTTTAGTCGCCTTTGGCGTTTCTTCCTAGCGCAGACGCCACTATTTCACAATCGCGCCTGCCTTGTTATTCGTATGCCAGCGCTTCAACCGGGTCCTTGCGGCTCGCTATCCATGCCGGGTATGCCGCACCAAGCAAGCCACCTACTATGGCGATCAAGCCGGCGCGAAGTATCCATGAAGTCGTAATCAGAATCGTGAGCGTTGGGAAGAGCTTTATAAAAATAGAGCGCATCAGAAAACTCAGGGCGATTCCGCCAACTACTCCGGTAGCGCAAAGCAAGGTCGTTTCGCTCAGAATAATTCGCACGATGTAAGGCTTCGATGCGCCCAGAGCTTTTAGAACACCAATTTCCCGGGTGCGTTCGATGATGGTGGTGTACATCGAAAGAAAAATTACCAGAAAGCCGATGACTACGGCGATTCCGATCATCACGTTGATGAATGCTCCGAGACCGGGGAGGTTGGACGAGGTCATCAGTGAAATGAAATCTTTTAGCGGACGGATTTCATAGCGTGGCAGCAACTGGCGAATTTCGTCAATTACCGCCGCGGTGTGATCGGTGCGGTCGCACTTGATGAAAAAAACCGACGCTTTGTCGCGAGCGCCGGCCATATCCTGCAGCGTAGACAAAAACACGAACAGTCGCGCTCCTTTGCCGTGCTCGACAATGCCCACGACGTGAAAATCATGTTCGAGCACATGGATCGTCTGCCCTAACTTAATCTTCTTACTTTTTGCGTACACATCATCCACGATGATGTCGTTCGGGTCTGCGAGATCGTGACCTTCGTGGAAGACGAATCCGCCGGTGACCGACTTAAAAGTGTCTTGCTGAATTCCGTACACAATTTCGAGGCCAGTGGAGTTGAACTGCAACAGGACAGGCGCAACGGCCTGCACGTATTCAAGCTGTTCCAACTTTCCACCAATTGCAATGGGCATAGGTGCGCCGCTAAAAGCCATGAAAACGGACGCGGACGGAGGCTGGACCATGATGTCAGCGCCGACGCCTTCGATTCGTTTTGCGGATTCCGCAAGCAATCCGCTGGTTAGCCCAACGACGATGATTACGAGAGTCACCTCGATGGCCACGGCCAGAACGGTGATTAGCGTCCGCAGCGGGCGATGTAGCACATTTTGTACGATCATGTGACCAATCATGTGGTGGTGTGCAGTAACGCTCTAAGGCTGCGGCTCCTTTGCGGGTTCGGTGTTTTCCGTGCCATCTTCATTAACCCGAACCAGATCAGTTCCGGGCGGCTGTTTCAGCGCAAAACGATCCTCAGCAATCGTTTCGTTTAGCGCGACCTTATTGACGTGTATCGCCAATTGGTAATCCTCGCTGGGACGGGCAATATCAATCTGCCGCGGATAAAATTTGTCGCCCACAGGCTGCCAATCACCATAGCGCACGTCGGAACTTGCGACGCCGTCGGGGCCGAATTCCTCGACGCGAGTTACTTGCAAATTGGAACGGTCGAACCAAATTTTCTCCGCAATCTCCCAATCCGCCGTGCTCGCAGCCGATACGGTGGCCGAAGAATCGCCCCCTGCCTGCCTTCGAATAACCGTTAGTACATAATACCGGACGTTAGACTCGCTGGACTCCTCGAATAAAACGGGTAATGCCTGTGGCAGGGGAGTCCACAAGAGGGCATCGCTCAGATGTTGCGGACGAAGATCTTCGAGGGGTTTTCCGGACCGGCGTTTGAGATTTACGGGCCCGACAACGAATTTATGCTTGGATGGGATGTAGATCTCAAAGGTCTTGCCGTCGCTGATCATGTCGAAAATGTTCTTGCCGATGACTGGGGCCTGACCTATTACCCGGATGCTCGAAGGTCTGGCGGCGAGGATAAATCCATTTACTTCATGATATTGCTCGATAACTCCGGAATAGGCCGAGCCAGAGGTGAGCTTCATCGCGACGCCCGCGTTGAGTGTCTGGATCGAGTCCGCCTGATGGTTGAAGCGTTCGATCAGCTGCTCGCGCGTAGCGGTCTGCGCCGCGGAGGGGGGAGCCTGCCCCGGCTTCACCACGGTTTTGTGGCTCGCCGCACAGCCGCCGGCAAAACACATTACCGCCGCCAAAGAAACCATCCATACACACCTACGAATGCTCAGACGAATCCCCTCATGAACACAAAGTAGGCAATCTAACAGCCACTAGCAGGGGTGTCAACGAACCGCGGCGCGACGCGAAGTTGCGGAGACGACCACGCGGGCGAAAAGAGTTTGGTTGGATGCGCTTAAGGGAGTTTCTGGAAAGATCGCCGTGCGGTACGAGCGTTGCCGATCAATCCCCAGCTAACGAACCGACAGCACCAGCGCCGTTGTTGCTGAGAGAAACCAGCAGACGGCGCAGCTTGGCACGATCTTCGAGGCCCATGCCCACCAGTTCAAATCCCGCCTGTTGCGAGCGGACGAAGCGCACCACAGCTTGCATGCTGATTGACCGCAAACCAGCCGGAATCTTGACCGTGGTTTCGGTGCCCACCGGAAATTGCAATTCTCCATTGAGCAGGCCGCCATCGAGGCTTAACACACTGATCGCCGATGAATATTTTCCGCGAGCGGAAGTAATGGTGGCCGGAACCTGACGCGGAAGACGGATACGACGAAAACGCCGGAACCGGACGAAATCACGGCCAGGAATCGGATCGAGCGGTGCGAGGGCCAGCACTTCGGGATCAAGACCCGATTGCGAAACAAAACTTTGCATCCACTCGGGATCGAGCTTCACCAAGGCCTGAGCCGCTGCCATCCGTATCTCATCAGGATGAACCCAGCCAAAAGTTTTCTTGGACTCGACAAAGTGACGCAAAGAGCCGACGGCGGCTATCGCGCGCATTCGCCCGAGAGCTTCGATGGCTTTTACCCGCAAATATTCGGGCGCCTGAGGCAAAATTTCTCCCGTCGCCAGCCGTAAGAGTTTTGTAGCAGCCTCGGCGTCGCCTGAAACACCGATTTCGTCGATCGCCAGCGGCAAAATCATGGTGTCGAACATTTCCAGCGAATCGGCCAGTAATTTTCCGCGCTCCGGCGCGCCCGCCGTGGAAAGCTGGCGAACGACGGCGTCGTGAAATCCGCGACCACCATCGCGGAGCCGCCGTGGCAGCAATTCGTCAACGGCCACCGGATCGAGCCTGCTTAAAAGCCCGACGGCGCCAGCGGCCTTGGCGGCCGCGTCAGTCTTGAGTGTCTCCTTGAGATGGCGAACGCACGGTGCGCCGACGGATTTCGCCAAGGCCACCACGCCCTCGCGTTCGGTGCGCCGGGAGGAACGCGCCAGACGTATGGCCAGATGCTCGGAGGCGAGTTTTGGAACGCGCATCAACACGCCGACCAAACCATCCGGCATTTGCTCCGCTGCCAGCGCCTCTTCGATAAATTCTGGAATGCGATTGTCCACGCCCAGCCGCGGTCGCAGACTCTGCACCCAACTGGGCCGCGACTCTTCCAGATCCGCGACGGAATCAATCGCCTGCTGCACGGCTCGATAGTAGCGTCGCGCAGCAGACTCCTGACTTAAGCGTACGAACGCGGCGCTGAGAAGAGTTTGTAACTCGGGGTCCTGCTCAGCAATCATTTGCTGACCAATTTGGCGCAGGGCGTCCTGCAGGCGCTTGTTGGCGGCCTTGCTGAAAAGTTCGGCGAGTTGTCCCAGGCCGATCGCGGCCTTCCGGCGCGCCTCGGCGTCTTTGTTCTGAACGCAGGAGGCATAGTGCAGAAGAATGTCGCCCGCGGCGTCCGATTCGCCGCGGCCCATCAAGTCTTCGACGTACTGTTGGATGTTGCGAGGCGGAATGCACCAGGCTTCGGTGGACATCAGAACCGTTCGTTTGCCTGAATCCGGGACAGCGGCCCAGAACTGGCGATCGAGCACGTCGGCGTGGGATTCCACCATCATCCCGGCCGTGGCCATTTTGTCTTCGCGCGATTTCAGGAGCTTGCGCAACGTGGCCAGCTCCTGCCCCATGCGGTCGAGCATCTGGCGAACCGCGTTGACCTTCACTTCCCCGCGCTTGTAGCGATCGATTGCGAAGCGGATCGCCAAATCCTCCGCCAGACGCAGCAGCATGGCTTCGTCTACTTTTGCATTCGGCGATTGCGCGGCGACGGTAGCCAGAGCCTGCTGCAATGTGAATTGCGCGTTTTCCGACAGCGCGGAAATTTTTTGTTGCCAGGTTTTCGAATCCAGCTGAGGATGATGCGAGGATTGCGCTTCGCCGAACTGCGAGAGAAGTTTCAGCAGGCTTTGCAGTTCAGCTTCTTGCAATTGCCCAATCCCGCCAGCGAACCCGGTGGCGCCACCCCCGCTGACGAATGTGCCGGGGTAGCCTCCGCTTCCAGGGCTCCCCGCGACAAATCCGCCGGGACCCGGACCACCTTGTCCTCCACCACTTCCGCTTCCCGTTCCTCCACCACTTCCGTTTCCCGTTCCGGTGCCAGCGCCACCACTTCCGCTCTTGCCGTGGGATCCTTCGGCGGCGGCGATCAGCTGGATCATTTTTTCCGGGCTTCGAAACCAATCCTGAATTTTGTCGGCATCGGCGCCCAGAGTTTTTGCCGTCAGGGTTGCGGCGACGCGGGCCTCGGAGAAGCCGGCGTCTTCCGCGATAAAACGGATTTCGTTGACCCGAATTCCGGCGTTCTTTTTGTCCGCGAAGTGGAGCGCGAGCCGGTCGGAGAGCGGCACGCTATTCGGCCCCGCTTCCATGAAGCATTTGACCAAATTGATGAATTCTTCACGCTGGACGCGGGGCAAGAATCCGATGCTGGCCACACCGGCATTGGTCAGGAAATCCGCGAAACTGCGCTCAGCCTGACTGGAATCGAGCGGTACGCCATCCAGCAACAATTGCGAACCGGAAGCGCCCAGTAGCAGGCCTCCCTGGCTGGTTGCGGCTATGGCGTCCTGCAATTCCTTCCACGCGGCGTCAAGCTGCCCGACGCACCTGGAATGCCCTAAACCATAGAGTCGAGCGTACTTAAGCAGCACATTAAGGCTGCGCACAAACGCCTTGGCATTGGGGACAGCCGGGGAAAGAGGGACCGTAGCTTCGCCTTGCAGGGGTGCCATTTGGTTACACCTTGAAGAAGTGTACTAGGACTATCGATGAGGTAAATAGTACCGATGGGCTATACCGGCGTACGCTTAAGACACAAATGAGCCGGCAACAGGCTGGGAATCAGGCCGCAAGACGAACTTCAATTTCCTCGCCTTCCAGTGCGGGTCGAATTCTGCGGATAACCTCACTGGCCCAAAGCTTCTGACTCAGAATCACCAGGGATCCATCGTCGAAGGAGCACACCGCGCAGAAAAAATAGTTCTGAAACGCGGTGTGGTAGGCATCAACGCCACGGCTCGCGAGTTGACCTTCGAGTTCCGGGTCGCCCTTCATCAGCAACTCGCCGGCGCGAGCGCCGAATGTTTCCTTTTGAAAACGGTCAACGAAGGGTTCGAGTTTGGCCGGCTCCGGTGCAGGGATCACGATGGAGCGTTTACTCGCTTCACGAAAAACGATCTGGTGCCGTTCGCAATAATCGCGAATGGGATCGAGGTGACTGAAAAAGTCGAGCGACCAGGTTTCATCTCCCGCGGTAGCGCGCAAAACGCGCGACCAAATGCGAGCCGCATCCGCCCCGCGAATAGGTTCGCGGTTTTCGTCCGCTTCGGTCAGCTCCAATCCCATGGCGCGAACGTCTTCGCCGAGATCGAGCGGTTCGATTTCAAGCAGGTACAAGAATTTCGTCCTTATTCGGCTTCCAAACCTGAATTCGGGAATTTCTTCAGAAAGTCTGGCGACTGTTTGCGAACTTCGAGCCAGTCAAAAAAAGCGTCGGGAGTTTCCAGCCAAATTCCGAACCAGTGCGCAATTTCTTCTTTGGCGGCGCGCTTCGCCGCATCCACTTTGTGATTGCGCGAAATCATTTCCGCCCGCCGGCGGCCTAGACGCGCAACCTCGCGCACTCGCTCGGCTCCGGCGCGTTCGTGCTCATGCTGGAATTTCCGAAACAGCTCATCGAGCCGCACGATGCACATCTCGGCTTCTTCGAGGGTCGAGAAATGCAGCAGGTCGGCAAATTCCTCTTCGTAGCGCCCCTCGGTGTCGGATTTTGTGGACCAGACAACTTTCATGCCCGCTTCTTCGAGCACGCTGACGATGTAGTCAGCCGAGGTCTTACCCTGGGCTCCGAGCTGGGCGATCAATTTTCTGCGGATCTGTTCGATTTCTGCCGGAGTGAAGCGCGGTTTCCCGAGATCCTCCGCCGCTTCAAGAATCAAGGCTTTCTTGGTGGGCGAACCGCTTTCTTCGTGCGTTGAATGTCCCGCCTTCACGAAGGACCTCGATGCGAAGGTTTATTCGCAGCAGCTTGGGTCACCGGAGCGTCCCCGGACAGAAGTCGACGGTATTTCGCCACATTACGGTTGTGCTCCGCAAGCGTTTTGCTAAAAAAATGTCCGCCATTATCGTTGGCGACAAAGAACATGTAATCAGTAGTGGCCGGCGAAAGCGCGGCGCGCAAGGAAGCCTCACCTGGGTTGGCGATTGGCCCGGGCGGCAGTCCTGGATTTTTGTAGGTGTTATACGGCGAATCCACTTGCAAGTCTTTCGCACGCACGATTTTCACCGGATGGCCTTGGAGCTCCAGGGCGTATGCCACCGTCGGGTCGCACTGTAGCGGGCCGCCCTGTTTGAGGCGGTTGTAAAAAACTCCAGCGACCAGCGGACGCTCTTCGCGCCGGGGAGTTTCTCGTTCCACCAGCGAAGCCAACGTGACAACCTGCATCGCCGAAAGTCCCTGCGGGAAGTTCGTGGAGTCCGACGGGTTTAGCGATTCCCACACCGCATGAAAATTCTGCACCATTCGTTTTGCTACCTGTTCGCAGGTCGTGCGATGGGTGAACTCGTAGGTCGAGGGGAACAAGAATCCCTCGAGATTCTTGGCGTTTGGCGCGAGATCCGAAATCAAAGCCGTGTTTTGCGCGGCCGTCAGAAAATCTTCCTTGCTGCAAACACCCTCGTGATCCAGCTCGGCAGCAATGTCGAACATCGTCCAGCCTTCGGGGATGGTGACGGTGTGAACAAAAATCCTGCCCTGCGCGACCTGCCAAAAAACCTCGCGCGTGGTTACCGGATGGTCGAAATAATATTCACCAGCCTGAAGTGGTGCGCGAACATGCCACAAACTGAAAAGTTCGAAAGCCAGCCGGTTCCGAATCACATCGTTGCGGCGAAGAATTCCAGCGATGTTCCACCGCGAGGTTCCATGCGGAATATCAACAAACACTTTTTCCGGGCGTTGGCCACGATATGGGCGACTAATCTGAGAATCCATCCAGCCGGCGCCAGCGCCGATCGCCGCAATAACCAGAAGAGCCAGGAGGCCAAGTCGCCGCATCTTTGGTTATTCCTTCCCCAGGATGGCCGAGCGTTTCTTATCCAGGTACTCGCGCAGCAAAATGGCGGCGGCGACGGCGTCCACGGGCGCCCTGCGTGAACTAGTGGAACTACTTTTATTTACAATCCGTTCCGCTTCCCAACTGGTCAACCGTTCATCCGCCAGTTCAACTTCAATGCCCAGCTCCTTGCCGAGGCGGTTCGCAAAGCGAGCGGTTTCATCAGCCATCTCGCCAGCTTCGCCTGTAATGTGCAACGGATGGCCAACCAGAATGTGGCGCACGCCGTGTGCCCGGCAAATTTCGCGAAGGCGCCGAATGTCTTCGCGGCGATTCTTGTGAATCAGAACATCAAAAGGCTGCGCCGTGAGCCCGAGTTCGTCCGAAAGCGCCAGCCCTATCCGTTTTCGCCCGTAGTCAATTGCAAGAATACGGTGCGCCAGGATGTTGGGCGGTTGCATTTCGGATCTCAAAACAGAAATTCCCCTCACAGCGGAAAGCAACGCGGTTGTCATCTGTGTTTTATTATACGCGACAGCGGCTCGATTTGAGCGCGGCACCAGCGCATCAAGGTTGTCGGCCTCGCTCTGAGTTTTGCCAGTAGTGCCAGAAGCCTGCGTCTTTCATTTGCTGATCCAGCCCAGTTTCGCGAAACATCTGCTCAAGCTCGGCGCGAGAATGGCGACGACCAATGCGCTCGAAATTGTCGGCGAGAGCAAATGCCGTGATAGCCGCAATCGCGACATGCCGCTTTAGCTCCGTGATATCCACTTTATCGAAGGTGTCTGACGTGGCGTGATAGTTCAGCATGTAGTTTGCCGGATCTTGATTCGCCACCAGCGTTGGCACGCCTTCAAGCACGAAATCAAAATTGTCCGTATCCATGCTGACGTCGAGAGTGAAATCTTTTACGCCAAGTCTTGCGACGGGCTCCAGCGCATCGCGCATCGCCGGCATCACGTCTTTGCGCCCTTGTAACGAATATCCCGTGACTTTGCCCATCCCCGAATCAAAAATCACGGCGGCTACCATGCGATCGAGCTCGGCGCGATGATCGTGCGCGTAGGCCGCCGATCCCAGGAGGCCTTGTTCCTCTCCGGTAAACAGAACGAAGCGAATGGAACGGCGCGGAATTGTGCCGGAGGCGTGAATGGTGCGTGCCGCGTCAATGACCATCGCGGCGTTGCAACCGTTATCGAGCGCGCCGGTACCCAAATCCCAGGAATCGAGATGCGCGCCGAGAACTACAAACTCGTCGGGTTTTTCCCGCCCGCGAATTTCGGCGACCACATTCTCCGACGGTGTGGGGCCGGTGATGCGATTCGGCAGGTCGAGACGAACACGGACGGGCAGTCCACCGGCTAGAAATCGCGCGATGCGTTCGGCATCTTCTCGTGCCACGACCGCTTGCGGCATTTTTTCGAGTTGGCCATCCACCGAAACGGTGTGCCGGTAGAGCAGCAGGTTGGGGCGGGAGGACATCCAGAGGATGGCTTGCGCACCGGCTTTCATCGCGCGATTAATGATCGCCGGACCGATGTCGTATTCGCTCGTCAGATCGTCCCAGGTGATCAAGAATTTTGAGTGAACCAGGACGATTGCGCCGTTCGCGGTTGCTCCGGCTTTCGCGAACCCAGCTTCGTCGCCAAAACCCGCGTCCACGATTACGGCCGTGATCCCACCTTCTGGCGTAGCGGGTGACCAGCCAATGGACACCAAACGCACCGGAAAGGGCTCCGGCGCGAGAATTTCCAGACGCGTGGCACCCTCGGCCCAACCGACGGGGATGGTGAATTTCTCGGTATGGACTTCGTCCACGCCAGACAGCCGAAACGCATGAATCGCCCAGCCAACGGCGCGGTCAGCCGCTGGTGAGCCAGTTACACGCCCGCCAATAGAATCGGTCAGGTATCGGAGATTTTCTTCCAGCGGGGACGTGCCGAGCGCCGTCTGCTCCATCTGCGGGGCGAGCTCGGCACATGATTTTCCGACTGAGCACCCACCCTGACCTTGGGGAACTTGCTGCGAAAGCGGGGCCGGCTTAATCGGCGGCAGTTGTCCTGAGGCCACGGGAGCCAGGATGGAAACCATGGTGGCTGAGAACAAAAGCAACGCTACCGCGAGAATTCGCGTGCGAATTTGCATGTTGGTGGCGCGAGTCTACCGCGAAACGTTGATTTCGGGAATCTGGATAGAGCGAGAGCCATGTCCCCCGGCCATTGCGGCGAAGCAGGAGCGAATTTGGGAACATTTTGCAGGACACGCGAAAATTCTACCTAGGCTGAAGTTCATGAACACGTAGTGCTACGCCCTATCTGTCTCAATTTGAGGCACTTAAATACTAGGACTAGGTGGCACGGCATGTGCCTGTGCTTCCTGCCCGCCACATAAGGTAATCACTGTAGTAGATGTAGGGGGTTCCACGGAAAGTGCGTGGTCAGTCTTATGTGCAACGGGCAGACCCGACGCTTGATTCGTGCGCAGCTGAAGTGGCAAGACGGGAGTTAAATCCAGATCAAGCTTTGCCGAATGTAGTCCTGGGCAAGCACACGGGAAGGCTCATTGTGAAGAAAGTACAAGCTTCGAAGTTTTCAACGAGTGATAAGGCACAAAGTTCGAACCATCCCGATACATTTTTGTTCTGTGAAGCAACCAACGGAGCAGCGCAATTTCGGGCGGCATCCACGGCGGACCTTGAATGCACGGTGGAACGCATCGCTGGAGTGTTGGCGATGCAGTGCATGGTCCGCGGACAAGATCCTAAGAACTTTCAAGTGATGGTCCCGGCCGAACAATCGCTGGTTTCGCGCTTGATTTCGCGGGCCGAGGAACTGCTGGCCGAAGGACGGGCGATTGCTTGCCCGGCTTCGTTGAGTGCCCGGCAGCGCGAAGTTTTGAATGCTGTCTTGTGCAACCGCGCAAATAAGGAAATCGCCTCAAAGCTCAACATCACCGTGCGCACCGTAAAGTTCCACATCTCATCCTTGCTGAGTAAATTCGGCGTGGAATCGCGGGCGGAACTGGCGCGGCGAGCGGCCGGATTCATGCGTCCCAATCCGGTGGAGGATGCGGAGATTCCCGAGCCGATCGTGGCTTCGGAATTCAAAACGGGAAAATTTCAGAGCCTTCCGATGAATCGCACACTGCCGATGAACCGGTCTTACGACTTGGTGAATCGGTCGGCTGTACGTTTCCCAAGAAAAACGTTGTTGGCGTAGAAATTGTCTCAGCCTTCCCCGCAGTCGCGACAGGCGTGGGCCCTTGCAGTTAAGGGCTTACGTCTGGATTCACGGTGACGTAACTTCGCTTTGCTCGTTCCCGCCAAGCAGGCCTATGATGAAAGTCGGACATTTCGGGTGGCTATTGTTGACGCTCGAGCCCATGGCGCGAACTATTGTTTGCGAGCTCGTATTATGCTGAAGTGAACTGCTCGAATCGCGGAGGAGTCCTTGCATGGCCAACCAAGATCACATCGTCATCGCGGGTGGTGGCGGATTTATAGGTGGACATCTAGTCGCGTCATTCCGCCGACAGGGGTACACGCGCGTTCGCGCGGTTGATGTTAAACCGCTCGACGAATGGTACCAGCGCTTTGACGATGTCGAAAACTTGCAGCTGGACCTCAATCTCCGGGAAAACTGCGAAATTGCGGCCAAAGGCGCGGACGAAATCTACAACCTGGCTGCCAATATGGGCGGAATGGGTTTCATCGAAACGAACAAAGCACTCTGCATGCTGTCAGTTCTAATTAACACCCATTTATTGCAGTCAGCGCTCAAGCACGGCTGCAAGAAGTTTTTCTATTCTTCCTCGGCGTGCGTCTATAACGCAGATAAGCAAAAGACATTCGAGGCTCCATCGTTGAAAGAAGCAGACGCGTATCCGGCCCAACCGGAAGATGGCTACGGCTGGGAGAAATTATTCTCCGAACGGATGTGCCGTCATTTCCGAGAGGACTTCGGTCTTTATACCCGCGTGGCTCGCTTCCACAACGTTTACGGTCCATGGGGCACCTGGTTCGGCGGTCGTGAAAAGGCTCCAGCGGCAATCTGCCGCAAAGTGATCGAAGCGAAATCCAACGGCACCAACGAAATTGAAATTTGGGGTACGGGCGATCAAACCCGCAGCTTCATGTATGCGGATGATTGCATCAAGGGAACCGAGCTCATCATGCACTCCGACATTCTGGAACCGATCAATCTGGGTTCCACCGAGGCAGTCAGCATCAATCAGCTGGTGGATATCGTAGAGGGAATTGCGGGCGTGAAGCTGAAACGCAAATACAATCTTAACGCGCCAAAGGGCGTGAATGGCCGTAACAGCGAGAACACGTTGATCAAGAAATATTTGAATTGGGAGCCTAACACGTCGCTGCGTGCGGGACTGGAGAGAACGTACGCCTGGATCCACGATCAGTACGCCGCGCGGGAACGAGGCGAGGCGGGCGTTGTGCGCGAATCGTCGGCTTCACGGTGACGAGGTGAGATCCGCACCAACCTCGAAAACTCGGCCTAGTTGGGCATTCCAATCTGGCAAACGAATTCCGAATGTTTTTGCCAGACGTTCATTCGATAAGACGGAATAGGGCGGGCGGCGCGCCGGAGTGGGATACTCCGCGGTTGTGATGGGCACCACGCGGCGAGTAACAAGCGGTGCGCCGTTGAGTGCGGTAAGAAGCCAGGCACGTTTCTTGCCTTGTATCGATGCCGATGCGTCATCAAGAATTGTTGTGGCAAATTCATACCAATTCGTCGCACCACCCGCAGTCATATGGTAAGTCCCGCCGAGACCAGCCAGGCTTTCGTCCATCGACGCGTTTTTCATCGCCGGCAATTGTGAAAGGACTTTTGCGGTCGCCTCGGCGAGCTCGTGGCTCAACGTGGGGGCACCAATCTGATCGTTCACGATACGGAGCTCTTCGCGTTGCGTGGCGAGCCGCAGAATCGTCAGCAGGAAATTTTTGCCCCGTGTCGAATAGACCCAGGCCGTTCGAAAAATCAGATGAGCTACACCAGAATCTCGTATGGCCTGCTCGCCCTCGAGTTTCGTGCGGCCATAGGCCCCCAGAGGATTCGGGGGATCATCTTCTTCGTAAGGAGTTGTCTTGGTGCCGTCGAATACGTAGTCCGTCGAATAGTGAATCAGCGCCGCGCCGACTTGCTTGGCCTGCTCCGCTAGAATTCCCGGCGCGATAGCGTTGATCGCGCGCGCAGCCAACTCATCCTTTTCGGCCTGATCCACTGCGGTGTAAGCGGCGGCATTGATGATGATTTGTGGACGAATTTCCTGAACGGCGCGGCGTATCGCGTCGGGCGCGGCCAAGTCCAATTGTTGCCGGTCAACCGCGGTCAATTCCCCGTAAGCGGGAAGCAATCGCTGAAGATCGTGACCGACTTGTCCGTTTTTTCCAATGAGAAGAATTCTGGGCTTCATTTCGATTCGTAAGGCGGAAGAAACTCGCGCGGAAGGTCGGCGAGTGGCGAAAACCGCGCGTCTTTGTCAGAAATGATCGGAGTTTCGATTCCCCATTTGACGCCAATCGCGGGATCGCTCCACAAGACACCATGTTCGCTTTTTTGATCGTAGAATTCGCTGCACTTGTAAAGAAACTGTACGTTGTCCGTCAGTGCGAGGAAAGCGTGCGCAAACCCCGCGGGAATGTAAATCTGATTTTGCTCCGCGGCCGACAGCCGAACACTGGCCCACCTTCCAAAATGTGGCGAGCCCGCTCGAATATCCAGCGCGACGTCGAGCGCTTCGCCTTCCGCGACCCAGCAGAGTTTGGCCTGGGGCCGGTTCAGCTGATAGTGAAAGCCGCGAAGTGTACTCTTGGCTGACCGGGAGTGATTATCCTGAACGAAAAGATCGCGAATGCCGATTTCGACGTAGCGATCGCGGTGATACGTTTCGACGAAAGAACCGCGTGCATCACGAAAGACTTTAGGGCGGAGTTCAAGCACGCCGGACAGCGCTGTTTCAATCTTCTCCACGAATTCGATCCCCTTAGAAGCAAACGAGAAGTGAATAAATTCATTGGCTAAAGGATGCCGATGAAAGTACTGGATCAGGAAAACATTATTTCGATTTTTGTCCTGAATCAGCAATCGCGTGCAGCGAAGAGTCCCGGTTCTCATAATATTTCTGATAGTAGGAAAGGTAATCGCCGCCGCGCACGCCCGTCAGCCACTTCGTATTGGTGCGATACCAGTCGATGGTTTGGCGCAAACCGTCGTCGAGCGACATAGCGGGTTTCCAGCCGAGGTCTCGTTCCATTTTGTCGCAGGTCAAAGCATAACGGCGGTCGTGACCAGGGCGATCCTTCACATAAGAGAGAAGCGTTTCCGGTTTTCCGGTGGCGCGAAGCAAACGCCGCGCCATCGTGAGATTCTCCACCACATCCAGTCCGCCGATGTTATACACCTCGCCGATGCGTCCGCGTTCGAGAACGGCAAGAATGCCGCTGCAATGATCTTCGACGTGTAGCCAATCACGTTCCTGCTTTCCATCGCCGTAAATCGGCAAAGGTTTATCGTCCAGGGCGTTGGTGATCATCAGGGGCAGAAATTTTTCGGGAAATTGAAATGGACCGTAATTGTTCGAGGCGCGCGTAATCAGTGCGGGAAAATTAAATGTGCGGACGTAAGAGCGCACGATCAGGTCGGAACTCGCTTTCGATGCTGAATAAGGACTGCTGGGCTGCAGCGGCGACGCTTCGTTGGCGAACGCGCCGGGCTCCATGTCTCCGTAGACTTCATCGGTGGAAACGTGAACGAAACGCTTGATGTTGAGCTTGCGCGCGACCTGCAAGAGAATGAAGGTCCCGGTGACGTTGGTCTCAATCACCGGAGCCGGTTCGTAAATGCTGCGGTCAACGTGCGATTCAGCGGCAAAGTGAACGACCGAATCGCAGCAGGCCATCGCAGCTTCAGCCGCGGCAGGGTCGCAGATGTCACCTTTGAAAAATGAATAGTTCGGATCATCGGCAACGGATTCCAGGTTCGCGAGATTGCCGGCGTAAGTCAGCTTGTCGTAGTTAACGATTGCATATCCCTTCTTCAACCCAAAAACATGGCGGATGAAGTTCGAGCCGATGAAGCCGGCTCCTCCGGTAACAAAAATCTTCATTGAGTTTTTTCCTGGCGAGCGGGTGTAGCCGGCCGATTCATCTTGTTGGCGCCGGTTTTTGCCACGAGCGTGTTGGCGTGGAGCAACGAATCGAAGGTGCCGGCGTCAGTCCACCAACCGTCGAGGACTTCATAGGTCAGTTTGTCTTCATCAATATAAAAATTGTTTACATCGGTGATTTCGAGCTCACCGCGGCCCGAGGGTTTCAGGCGGCGAATTTTTTCAAACACCGTCTTGTCGTACATGTAGATTCCGATGACGGCATAATTGGATTTCGGCGATTTGGGTTTTTCTTCGATACCGGCCACATGATCGCCTTTCAGTTCAGCCACGCCGAATCGCTGCGCGTCGTCCACTTCCTTGAGCAGGATCTTCGCGCCGCCTTTTTGCGCCTTGAAACTATCAACCGCGTGCCGGACGTTGTTTTCGATGATGTTGTCGCCGAGGATTACGCAGATCGAATCGTCGCCGGCGAAAAATTCGGCCAGCCCCAGGGCTTCCGCGATTCCGCCTTCGCCTTCCTGGTAGGTGTAATTCAAGTGCTTGAGGCCGAAGTCTCGGCCGTTACCGAGTAAGCGCAGAAAATCCCCGGCATTCTTTCCGCCGGTTACGAGTAGAATCTCTTCGATCCCGGCGTTGACCAGGGTCTGAATGGGGTAGTACACCATCGGCTTATCGTAGATTGGCAGCAAATGCTTGTTGGTCACACGGGTCAATGGATTCAACCGGCTGCCGGTCCCGCCCGCTAGCACCACACCTTTCATATTCCCTCTTTTCGTAGAGCACTTATCAGAGCTATTGCCATTTGCCCAGGCTTTGCCGGAAAACGTTGGTTTTCGTGCCGTCGTTTCCCGGCCCGAACACACCTAATCGCTCGCCGGCGGACGCGACAGCAGTAGTGCAAGTGCACTCGAAATGCCAAATGTCCGTTCCCTTAAATTTTGGGGGAACGCAAGCCATTGATTGCAAAGAGTTTCAGTAGGCATCGCGGACGGCCATGGCAACGCACTGACTCTAGCCGTGACGGGTGGAAACCTTGTCGTGTCTTGTGGCTAGTCCGTTCCACTCTAAATTTAGTGGTAGGCAGCTTCGAAAGTTCATCTGAGTCGTTCGAGTTTGCCGGCTGGGGTACCGTTGTCCGCTCTGCTCCAAAGGTATCCCGCAATTCCTAATGCGGCTGAGAGTGCAACATTGCCCGGCGAGAAAACTCTGCCTGAGACCTGCACCAAAATGCACTCCAGGATCAATGCCGCCAGACAAAGTGCGAACAATGAAAGCACAAGAGCCGCAACGCCAAATCGGATTCTGCGAAAAAATACAGAAAAACCCAGAAAAGCGCCTGCGGTGAAGAAAACAATCGCGTAAAAGATGATGTTGTATCCCTCGAGCTCCGATGGTTTCACCCTTCGAATTATCCGCCCCAGCGCCGCTCCGGGTCCCAACTTGAAAGCAATTCGTTGTTTCTGGCCGTCCACGGTGAGTGACAAATTCGACCCGTCGTAGCGGTACACAATGTCGCGTTGACGGCGATCGTTGAACACGCCCGGAACGGACCAAATCAATTGCGCGCGGTTTGAGTTTAGGGACGTCCGAAACCCAAAGCCCAGACTGGTATTCTCCTGGCGAATCATTACATCTGCGACGCCATTCGAATCCGTGATGTAAAGAATCCGCCCCCATGCATCTGCAAAATCCATCGGTGTGCAAACCAGACGAATCGTGAATTGACTTGTCCTGCTGAGACTCTCGGCCAAGTCTTCAACACTTGTTTTTGTGGAAAGCCACGACTTGCCGTCCAAATCTAAACCGGGGGCGTCCACCTCTTCGGGTGGCGTGGGAATCCAGAATAGCGCTGGCGCAGTATGCGATTGCGATGTCGGGCTTGAGAGTGACGCAAAATCGTAATTGATGATGGGTGGGTCCGGTACATCTGATGCCGCATTCGGACCGTCGTCGATAACGCGATTCCAGATTTGCACCGATTGGATTTGCCCGTGCCATGGATTTCTGCCCGAAGCATCATTTCCGACTATCAGAATCGCGTCCGGCTTCCAATTGCTGAGTCGAGATTGCATTTGGAGGAGAGCTCCGAGGACGAAGCAGGTACAGAGATAGACGGCGACCAGAACTACGATTCGGCTCGCAGTCAGCGCGCCTCTGAATCGTCGTTCCATAGCTACCAGGGTGCGGACGATGAACGCGCCGATGGCGAAGTAGAGGATCGCGCCGACCAGGGAACCCGATCCATTGGTAAAAACGTCTTCCCAGCCTGAGTCCCGTTCCGGAATGTAGAGTTGCAGGAACTCGACCATATACGAGAAGACCGCCCCGCAACCCAGAGCGGTGGCCAATACCAGTCCTGGCGAAATGCCTCGCTCGCGCAATTTTTCCGCGAGACCGAAGCCAAAGGGGACGAACAGCAACATGTTCAAGAATGCGTCTGCGAACCCGCCGCCTTTCCCGCTGTGGCCCAAGAGAAACGGCGACGCACCATGTGGTAACACGTGGAAACTAAAGCGAAACGGATACATGGTCAAAAATAGAATGCCGACTGTCGCCAGCAGCAGGATTCGATTCGACCAACTCGAGGCAGGTGGATCGTAGGAGGGTCGGATCATCCGATTCGACATCGCGAGCGCTTGAATACTCCGGAAATTACGTCAGAAGTCTAGCATATCGGGTCGTGGCCGCTTCGCTGTCCCAGTTCAGTACAGTCCAGTCATCGGGCCAGTCTCCTTGACCAGGCTTGTTGTTTTCATGCGATTTCCTCGGTAATTCCATCGAAATTTAGATTTTCGCCTGTCCTTTTCAACTGGGCACCTGTCCGGTAGACCCCATGAACAGGCGAAAGCGGTGAGACCTTATCGCTGCCTCTGGCCAGTAGTTGCGCCCTCCCTTCGCTTTCTACACTGAGCGTGACATGAGAAACCATTCCAACTCCCAGCTCACGACCGCAACAACGTTCACCCGAATCCACCAGATCCAGAATACGAAATTGTCCCAACCGGCCCTGCTGCTCACCGTGGTAGCCACGTTTTTGGCCATGGTTGGCCTGTCGAGTTGCGCGGGTTACACCAGCGCCGCAAAGACCGGGCCCGGAACGCCGGTGACATCCGGCTCCGGAGTTCTTTCGGCCAGCACCACGACCCTCAGTTTTGGCGATGTCGCCGTGGGCAACACCACGACTCAATCGCTGACGGTGACGAACACCGGTACGGCCACGGTTAATGTTTCGCAGGCGACCATGACGGGCGCCGCGTTCTCGGAAGTAGGTGGAAATCCTTCTGGCGCGCTTCAGGTCGGCCAAAGCGTCACCATGCAGGTTCAATTCGCACCGACGGTGTCGGGTTCGACGAGCGGAACCATCACGGTAATCAGCGACGCCTCCAATTCACCGCTGATGATCTCTTTGAGCGGAACGGGCGCGGAGGCGGGACTATCCGTTTCTCCAGCGACCTGGAATTTCGGCAATGTGACCGTGAACCAAAAGGTTTCACAGAACGTGAAGCTCACGAACACCGGGAATTCCAACGTGGTCATCAATATGGCCAACGTATCGGGAAATGCATTCGGAATTTCCGGACTTGCGCTGCCGATGACACTCTCGGCAGGTCAGGCCGTCACGTTCTCAGCGCAGTTTGCGCCGACTGCTACCGGCGCTGCGTCGGGAAGCATCAGTTTCACGGACAATGCCCCAAATTCCCCGCAGACTCTTACGATGTCGGGCATGGGTGTCGCGACGAGCTCTACCCTAGGCGCGAGCCCCGCAAACGTTTCGTTCGGAAATGTCGCCGTCGGAAGCAACAGCCAACAGACTGTTACGTTGACGAACACTGGTAATGCCAGCGCCACAATTTCATCGTTAGTCGCGACCGGAAGCGGCTTTACCGTAACGGGGCTGGCCACTCCGCTGACCATTGGAGCCAACCAGTCGGCCAGTTTCACCGCGCAGTTTGCTCCGACCACTACAGGAGCTGCGTCGGGAAGCATCACCGTTTCGAGCACCGCGAATAATTCGACTCTTTCGATTCCGGTGAGCGGTTCCGGAACCCAAGGCAGCCTGACGGCAAATCCGTCGACCGTGAGTTTCGGGAACGTGAACGTTGGCGCGAGTGGAAGTTCATCGGTTACCTTGACCAACTCAGGCTCCGCAAGCGTTTCGATTTCGCAGGCCAGCGCGTCGGGCACGGGCTTCAGTATCAGCGGCCTCGCAACGCCGGCGACGCTCGGTGCGGGACAGAGCACATCATTCACAGCGAAATTCTCACCAACCACGGCAGGGAATTCTACCGGTAGCATCTCCATTGTCAGCAACTCGCCGAATTCGCCGCTGGTCGTTAGTCTGACCGGCGCGGGTGTTGCGTCCCAGCCCCAAATCACGATTAATCCCACCAACATCAACTTCGGCAGTGAATCAGTTGGCAGCAGCATGTCGCAAACTGTTTCCGTATCGAATCCGGGAAACGCCGCTCTCACGGTTACGCAATTGACCGCGTCGGGCCCTGGATACAGCGTTAACGGCCCGACCATGCCGATGACGATTAAAGCGGGGTCCAGCACGTCGTTCAGCGCAGTTTTTGCCCCAACCTCCGCGGGAGCCGCAAACGGAACCATTTCCGTCGTCAACAATGCAGGGCCGGCGGCGACAATCACGATGTCCGGCACTGGCACGGCGAGTCAGCTTGGTGCGAGCCCAGCGGCCGTGGCGTTCGGTTCAGTCCTCACCGGCAGCTCCGGATCACAGACCGTGACACTGACAAACAGTGGAACGGCGAGTTTGACGATTTCCCAGGCCACGGCCTCTGGTACCGGCTTCAGCATCAGCGGTATAGCAGCTCCGTTGACGATCAATGCCGGGCAAATGGCAACCTTCACCGCGCAGTTTGCCCCCACTACGGCGGGTAATGCCACCGGGACAGTTACGGTTGTCAGCAACGCGCCAAATTCGCCGCTGACGATTGCGCTCACCGGAACCGGAACTCAACCGCAAATTGCAGCGACGCCTTCCACCGCGGCGTTCGGCAACGTTTCCACCGGGACCAGCAACACTCAAACGATCACAGTGTCGAACGGCGGATCAGCCAGTCTCACGATTTCATCCGTCAGCGTAACTGGTGCAGGATTTAATATCTCCGGCATCAGCGCGCCGATGACAATCGGTGCGGGTAAGAACGCAACATTCAATGCCGTCTTTGCGCCAACTACGGCAGGTGCAGTGTCAGGTTCGATCACGCTGACCAACAATTCGCCTAACCCATCAATGTCCATTCCGTTGAGCGGTACTGGTGTAGCTTCCACCAAAGTACTCGGGCTCAGCACAACGAGCTTGAGCTTCGGTAATGTGAATGTTGGGAGCAACAACTCGCTCAGCGTAGCGCTCACCAACAACGGCAACGCCAACGTCACCATCTCGAATCTCGGTGTGTCGAATGGCTCGTTTACGGCGAGCGGTGTCAGCGCCGGCGAAATGCTCACGCCAAATCAATCCGTCACCGTAACGGTGCAGTTCGCACCCTCTGCAGCAGGGGCCGTGAGCGGCACAGTAACGATCTTGAGCGACGCCACGAATTCTCCGGCATCAATTAATGTTTCGGGAACCGGGGTGGCAGCCACACCACACACCGTGGCGCTGGCCTGGACCGCGAGTACTGGCACGATCAGTGGCTACAACGTCTATCGCGGAACAACGCCAAGCGGTCCGTACCCGACGAAGCTGAATTCCTCGCTGGTCGGTTCGGTTCAGTTCACTGACAACACAGTTACCTCGGGCCAAACGTACTATTACGTTGTGACCGCGGTGGATTCGAGTAACGTGGAAAGTACGTTCTCCAACCAGGCCACGGCGATCATTCCGTAGTCAAAAGAGTTTCGGAGGCTCGGCCCCGGCTAGTCCGGAATCTGAAATCAGGATGGCAATTGGCGGTTCCCGACTGGCCGCCAAGTCCTGGCAAAAAGCGCTGCCCCCGCGGACAGGTTACCCCACCTGTCCCCATTGTGTACCCCTGGCCAGTAGTTGCGATGCTTCTAAACAGTTCACACTGCATTGGTTATGAAACTCATCCCAATCCTGGAGGGAGCCGGCGTGAACGCGCATTTGCGCTCGCCCGGTTTTTCTTTCCCGACCATTTTACAGGCAGTCACCACCGTCATTATTCTTGTAGGAATCCTTTTCACTTCCGGCTGCGTTGGCGTGGCAGGAAAACCGGGAACGCCGGGCACATCCGGCGTATCCATTGATGTCAGCCCAGCGAGTATTAGCTTCGGGTCGCTTACCGTGGGCCAAAGCGCGTCAAAAACTCTGGCCATCACAAACACTGGAACCAAATCTCTGACGGTTTCAGGTATTTCGGTTGCGGGATCCGGATTCTCGATGAAGTCGGTCGCGCTTCCTATGGTTTTGACGCCGGGCGAAAGCATGAATGTTTCAACGACGTTTACGGCTGCGGCGAGCGGTGCTGCTTCGGGAAAGGTAATGATCAGCAGCAACGCGCCCGATTCTCCAGTTGTTGTGGCCTTGGCCGCGACTGGGGTTTCGAAAGCTTCAGACTTAACGGTGACTCCGCCCTCCGTAAGCTTTGGCGACGTGAAGTTGGGTAGCGAATCCACGCAAACTGTTCATTTTAAGAATTCGGGCTCATCGAGCATGACGATTTCCGCAGTATCAGCCTCCGGGGCGGGCGTTTCTGTATCTGGTCTTGCGTTCCCGGCGACTCTGGCCGCCGGTGCGAGCGCAAGCCTGAACGTCATGTTCAAGCCGACGAAAGCGGGAAACGCATCCGGAACATTAACGGTTGCCAGTAATGCCGCAAATTCGCCCGACGCGATCGGCTGGAGTGCAACCGCCACCACTTCTTCGTCGTCGGCAGACCTTACCATTACGCCGTCTCCAGTAACATTTGGAACTGTGCCGACGGGCAGCACAACGACGCAAACAATTCGACTGAGCAACTCCGGTGGATCGGAATTGACAATTTCCGGGGTGAGCGCAACGGGGACAGGAATGAGTGTCTCCGGCATCTCTACACCCTTGAATATTGCTGCGGGACAAAGTGCGAATCTTACGGCTTCTTTGAAGCTCTCCTCTGCCGGTTCAGCGAACGGAACTATAAAAATTTCCAGCAACGCCGCCGATTCTCCAGCGCAAGTCTCCTGGAGCGCAACCGCTCAGGCATCGGTAGTCACGCTCTCTTCCAATCCCGGATCACTGAGTTTTGGAAATATAAGTATCGGAACGACCGACACCTTGCAGACGACCATCAAGAATACGGGCAATTCGGACGCCAAGATTTCGAAGATCTCCGTGAGTGGGACCGGATTCTCGCTCAACGGCACGGGGTCGGCTGCCACCCTTGATCCGGGTCAGTCGTTGACCGTTAGCGTGAATTTCGATCCCAAGGCCGCGGGCAACAGTTCGGGGAGCCTCACGATCACGAGCAACGCGTCGAATTCTCAACTTGCCGTCGCGCTCTCAGGAAGTGGTGCGACCAAATCTCCTGCGACGTCACACTCCGTCGCGCTGGATTGGGATGCTAGCAAGTCTTCCGTTGTGGGCTATTACGTCTATCGAAGCTCGAAGCCCAGCGGTCCTTACGCGAGATTGAATTCGTCCGCGACGACCAGCACCTCGTACTCGGACAGCACCGTCTCCGGAGGTCAAGTCTACTACTACGTCGTCACCGCGGTGAATTCGAGCAACATCGAAAGCACCGACTCGAATCAAGTGTCCGTGACTGTCCCATCGAACTAATAGTTTTGAAATCGGCGGAGAAATTGTGGCTGTGGCGCGGCGGTGATAAGCGAATCTGATCGCTGCGCGTCTGGGGACAGGTGTGGGAGACGGTTTATCGAGGCCCTGACGAGCGTTTGAGATTTTGAGGTGTTCGCTTCAGCAATTCTCGATGGATGGCCCCGACTGACGTTTTTACCTCGCTTTGGGCAATCAAGAAAGAAATGTTCGAGCCGTTGGATCCGTAGGCGATCGCTTTAGTTTTTATATTCTCTCGACCCAGAGCGCTCAGTGCGCGGTCGGGAATTCTGGAAGCCCCGTCGAGATCTCTACCTACCACCGTGACGATCGCGACGGTTGAATCGAGGGCGATATATTCCTCTTCTGCCGATCCGAGTTCTCCTGCAAATTCGTTGCGCAGCGATTCCACGGTTTCCTTCGCATAGGCCGAAGGAACCACCAGGCAAACATCATTCTGTGACGATGAGTGAGAAGTCAGCAAAACTTCAGTACGTATTTCCGCAATCCTTGCAAAAGTTCGGCCTAGAACTTCATGCACCTTCGCAATTCCGGGGCCGCCAACACTGATCATGCAAACGTCGCTAATCGCAGTGACCGCTTTCGCTCCGTTATTTTTCGCAGATCCGTCGGGCGTGATTTTAGTTCCGAGCTGACGAGGTTTGAAGGTATTGCGAACCCACAACGGAAAGTTACACTGGGCCAGTGCGTTCAGCGTCTTGGGATGCAAGACTTTCGCGCCAAAATGAGCCAGTTCAGCCGCTTCGCGATACGACATTTCAGCGATCGTGCGTGCGTTTCGGACATGGTTCGGATCGGCGGAGAGGACCCCGTCCACATCCGTCCAGATGACCACTTCATCGGCCTGTAACGCGGCTCCGATAATTGTCGCTGAATAGTCCGAGCCGCCGCGACCGAGGGTGGTGAGAACCCCTTCCGCCGTCGCGCCAATGAATCCAGTCGTCACCGGAACAATGTGTCGCTCGATTAATGGACGCATTCGCGCTTCACATTGCTCGCGCGTTAGATCCATCAGAGGATTAGCCCCTCCGTGACGAGAATCGGTTACGACAACGTCAGTCGCCTCGACTGATTCACTTGCTGTTCCGGCCTCCACGAGTGCCGCAGCCAGCATAGGAGCGCTCAGACGTTCACCGAGGCTCCAAACTGCGTCGCGCGCTCGCGGCGTTAATTCGCGCAACAGAAGTGTGCCCTGGCACAGCCGTTCGCAATGTTGGAACAGTTGTTCCGTGCGGCGTGTGAGTTGTTCGCGCCGTTCTCCCTGCGGAACCAAATCGTTGACGGCTGTGAAATGTTGTTTGCGCAACCCATCCAGAATCAAGCCAACCGTCGCGCCGTCGTCAGCCTCCGCGCGAGCGCCAGCTTCAACCAACTTGTTTGTTACACCGCTCATTGCGGATACGACGACCACAACATTGTTCGCCACCGCTGCATCCCGAATAATCTTCGCCACATTCCGAATGCAGCCGGCGTCCGCGACAGACGTTCCGCCAAACTTCATGACTTGAAGCGGCTTCTTAAAGTCGGAGCGAGCAGCTTCGGTGGAAACGCGAGGAATCTGAACGCGCGTAGGATGAAAGCGCCCAGTCTGCGTAGTTCGATCGAGTCGGCGGTTACTCATGTGCGAGGCATCCGGGCCAGTGAAAATGCCTGCAGGCGATTTTGTTGTGAATACCACGCTTGTTCCTTTTTGCGAATGCTGACGCAGGCACGAATCAATTCCGGCTTGTCCCACGGAACATCGTGATAGGCGGATTGCAGAAATGGGCTAGCAGGGTCTCTGATCCATTCCTGTGGAAATAGAGCGATAGTGTCGTCGTTCGTGACTCTTGGCGCTGGACGCGCCGCTTCTCCGGTAACGGCGGAATGCAGCGCGGCAGGAATATCGCGGCCGAGTCCGAGCGTAAGGTGCCCCACTTGAGTGGAGCGAGGATTTATTTCGATGAGGTAAGCATCTCCGGTTTGGGATTCGAGCATGAAATCAAATCCATTCAATCCTGAAAGATTAAGGCGACGAACCATCTTCTCTGCGGCGCTGGACATTTCGGAATTCTCGATCAAGCGCAGCACGGTTGCCGGTCCGGAGGAAATTCCTTTCTTCACAACTTCGAAATGGAGAGCAGCGAGAATTTCGCCTTTCCAGCAAGCGACGGCGGTGGTTGCTTCACGCCCCTCAACAAACGTTTGCGCGTTTACGACAGATCCGCGCCTGAGCAAGGATGGCCAGACCAGGTTCACATCGCGATCGACCAGGGCGCGCTTGGCGGCGCGCGCGAGGAGTGGAGGAGCTTGCAAAATTCGCAGAGCGTGTTCGGCCTCCGCCAGAGTGCGGGCGACTCGAACCCCGTCGCCCCCCGAAGAGGCATCAGCTTTCAACACCACGGGAAGATTCGTTTGTGCGATCCACGTTTTCAGATCGCTTGCGTTGTTTATTACCGCGGTCTTTGGAACCCGCACCCCTGCTTCCCGCGCGAGCTCAATGAATTTGGTCCGCGCATAAGGAACATCAAAACTCTCGGGCGCTCCCAGCGAGCGTTCGATCAATGCACCAGTCGCCTCGCCGTCTCGGCCCTGGCCCTTCTCTCTCGTGTACAGCGCGTGCAGGTTTTGGGTCGAGAGGTCGTCGGCGGGGACAATCAAGTCGGGCTTAGCGGCCGCGATCGCCTCGGCAAACGATGCTACGGCGTTTAAGCCGTTATATTTGTAGGTATGGCGTACTGAGCCGGTTTTGGTAATCGGATGGCTAGTCGGGCAGACCGCGTCAACGGTGAATCCGGCGTTCGCCAAAGCGACAGCGAGGCGAGCCGTGGGAAACCAACGAGCCGTTGTGGCGATCAGAATCGTCGGTTGCACCGTGCTCCGCCCTCCAAAGATCCATCCGAACCGCAGTCGTACTCGTCTACTTTGCGGCAAATACCTAGTTTAAGAAAATGGTACAGCGGTTTAAAACGCAATCTCGGAGCCAAATCGGGAGACCCAGTCGAGTCCAAGATTATATGTAAATCATAGAATGGCATGGACTTAGGGGAGGCTCTAGATTGACTGGTAACCGCTTCCGGCGAAGACAACTGAAAACACTTACCCATTGTGGCGAAATCATTGCTGGGGCAGTTAGCCGCGCGTCCGGGATGCTGCATCGGCCTAACTCAGGTGGGAGATTCGGTACAAAGCTGCGCCGACCCAATTGAGCGCTTGCCTCGCGACAACTGTGGTGAGAGCCACAAACCCTGAAGCAGAGGCACCGGAGGACTTGACTGATCTCGTCAGGAGTTTCCAGCGCACCCGCCGGCTTGAACTGACACGAATGCCCTCCGCCCGCATTTTCGCGTACGCGTAGCCCTCCAGGTATCCGCTAGGGAGACCCTTCAAGACATACCGCGGCAAAGTCAGCTGAACGGCATGCTGGATGATTGCATCCGGCAGGTAGCGCGGCAGATGCCCATCGCGCATCAATCTTGAAAGAAGTAACGTGTCCTCGCCCCTTCTTGCCTTTGGATCAAATAGCTCTGGCTCCAGGTAAGGGCTCTCGCGTCGTATCGCGAATCCTGACGTATTCAGATATTTAAGATGCCCGGTTGACACGTTCCGCTCTTGTTGCACTGTCGACAATTGCAGGTGTTCGGCGCGACCGGCAGAGGACTCGATGTCGCCCACCAGGTGCAGTTGAAAGAAATCATCCTGGGGGTAGTCAGCAGCGTGATTTGCCAAACGTTTCAGGCAATCGCGGTCCAAGATGCAATCACAGTCGGTAAAAAGGAGAATGGTGCCTTTCGCCAGTCGAATGCCGTGGTTGCGAGCGCTCGAAATGCCGGAATGTGGGAGCCGAATGGAACTGAGCCGGAGCTCCGATCGCCCCGAAATCGAGCTCGGAACCGGAGTCTGACTGCCGTCGTCAACAACGATGACTTCGAATTCAGGCGGCTGGTTTTGGACGGAAAGGTTTTGGAGACACCTCTCGAGCGCCGGCCAATCGTCATAGGCCGCGATAACGATGCTGATGCAGGGTTCTTGTACTGGAGGCGCCGTCACGAAACGACCGGAAAGAGATGATGACCCAATAGAATCAGCAATTGCGCGCCACGAGATTGGCGCGATCGAACAGTATGGACATCTTCGTCTACGCGGAAAGCGAAGGGATTTGGGGGATGAAGGACGTCGTCTTTCAATTCGATCTCCGGCCCCTGACTGTAAATCCATCGTAAACAGATGTAAACGAATTCGTGAACTCGATGTGCCGAGATTCATTGGCCAGAGCTGGGCAGCTCTACCGTAACCTTCTAGCCCATAACCGATGTTGAATCAGAGTGGAAAATTAAGTGGCGCGGGAGCATTTGAGGAGGAAAATGGTTTCCGGAGTACGAGCCGTAGAGCGTGCAACTCTCTCATTCAGCACTCTTTATGGCTGAACTGGTCGGCAATACAATTGCAGTCGTCATCACGTAGGAGACCAGCTTGCGCAACACCAACAAGCTTGCAAGCAACTTCAATCACGTACGAATTGCGCTTCCCCACGACTGCCAATGACCTCGTTCGAAAAAAAATTGAGCGGGGCCTTGTTGAAAAGAATTCGCGCCCGGCGGGCGGCGCGCTCGCAAGCTCAAATCGAAGAGCCGCTTCCTTCGGGTCCTCCTCCGGCCCCGGCCAAGCTCAGGGAAGTGTCGTTTGAGGATTACGAGACAGTTGATGCGCTCAAGCTCCGGTGGGGTCTGACTTCGGACACCCTGGAAAACTGGAATCGTCTGTGGCATCGCAACCCGGCCCTGGAACGGATTCAAACGAGGCTGCCGATTGGGTGGGTTTTGGAAGCCGAGGGAAAGGTCGTCGGCTATCTCGGAAATATTGTGTTTCTTTATCGGTTCGGAGATCGCACGCTGGTTGCCGCGACATCTTCCGGATTTGTGGTCGAGCCGGCTTACCGCGCGGTGAGCATCAGTTTGATTGCCGCGTTCTATCGCCAGAAATCTATTGATCTTTTTATCGCCACAACCGCCATCGAATCCGTTGGAAAAATTGCACGCGCTTTCAAATCGGATCCGTTACCTCAACCGGACTATGAAACCGTAATGTTCTGGGTCTTACGACCCTACCCGTTTGTTAAAGCTGTCCTGAAGAAATTAGATCTGAACTCCGCGCTCCTGAAAATGGGAGGGGCAGCCGGGTGCGTTGCGGTCGCAGGTGACAAGATTGCGCGCCAACGCTGGCCCAGAAAGGGCTCCGATCGCTTTGTCATCTCCAATATCAGCGTCGGTGAAATAGGTGATGATTTTGAGGCTTTGTGGATGGAGAAGCTAACGGAGGGTACACGGCTTTTCGCCGATCGCAGTCCGGCAACGCTGCGTTGGCATTTTGACATTCCCGGGGACCGAGGGGATACGCGCGTTCTGTGCTGCCGGGAAAATGGCCGGCTGGTTGGTTATTCCGTCATTCGCGACAACTTCAATCAAAGAAGTGGTCCGCAACGATCCGTTCTCGCCGACATGTTGGTTGGAAAGGACGAACCCGCAGTTATAAGAGCCCTAATCGTTGCGGCTTACCAACATGCAAAGCGCTCGGGCAGCCACACACTTGAGGTGCTCGGCTTTCCATCGAACATTAGGAAAATTTGCGCGGAAGGCAAACCGTATCTCCGAAAATATCCCGCGTGTCCATTCTTTTTCAAGGCAGCGGATCCGCTGTTGCATAAAACTCTTTCCGCGCCCGATCTGTGGTACGGCTCGCCCTTTGATGGCGACGCAACGCTGATGCCTTAATTATCAACTTCCCTGAATTGAATTTACCGTTCGTGCGGCGAATGGGATATTTTTGAAGGCCGACAATCTAAGAGTACAAACCGGAGGATTTCGACAGTGAGCGCGTCGCAGAGTGAAACTGAAATTCGAGCCTATCTTGTAGATCATTTCCTTTCCGGCCATCCGGAGAGATTGCCATCAGACGGTTCGTTGCTGGGAAGTGTTATTGATTCCACCGGTCTTCTTGAACTGGTCACCTTTCTCCAGGAGCACTTCGGCATAACCGTTGAGGATGAGGATGTAGTGCCGGAGAATTTCGGTTCGGTAGAGCAGGTGGCTGGCTACGTAGATGGAAAGCTCCGGGCTAAGGCTTGAACCTTTGCAAATTCTGCACTGAGAGGCAGTTCCAGGAAAAATTGCATCGTCGAGAGCTGTACGAGAGCCTAACCGTTGGCCTACCTGTTTTTAGCCCTCCTGTACCATTGATCTCTATTCTGGGCCTGACGTACCTTGTACCTGCGTGGTTAGGTCGGTATCGATGCCCCGCCAAGGTGCATTTTTGGGACGTTCAGGGGGTCAAATCCGGCAATTGATTGACCCTGCTTGGAAGCAAACTGTCGCCTTATGAGGGAAAACAAGTTCCCACCTGCATGGGTCGGCAAAGGCAATCATATTGATAGCAAATGGTTTAAACTGATATCAGTCGGTTACCGAATTGCAATTTACGGCGCGCAGGTATGCCCCGACGTTGAACGCCCTCTATTAGGCGACTTCGGAACCTTGCGGACTATTTGATGCCCAAAGGAGCTAATTTCCCAGCCATGATCGAGGTCGCCATCGTTGGAGCCGGTCCGTACGGACTGTCGATAGCCGCACACTTTCGCCGCCGAGGCATCCCCTTCCGCATTTTTGGCAAGACCATGGATAGTTGGGCATCTCATATGCCCGATGGCGGTTGCCTCAAGTCCGACGGCTTTGCCTCAAATATCTACGATCCCGACAGCACTTTCACGCTGCGCCAATTTTGCGCCGAACAAGGAATTGAGTACGCCGACACCGGCATCCCAGTGCGCCTGGAGACATTCGCGGCATACGGGTTCGCATTCAAGAAGCGAATGCTAGCCGATCTCGACGAGCGGATGATCGAAAATATCGATCGCACGCCCGACGGGTTTGTGCTTCGACTGGAAGGTGGCGAAACCTTGGAAGCTCGCCGTGTAATTCTAGCGGTTGGCATCACCCATTTCGAATACGTTCCCGAGAATCTGGCCCATCTGCCGTCGGAATTTCTCACGCACAGCTACCAACACAAAAATCTCGAGCAATTTCGAGGTAAGAGCGTAGTAGTGATTGGAGCCGGAGCATCGGCGATTGATTTGGCCGGATTGCTGCGCGATGCTGGAGCGGACGTGCAGCTCACCGCACGCCCAACCGAATTGCGATTTCACACCGCGCCGAAAGACCAGAAGCCGCGCACGTGGTGGGATAATGTTCGGCACCCGTCTTCGGGCCTAGGTCCCGGAATGCGTTCGCGTTTCTTTTCCGACGCGCCCCACGTTTTTTATCACTTGCCGGAGTCTCTGCGTTTGAAAATCGTGCGGACCACTCTCGGTCCCTCGGCAGGATGGTTTGCGCGGGATAAGCTAATCGGCCGCGTTCCGCTCGTTCTCGGATTCACGCCGGAAGGCGCCGAAGTTAAGGGCGGGAAAGTGCATCTTCGACTCCGCGGAAATGATGGTTCGCGGAGAGAGCTTGTGGCCGACCACGTTGTGGCTGCGACGGGATACAAAGTGACCATGGATCGCCTGAAGTTTCTTGCGCCAGGGGTTCGGTCGAAGATTAAAACAGTCAGCGATACGCCCGTGCTCAAGTCGAATTTTGAATCTTCCGTTCCGGAACTCTATTTCGTTGGCCTTGCAGCCGCGAACAGTTTCGGTCCGGTGATGCGTTTCGCATTCGGGGCCAGTTTCGCGGCCGAGACTCTAACGGAAACGATGGTGAAATCGCTCAAGCAAAATTTAGCCTCGGTGCCGGTTCGAAACGTCGCCAGCGTCGCTGAATGATGATTCGCGTCGAATCTAGCGTCACCAGCACGAGGCGAACAATCGAATGAAGCGGGAAACACTTGCGATTCACGCCGGATACGATGGCGACCCAACGACCAAAGCCGTAGCGGTCCCGATCTATCAGACGATTGCGTTTGAATTTGACGACGCCGCGCACGGTGCAGCGCTATTCAATCTGGAAGTTCAGGGCAATATTTATACCCGCATAGGAAATCCCACGAACACCGTCCTCGAAAAACGTGTGGCCGCTCTCGAAGGTGGCGTGGAAGCGCTCAGCGTCAGCTCCGGAATGGCTGCGATTCACTACGCGCTGGCTAACATTACGGAGATGGGCAACAACATTGTTTCTCTGCCGCAGCTTTACGGCGCCACCTACACGCTGCTGGCCCATATTTTTCCAAAACAGGGTGTCGCGGGCCGGTTCGCGGTGAGTGACCATCCTGAAGACGTTGAAAAACTGATCGATGAAAATACGCGGGCAGTCTTTTGCGAAAGCGTAGGAAATCCTGCCGGAAACGTGGCGGATATCGAGGGGCTGGCGAAGGTCGCGCACAAACACGGCGTGCCGCTGATCGTTGATAACACCGTGGCCACTCCGATCCTGTTCCGTCCCTTTGAATATGGCGCGGATGTGGTGGTGCACTCGATGACCAAATTCATGGGCGGTCACGGTACCACGCTTGGCGGAATGATTGTGGATAGCGGAAAATTTCCCTGGAACGATTATCCCGACCGCTACTACATGCTGACCAAGCCAGAGATTGCGTATCACGGAGTGGTGTACACCGAACATTACGGCGCAGCTGCATACGTCGCTCGCTGCCGCACCGTTTGCCAGCGAAATACCGGTTCCACATTGGCACCTTTGAATGGTTTCCTACTGCTGCAGGGAATCGAAACGATGGCGTTACGCGTCGAACGACATGTGGAAAACGCGCGAAAAGTCGCTGAATTTCTGCGCCATCACAAACAAGTGGCCTGGGTGAACTACGCTGGCTTCCCGGACAGCCCGCTGTATCCGATGGCCCAGAAATATATGGGCAACAATCGTTGTTCGTTGCTGACCTTCGGAGTGAAGGGCGGCTTCGAGCCAGGTGTGAAGTGTTTCGATGCGATGAAACTTTTTAAGCGCATGGTCAACATGGGCGACGCCAAATCGCTGTCGTGCCACCCGGCATCCACCACCCACCGGCAGCTGACTCCCGAAGAGCAACTCAAGGCCGGCGTGACGCCAGAAATGATTCGCCTTAGCGTCGGCATCGAGCATATTGACGACATCATTGCCGATCTGGCGCAGGCGCTGGAAAAATCCGCCGCGTAAATCGTTGCCGCAGCGAAGCCGTTCGGCAGAGGAGGTTCGAAATGCCAATCGCGATCGAAGGAGGCCGAGTTCCGCTTCTTCTACAGCGCTCGAAGGCGTTCGAGCCAGCGCTATCACCGGGTGATGAAACTAATCATCCCTTCTCAGATTCTCTTCGGATCGCCCTCATCAACAACATGCCCGATGCGGCCCTGGAAGATACGGCGCTTCAATTCTTCGAACTTCTCAGTGGCGCGGCTGCTAATAGCAGGGTTTCGCTAAAGCTGTTCTCGTTACCCAATGTTCCAAGAAGCGATTTGGGGCGCCAGCATTTGAATAATTTTTACACGGACATCAGCGAGCTTTTCAACGGCCGCTTCGACGCCATAATTGTCACCGGAACGGAACCGAAGCGACCGGACTTGCGCGAGGAACCCTACTGGGCCGCCCTGGTCGAAGTTCTGTCTTGGGCTGAGGAAAATACGTCTTCGGCTGTCTTGTCCTGTCTTGCCGCGCACGCTGGCGTGCTCGCCCGAGATGGGATTCCCCGGAATCCGCTCAGCGACAAACAGTTTGGCGTATTCGAGTACAAAAAGACCTCCACGCATGCGCTCACCAAAGGGATCGGGGATTCGATGCGGATGCCTCATTCGCGCTGGAACGAAGTGAAAGCTGACGCGCTCACCGCATCGGGCTATCAGGTTCTCACGCAGTCCAGTGCCGCCGGTTCTGACCTGTTCGTGAAGCAGATGAAGAGGAGTTTATTCGTACACTTTCAAGGACACCCGGAATACGCCACACGAACGTTATTGAAGGAATACCGGCGAGATATAAAAAGGTTTCTACGACGCGAAAGAGACACCTATCCCTCGATGCCCCACGAATATTTCAATGCAGTGGCGTCGCAGTTGCTCGCCGATTTTCAAGCCAAAGCGCTTTCGAATCCGCGCGAGGAAGCGCTCGCTGACTTTCCAGAAGCTGCGGTGGCAGTGACCGTACAAAATACCTGGCAGGCATCGGCCGCCACGGTGTACCGAACTTGGTTGCAGTATCTGCAATCGAAGAAGAGCGAGCATCGAGCGGATGTCGCGATGGCTCCCGTCATTCGCGCTTGATTTGCTAATATGGTTCTTCCCGCGGGAACCGGCAAACACCAATGCTCGACATCAATGCCTCGGAAATTCTGAATTCGCTCCCGGCTCGCATCTGCGACGCGATCAAGCCGTGGGTCGAACGCACACCGGATCACCCGGCCCTGGCCGAAGCTTCCGGTACGTGGACGTACCGGGAATTCGACGCGATCGTAGCAGAAACTGAGAAGTGGCTGCACGATCTGGACGTTCGTCCCGGCGACCGGGTCATGATCGTCTGCGAGAATTGCCGAGCCTTCATCGCGATTTTCTTTGCGCTCACCGCGCTTGATGCCTGGCCGGTGCTGGTCAACGCGCATCTCTCGGCGCGCGAAATCGATCAAATCCGCGATCACTGCGGTGCACGCCGGGTGATATACACGACGCACGTCTCACCACACGCCAAAGAACACGCCAAAAGGCATAATGCCGAGATTAAGGAAGTAGGTCGGCTCGGCATTATTGGCGTGGGCGGGTTGAACGAAGCCGTAGAGACCGAACCCATTGACGTTGCCTTTCCGGACCGCATCGCTGCACTCATCTACACCTCTGGCACCACCGGCCTGCCCAAAGGCGTCATGTTAAGTCACAAAAATTTGCTGTTTGTGGCGGCGGTGTCCGCGAAAATTCGCGGCCTTTCGAGCGATGATCGAGTATTCGGAATTCTCCCCATGTCGCACGCAGTCGGCTTGTCCGTTGTGCTGCTGGGCTCCTTGCTGAGCGGCGCGAGTCTTTACGTCACACCTCGTTTTGATCCGATGACTTTCCGGACGTCGCTCGACAGAGACAAATTGACGGTGGTGCTGGGCGTGCCGGCAATGTTTTCGCAATTTCTGGACTACGCAAAACTCAGAAATTTCGAATCTGTTACGTTTCCGGCGCTGCGGATCATTTCGTCGTCGGGCGCTCCGCTCGACCCGTCCATCAAGGCAGCGGTCCAGAAACTCTTCGGGCTGACCCTGTACAACGGGTATGGCGTTACGGAATGCTCTCCGAATATCGCCCAGGCCAGACTCGAAGAGCCGCGGACTGACACTTCCGTCGGCCGGGTTTTTCCTGGCATCGAAGTGAAATTCGTTGACGCCAATCGCCAGTCCGTGCCCGATGGAGAAATTGGCGAGTTGTGGGTGCGCGGACCGAACGTTATGCGGGGTTATTATCGCGCTCCCAAGGAAACAGCAGAAGCAATTGATGCGGAGGGCTGGTTCAACACTCGTGACCTGGCAAAACTGAAAGAAGGCCATCTTTTCATCGTGGGACGTACCAAGGACTTGATCGTGCGCTTCGGATTCAACGTGTATCCAGCGGAAGTGGAAGCGGTTCTCAATTCCCATCCCGCGATTACCCGGTCAGCGGTAATCGGCCGCTCCGCAAAAGGTGACGAACAAGTTGTTGCCTTCATTCAATCGGCGCCGGGCTCATCTTTAACCGCGAGTGACGTGGCAGACTACGCCGCGAAGAATCTTGCTCCTTACAAGAGGCCATCGCATATCGTTTTTGTTCCGGAGTTGCCGGTGACTTTGACCGGAAAAGTAATCAAGACCGAGCTCGTGAAAATGGCGGAATACACGAGCCAGGTCCGCTGAAATCTTAGAGCACCTGCGGGGCGCAAGATTCTCGCCGCGTGTCCCTAAATGCTAAACTCAGCAACAGTTCGTTAGGGTCTTTGCGCGTTTAATTTCGGAAATTTTGAAGGAGAGAAAGGTTGTCCAAGATTACCGCTCCCGATAAGAAAGTCGTCTTCAACGACGAAATTCTGCAGAACCCGTATCCCACCTACGCCCGGATGCACGAAGAAGGCCCATTGCACTACGTGGACGTGGGCAGTAAGTGGGCGGTATGGGCGATCTTCAGTCATGCTGAATGCTCGGCGATTGCCAAGGATCCCCGGCTTTCCGCGAAACGCGCGCAGCAAATGCTGCTGCCCTTGCCGTTCAGCAGCCACGCCGAATTCAGCGAGCTGGCGCGCATGTTGGGTCTATGGCTGATTTTCATGGATCCGCCGGAGCATACGCGGCTGCGAAAGCTTATGAACAAAGGCTTTTCACCTGCTGCCATTGAGGGTTTGCGTCCGCAGGTTGAAGCGATTGTGGATCAAATGCTTGGCTCTCTGCGCCATGGTTTGGAAATTGACCTGATGCGCGAGTTCGCCAACCCCATGCCGGTGCGCATCATTTCGGCAATGCTGGGCGTGCCTCAAGAACTACACGAAACATTCGTGAACTGGTCCCGCGCCATCGCGGTCTTTAGAGGTAGCCCGGATCGCACCGTCGAACAAGCGCGCGCCGCGCAAGACGCCCTGGTTCAAATGACTGAATTTTTCCGGAAGACCGTGGCGGAGCGCCGGCGCAACAAAGGCAATGACCTGATCAGCCTGCTCATTGATATCGAGGAAGACGGAGAAGTGTTGACGGAAGAGGAGCTTTACGCGCAGTGCATCGCGCTGCTTTTCGCGGGGCACGAGACCACCCGAAATCTAATCGGTAATGGAATGTACACGCTGCTGCAGCATCCTGAAGAGACCGCCGAATTGCGAGAGAAACCCGAAACCATCCGTACGGCCGTAGAGGAAATTCTGCGCTACGAAAGCCCGGTGCAATTCACCGCGCGCGTGCTGAAAGAGGAGATCGAAGTCTGCGGGCAACGGATTCCTGCGAAATGGTCGATCCTCTGCATGCTGGGCGCGGCGAACCGGGACCCGAAACAATTCAAGGAACCGAATCGGCTGAACTTGAAGCGGCTGAACAATCAACATCTGGCATTCAGCGCGGGCCCTCATTTCTGTATCGGAAGCCAACTCGCGCGGCTGGAAGGCCAGATCGCGATCCTCAAATTAGTCCAGCGCTTCCCGGAGATGAAGCTCACCGGTCCGAAACCCGAATGGGCGGCGACGTTCGGATTTAGAGGGCTGAAGGGTCTTCCGGTAATTTTGTAGCGATACTCGGGCGTGAAACGGATTCGATCGGATTTACGCGCTCGGTAAGATTTTAGAATTCGAGACCCCTATCAGAGCGATATCTCGATCAGCGATGGTCCTTCCGCGGCAAAACCCCTTTTCAATAATTCTCCAAACGTATCCAACGACGTCGCACGAGTCGCAGGGATGCCCATGCTTTTCGCCATCATCACCCAGTCAATATCGGGGCGTCCGATCGCAAATAAATCAGCGGCTCGAGGGCCTGGCGCGCCGACTCCAATTCCCGAATATTCCCACTGCAGCACGGCGTATGCGCGGTTAGCAAATATCACCGTGGTGACATTCAGACCTTCACGCGCCATGGTCCAAAGAGCTTGAAGTGTGTACATGCTGCTGCCGTCGGCGCTCATGCACAACACGCGGCGTTCCGGTGATGCCACGGCTGCGCCAACCGCCAACGGCAGAGCGATGCCGATCGCGCCGCCCGTATTCCCCAGCCAGTCGTGCGGAGCGATTCCTCTTGATGCCGCCATCATTCCGCGTCCCGAGGTCATTGCTTCGTCAACGACGATGGCATTTTCAGGAAGGAAGGCCGCAACTGCTGTGGCAAGGCCCACCAGCGTGATTTCGCCGCTTGGGGCCGCGGGCCTTTCTGCCGGTTGGGTCATTATTTCCGACCGATCGTTCAAAGATAAGGCTGTCGCCAGTGCTTCGAGCGCACCGGCACGATCCTCGCCGAGGCTGGCTAGCGTGTGAGTCACACAATCGGTGGGCGAAAGAACGCTGCTCTTCCCGGGATATCCGAAATAAGAGACTGGTATTGTCGTTCCGATCAGGATGAGTTGGCGAAATTCCTTCAACGCTTCCCTGGCCTGATCCGGAACGTACGGGAGCCTCTGCACCGGTACTTTCCCTGCGCCTCTCTCAAGCCGTGTAAGGGGATACGGCGCAAGCAGCTTTGCTCCAGTCGCGGCCGCGATGCGCCCTGCGGCTTGGAGGCCGTCACCATATAAAGCTCGGCCGGTGAGAAGCAACGCCGTCGGGATCCGCGCTCGCAGCATTTCAGCCGCACGATCGATGGCGGAGCGTGGGGGTGCAGGTGCCTTCGGCACTGAGGCTTTAGATACGATCGCGCCACCTTCGCTCCACGCGACGTCAGTGGGAATGATCAACGTTGCGATCTGCCCGGGATCATTACCCGCGCCCGCAATCGCATCCGCGGCGTCTTGCCCCAGTTCAGCTGTGGCGCGGGATGTTCGCAGCCAACGGGAATAGGGTTTGGCGATTCCTTCGATATCTGAAGTCAGCGGAGCGTCGTACTCGAGGTGAGATGCGGGGTGCTGGCCGATCAGATTTATGATCGGCACCTGGCCCTTGCTCGCATTGTGCAAATTTGCTGTGCCATTGGCGAGACCCGGTCCAAGATGAAGCAATGTGCAGGCGGGTTTGCCTTTCATGCGCGCATATCCATCGGCGGCCCCGGTCGCGACACCCTCGAAAAGGCCCAGCACGCAGCGCATTTCCGTCGCGCGATCGAGCGCAGCGACGATATGCATTTCCGATGTGCCGGGATTGGTGAAGCATGTATCGACGCCGCCGGCCACCAGCGTCCGAATTAAACTCTCCGCACCCTTCATTGTTTGTCGTTCCTGCCTCGAAGCTTGATACTTCTCCACAGTACCTTATCATCGCTCAGGCATACTCCGTGCAAGAGACGGTGCCAGTAATTCCGTTTCGCGATCAGGTCAAGTAACAAGACGGCTGCTCAAGGTTATCCGGGCGAGCGATGACTGAAGAATATTCCAGGGAAGCGAAAACTTCGGAATCGTTTAACTATCGTGAGCGACTGCCTGCTCTGGATGGGTTACGGGGCGTCGCTATTCTTGTGGTGTTTTTCTATCACTACGCGGGGGGGCTCGCCACCAAGGTGGCGTCGGGTCCGATTCACGCCCTCGGGATGCTTTTCGCTTTTGGCTGGAGCGGAGTGGACTTGTTTTTTGTGCTGTCTGGATTTTTGATCACGGGCATTTTGTATGACACGCAGAAAGATCCGCGATACTACAGAAATTTCTACGCCAGACGGGCACTGAGAATCTTCCCGCCATTTTATCTGCTCGCGCTTTTTTTCATTCTGCTAACGCCAGTCCTTGGAATCCACTGGAAATTCGCGCATCTCGCCTTCTTATTTTATCTGGGCTTTCCCCTCGCATTGATCTGGCCATCGCTGATGCACATCTCACCGCTGGTAATTACAAATCATTTGTGGTCACTGTGCGCCGAGGAACAGTTCTACGCAATTTGGCCTGCGATGGTGGCCAGGCTGCGAAGCCGGTCGGCCATTCTATGGGCGTGTGCCGCGGTGGCGGTGCTCGCGTTGTCCTTTCGAATCGCCGTCTGCGTCTCTGGCTGGCTGGATATTGGATGGACTCATGATTTTCTGTTGTCTCGAATGGATACGCTGGCCTTGGGCGCGGCCCTAGCAATCCTCGTTCGTGGACCCCAACCTGAAAAATTGCTGCGCTGGGCTGCGCCGGTGTTCTTTGTCGGATGCGTCGGCACCGTCGCCCTCTGCGCAATTCGCCATAGCGTGAGCCACCTCGACCCGTTGATTGCCACGGTCGGCTTCAGCCTTATTGCACTTATGTATGGAGGTTTGTTGCTGCTGGCACTGCGGCCCGGAGCGTGGGTTGCGAGGATTCTATCGTTGAAGGGTTTGCGAATTTGTGGTCGCTACAGTTACGGAATGTATCTCTATGATCTTCCTTTGACGCTCTTACTTAGCCCTCGCCGAGATCTATTCATTTCGTGGTTACATTCTTATGCGGTGGGATCGGCCGTGTTCCTGATATTGTGCCTGCTCCTCAATCTTCTGTTAGCGGCGGCCAGCTTTCACTTCATTGAAGCGCCGATCGCACGCCTCAAATCGCGCTTCCGTTACGCCTCCAGCTAGACGACAGGTCGAGGCCGCTAACGGGCATTCCGTAAATGATCCGATATCACGGCGCCTAGGTTCTCCGGGTACGTCCCGATCATTCCTAAATGATCGCCCGGAACGGTTTCAACTTCGAACTCTCTTGCCAGGCCAGACCAGACTGCGGCGGGATCGGCGGGGAAGTCCGTAAGAATTTGCGCGCGTACAAATTTTATTTTCCCCGGATAGAAGCGGGGTTTGTAACGCCTCAGTGCTTCTTTGGCGATTTCGGCTGCGCGCTGCATCGCCGGAGTCATTGACGCGGCCGCTGGCGGTTGAGAGAGCGCACTCGCGCGGCGGCCTGCGGACATCCGGGCGCGAACTTGGGCGGGACTTGGCGGATATTGATCTTTCGTTGGCGCTGACATTCCGATGGCCACCGAAACGCGCCTCAATGTCAACCGAGCCGAGAGCCTCAACCGTTGTGCGACGGAGAGGTAACCGCGGTAAGGATACGCGTCCAGCATAGTCAGCAGCGCGACCCGCTCACCGGTCGCCAGCAAACGATGCGCAATCTCCAATGCAACCAGGCCACCCAACGAGTAGCCGACCAGAATGTATGGGCCGTGAGGCTGTATTTCCCGGATGGCATCGAGATGGAACTGCGCCATCTCTTCGATAGTCTCGAACGGCTCATCCGACCCGTCGATTCCCTTGGCCTGCATTCCGTAAATCGGATGATCGGATTGAACGTGGGTCACCAGACGATAAAAATCGATAACACTGCCACCCAATCCGTGGGCAATGAAAACGGGCGGCATTACCGAGCCATCGCGTAGCAGGAAAAGCGGTGGAAAGGGCGAAGTGCTGGCCGCCTCCAGTTCGGTCGCGAGCGCGGAAATAGTTGGTGCGTTGTAAATCATCACGGACGGAAGCTGACGTCCGCACAACTTTTCGATTTCCAGAAATAGAGCCACTGCGGAGAGCGAATCGCCGCCAAGATCAAAGAAATTATCCTCGGGACCAATCGGTGAGCGCTGCAGCACATGCTCCCAGATTGTGGTGAGCGAGTCGATCATCGCGGATGTGCGTTGGGTGGTCATGCGGAACGGTTCTAAATCGAAATGAAAGTAAGTTCAATTTTCCGGGCGTCTACGATGAAGCGCGACTGCCGGGGAACGTTGAATTTGCACAAATCTTAGGCGTGCGCGAAAGCCCAGTAAAGTTCCCGTGCCTTAGTGTATAGCGGTCCGATCGGAATCGAGCGCGAGTCAATGCGCGTAATGGGCGCAACCTTCGAATAGTTTCCCGTCGAAAATATTTCATCGGCGGATTCAAAGTCCGCATATTTGAGAGTTTTTTCAATCACGCTCACGCCACTGTCGCGCAGCAGCCCGATCACTCGTTGCCTGGTGATACCAGCCAAAAACGTCCCGTTTGCGATGGGCGTAAAGACCACGCCGTCCTTGGCCATAAAGATATTTGAGGTAGCCAGTTCAGCGACGTTACCCAGCATGTCCAGCACGATAGCGTTATCGAAGCCACGCGCATGCACATCGAATAGCGCGCGAGCGTTATTGGGGTAAAGGCACCCTGCCTTGGCATCCACCGGCATCGTCTCAATGGTGGGCCTGCGAAATGGCGACAGGGTCACTGAAAACCCACCAGGCTTGCGCATCGGCGCTTCGTAAATCGAAATGCACCAGCGCGTCGATTCGGGATCGTGAGCCTGCACCCAGGGCCCTTCTTTTTCCGCCCAGTACATCGGGCGAATGTATAGCGCGGCGTCTTTGTCGAATCGAGCGATGCCTTCCTGGGCCAGTTTGATCCACTTCTCCGTCGAGACGAGGGGTTTCAAGTACAGCTTCACGGCGGATTCGTTTACCCGCGCACAATGCAAGTCGAGGTCGGGGGTTACGCCCTCGAAATAGCGAGCACCATCAAACACCATCGAACACAGCCACGAAGCGTGCGTGCGAGGCCCCATGATCGGCGCATTGCCCTCGTGCCACTTTTCCTCGAAGAAGGTCCATGTTTTGGAGAATCCGTCTGCCGGCGTCAATCATTCCTCCCGCACTGCCTGATCTATGGCCTGGGCCGCTTAATAAATCTTGGTCCGTGATTGAGGAGACGTATTAGGGTCGAGACTCGCGTTCTCGTGAATGCAAAAAATCGCCGCTCGAGGAATGAACCAACGAATCGACGAGGTTGAGGTAGCTATCCTTGTTTTCTTCCCACGTGTATTTCTTCATAAATTCGTCCGCATTATTCGCCAAGTCGCGGCGAATTTCCGGATTGGTGATTAAGAGGAGCATGGCATCCGCCAGGCTCTTATCGTCATTCGCCTTGAAGAATTTCGCGACCGAATCATTGAAATAATAGCGATCGATGGCCGTCTCCGGAACAATCACGGGCACCCCTAAGGCCATAAATTCTAGGATTTTGGTGCTAAACGCCTCGTTCCCGAAACTGTTTCCTCGTTTCGGCACCACGCCCAGATCGGCATTTTCTATGACGGATGTAATCTGGTTGTAGGGCAGCATAGCCTTTAAGAAAACCCGGTCTTGCAGGCCGAGTTCGGCGACCAAGGACCTCAGTACTCCGAGTTGCTCGCCTTCTCCATGAATATGGAATTCGGCCTGTGGAACCTGACTACTGATCATGCCAAACGCTCGAATTGCAATGTCGAGTCCCTGGTGGTAGTTCAACGTGCCGGGGTATAGCAGAATAAACTTGCCGTCGCCGCGGGTTCGTCCTCGACGATGGAAATCTTGGGTGATGTCAGGGTAGTTCAGGAATGTTGTGCATTTCGAAGCCCGCACCGAACGGTCTTGAAGCCGCCTCTCCCAGATGTGATTTGCCGCGATCACATGGTCGGAAAATCCAGTCGAGAGGCGCTCGATACCGACGAGCAGCTTAAATGTCATGGAATCTTGCGACGTCTTGAACTTGCTCGCATAGAATTCCGGAACGATGTCGTGAATATCGAGAATGATTTTGGTCCCAGTTAGTTTTGGATAGACGGCCGCGAAAACTTCGAAATCCGGGACGGAATGGACGTGGATTAAGTCGTAGCGATCCTTTAATTGTTCCTTGGTCAAAAAGGCCATCGAGCGAAGGAAGAACAGAGTCAATTTGGCGAGATAAGCGAACTTATTCTTCTCGCTGACGGTCCTTCGTTGGATTCGGAATATCCGGACGCCATTGATCACACCCGTTTCAGGCTGCCCCTCCTGCCGTAACGCAACTACATCCACGCGATCGCCTCGTTTGGCAAGCGCCTCCGCATACCGGCGGACCCGGTTGTCCGCTTCGTAAAACGTATAGGCAACCATGCAAGCTTTCATTAATTTGGCCCACTACACTGGTTCTTGAGGCAATTCTTTCGTTTCGGCTCAGAAACTGCCGCCGGCGTGCGTAAATCGCACTGGCCTCAAAAACCTCGTTTCACCGCGAGATATGGCAACAACGCGATTTCGGCGAGGCTCGGAAGAATATCCTCTCGACTGAAAACGGATTCCACGCTGAACGTTCTCAAAGATGTGGAATAGGTGCTCAAATCCAGCCTTCCGTGAAAGATTCCAGCGAAACTTGTGGGAATATCGGTAATCATGCGAATCCACCCAACGCCTGGTCGGCCATGGCAACGCGTCACGGCCTCACCGATCTGGTCAGCGAACAGCAAATAGCAGAAGTCAACGCCCGAGGGACGACTCAGAGCATGAAATCCCCAGGTCCTGGCGTTGACGTCCAATAATTTATATTTCCCGTCTCGTGGATCGAGTTTGTATTCCACCTCGGCCAAGCCGTAGTAATCGATTTCCCGTAAAAATCGCAGGGTTGGTTCGACGATTACCGGAAGGTCCACACTTTCGACGAAGGTGGCAGCCCGGCCAAATTCGGGAGGATGCTGACGCCAGCGTTGGGCTTCCATGGTCGCTACCGATTCTCCGTTCTTAAAAAATACACAGGAGGAAAATTGACAGCGCCCGTCACCCGGAATGATTTCCTGAACTAGAATTTCATTCAAACCGACGTGGGAGGTAGCTCGTTGGAACAGGGACTTTAGCTCATCGCGATCGTTAGCTCGCCAGGCCTTGGCCTTGGTGGCATAGAAAAAATCTTCCTTCACCGCGGGTTTGACGCCCAACGGAAAGCTGGCATCAATAGCGTCAATGTCTTCCAGGCTCTTCGGGCACCACGTTTTTGGTATGGGAATGCCGAGTTTCTCAGCCAGCGAGTACGTGTTCCACTTATTCCACGCCCATTTGACACTCTCCCATTCGGGTGTTGGGACTCGAAAAAATTCCACCAATTCGGCGCGATGCCGCGAAAACGCCGCAACCAGTTCGTCTCGCGTTGGAAAAAGTACCCAACCCTTCAAATTTAGGCGGCGGCCCATTGACAGTAAAAAATCTACGGTCTCTCTTTCGTCTCGAAGGTTGGGAGCACGCACGGAATGAGTCGCATATCGCGAAAACCTGCCGATCGAGTATTCGTCGTCAACCACGCAGACCGGTACGCCTCGACTTCCGAGACTGCGCATAATGCCCAAGCCGTGAAAATCTCCGCCGACAACTACGGCGCCGACTTTGGGTGAAATATTTTGTCCTTGATCCGGCCGACTCATCGTGAACCGTTCACCGCGCGCCCGCGCGAAATATAGGCGGCTAGACTTCGCGCCGCGAAGTCCGTTCCGCAGACGAAATACATGAGGGGTCCGAATATCCATGCGGAAGGCGCACCTAGAAAATGGAGGCCCGGGACGGAAGATTCAAAGCCGGAATTTACCTTCACGAAACCATTGGCAAGATCGAGCCGCTTGCTTAAATCTGAAGGCAAAAACGGATAACGAGAAACGTCCACTTTGTATCCGGTGCCAAGCAGGACGTGATCTACTTCGCGACTGCTGCCATCGTCCAGCCGCAGGCGAAGGTGGTCGCCCGATTTCTCGGCAGATGCAATCTGTCGGCCTGTGGAAATGGGGATTCCGTCGAAACGACCACGCAGCCAGCGTGCGCCGGCCGGGCGTAGGGCGCGTGTTCGAAACCGGTTTTGCACCGCGCGTGGAAAATATTTCATTAGGTCCGGTACGGCAACAATTCGGCTGACGCCGGCGGGGCCAATGTCAAACGGCGAATAAAGCAGAGTTGCAATGGGGCCGAGCTTCTGCATGCGCGCGCGCCAGCCCAGCCAGTGCACATTTCGTTGCCGAACGATTAATTCGACCTCGGCGCCCGCCTCGTGAAGCAGCGCTGCCGATTCCAAGGCACTCTGTCCAGCACCCACGACCGCTACTCGCTTGCCAGCGAAATCACGAACTTCTTTGCCGTCACAGACGTGCGTTACTAACTCGGGTGAAATCCCGTCAAATTGCGAAGGGCGCCGGGAAAATGCGCTAATCCCCGCAGCGACGACGACACGGCCGCAAACTATCTCTTCTCCGTCCTGAAGCGTTATGCGCAGACCTTGAGCATCTTGATCGATCCGCTGAATGAGACGACGGTCAACTTCCGGAATGGCTTGAGCCTGAAACCACCGTCCATACGCGACGAATTGTTCGAGCGGAATGGGTGTCGGAATTTGACTGCCGGTAGCAACGCGAAAAGCATCCAGCGTTAGAGCTGACCTAGGGTCTGAAATGTGCGAGGCGGCCCAAGGTGACCGCAGCAACATACCTTCCGGCATGTGCGACTTCCAGAAATCCATCGGCTCGCCGAAAACTCGAACATCAAGGCCGCCAATTTGACGCAGATGGGCGCCTGCCGCGAGTCCGTAAGGACCCGCTCCCAAAACCGCCACGTCACATTTGTTCATTACAGACTCTCAAGTTCGTCACCTTTGACTTTGAATGCGTGCATTGCACCGTCATTCTCCTAATTTATGACTCCCGAGCGAATCCGGGTTCCGTAGGCGGCGACACGGAGGCAAGCTTGGCCGGATCGCGTTCGGATTTTTGCAGGAGCAGCAACACAGGAAAAAGTATCGCGAGCCCCAGAAAGAAGAACACGAACCCACCTTCGTGGTGTAGGCTTCCGGTTAGAAAGCCGGGATCCACGTAGACCGCAAGTAAAGTAAGCGTGGTGATGCGAATGCCATTTTTGATAATGGCCAAGGGCAACGCCAACAAAACAAAAACCAGCATTTTCCATTTCGTCCGTAAAAACAGGTGGGCCGCCAGCAGGCAAGTTATGAAAAGGGCCACGCTAGATCGGATGCCGCTACATTCCTTGGCCACCTCAATGGATTGGTGGGGGACGTGAAGTATGAAGCCTTCACGCAGCACGGGAACTCCGACGGCTTTGAACAAGAGATAAGCGATCTCCGTGGAGCCGCTCTGCAGATAATAAATTGTCGAATCCAATATCGTCGGCGGCAACGGAATCATCAGCAGCAAAAACAACAAGGGGAATGATGCCCTTTGCCACGCGGTAGCTCCGTAACACAGCAAAAATCCTCCCATCCAGAGCATAACCACTGCTAGCGTCACACCGGGGAGAAATTTCTCCGGGTCGTTCGTAAATTGCAGGTGGAACGTCGCGAGATAAAGGATTAGTGCGGTCAGAACGATCGCTCCGCCCGGAAGTATCGAAGGGCGAACAATTTGCAGTATCCGCCCCCGCTCTGCGTACAACAGATAGATGCTTATCAACGGAATCAGTACCACGTGAGACGACGACTCATGCTGGAGGGAAAATAACGTAAGAGCTTTGAGAGTGCCCCAACAAATAGCGATTGACAAAAGCACGAAACCGCCAAATATCAGGTTCGTTCGCGCTATTTCCGTCTGGTTCGCGGTAGTTGTTTCGGTGTTCAAAGTAGTTTTGGGGCGATGTTCAGCCGCGGCGCGGGTTCGTACGCTCGACCCAGGGGATACGCTCACGACTTGTTTTCGACGGTATAAACAATTCGGTCTTCTATCAGTGTAGCGTACGCAATCCGCGCTCGCTCAGATCCCGTGCCTTGGATTTTCCATGTAGTACCGGTCTGGACCAATTTCATCTGGCTCCTGTTTCGCCACCATTGATTCACTTCTCCGGGAAGAGCAATCCACAGTCTTTGTTTCTCGCGCAAATCCACCAGGAGTTGCAGCAGTTCCGCGTACAGATCCCGGGCGCGTTTCTCAATCATATAGTCGGGATGGATGATGAAGCTAATCAGGCCGTTCTTCTTGAAAATCATATCGATTTGCTGCTTCCAAAGGCCAACGGAGTAGTCACCCAAAATGTGAAAGAGGGAGTAGTCCTGCACCGTAGTCAAAGGCAATTCGAGTATCCGATCGATGAAATAGGGCATTACGGTACAACATCCACCCCGTTGCGGTTCGAGATGAGCGACGTTCGGAACCGACATATCATAGGAAAATTCGAACGCCGGATACCAATCCTGATTTCGATACATCGCTCCCGCTCTGAAGCCCTGCGTGCCGAACTCAGCGCCATACTTATTGATTCGGTCGGCACGTTGTAGGAATTCTTTTTTTTCCAGGAACAAAGCGCCATCGTGATTCAAGTCGTGAACGTTGACTTCGAATCCTCGATTTCGAACGTCTTCCAATAGCCGTTGAGCTGCTTCGTAACGCACTTCCGGAACAATTTGGAATGCGGACTTTATATTGAATGAATCATCGAGATCCATCAGTTTGCCGCACATATCACGACCTGCAGATGCTTCCACGTCATGGGTCATCATCGAACAGGCCGGAGCTCCGTCGGGCCAAAACCATATAAACGGAACTTGTTTCGTGTCACTGGATTTTAAAACGATCGAAAGAGTTTTCTCCATCAGCGATTCAACGCTGAAATCAACCGGCCAGCGTGGGAATGGGATCTGCTCCCAGCCGCGGAAGTGCATCCTCTGCAAATATTTGCGAACGAGAACGGGGAGCATGGGCCGAAATGCGTAGTAGACGCGCCGTGCTGCATGTGTGCTGGTGGGATAACTGGCTTGGCCGTTGGACCGTTCGAGAAAATGCTCGCGGCGTAGGTTATCAGCTACTCGGGAAAAATCGAAGGGCAGGCAAATTGTTCCGTTTTCAATCGTTACAGATTCGAGGGCGTCGGGTAAGAGGCTTGAGAACGATTTGGCCGGCGAAATTCCCGCGCATTTGCCGTAGCAAATTACATTCTTCCCGAATTGGAAGAATCCCGGGTCCGGTGACAAGCCTCCGGATGTGGCGAGCGAAGCAAACTCGTCAGGGCAGCGGTAGAACTCCGCCAACGCTCTATTTGAGGAGTCAGGTAGAATCACAGGCTCTATCGTGGTCTTACACGAAGTCCTTTCTGAGGCTGGAAAACCATTTGCGAGAAATTGACCAAAATATAATTCAGCCGACGTGCCGGTACAATAAATTTCCAAGGGCTGGGAGGCAAATAGCAGGCGTATGAGAAAAAATGTGTTTTGCCAACCCCACTCTCCAGTCCGAGTGGGCCGGAATAAAACTGCTTCGCGAGCTACGTGTACGCGCGTATCGCAAATATGTCAGTGTAGACTGAGCCGCCCCCCAGCGGCTCTTGAACGTAATCAGGCCGCCGTTATCGGCGTCGGAGCGTCCCAGATCGAACCGCAGCAAGCCCAGGCTCTTGGCTTGTTCGATCGCTTTCCACAACAAGAAATGAATGCCACCCAAGCTATGAAAGCGAGCGTCAGAACAGCCATATTTGTAGGTAAGAGTATCCTTGTACTCAAGGGTAAGGATTCCTGCGACCGGCACTTTGTCTTTGCTTGCGACCCTAATCTTGAGCGTTTCACCGAAACAATCGAGAAGGTTGCGGAACCACTTACGCGGCTGAGGCGGAATTCCCTGCCTGCGCCGAGTCATGAGGTTTAAGCGATAGAAAGTGTCGAGGAGCTGCTCGCTCCGACCCTCCTGGTACGTCAAATTCTCGCGCTTGGAACGTCGAATCTTTCGTTGTGTCGAACTCTTGTGCAAGTTCCCGAACAACGTGTCGCAGTCAGGGGCCAGATCGAGTTCGTGAAATGTGTAATTCTCTACCGAGTGATAGGAAGAAACGACTTCGTCCTCCGGAAATCGTGGACGTATCTCAACATATCGCCATCCTTCGTCCAGAGATTGCCGGACCAAAGCAGCCAGAAATTCGGCTCGATTTGCGTCACCCTCCACCAGGGGCTGGCAATGATCTGAAAAAGGCAACGAGACGAGCCGACGACCGGTCACCCAGCTCTCGACCTTGCAAAGGACTACGCCGTCACGCAGATCGCAGCCGGGCGCACAGCTGGTATAGACGACGGGGGTATAGCCATAGGTTCGATGCAGCGCTTCTAACCACTCCCTAGTGTGAAAAACGGACGCGTGCCGGTGTGCGTTCAGGAAACTTCGCCATCGCGTGTCCTGGAGCGGATCTATCTGGTACAACGTCGTCAACGATCTCCTCACCGGGAGCGCTACTGTGAATTGTGCTCAGGCCGCGATCAAGGTGGACATTTAGGCTAGAACCAAAATGAATCGTAGCCGATTTCATCAACTGAGCCGAGATTTCAGTGTAAGAGTTATTAGAGGCCGGTGACGCGCGCAGTAACTTCCAACGGACGTGAGTGTGAGTTCTGATTTCCTGCGAATTCTCGATGCCAAAGCTCCAATACCACAAGGGAAAAAATTTCCTTCGAGTAAAATCCGGCGCGTGCTTCATTTTGCGAAATCAATTGCTCAATACAATTCCTATCAAAATATCCGCGATCCAGGGTTTCGCGATCTAGCAAAAGCTCTCGAACCTTTCCTTTCAAGTCAGTCCGGAGCCAATTGGCAATCGGGACCGGGAACCCGACTTTTTTGCGTTTCAGAATTTCCTGTGGCACCCGCTCGCCTAACAATTTTTTCAAAATGTATTTCGTGGTAAAACCATGCACTTTGTAGGATCCGGGCAGCGATGCCGCGAACTCGAGGACTTTGTGATCCAGGAAAGGAACTCGCAGTTCGATCGAATTCGCCATGGTCATCTTGTCTGCTTTCAGCAATAAATCGTCGGGCAGCCAGGTTTTTGTGTCCACATATAACATGCGATTGACGAGATCACCGAGGTTGCCGCTTTTCACGTATCGTTTCACCACACTGGCGGAAAGTTCTCGATTAACCGACCGAGCGAATTCCTTTGAATAGAGCTCCTCAAAATGCTCATCAAAATAATTATGCCGATTCGAAGTTCCGCTGTAGTAGAAAGACTCAAACGGCACGTTCAATAAGGGGCCGTACTTGCTGATGCGATCCGCTTTAAAAACGCGATTGAGCGCGAGTGCGCTTGCCGAAAGTCCACCAGCGAATGGTTTGATCAGCCGCTTGAAACGCTCCAGCCACAGGAAATTGCGGTAGACTTGATACCCTCCAAACGCTTCGTCGCCGCCCTCTCCCGAAATGAGCACCTTCACCGAATTCCGGGCGAATTTTGAGACGTAATACATAGCCACCGCGGGAGGTTCGCAAACGGGTTCTTCCATGTGCCAGACGTATTGCGGCAGAAAATCCTCAAAATCCTTCGATGAAATCGTTATCTCATGGTGTTCCGAGCCATATGCTTTTGCAGCCAATCGTGCGTACGGTCTCTCGTCCGTGATTCCTTTCTCGGAAAAGCCGACTGTGAAACTGCTGAGTGGACGATCTGTCTTCCCGACCGCCATGGACAGCATTGCCGTGGAGTCAACGCCACCGCTAAGAAGGAAACCCACCGGCACATCGCTGATCATGTGTAGCCGCACCGATTCTTCGAGCAAGGCCGCTAATTGTTCCTCAGCCTCTGGCAGGCTCAGATTCGACTTTGGAAAATCGAGATCCCAGTATTGTTTGATCTCGATCTTTCCGTCTTTCACCAACAAGTACGAGCCGGGAGCGAGCTTACGGATGCCTCGAAGAAGCGTGTCTTCTCCCGGCAAGAAATTAAACATCAGCAGGCGATCGATCATGGCCGGCACAACTTCCGGCCTTACTTCGGGGTCGGCCAGGATTGCTTTGATTTCAGAGGCGAACAGAAGCGAACTTTTCGACAAGAAGTAGTACAAGGGCTTAATGCCGACTCGATCTCTCGCCAGGAACAAGGATTTTTGCCGGGCATCCCAAATCGCGAGTCCGAACATGCCGCGTAGTTTTTCGACGCAGGCCACCCCAAATTCCTCGTACAAGTGCACGATTACTTCGGTGTCGGATTCGGTTTTGAAGCGATGGCCCTTCGATATCAAAAACTTTCGAAGTTCTTGGTAATTGTAAATTTCTCCATTGAAGACGATCCAAACGGTTTCATCTTCGTTGGAAAGGGGTTGATGTCCTCCTGCGAGGTCAATGATTGAAAGACGCCGGAAACCGAGTCCAACCTGCTCCGCGAGATAAAAACCCTCATCATCAGGCCCACGGTGCTGAATGGAATCCGTCATGGATTTCAACAGAGCTGGCGACACCCTGGATTCTCTGTCGAAATTTAGTTTTCCGCAGATTCCACACATACTGGCCTCACTTCAGATTGAATCGAACCAAGGACTCGATTTCCCAAAATATAATGGCCTGGCACCAATCGAAAATCCCCTCATCTCCAAATTGTTTCGCCACCCCACAGCCGCCCCATTTGCTGCCGCCGCAAATATGTAATGGTTTCGGGGTCATTTACTTGAGGTATCCGTTTCAGGTAACCGCTGACGAACCCATAAAAAAGTGCTGTGGAGCCCACGAGATAGGGTTTTTGAACCAGGCGGAACAGACACTTCGAAATCATAAATAGCGGATGATATCCGCAAATATAGTTGGCCCTGCCGTTCTTCACCAGCCCGGCCCACAAGCCTTCCGCCGTACCGGTGTATCGGTGATGGATGATATGAAGGTCGGGAAAGCTCTTGGTCGTCCAGCCCAACATGCTTGCTTTCACTTCGTCCATCGTGTCCCAGCCGGGTGCCGGCCAGAATCCCCCGATTGCATCCCAGCATCCACGCTTATAAATCTTCGTCGCGCCCCGGACGTGAAACGCCGGGCAATGTTCGACCGTCTTCAGTCCGTCAATCACGTGGCAGATAACTCCCCCACCGACGCCAAGCCTGGGTTCTCTTTCGAAATTCGCAAAACATTTCTCGAAATAATTGGGCTCGAAAGACAAGTCGCCATCCAGCTTGACCACGTAATCCCAATCCCGGGATTGGATCGCCCGATATCCCTCGTTAAACGCATCCACTACACCGCCGCCCGCTTTGCGGAACCCACGATTTTCGCGATGAACTGCCCGAATCCACGGGTATTTCGAAGCGTATTCATCAATAATCGTTCCCGTCTTGTCGGTTGAACCGTCATTTACGATGACCCATTCCTTTGGTAGGACGGTTTGTTGCACCATGCAATCCAGCGTAAATCGGATGTAAGCCTCCTCGTCGCGAACCGGGCTTACAACCACGTAGGTTTTGTTGAATTCACTCACGGTCATATTCTATAGGGTATTGATGGCGTCCATTCACAAGATAACGTTTACGTTATGAAAAGTGTGACGTGTGCTGAGTGATGCAACGTCAGCGCTCGGATCGTTTCGTTCTGAAACAATGATTTTGGCCTATCGAACACCTATTCTTTCAGAGGGCGCTGCGATCTTCTCGTGCTCGTCCACTTCGCGTTGCTTCGTGGCGTGTTGACCACTCGCTGGGAATATAGTTCGTTTCAGTCGGTAGGCGTATGGAACCCAACGATACGCGCCCGCCAGCTTCAAACGAAACTCCAGCGGCCAATCCGTGGGCGCCGCACCGACCCGGCCGCAAACAAATTCGTTGGGGGTCTGAAATGCAAGAAACGGAAGCGCGCTGAAAAGCCGTTGATAACCTGCCTCGCGGCATGCTGCGACGACCCGCTCGTTGAACTCTCCGTACGGTGAACTGAACAGTGTGACCTTGCGACCCAACATCTTTTCGAGCTTGATTCGAGAACCGAACAATTCGCTGCGCAGCAACGCTTCATCGGTAATCAGCGGCAGAAACGGATGCGTCGCGGTGTGCGAGCCGATCGTGACCAGGTCCCTCGGAAGCTCCCGCAATTGCGCTTCCGACATGGCTTTTTCTTGTAAGGTACTGTTGGCTCCCCGGTATTCCCAGCCCGGGCTGCCTCCCAGCATGTCGGAGACCACGAAGATCGTCGCCGGAATATTTCGCTTCCGCAATTCAGGCAGCGCGTTCTCGACGATATTTTCGATACCATCGTCAAAAGTGATTGCCGCGTAGTGATTCGCATCGTCAGAAAGCGCTGCAATATCCGCTGAGACTGGCCGGGCATGGCGAACCAAAACATCGAGCTGCGCGGCGAAACGGTTGCGCTGCAAATTGCTGACGGAGTGATATACAAAGACGACGCACCGTTTGCGCGGGTGCCTCCCGATCAGTTTCGCAAATAAGTAGCCGGTAAAATCGACTGCGGCTACGAGCAGGCTGATGACAAGGTTAATGATTCGGTTACTAATTCGGTTGCGCATGGCTTCTGATAGTCCTTAAATCTTGAGGCCTTACGTATCCGACGCGGCTGGGTCATTTGCCGTTTCGGCTCTCTCTGCCACCTCTCCAGCGTTCCCCCAACGCGGAAGTTTGCTTCCCAGAGTGACTTTGTGCGGTTCTCAGCTCGGCGTAGTTTGTGTCAACAAAACATTCAGGATCGTGCGCCACTTCGCAAAAGCCGAGTTCAGTTCCGTCCGCTCTGCCGATCCCTTTCCAAAAAGTGAGATGGTTTTAAGAAGCGCAAGCCGCACCACCGCGGTGCCGGCCATCGCGACTCGAAATGCTGCTCCGTAGAGTCGCCCTCGATTCTTGTCGCAGAACCGGGGAATCGCCCGCCACTTCATCATCGTCGCCGATTCCGGTTCGCTGCTCTTGCCCCCGTAATGAATTACCGTGCCTTGGCCGGTGTAATAATTCGAAAAGCCGGCCTGCACCACCTTGTAGCAAAGGTCCAAATCCTCCGCATACATAAAATAATCTTCGCTGAAGAACGAGGCCTTTTCGAAGGCCTCCCGCTTGATCATCAAGCACGCGCCGGACACGACTTCCACTTTTGCCGGCTTCCCATCGTCGGCATACAGCGGCCGAATTCCCCACAAAGGACTATTCGGCCAGCGCTCCCGCAGGTAATCGTTGTCCAGCACCTGATTAAGTATGGTCGGAAAGGTCTGCACGCATGCCGTCTGTAGCGAAAGATCCGAATTCAGCAGCCTGCAGCCCATAATTCCCCCATCGGGCAACGCTCTTAAATTTCGCGCCATCGCGTCGATCGCCGCATTTACCAGCTTCGTATCAGGATTCAAGAATAGGAGGATTTTGCCGGAACTGCTCTTATATCCAAGATTGTTCGCGCCTGCAAACCCCAGGTTTTTCGCGCTCTTGATTAGTGTGATTTCCGGGAACTCGTCTTTCAGCGCAGCTACATTCCCGGTGGGCGAAGCGTTATCCACCACGATGATTTCGCAGCGGAATTGTCCGGTAGCGTGCTCGTAAACGCTCTGGATGGACTCCCGTATGTAGTCCACCGAATTCCAGTTCACGTAAATGATTGATACGTCCATGCAGTGGCCTTGGTTCTGTATGGCTGGATCAGACCGCAATACGCCGCGCCTCGCGCTTCTTCATTTCAATCGTATCGCGATAAACGTCAAGCAAAATCTTTCCCGCCGCCGTCCAAGTGATTTCGTTGATGGTCCTCAGCGATGCAGCGCGCAACTTGTCCAGGAATGCTCGGTCTTCGTGCAGCTTAGTGATCTGGTCACTCAGCGTTTTCACGTCTCCCACGCGATGCACAAGGGCATTTTCCATGTGCTTGCATATTGCTCCTGCTGCCTCCGAAACCAGCAGAACGCATCCGCTGCCGCGCGCCTCGGATGTGACGAGCGCACTCCCTTCTTCGATGCTTGGCAACACCAACGCGTCACTCTCGCGCATCAGTTGCGGGATGTCATTGCGATGTCCCAGAACACGCACGCTCGAATGAGCCAGCATCGGCGCAAGTTTTTCCTGGTAGTCCGGCAAAAACGCGCCCGCAATCGAGAATGTTCCGGTTTTGCTGGCGGGCGACTCTAGCCAGGCCTCCAGCGCGAAGTGCAGCCCTTTGCGCACCGCGCATACGCCCACAAAGAGCATCGCGAGGCCGGCCCCGCCCTTGCGCGGCCCGCTGGGCGGCGTATAGACGCTATCGTCGTACCCATACTGGTGCCGCGCCAGTTGTGCGGCCGGGAACCCCAGGTCTGCGAACGTTCGCGCCACGAAATCCGAAGGGCAAAGCAGCCGCGTAGCCAGTCGAAATTCCGCCTCTTCCTTCATCAGCACGTCTTCTTTGTAGGCGTGCTCGTGGTCGGCGGGCAGCGCCACGCCCAGCCGCTCGCATTCCTGCTGTACCACTTCATACGCAAACCGCGTATGCGCGTTGGGCCGCTCCAGCACCGTCGGGATGCCCAGCCGGTTCGCCGTCTTCAAAGTTTCCAGCGCGCCCATCGGCCAGGTGTGCACGATGTCAATCTGTCCGGCCAGCTTCTCCAGCCGCCGCGCCACGATGCGGTCATGCATCGCGAACGCCCGGTTCGACCCCACCAGCTTGTACGGGATGCGCAACCGGCCCCGCGCCAGCGTGGGCTTGATCGCGACCCCGGCTCGAAACCCCTTCTGAAAGCTCGCCGCATGAACCTCTACCGCCGCCCCAGCCGAAGCCAACCCGTCCACCTGATTCCAAGCCGTATAGCAAATCCGCCCAGCCCCAATCTTATGCGGAAAGCTATACAGTACCCGCACCGGCTTGTTCCCTCGGCTCATTCGCTCAGCCATTGACGCGCGTCTTCAGTCCATGGCGGAGAAGTTTTTGCGACGTACGAGCGGGCGCCGTGACTGCATACGGCGAGCGAACCTGGACCTTCACCGTTTGCATGGCTGGGCTAGGACTAGCCACCCCTGCGGTTGCCAGAATCGGTGCGGTGATCGTCGTAATCATGGCGATCACGGCAAACCAGGCGTACTCCGACTGATCGCTGAAACTGATCCCGAAAAATGAGACGACGTACGCGAACAGCGTGACGCCGAAAAGCCACAGAAACCATTCCTTCTGGCGGTCGCCCTCCACCAGTTTTCTTGCTCGCCCCACCAGGCTAAAGTTTCGCGATACCAGCAGGACAAAACAAATCAAGGTCAGGAGCCCCCCACTCTCAGCCTCGCCGACAAATTGATTGGCCTGATCCCACATGTCCCAGCCCCAGTCTGCCGTGGATTTGACTCCAATCAGCCACCAGTCCGAGAAATGCGTTACGCACATATCTATGATCATCGCCCGGTGATATCCGGAGTTCCCGGCAACGAAATCGATGTGGTTGATCAGAAACCACACCGGGGCCTTCATCACGAGTTGCAAACCAACCAGCAGCGCGACGATGCCCCAGCGGATAGCACGCATCCGCCCTCGCAACGGCCACATCGCGATTCCCAGAATTACGGCCAAATAAGCCAGAAGCGGCGTACTGGACGCAGAAGTCACAACCATCACGGTCGCGCCGATGAGCCCTAGCGCACCGAGAGCTTTTGACTTCCCGCTCTTCCATAACCAAGCGAGGAGCGCCAGGAGCGTCGCGGCAAACGTGCCGGCTGGAATCGGTCCGGTGAAGGGACCCTGAGATCGAATGGCGCCGTCTCTCACGACGGGCGCCAATCGTCCGCCGATATATCCAAACACGTTCACTCCGCGCAGTTTCTCGTTCAGCATGGTGATTCCGAGAACAAAAACCACGCAGGCGAAGATCCTAACCACGCGCAAGACATCCTCTTCGTCGCGGATCAGAAACCTCAGAAGAAAAAAACCACCGAGCGCGTCCCACAGGAACGCGCACTGATTTACGAATGCGCCGTACTGCATGAACTCCAGGTACGTCGCCGTGGCCCGAAAGATCGCCCAAAGCAGGAAGATTTTGTCTACGGCCGTGAATCCGCCCGAAGCGATCTGGGATTGGGATGACATTTTGGTCCAGGCAATTCGGATCCAGCCACACAAGATCAGGATTCTTGGAACGAAAAGATGGACGCCGCCAACATAGAGTTGCTGGCCGAACGGAGCCAGAAATATGACAACCAGGAAAGGAATAACGACGTACTTTCGCGGCAGGAGAAATATCAGCAAAATCGCAATGATCAAGAAGATCATCACGGCCGGATGCAGCGCGGTCCCGCTGAGGCCTCCTCCAAATTTCAGGTTGTCGGTTGTTGGCATTATTTACGAAAGATCCGAGCTTTCATCGGAGCAGACCAGCACGACGGCCGACGAATTCCGCGGTGTATATTTCTCGATCATCCGAAAGTTGCTTTCCACGATCCTAATGATGCCCTTGTAGCGGTTGGTGTCACACAAACGCACAATGAACACCCCGTCGTCCAGAAGATGTGCGCGGTATCGCTGTAGCATTGCTTTGATACGATGTTGCGGAACGTAATAGATGGATTCACGAAACAGGATCACCGAAAATCGCCGGTCGGGCACGAACGAATAAATGTCGGCGGCGAAGAAACGGACCTTGCCGCAGCGATCCGCTTCTTCCGAAAGCAGGGACCGGGCTTTGTTGACCGCCACCTCTGAGACGTCAACCCCTGTGTACTCGCGGAAGTTGTTTTTCATCTCCAATGCAGTCATGCCACTGCCGCAGCCGAGATCGAGAACCGAACCATCGTTTCCGTACCGCTCGAGATAGCTATAAATCGGTTCTTGCCGCTCGTTATTTATTCCTGCCCGGTCGTAGGTCCACTTGCCACTGGCATACTCGAGATCCCACGTTTGGCGTTTGGCGTCGGGTGAACCCCATCTTTTGCTGATCGCGGTAGCAATCTTGCGTAACACCAAGCCTCCAGCGGTAGCCGACGTGTCTTACTTCGCCTGCACGACTGGTTCGAGCTCGCTCGGCCAGGCTGCACCGATATCGATCCTGCTCGTAACAGGCTGGGGATACCACGGGGAGCGCCGAATAGCCGCCTCCCGATAGCTTTCCATTCCCGTCGCGATTCTGCCAACAGCGCGGGAAACCGGCGAATCAACGGAGCTTAACTTTGTGGCCCGTAGCCGCCGCCGGAAAATCCCAAGCCGAGCTTGCAATTGTCGGCGCACTTTCGAGTTCTTCTCGCCTTTTGCTCTCTCCAAAGCGCGCTCGAAAATGGTGATCTCGCATTCCTTTAATACAACAGGGTCCTTTGCCGCTTGCTTCGAAAAACTGCCTTCTGTTGCTTCGCGGTAAATGACCAGGGGCTCCCGAATGAACGCCCAGGGCCCTTCCATGGCCAAGCGCAGCGGCAAATCGTAATCCTCCAAATATTTTAGGCCTTCATCGAACATTCCCGTCTTCTCGATAGCCCACCGGCGAATCGCCACGGTCTGATTGAACAAGACAAATCGCGTGGCAAGAACTTCTGCAACATTCAGCCAGAGTCCTTCATCCTCGTGAAACCGAATCGCGGCGGCATCAAACGAGCTGAATTCCTTGCCGTTGACCACTCGCATTGCAGCGCTGCACAAGCAACACGGAACGGAGGCGTCGGTTCTCGCCAGCAGATTAACTTGCCGCTCCAGCTTGGTGGGCTTCCAAAGGTCGTCTGAATCCTGGAATGTAATAATCTCTCCCCGCGAAGCCTCGATACCGCGGTTTCGAGCCGGAGCAGGTCCGGCATTGGCCTGAGAAATCACCCGAATACGGTCTCCGTAAGAACGCAGCCGCGCCAGGGTATCGTCCTTCGACCCATCGTCAATTACGATGACCTCAATGTTGGTGTAGGTCTGCTGAAAGACGTTGTCAATCGTTTCACAGATGATTCCAGCCCTGTTATAGGTGGGAATAATTACGCTGACCAATGGTGAAGCGCTGTTCATGTGATTACAACCCTCGGAAATGCGAAGTTACGAAGAACACGGCGCCGGCAGCCAGCGTGACCAGCGCAAATTTGCTGAAGCTCGAAAGCTCCGGTCGAACGAGCTGTTTGCAATGGCGGTCAAGCCCGAATATCAGCGGGATGTAGTTTGCCAGCGGCGCGAGAGTGAGCACCCACAGCGCAACATGTAAACCGTACCAGCCAAAAGCCACCGTCAGGCCGACCGCCATAAAAGCTAATTTGACGACGTTTCCAATTGCCGCATACTTCGAGGTTCCCAGGGCAAAAAGCATGGAAACCGTGACCGACATAAAAAGTTCCAAAGCCCCCCTGACGCCCATCAGCTGCAGCATCCAGCCCGCTTGCTGATATTTTGCGCCCAAAACCAGCGACACAAACAGGTGGCTGAAGGCGATAAATCCTACCGACGCGCAACAACAAACCAGCAACAGCAAGTGCCGGGACCGGGCGAAATGGTTTACTGCGGCGTCGCGATCTTCCCGGAGCGAAGCCGACATCATCGGGAAAAATACTTGCGTAATGATTTGCTGCAGGCCTTTAGTCCCGGCCCACGCCACCGATAGTGCGATGGAAAAACATCCAAGCTCGACCAGATTGACAAATTTTCCTATAACCAACCGCTCGGACTCACCCGATAGAAAATAAGTGGCGGTTGACAGGAAAATTCCCGATCCGAATGCAAAGATATCGCGAGCCGCGGAACGATCCCAGGCCAGCGAGACCGGATATTTCGCGATCGCGTGGCTTACCACGAGCAGCGCGAGGACGCTTGCCACCCGGCCCACCACCAAGGCCCACGCGGTGGGTGACGCGATCGCCCACACCAGCGAGACCAAAAAGCCGAAGAAATCGGTCGCGACGATAATAATATTGTATTTGCCCAGATGTAGATGACGCGTCAAACCCCAGATCGAACCACTGACGAAACCTCGCAACAGGACCGAGAGCGATCCGACAAATAGCAACGTCAAAACAGCGGGCTGGTGGTAGAAACGCGCAAACGGGTAGGCCAGCGCGGTAGCGATAGCCCAAAGTAAGACGCCTCGTACCGCTTGAATGATAAACGCGGTGTTTATGAACCTGGGATCGTCACCGCGTGGATGCTGCACCACGTCCATGCCGATGCCCAGATCGGAGAGCATTTCCAGCCCGGAAAGGAAGACGTTCACCAGCGCCACCAGTCCAAACGCTTGCGGGGCCAGCATCCGGGCGAGGATGAGCGTTGACGCCAGTCGCAGGACCTGGCTTGCTCCATATCCCACCATGGTCCACGATCCGCCGCGCATGGCGGTTTTAACGCGTGCCGACGGCTGGAGCCCGCGCATTCCGGGTATCCAACGCAGTACAGCTAGAGCGTTGCGTTCAAACGAAGTCGGATCGCCGTTGACCGCGTCGGTTTCGAGTTTGGTGACTTCCATGTCGGAACTGTTGGCCTAAGAGAAGAGAATACAGCGGGGGGTTAGAGAAAACGGCTGCGAAAGCTACTCCGATCTCTCCATTGGTTACGATGATCGGAGGGCGATGTTTAGTACGAATCCCAACTCACTGCACTTGGGCGGTTAGACCTGTTGGCGGATTCGGCCCTTGGCCGGCACTCGCAGAGCTGGGATACGCACCGATGTCCCAAGTTCCCCCTGCGGGCCGCGGCACGCAACCGGCACCACAACTAAAGTTGACTCCGAATGACTGCGGAGCACCGATATTGAGGCCTTGAATGCCAAGCGAAGTCAGGTTCGCAAAACTACCGATCGCGGAGCTGCCTGAGCCGAGAGTGTAGTTCGAGGCCAGCTTCGGATCTCCGGTCTGCGAGTTAGCATCTAGTCCCGTTCCCGTATGCCATGCGGGAACTGTCGGATATGAAGTGCTTCCGGCAGTCATTGACTGGGAGCCACCCGTGAGATTGAAAAAAACATTGAAGTTACTAGTAATCGAGGTGTAGCCGCTATTCAACTCAATCCCAGTGAAGGTTCCAACAACAATGTTATCTTCGAAAGTGGTATCAATCTGTCCACTCATTCCCTGAGCACCCTTTCCGGAAACGGTATTGTTGTAAACCTTGCCGTTGCTCACGCCTCGGCCGACCGTGATAAAGGCGTTTGTTGGACCGTTCAACGTGGTGGTGGTCAGCACATTGTTATAAATCAGCACTCCCGGGAGGTCGCCCGGGGAGTTTGGATCAAGAAAAATGTGAGCCGTCTCAGTGCCGTTGATATCGTGAATGTAATTATTCGAGATGACGACGTTGTTCATATTGCTGGACTGCGGGAAAAGCATGACGCCATTGTGGTGAAAGCTGTCGGCCCCGGTGTCCCAGTTCGTCGCGCTCGAAATATCGTTACCATCGATCGTAAGGCCGTTCGTCGCGCCGTAGCCGCCAAAACCCCAGTTGCAGTGGTAAACCGTATTTTTTGAAATCAAGATACCCGTATCCGACCCCGAACCGCTGTACTCGATGCAATTCTGCGAATCGTGGATCGTATTCAGGGTAATCGTAACGTTGGTCGCGCCGCCGCTGATGTACACCGCCCGGTCATTATTCCCGCCCGAATTGCAAGCCACGGTGTCACTCGTGGAATTGTGCTGGCAAATGTTCGCGACGGTCAGGTGTTGTACCGTCACGTTGGAAGCGCCGCTTATGTGCACCGCCGAACTTGCTTGCTGATTGGCAAGGCCGGTGCCATTGGCGGTGTTTTGGATTGTTCCATTCGATCCGCCGTCGATGACCAAATTGCTCTTGCCGTTCGTATTGATCGCCGCCGAACCGGTTGATCCCCAATACGGCGCGGTCAGCGTTGCGCCTGCCTCAAACAGCAACGTAACCGGATTTCCGGAAGCGCCGTTACCTTGGAACGTCAGCAGCGTTGCGCCGGCCGCCCCGGTGAAAGTGCCGCAAAGGTGGACCGTCGTGCCCGGTCCGATCTGGTTGGCGCCGGTGCCCCAGTTGCCGGAGTTGTTGAACCACGCCGGGGTTTGCGGGCTGTTGGTGCACACGCCCTGGCCGCTGCCGTCTGGCGTGATGTACACGTCGGACGCTTGCGCCGACGAACTGGGCGCGGAACACAGCGCCACAAACAACATGGCCATCAGAACTAGAAGTTCGAACATCAGGTGACGCTGCGAATCGCTGTGGCTCGCGCGAATGGAATGGCTTTCGAATCTCACTTGGACGCTCCCAACCGAGTTTAACCGGCTCACTTTCAAGGCGATATCTCTCTTCACTCGATTAGGTTAGCAAGCTGCCAAAAGGCTCACAACTGGTCCCTAGGCTAACGGATGGACAGGTCCGCTACCCTGTACCTTTCATTAAGATGCGCGTCGGATGGCTCAAGTGGCTCCCGCAGCTTCGCCGTGACTCCTCCTTCCTGTGGATTTCTAGCTGCTTTATGTCTGGGCCGGGTTGAATTTCGTCAATTGAGAGCGACGGGGCTCCGGTTCGCGCGGCCGGTGAATTTCTTGCCCCATTTCTGGAGATACTGCGGCGCGCGGAGCCAGTCGTAATCGCCGGCAAGTTTCGCTTCAAATAGCCTTGAGTCATCCCAGGAGTTTGCTGGCAGGCGCTTCATGAAAAATTTTTCTTCCGGCGCGTGCGTCGAGCCGATCACGGTAGAGACCCCGTTCTGGTAGCCGGCATTTTCCAGGGCTCCGCGAAGCCTTCCGGTGAATGCGCGATCCTCTTCAGGGAAGGCGTAGGGGTAGGCGAAGGACGTCACTGCGGCGCCCAGCTTTTGTTCAATGGTTTGCTTCGAACGCCCAACCTCAGTCTCGAGTTCAGAATGCGAAACCTGCTTCAGCACCGGATGCGTGACGGTGTGCGATCCAAACTGCATCCCGGCGCGGTGCAGTTCACGCACTTCATTCCAGGAAAGGCAGTCAATGCCCTTGAAGCTTTGCGTCTGTTCCTGAATGTACGCCGTGGGCAAATACATCGTCGCGGTGAAACCGTATTTGCTCAGAATCGGGAATGCATTCGTGTAGAAATCGCGGAATCCGTCGTCAAATGTGATCACCGCGCACTTCCGATTTTCGAAATCTTTCTGGTTGAACTGCGTGACCACAGCTTCCGGCGAAATCACTGTGTAATTGTTATTGTGCAAAAGCTTCATGTGCTGATCGAAAACGCGCGGCGATGTTCGCGTGTCGTAGTAGGGATGTCGCCCGTTCGCTGCGCTGTCTGAAATACTGTGGTACATCAGAATTGGGATTCGCTTGGCGCCCGGCCCGCCCGCGAGTTTGTGCAGCGGACGAAAAAAGTAAAGTGTGACGATGCGGTCTGCTCGCATGCTCGACATGGTAATGGTACTAGCACTTTCCGTTTAGGCTTTCGCCCCACTACGCGCGACGGCTGGAAGAACCTAGCCAAGGGAGATTGCTGGTGCGGTGCGAATGCCCGGGTTCAGCGAGGCGCGCTCACTGAAGCAAATTCCTGGACGCTTTGCACGACGCGCGCTTGCTGGGCGGGCTGAAGCTGCGGATACATCGGCAGCGACAGAATCTCCACGGCTACTTTTTCAGTGACCGGGAAGTCGCCGTTCTTGTATCCAAAGGTTTCATACGCTTTTTGCAGGTGGAGCGGGATTGGATAGTGGATGCCGGTATCAATTTTTGCTTCAGCGAGGTGCTTCTGCAAGCCCTCGCGATCCGCAACGCGGACAACGTACAAGTGATAGACCGCGCGAGACCATTCCGGCTGATGCGGAGCGATCACGCCGTCCACATCCGCCAGTAAGCGATTATATTCCACGGCGGCGGCTTGGCGCTCGCGCGTCCATTTCGCCAGTTGGCGAAGTTTCACGCTGAGTAGGCCGGCTTGCAGTGAATCGAGTCGCCCGTTGTACCCTTCAACATTGTGGTAATACTTTTTGGCCTGGCCATGGTCGCGGAGCATCTTCATTTTGCGCGCCATTTCCTCGTTGTTCGTGGTGATGGCGCCGGCTTCCCCGCACGCGCCCAGATTCTTGCCGGGATAAAAACTGAAAGCGCCGGCGTGGCTCATCGAGCCGGCCTTCATCCAACGATTCTGCTTCTTCGAAAAATACTCCGCGCCATGGGCCTGGCAGGCGTCTTCCACAACGATCAGCTTATAACGCTCTGCTAGTTCCAGAATCGCGTCCATGTCCGCGCATTGGCCGTAAATATGTACCGGCACGACGGCCGTAACCGGTGCGCGAAACTTCCGGTGATAGGGTCGTCCGCTGTCGCGATCCATATAACATTCGCGCTCGAGATATTCCTGCAGTTTCTTTGAATCCATCGCGTATGTCTTCTCGTCAATGTCAACGAAGTCCGGCCGCGCTCCCGCCTGGCTGATCGCTTCGGTGGTGGCGATGAAGGTGTGCGGCACGGTCACGACGATGTCGCCCGGTTGCACGCCCGCGGCAGTCAGCGCGAAGCGCACGGCATCAGTGCCGCTCGCTACGCCCACGCAGTACTTCGAATCGCAATACGCGGCGAATTCGTTCTCGAAATTCTCGACCATCGGTCCGCCCACAAAACCCGCGGTTCCGATTACCTTCTGAAATACAGCGGTAAGCTCCTGCTCCAGCTCCTTGTGTGGCGTAATCAAATCCAAAAATGGAATTTTTTCATTGTTTGACATTCGCGGTCCTCGGTTCCTCGGTATAACGCAGAATTTTTGCTGGGTTGCCCGCCACGATCGCCTTCGCCGGCACATCTTTGGTCACGACGCTTCCCGCCCCTACGATGGCCCCTTCGCCAACGGTCACGTTCGCGAGGATCGTGCAGCCCGATCCAATCGTCGCGCCTTTCTTGACTAGCGTCTTCTCTACTTTCCAGTCCGCTTCCGTCTGCAACTGCCCGTCACCGGTAGTTGCACGGGGATACGAATCATTTATGAAGGTCACGCTGTGCCCGATGAAGACTGCGTCTTCAATGGTAACGCCTTCGCAAATGAAGGTGTGACTGGAAATCTTGCAGTTGTTGCCGACACTGGCGTTCTTCTGAATTTCGACGAACGCGCCGATCTTCGTGTCATCGCCGACCGTGCAGCCGTACATATTGATGAACTTCGATAGCTTGACGTTCTTGCCGATCTTTACATCCGGAGCAATACAGACGAATTCGTTCATAGCTGGACGATTTTGCCTTTCTGTTGGAGTGATTGGTCGGCGGCTTCCAGCATGCGCACCACGTGCAACCCTGCGACGCCGTCGTTGAACGGAGTCTTGTTGTTCACAATGCAATCAACGAAATAGGCGGCTTCCATTTTCAGAGCTTCTACCTGCTCCACGCGCGGCGCCCACATGTCTCCCGACCGGTAACTGACCAGCAGGTCGTATACGCCGTCGCCATTCATCTGCACGCCTTTGTCGTATATCTTCAACTTTTCGTCAGCTTCCAGATCATTCCACACCAGCATTTTCTTTTCGCCGCCGATCAAGGTGGTTCTCACTTTCACCGGTGAAAGCCAGTTCACGTTGATGTGGCCGATCATGTTGTTCGGATAATAAAGCGTCATGAACGCGATGTCGGCAACTCCGTTTAGATGCCGTTCACCGGTGGCAACGACTGCCTCGGGCTTCTGCTTGATCAAATAATCCATGATCGAGAGATCGTGAGGCGCCAGGTCCCACAACACGTTCACATCGTGCTGGAAGAGGCCAAGGTTCACGCGCATCGAATCGTAGTAGTACAGTTCGCCGAGCGTTCCGTTGTCGATCAGCTCCTTCATACGGCGAACCGCACCGGTGAACAAGAATGTGTGGTCCACCATGATTTTCAGATTCTTGCGGTCGGCCAGTTCGATCAGTTCTTCGGCTTGTGCCGTCGTGCAGGTAAATGGCTTTTCGACGAAAACGTGCTTGCCGTTTTCGAGCGCAGTCTTTGCCAGTTCGAAGTGAGTCCAGACGGGTGTGACCACGGCGATCGCGTCAATATCCGGCGAAGTAAGCAGATCCTTGCAGTCATTCGTCGTGCGCATCTCCGGGAAAGCGCTGCGCACACGATCCAGTGATTTCGAGCTCTTGTCGCACACCGCAACTACGCGCGAGCGGTCTTGGCCGTGGAAATTCCGAACGATGTTCGGACCCCAGTAGCCGTACCCGATCACGCCGATTCGAACTACGCCGTCATTGCCATGCACGGGGGTTGAAGGCTTCACTGCAGAGTCAACGCTTAGACTAGTAGCCATTTTTCTCCACCTTGAGAGTCAAAACTAGGACGAACTGCATTGCGGTTAACGGAAGAACTAAATAGTCAGGCGGTCCGCAACGCCCCTGCACGATGCATCGCGGCTGTTTCGTGGATCTTCATCGTTAGTACGCACCGTCGCCGGATAAAACCGCGCGCGGCGTCTGCAGCAGAATCTTAACGTCGAGCATGGGCGACCACATTCTGGAATATTGCAAATCCAGACGCACCATCTCGTCGAAGGTAGTTTTGCTGCGACCGTGAACCTGCCACAGTCCGGTGATTCCCGGGCGCGATTCGAGCAAGCGCCGGCGATGCCAGATATCGTAGGCCTCAATCTCATATGGGATCGGAGGCCGCGGCCCGACCAGCGACATTTCGCCGCACAGAACGTTCCAAAATTGCGGAATTTCATCCAGGCTGGTTCGGCGCATAATCTTGCCGATCCAGGTCACGCGCGGATCATTGGTGATTTTGTAGACCGTCTTCTTCGTCCCATCACCTGAACTCGCCGCCGTTTTGCCGGCGATAAAATTTCTCACATATTCTTTGTGGATCGCCGCATCCGTCGACACATACATCGAGCGGAATTTCAGGAACTCGAAATTCAGCCCGTACCGCCCAACGCGCTGTTGACGAAAAAAAACAGGTCCCTTCGAGTTGATCTTGATAAGCGCTGCCAGTACCAAGAACGCCGGCGACAGAATGGCTAGGGCCGTTGCTGCGCCACAAACATCCATTGCGCGTTTGATCAGCAGCGACAATTTTTTCTTTTCTTCCACCTCAAAAAGATCCGGATAGAGTTCTTCGTCAACCGCCCGGGCGTGGCCGTTGCCATCCCAACCGTCGGGGAATGCGTAGAACGAGATTTGAAAACTGCCCAACTGGCTGGATTTGAATGAGCGCTGTAGTTCCGCGGTTATTTTGGATTCGATGATTTTCACCGCAGTGGTTACTTCGGCCTCGCCAAATTCTGTAAAGATCACCCCAAAAACCGCGCTGGTTTCAAACCAGCCGGCAATATCCGTCTCACGTATCGCGGCTCCCAGCACCACCGCGATCTGTTCCAGCAAGGCGTCGGTCTTCTTGTTCTTTACGCCTTTGCCGTCAATCAGCATCAAGACCAAGTGTTTGCGCGATCGTTCAGAACGTTTGCGTTCGCGGCTCAACATTCGGCGGAAATGATCTTCGGAAAGGAAACTGGCCATTGCGCTTGAACCATTCGCGAACGACACGGGTTGCCTTTTGCCTTCAGGTGCGATTCTTGCTTGCGCTGGGGATACGTCACTCACTGAAGTTCCTCTTTATCGAGCGCCAGTTCGATGTGCGAAGCTCTGCTTTGGCGGAATTTCTAGACTGCCACCGTCACTATGTTTTCGTGCGAGCCCGATTTTTCCGGTTGCTTGGCTCTGACTCTTGCCAGGGGTGTAATAAATGCAGAATCAATTTCCACAGCTACCGAGCGTTGCAGCAATGAAACAGAGAGAACCAGTCTATGACTGCCTTTAATGTCCGTAAGAAGTCCCTCCAGGCCCAGTAGCGGACCGGCGCTGATCCGGACGCGATCGCCGACCGTCAGAAACGGACATGGTTGATGCTGCACTCCTGATGCCACAAGTCGCTGGATCGAGAGAATTTCATCTTCGTCCACCGCGGCCGGAGTATTGTTAAATCCGACGATCTGAATCACACCTGGCGTCTTCAAAATAGGTAGCCGATCGTGAGGATTAAATCGGCAAAACAGATATCCAGGGAAAAGGGGGGCTTCCATTTCCTTGATTCGGTCGGACCAGCGCTTCCTGACTTTGTAGAAAGGCAGAAAACGCTCATACCCTTGACCCTTCAACTGCTCGCCGACACCGGCTTCCTGCCGTGCCCGAACCTGCAGGGCGAACCAGGGAAGCTTTACTTCCCCTTCTGGAGTGAAGCTGCTCAGTTCCGATTTGGACTCAAATTTCATTTTTGGTTATCCGCGACCAGAAGCCTCATCCACGCTACCGCCACAAGAGCCACATCCGCGCTCCGTATAACTAGCGATTGACTTTGCACGACACATGCCACCGCGTGACCGGACTACAAAACTGCTATATCTATGTCCCTAATAGCCTTAATAGTGGCAAATACCTCGACCTTAGCCGAATCCCACCCATCCCGCGCTGGCAGCATGAACATTGCTATCCCGGACATGCAATTGTTTTCCTCGCCGTAAACACCAGAAAACAAAGAGCCAAATCCAATTGGCCGTGGTCCGACCAGCACTCCAGCGAAAGACCACTTGCCGAAGCTACTGAACACGTTCGCCTTTCGGCTGATCGCCGCCTCCGTACCCATACCCGTATCCATATCCGTACGCCGACGAATAGTAGGATCCGTATGCTTGCGCGGGATCCACAGCGTTCAGCACCACTCCCACCACGTTTCGACCCTGCAATTCCTGGCAGGAACGCTGCGCCGTTGTCATCGGAGTCGATCCAGCCCGAACTACGAGTAATACTCCGTCCACCAAGTCGGCGAGAAAGCTCGAGTCGGCCACAGGCAGCAGGGGAGGTGAGTCCAAAATCACCCAATCGAAAATGGGCGCCATGCGCGCCAGCAAAGTCTTAAGCTTCCCATTCGACAGCAATTCGCTGGGGTGGGTGCTTTCTGTTCCCCCAGGAATGAAACACAAGTTCCCATCGAACCCATTTTGGAGAATCGCAGCCTCGTCGGCTTCGCCTTTCAAATACTCGGTCAGCCCTGGTGACACCGGCGCACCCAGCGGCACGTGCAGGCGCGAACAGCGAAGGTCCGCATCAATAATCAGGACGCGACGATCCGGCTGGCGAACGATGGATTGGGCCAAATTGTTGGTCACGAACGTCTTACCTTCAGCCGGCACCGAACTGGTTACGAGCAAGGTCTTGAGTGGCTGGGTGCTGCGCATCTGGTAAAGACGCGAACGTAGCGTTCTGAATTGCTCGGCGCCGTGCGCGGTTAACGCGGAGTTCATAAAAACATTCACATTCGGGTCAAGGTGCCACTCGGGATGCGCGCACTTTTTTCGCAGATCGTCAAAACGAAGGTAGTCGCTCGTCGACGCCATGGCCACTTCCGGTCGCGCCACGTGCCCTCGTGGTGCCGCGTAAGAGGCTCCGTTCGCTTCACCGGCAGGAATGTGTGATTCGACCGACGAAATTGTAGACAAATCGCTCGGCGGCGACGAAGCCCTCTCTTGTTCCGCTTTTTTCAATGCTTCGTGAATGCGACTCATGGTTTCCTTTCGCGCATGGCAGAGGGCACGATATTGGCTTCCCGTAACCGCCCGAGCAGTTCATCAAGGTTTTGAAGCAGAGCCTGTGTATCAAGGGAATGCGCGGATCCATTACTGGTGCTTGCCGCGGCGATGGGTTCAATCTCGTCGAGCTGGAACTCGCGGGCAACTTCCTCGACCAGATGTGCCGGCACGGGGCGCAAATGATCCACGTACGCGTTAATCAGCGCATGCTCGCACAGCAAGTTGACTACGCGGGGAATGCCCCGTGAATACAAGTTGACGGTCTGAATCGCTTCCTTCGAGAAAATCGGTTCTCCGTTCGCACCGGCAATGCGCAGGCGTTCGGCGATATACCCAAAAGTTTCTTCCAACGTTAATGGCGCGGTCCGGCAACGCAGAGTGATTCGCTGCCGGAGCTGGCGCAATTGAGGCAGCTTCAGTTTTTCTTCGAGTTCCGGTTGTCCGGTCAGTACAATTTGCAGCAGTTTTTCGGTGGAGGTCTCCAGGTTGGTCAACAGCCGGATCTCCTCAAGCACCTGAAGCGAAAGGTTTTGCGCCTCATCAACGATCAAAACGGCGGTCTCGCCCGCGCGGTAGCGTTCCAGCAACCAGTGATTCAACTTGAGCAGCACCTGGCTCTTGTGGCGCGATTCGACCGGAATTTCGAAGTCAGCCATCATGAAGTCGAACAACTGACTGACGTTCACTTGCGAATTGAAAACGAAGGCCGTTTTCACGCGCTGCCCATGCAACCAATCCAACAAACGATTCAGCAGCGTGGTTTTTCCGGTACCGACTTCGCCCGTAAGCAAAATGAAACCCTTACGGTTTTGAATTCCGTAGGTCAGCCCCGCCAGCGCCTCCTGAATCTGTTTCGTCAGGAACAGATAACGCGGGTCCGGGTTCACGTTAAACGGGCTTTCCCGTAGTCCAAAAAATTTCTGGTACATAACTTTTTCTTAGGCTCCCGCGCCGACTTCAACACCCGTTTCTATTTGCTTCCGGCCGGCACGTAATTTCGCTCTCTTGGAGGTCAGCTGTTCGATTGCCGGCACCATCGCCAGCACCGGCAATTGCAACGCAACCTCGACATCCCGCTCCGTTTTGAACGAAGAATCTTTCATTTCCATGAAAAAGCTGAGACCCAATCCCAACGCCAATCCTCCTCCGAGCCCGCCCAGCGCGAACAGCGGACGATTCGGAAAGGAAGGCGCGGTCGGCAGATTGGCCGGATCGAGCACGCGCAGGAGTTCACCTTGTTGATCGTGCTCCAGTTGCGTCGCCATCGAAGACTCTTGGCGCTTTTTCAAGAGATCGTTGTAAGAATCCAGAGCGGTTTGGTACCCGCGGGTCAGCTCCTTGTATTGCTGTTCGACCGCCGGACTGGATTGAATGCGATCCTGGTAAAGCCGAATTTGCTGCTTAATCTGTTCTTGTTCCCGCGTCTTCTCCCCGATCACCTGATCGTAGTTATGCACTTGCGCGCGCAGTTGCTGGATCTGTGGTGGTTCGATGGAAGTCTTCACGCTGTTGGAAGGTTCCGGCGGGCCCGCCTGATTGTTTGATTCGGCCATTTTTTTCTGCATTGCGGCGATATCGGCTTTGGTCTTGATCACGTCGGGATAGTCGTCGGTGTATCGCGCCTGCAGGCTGGCGAGCTGTGTTTGCAGCGCGATGAGTTGCTGTTCCATCGTTGCCGGATTGTGTCCGGTCTGTGAAGCCTGCCACGAAGCCTCTTGCTGGCTCAGCATCGATTCCGCGAAACTCTTGTCCTGCTGGGCGCGCGCTAGCGCCTGGGTTGCAGCATCCAGTTGCGATGTCAGGCCCGTCAGAAGATTGAGGTTCGTTTGTTCCGAATCGGGAAGCGAGTTGATGTGTTGAGTCTTGAATGCCGCTAATTTTGCGTCCTGGTCGTCCAACACCGCTTTTGCGTCTACGAGCTGCGTGCTCAAGAATTGAGTAGTTTGTTCGGAATGTTGTTGCCGTGATTTCAGGTTTTCTTCGATGAACATCGATGTGACCGCCGTACATACTTCCTGCGCCGAGCGAGCGGTGTCCATCGTGACGGCCACGGTGAATCCCGGCAATTCTTTCGCGCGGGTCTCGGCCATCGGCATTACCGGAGTTACTTCGATCGCCTTCTGCAATCGCGCGACCAGGTCGTCCATCGAACCTTTGTTCGTGTCGCTGGAATACAATCCGTATTGCCGGATAATCGGTTCGAGCCGGCTGCGGCTCAAAATTTGCTGCTGCATGCTGGACAGGCGCTGGCTGATATCCGCGGTATCGATCGACTTCACGTAGTCAGTCGGAACCGATTGCTGTTCAACCAAAACCAACGTCTGCGATTTGTATTTAACAGGCAACACGCGCGAGACGCCGTAAGCCAGCGGTCCACCCACCAGCGTGCACACCAGAATCAATATCCAATGCCGCCGCAGCATCGCCAGGTAGTCGGCCGGTGTTAGTTCACGTTGAGCCATTCCATCCTCTTTTTCCGAATCTGTTAGTGCTGCCGATTCCCTAAAATGGGATCGGTTGTTTATGAAAATTCACGCCGAATCCGATGGTGTTCCGAATCACGTTTGGTGAACATGCGGCGCCAACGCATCCCACCGTGTTTTGATTCTGATATTGCAGCTGATAATTCACGAAGACATCGAGTGTGCGGTTCAAGGGGCGAGCAACATTTACGCCTGTGAACCAATAGCTGAAATCTTGCTGCGCAGGCGCGCCCTCTACGATGAAACCTTTGTTCCGCGAATAGCCGACGTTCCATCCGACATTCAGCTTTCTCGACACTTGTGAGCCTACCGACGCTGAAACAACATCGGTTTCTGCTCCAGCCAGAAGCCCCGAACCTCCACTTACACCGTGGTTATAGGTGGCCGCCAACGACGCCCGGCGAAGCTGATATTGCAGAGAAGTATTGAGCGTCCAATACAGTGCCGACACCGAGCTAGCGGTGGACACTGGCGCGGTTGTCGACGCCGTGATCGCACTTGTCGAGGAAACGAACTGCGGACCAGCTGCGATCTGGAAAGCGAGCCGCCCAGTTACGCGGCGTCCGTAGGAAGCCTGAACCGTGTTGATGTTGATCGACTGATCCACGTTGCTATACCGAAACGCGCTGAAGGAGTAGGAAACGGCAATCGTATCTTTCCGCGTGGCCTGATAGTTATAGCCCGCTTGAAAGCCGGCATCTCCATAGTTAGCCAGCGGCTCGTCGAAATAATGAAGCAGCGAATAGTCTCCGACCAAGGTGATCGAGGTTCTCGGCGTTAGCTTCGTGTCGAGCTCAACCGCCGTCGAACTCGAAAGACTTTGGCCCCGAGGAGTAAGGATTGTTTGGCCCGGTGTGAAACCCCCGCCCAGGCCTGTTCCTACGCCCCCCGTGCCGGGCAAGCCGGTGCCATCGGTTCCGGCGAATCCGAATGAAGATTCTGGTAAATACCCAAGCTCTTCAAACACCGAGAATACCGAGCGGCGAAAAGTAAATTTATCCTTCAACCCGAGTTGCTGAATAATTCCATTCTGCGCCTGGCCGCCGTTCGAAAACATGCCACCGCCCGTATAACTCACATATAAATCGGACACTCCAGATACATGGTGAATATCAACTCCCCCGATTATGGAAGTCCAAGTAGACCAGTCACTACTTGCAGTCGAGTATTGAGGGTTCGAGTCCACGGTTCCGGTAATCGCAAGATGGGGTTGCCAGTAACTGTGCGTCTCCGGCAGCGTTCCAAGAGATAGATCCTCTACGCCGGTTAGAGATCGCGTGTCCGGCGTCAGGGTTTGCGAATCTTGCGTTGCGTCTCCGTTGTCAGCGGCGCCAGCCAAGGGCGACCGGATCGCCGGAATGGGCGCCGATGGCTGCTGGGCCTGTTGCGGGTCGGGTTGCTGTTGAGCGCGGATGGGCCTGGCCATCAGCACGGACATACCGATCGTGGCCACCGAAAAATACGTGAGTTTCTGAATCATTTTCAAATTCACTACGGCACCACAATCGTGTCGCCGGCCTTCAATTCGATATCCTGATCGGCGTTCTTTCCGTTAACGACCGCTTTATAGTTGAATTGAAATTTCACTTTCTTCCCGTTGTCGTCGCGCAACACATAAATACTCTTCATCTTGGCAAAAGGCGTAAAACCGCCGGCGCTGGTCAGCGCTTGCATCACGGTCATCCCCGGAAGCATCGGAAATGCGCCGGGTCGCACGACTTCTCCTGAAATGTAGACGCGCTGGCTGTTGATGGTGGTCACGATCACCGTGACCTGTGGGTTGGTCAGGTATTTCTTCAGGCTCTCCGTGATTTGTGCCGCCAGAGCCGCCGGCGTCAGCCCCGCCGCCTGAACGTCGTTCAAAAGCGGCAGCGAAATTCTTCCGTCGGGCCGCACCGGCACCACGCGCGACACTTCCGGCTCTTTCCATACGCTGATATCCAGTACGTCCTGGGCGCCGATCGTGTAATTTGGTCCGGTGGCCGCCGATTGCTTCGGCGCGTCACTCGTCACAGCCGGAATTGCCGGCTGGCCCGACTGCTTGCTGCTCGCGCTCTGCGCCCATGAGGGAATCGCCAAAACCAAAATTGATAAGAACATTAAGATGTGAAATCTTTTTCGCATGTCACTCAGCCTCGCCCTTCGGTCTCGGCATCCAATACCCCGATCTGTTTCAGTTTGTAGAGCAATGATTTGTAGCTGATCTGCAGTTCCTGCGCCGCCCGTTTTCGATTCCAGCGAGTGTGCGCGAGGGCTTTTAGAATCAATTCCTTTTCCGCCTCTCGCGACGCGGCCCGAGCCGCCTGCTTCAGCGAATAACCGCGCGGTTCGCAAATTTCCACTGCCGCCAGTCGCTCGATCGGCGCGGCCGTCAACTCCGCTACCGCCAGGTGTTCATCACCCAGCGCCACAATTTTCCGAACCATGTTTTCCAATTCGCGTATGTTCCCCGGCCACGAATGATCGAGCAGCATCCGCATGGTGCGTGCACTCAGCGATGGGCGCGGCCTGGCAAATTGCGCCGCGTGTTTCGTCAGAAAGAATTCAACGAGTATCGGAATATCCTCACGCCGGTCGCGCAACGGAGGCAGGCGAAGGCACACACCGTTGATCCGATAATACAGTTCGCTGCGAAATCGTCCCGAGCGCATCTCCTCATCGAGGTTGCGGCTAGTCGCCGAAATTACCCGCGCCGATAACGATCCGCGCCGCGGCGCGGCATCACCCGGCAGGGCGTACAACAAATTTCGCTGGCATCCGGGATCGAGTTCGCTGATTTCTTCAAAAAATACGGTGCCGAACGCATTCTGAGCGTCCCGGAATCCTGAATTTCCATTTCGGTCTAATTCCAATTCTGCGTTGAGCAACGCCGGGTTCATGGCTGCGCAGGTGACGCTTACCATGGGCTCTTCCGATCTTGACGACAGACGATGCAGCCGTTGTGCAAAGATCGCTTTGCCAGTCCCGCTCTCGCCGACCAGCAAAACAGGGATGTTGGTTGGCGCGATCTCCGCAAGGACGCTCTCAAGGGTTTGCATCGCCGGGCAAATTCCCCCAACGAAGCCGCCGTCCTCCCTCACCATTACGCTCTCAAGTCCGTTGATCATCATTCGGTGTTTGCCCTGGCCGGAATCTATATTTCGTGATGTCGTGGAAGTTCACGATAGTACTCCCAGACAATTTAGCTAGGACTGCAATGTAGCTGCCACCCCTCAAAATGAGCCGCCGCTGCGGGATAACAACGTAACTGCTTTATTTGCAGCGTTGCCTCCGGGTGCCGGCCCCAGACACCTGCCTCGGTCACTCGAGATTTCCTTTGAACATTCCACGAAAGAGCAAAATACTTTCCCTTTGTGCCCGAAGGGAGGGAGTTTTCCATTAACTTTGGGTTGTCCACGTCATAGTAGGAGGTGAGATTTGCCTAAGGTAAGTATTATCAATAATATACAAAGATTTTAGCGGCGGCGAATCGCACCTGTCAGTCGGCGCGGAATTGTTGCCATTTCTCGGGTGATTTCTCCTACAACCTGAGGCTTACTGCGTCCTCACTGCCCATGGCGAGGAAAGCAAGCATGCGCCCGCAGGTCTGGATTGCTTCTGTTTGAAGGTGTAGCATTTAACTGATCTAGTCCGAACGCAAAGTCTGTTGCGAGGCACATCAATTGCGAATAAAAGGGCGTTTCCTTCTCACGATTTCCCTGATTGCAGTGCTATTTTCGGGGTGCACTCGCGATCCGCAGGTTCTGAAGAAGAAGCACTTCGACAAGGGGCAAGCCTATTTTCAGCAAGCTAAGTACCCTGAGGCTGCGATCGAATTTCAAAACGCAATTCAGAATGACCCGAAATATTCCGATGCGTATTACCAACTCGCCCAAACCTATCTGAAGGAAGCCGACTGGTCTCGCGCCTATCAGGCGCTGATGCAGACCGTTGCACTCAGCCCTGAAAATCTGAAGGCTCAAATCGATCTGGCCAATTTGTTTCTGGCGGCGGGCAAGCTTTCCGACGCTCGCGATCGCGCGCTGACCGTTCTCAAATCGGATCCCCAGAATGCCTCGGCGCAATCAATGATATCGAGCGTGGATGCCTCACAGGGGGATCTTACCAAGGGTCTTAATGAGGCCCAGCAAGCGGTTCAAATGGATCCGACTCGATCGGCGTCCATGTTGAATCTGGCAATCATTCAGGAGAAATCAAAAAACCTTACTGCGGCGGAGCAAAGCTATCAGAAAGCAATTTCTCTTGATCCCAAATCGCTCCCGGCGTACTTGGGCTTGGGGAGTTTTTACCAGCGCCAAAAACGTTGGCCCGAGGCCGAGAAGCAATACCAGACTGCAATTTCAGTGGATCCCACCAATCCGTTCCCGCGGGCCACGCTCGCCAATCTTTATTTGAATGAGGGAAAAAAAGATTCGGCGGAACAAACACTTCAGCAGGCGAAGTCCACGCTGAAAGACAATCCGAACGCCTACCGCATGCTGGCCCAGTTTTATCTGAGTCAGCGCGATTGGGATAAAGCTCTGGCCGAACTCAGCGCTTTGAATTCCGAACACCCCAACGATCCGGTCGTCTCCCGTATGTATGCCGAGCTGCTGATTCAGCAGAACAAACTCGATGAGGCATCGAAGGTGGTTGACGGTTCCTTGAAGAACTCTCCGTCCGATCCGGCAGCATTGACCATGCGTGGCCAGATTCTAATCCGTCAGGGAAAAGCATCGGAGGCCGTGCATGTTCTGGAGCAGGTCGTCAAGAATTCGCCTGACAGCGCCGCCGGGCACTACCAATTGGGCATCGCCTACGCCGCGACCCAAAGTCTTGGACAGGCCGAAGCGGAATGGCGGCAAGCTTCAAAATTGCAGCCCAATATGGCCGAGCCTCTGCGCGCCTTGGCTTCCGTTGGCATGCGTAGAAATGATCAGGCTCTTCTGGAGGATGCGGGAGGCCGGCTGATGATGCTCGAACCTGGCTCACCCGAGGGCTATATCATTCACGCGCAAGCTCTGTATCTCAAAAAAGATTTGCCCGGCACGGAAGCTGACCTCAAACGCGCCATCGCAGCAGTTCCGCAAAACCCTGCGGGATATTCGCGGCTCGGCGACCTGCGTCTCAGCCAGAAAAAATACGACGAGGCGGAACAGTTTTATGGAGAGGCGCTGAAGCGAAATCCCGGCGACGTCGAAGCCATGACTGGCCTCGTGAATGTTTCCTTGCAGAAGAAAGATCCGGCGAAAGCTCTTCGCATTCTTCAGGATCAAATCGCGAAAGCGCCGTCGTCCAGCGCATTTTACGTTCTGCTTGGTCAGGTTGAAATGCGCAATCAGGATTCGGCGAAGGCCGAGGCCGCATTTCAGAAAGCGATAGAACTCGACCAAAACAATATGACGGCGTTCCTGATGCTGGCCAGCGTCGAAGTGTCGCGCGGCTCGGTGGATCAGGCCATAGACGCATACCATCGCGCGATCCAGACAAATCCCCGCGACGTGCGATCCTACGTCGCGCTCGGGGGCCTGCTGGAAACACGAAACCAGTGGCAAGATGCCGAGGATCTTTACAAGAAGGCTCTGGCCATCCAACCCGACTACGCGCTCGCGGCTAATAATCTTTCCTACTTGATGCTCGAACACGGAGGTGATTTGAGCGTCGCGCTCTCCCTGGCTCAAACGGGACGTAAAGGCATGCCCGATTCGCCCAACTCCGCCGACACCTTGGGCTGGGCTTATTACAAGCAGGGCGTCTATGGATCCGCCATCGATTTGCTCCAGGAAGCCATCAAAGCCGGCGCGGACAATCCGACCTACCACTACCATCTCGGCATGGCCTATCAGAAAGCCAATAATTTCGACATGGCCAAGAAGCAGCTCGAATACACACTCCAGATCAGCCCTAACTACAGCCAGGCCGACGAAATCAGAAAGGTTCTGGCCGAAACCACGCCTCAAAAAAACTGAAGTACAATTTCATCTAGGCGGTAAATCGCCGTTACGCTGGTAGATTGGCGTGCGAACCCGACTGACAAGGTTGCGCGACCCGCCGTTGCGCTATGGGCCAGATGAGAGGAATCCATGAGGGATTGTCGGCAGTTCTACATTGATGGGAAGTGGGTCGCGCCGGTCGCCGTCAGCGATTTCAGCGTCACCAATCCTGCCACCGAGGAAATCATCGCGACCATTTCGCTCGGAGGCGCCGCCGACGTGCATAAAGCCGTCGCCGCGGCGAAATGCGCATTTCCCGAATTTTCCGAAACCAAGCTCGAAGTTCGCTTGGCGCTCCTGAAAAAAATTATCGAAGTGTACCAGAGCAGAATAGAAGAGATGGCGGAAACCATTTCGCAGGAAATGGGTGCTCCCATGTCTCTCACCCGCGCCGCGCAAGCCCCTGTCGGCCTGGCCCACCTCAATGAGGTCGTAAGAATTTTGGGCTATTTCAAATTTGAAGAACTGCACGGCACGACCCTGATGCGCAAAGAGCCCATCGGTGTCTGCGGTTTGATCACGCCGTGGAATTGGCCGATGAATCAAATCGTCTGCAAGGTAGCGCCCGCCATCGCCGCCGGATGCACGGTAGTTCTGAAACCCAGCGAACTCGCTCCCCTGTCGGCATATTTATTCGCGCAAATTCTCGACGAGGCCCGAGTGCCTCCCGGCGTTTTCAATCTGGTGAATGGCGATGGCCCAACAGTCGGTTCCGCGATCGCTTCGCATCCAGACCTAGACATGGTTTCCTTCACCGGCTCCGCGCGCGCGGGGATTGCGGTCGCCGCCGCGGCCGCACCCACCATAAAACGCGTCACGCAGGAACTCGGCGGCAAGTCCGCGAATATTATTTTGGACGATGCCGATCTAGAAAAGGCCGTCAAGCAAGGTGTACAGAGTTGCTTCCGCAACACAGGCCAGTCCTGTGACGCGCCTACGCGCATGCTGGTGCCGAAAGCCAAAATGCCAGCGGCAATTGTAGCTGCCCGACAGGCCGCCGAAGCCACGAAGGTGGGCAATCCGTTGGCGGAAGAGACGCAAATGGGCCCACTGTCCGGGAAAGCGCAGTTCAGCAAAGTCGAGCGGCTGATCAACAAGGGTCTGGAAGAAGGCGCGACGCTGGTCGCTGGCGGTCTGGGGAAGCCGGACGGAGTAACTAGGGGATATTTCGCCAAGCCAACCATCTTTGCCAATGTAACCAACGATATGACCATCGCCCGTGAAGAAATTTTCGGCCCCGTTCTGTGCATGATTTCTTACGACGACGAAGAACAAGCGATCGCCATCGCCAATGACACGGCGTACGGGCTTTCGGGCTACGTGACGTCGGGAGACATGGATCATGCGCGCCGCGTTGCCAAATGCATCCGCGCTGGCAACGTGCACATCAATGGCGCAAGATCGGCGTTCGATGGCTGCTTCGGCGGTTACAAACAATCTGGGAACGGCCGCGAATGGGGCGAAGCGGGCCTCGAAGAATTCCTCGAGTTGAAAGCAATCTTTGGCTACGAAGCGCCGCCACGGAAAACATAAAATCCTGACAACTTGAAATCGAGACGAAATTGGCGACGGGAATCGCCGCTGAAGTAGAATGCTTGTGTCCCATGGATCCAAAGACCAAACAGAAAGTGCTGCGCCTGCTTACCAACGGCATCTACGTGATGACCTCGCGTAGCGGTGAAAAATTTGGCGCAGCTACCGTGACCTGGATCTCGCAAGCCGGATTCAAACCACCGCTTCTGATGGCCGCCTTGCGCAAAGACGGCAACGTTCTGGAATGCTTGCTGGAAAGCCGCCAAGCCGTGCTGCACATTCTGGATAAGCAACAAGCGCAGATCGCCCAGAAATTTTTCGTCTCCGCTAAAGAGTCCGGCGGCTTACTCAATGGCGAGCCTTACACCAAAGCCAAGAAAATCCTGGCACCGGTTCTGACCAGCGCTCATGCCTACCTCGAATGTGAAGTTCGCGAAACCATCGAAACGCAAAGCGACCACGCCATCGCGGTCCTGGAAGTCGTGCACGCCGAAATTCGCCAGGATACGAGTCCGCTGACCGTCGCCGATTCGCCCTGGGAATACGGCGGCTAAGTCCTCCCGCAAATTCTAGGCGCGTCCCGAATCTCATTGAGCAATACACGTAAAGTCCACTATAATTGTGTGCTTTGCCGCATCTAGGGGAGTCATCAGCAGCCATGTTGAAAAGCATTCAGCAGCGGGACAAAGAAGGTAACCGGTGGATCAAGATCACGATGGGCATTTTGCTCGGCATCATCTGCCTGAGCATGCTCACCTACCTGATCCCGGGCCTTGGCAGCGCCAGCTTCAACACCAGCCCCGATGCTGTGGCGACCGTCGGCGGACATGACATCACCGCAGTGGAGGTCCAGCAGCAACTGAATTTGGCCTTGCGCGGTCAGTCGGTCCCGGACGCCCTTAAAGGTTTCTACGCGAAGCAAGTTCTCGATCAAATTATTTTCAAACAAGCCCTGCAAGTTGAAGCGCAGCGCCTCGGGCTTCAGGTCACGGATCAGGAGCTTTCCGATCGCATCAAGCAGATTCTGCCTGCAGCCTGGAACGGCGATACCTGGCTCAAGGACAAGTACACCACCGAAGTGGAAACGCGAACGGGCATGGGTGTCCCGGAATTCGAAGGCTTTCTGCGGGACCAGATGTTGCAGGAAAAATTCCACCAGCTAGTGACCGACGCCATCACCGTCAGCCCTGAGGAAATACAGCGCGAGTATGTGCGCCGCAACGAGAAGGTTCAAATCGAATACGCGCTGATCAAGCCCTCCGACCTGGCCGCGTCCATCCAACCTACGGACGCCGAGCTGAACGCGTTTTACGCCAAGCACTCCGCGCAATACCAGGTTCCGGAAAAGCGCTCGTCGCGCTATGCATTACTCGACCTCAATCGGCTTCGCGCCACCACTCAACCCAGTGACGCCGCTCTCCATGCCTATTACAACGCGCACATTGAGGACTATCAGGTTCCCAATCGCGTCCACGTCGAACATATTCTCTTCAAGACCATTGGCAAGACCGACGCCGAAATCGCTGAAATTCGCCAAAAGGCGGAAGACACTCAGAAGAAGGCGAAATCCGGCGCGAATTTCGAAGATCTAGCCAAGAAGTTTTCCGAGGACGATGCCACCAAGCCCAAGGGCGGGGATCTCGGCTGGATCGTTGAGGGCCAGACCGTCCCGGAGTTCCAACAGGCCGCATTCACTTTGCCGAAGGGCTCGATCTCTGACCTGGTGAAGACGCAATACGGATTTCACATCATCAAGGTGCTGGATCACGAAAGCGCGCGTACCAAGCCATTCGACGAAGTCCGTAACACCATTGTTCCGGTCGTCGCCGAGGAACAGGTCAATACGGATGCCAACAAGATCTCGACCGACATGGCCGCTGCTGTACGCCAGTCGAATCACCAATCTCTCGACGATTTGGCCAAGAAATTCAACCTTCAGCTCGGCGAAGCTCCTCTTGCCGCCGCTACCGATCCCGTTTCGGCATTCGGCAATTCCCCGGAACTCCGCACCGCGATTTTCCAGCTTCGTGCCGGCGAATTAAGCCAACCCATTCAAACTTCCCAGGGTTACGTCATTGTGACGCCGAAAGACATCGTTGCGGCGCACGCCGGCAGCCTTGCCGAGGTTCACGACCGCGTCCTTGCCGACTACCAGCAGGAAAAATCCCTCGAACTCGCCCGCTCCAAAGCGGAAGAGCTGGCGAAACTCGCTCAGGGTGGCGAACCTCTGGACAAAGCCGCAAAATCCCTGAACTTGACTACGAAAACCTCCGAATCTTTTGCGCGCACGGGTTCGGTTCCAGATATTGGAGCCGGAAATCTTGTGGAGAGCGCGTTCACCATGCCCGTCGGACAGGTCAGCCCAGCCAAACAAGTCGCTGGAAATTGGCTCGTTTATCGTGTGGCCGGCCATGAACCGGTAATTCAGAATGGATTGATCCTCCAAGCCGACCAAATTCGTCAACAGCTGCTTCAGGCCAAGCAAAATGCGGCCTATGATGCCTTCAAGACTGCCCTCGAAGACCGGCTCAAGAAGGAAGGCAAACTGACCATGAATGCCGAGGCCATGAAGCGGATCACGGGTTCTAGATCTATCTAAGCTGTTGTAAATAAATGCTTTAAATATTCCCAAGTCTCATCTTGCCCTCCGTATCCCCGTTCGTTAGACTGTTTCTTCCGCAGAACCTGCCCCGTAGCCAGCGGGGTACGACTTCGAGGCCCTTCTTCCCAGCCTTGCAGAAATTGGCATTACGCAGCGAGGAGCATTTGCATGCCAGCGAAGAAAATCAAAGCTAGCAAGCTTTTGGAATTTACACGGACCCGGCCTACCGGAACTCAAAACGCGGGTTCTGTGGATTTTGGCAACTTTCGTAACAATGGAAGGCTCAGAAACTCGATGTCAAACAGGAATTCGTCCCTCAATAACTATTATTGCGCCATGGAAAAAAATCAGAACGGAAAATACAACATCCGCATTCGAGTTACCTTCGGGCAAGGTAGCTGGTCCTTGTCCGTGTACTTCCTGGCTTCTTCCTTCAACGCCGGCATGAAAAAGCTCGAGCAGTCACTCCAGCTTCTGCAAAAGAGCGAGGAAAGGCTGCGCTTCTGGGGTGTGGAACGCAGCGACGATCCGAACGTGGCGGGTGACTTGTTACAGGAATTTGGTTTGTTCCTGGATCGACGCCGCGAGTTTCCCCGTAAACTAGCGGAAATCAACGTGGGAACCGAAAAACCAATCGCGGCATCCATGCTGGCGCCAGTTCGCCGCATCCTTGCCGATTCCGTATCGCAGGAGCGGGAACGTTCCTTTTCAGCAGCTGCGGGCGATTAATTCGGACTGCTCGGCCGGCTCGGGCCCGAATCGTTACTGCGTTTCACCACGAACCAAGACTTCGCCTTGCGCCAAAACCACATCGTTTAACGAGAGCCGGTATCGGTAAGATCCTGGATTTAGGCCCGGCCGCGTAGGTCCGCTCACCAGCCGAACCCCAGGCGGAGCCTGGAACACGTTCGACGAAAAGGGCGAACGCTTCGCGTCAAACTCGATTTTCAAATTCCCAGCGTTCGATATCCACTCCACCTGTTCGCCCGGATCGATTACCACAACTTCCGGCAGGACCCCTACCAATACCCGCTTTTCCCCCAATTATTTGCCCTCGGTTCGTGTCTGTTTCTTGTGGAACATGCCCCGTCGCCTTCTAGGCCATGGCCTTTACGGCTTCCACAATGTGCCGCGCTGAGATTCCAAAGGCGTCTACCAATTCTTCCGGCTTGCCAGAATGCGGCATGCCCGTTACAGCCATCAGCTTGAACTTGCTAGGCGACGTGCCCGCCGCAGCCAGCGCGGACAGCACCGCTTCGCCGATGCCGCCTTCCGGCCAGTGATCTTCCACCGTAATCAGTTTTCCGCCGGTAGCTGCGATTTCGGCCGCAATGGCTTTCCCGTCGATCGGCTTTACGCAATACAGGTCAATCACCCGGATCGCAGTTCCAGACTTCTTCAATTCGTCGGCGGCTTTCAGCGCTTCGTGCAGTGTCACTGCCGCGCCGATTACCGTCACTTTGTCCTGATCGCTCTTTCGCAGCACTTTGAATCCCGGCGTGGGGAATTTCTCATCTTTGGAATAGAGGATCGGAAATTTCGGCCGCGACGTCCGCAGGTAATTGATCCCCACCCGCCGAGCCATCGTATCCACCAGCCGTTCGGTCGAAACTGCGTCGCTCGGGTAGAAAACGGCCGAACCGTGGATTGCGCGGAACATGGCGATATCTTCGAGCGCCATCTGCGAGGGCCCGTCCTCGCCAATGGAAACGCCGCAGTGCGATCCGCACAGGTTAATATTCGCCCGGCTGATTGCGGCCATGCGCACGTTGTCGTACGCGCGCGAAAGGAAACACGCAAACGTGTCGGCGAAAGGCACTTTGCCGCGCGCCTGCAAACCGACCGCGACGCTGACCAGGTTCTGTTCCGCGATGTACCCCTGCCAGAAATGATCCGGCTCGGCATCCTGGAACGTTTCGGAGAACGTGGAATTCTTCACGTCGCCCGAGATTGCCACGACATGTTTGTTCACCGCACCCACGCGCTTCAAAGCGAACCCGTACGCTTCACGAGTTGCGACTTTCGCATCCGCGGCGTAATCCGGAGCCGCTGGCGCCGGAAAATCCGGCGGCACGGGCAACGGCTTTCGTTCGTATGATTTTCCCGGATCGGGTGGCACGGTTGGTCCGCCACCGAGCTCCGCAATCGCCGCCGCAAGCTGCTCCTTCGAGAAAGGTTTTCCGTGCCAGTTCAGTTTGTCCGCAACCAGGCTGAACCCGTGGCCCTTGATGGTCCGTGCCACGATCGCTTGCGGCTTACCCTTCACGCTTTTAGCGCGATCGAGCGCCGCCAACACTGCCGCGACGTCATGGCCGTCGATCACTTGCGTGTCAAAACCTTCCGATTCGAATTTCAACCGGTAGCGCTCCATATCGTGCTGGTACATCGTCGGCTCGCTCTGTCCCAGCCGATTGATGTCGCAAATGACCGTCAGATTATCCAGGTTGTAATGAGCCGCAAACGCGGCCGCTTCCCAAATCTGCCCCTCGGCCAGCTCGCCGTCGCCGGTCAGGACGTACACCCGGGTCGGGCTCTTATCCATCCGCGCTCCGATCGCCAGACCTGCTCCCACGGACAATCCCTGGCCCAGCGAGCCGGTCGCGGCGTCCACTCCATGAATCTTCGGTGTGGGATGCCCTTCCAGTTCGCTGGAAAACTCACGCAAGGTCATCACCCGCGAAACCGGGAACACCCCCGCTTCGGCCAGCGCGGAATACAGCAACGGCGCGGCGTGCCCCTTGGACAGCACGAACCGGTCATCATCATTCGAATTTGCATTCTTAGGATCGAATTTCATGGCGTAGAAAAAGACGCCGGCAACTAGCTGCGCGGCAGACATGCACGATGTGGGATGGCCCGAACCAGCAGCCGTGGTTGACATCATCGAATAAATGCTTAGCAGTTTTGCCTTTTGCTTGATGCCATCAACAATCGCTGCGGACGGTGCTGCGGGAGAAGGCGCGCTCATAAAAACTCCTTTTCATTGTCGGTATTCGGCACTGATTTTACCCTGTTCGGCCGCAAGGCGCGAATGAGATATTTCTAATACTCGCCGCTATTGCTCTACCTCAAACTCGAATTGCATTTCTCGGAGCCGCAACGTAAAGTCCACAGATTCCACAGGAGTCATGCTAATGGACCCCATCTCGATCACCGTGAACGGCAAATCTCATACCGTCGAAGTCGCGCCCGATACACCGCTGCTGTGGGTACTCCGCGATACTCTTGGATTCACCGGTACGAAATTTGGGTGCGGCCAATCTTTGTGTGGCGCATGCACGGTGCACGTGGATGGTGAGCCGACGCGCTCCTGCATCACCCGAATTTCCGTGGTCGGCGCCCGCAAGATCACCACGATCGAGGGTCTCTCCCCGGATGGACAACATCCTGTCCAGCGTGCCTGGCTCGAAGCTCAAGTTCCGCAGTGTGGCTATTGCCAGGCCGGAATGATCATGACTACCGCAGCGCTGCTTGCCGCCAATCCAAATCCCACCGATGCCGATATTGACGAAGCGCTCGGCGGCCACATCTGCCGCTGCGGAACCTACGCCCGAATACGCCAAGCCGTTCACGAAGCGGCAAAAGCACGCGGTGCGGCACAAACACCTGCAGCCGCAGCAGGAGCAACTCGATGAGCTCCTCGCCGAATCCCGCAGCAGCAGTTACGCGACGCGATTTTCTCCGAACAGCCTCCGCCGGCAGCGCCGGCCTGTTCATCGCTTTTCGACTGAGCGGCGCACTGCTTTCAGACGCGGCGGCCTCAAGCGATTTTGCGCCCAATGCGTTTATCGCCATTTCTCCTGAAGGCGAAATTCGCCTCGTCATCGCGCGCTCCGAAATGGGCCAAGGTGTTCGCACCAGCCTCGCCATGATTCTGGCAGAAGAACTCGATGCTGATTGGGCCAGCGTGAAAATTGAACAAGCCGATTGCGACGCGAAATACGGCGACATGACCACCGGCGGCAGCATGAGCATTCGCAGCAGCTGGGACCCCCTGCGCAAAGCGGGCGCCTCCGCGCGCGATATGCTTCTTACCGCCGCCGCCGAAACCTGGAACGTGCCGAAAACAGAATGTTCCACCACTGGCGCAAACGCTGTCGAGCACAAGAAATCCAATAAGAAGCTCAGTTATGCCGCGCTCGCCGTAAAGGCCGCGGCCGTCCCAGTGCCGAAAGATGTCCCGCTGAAAGATCCCAAGGACTATCGCATCGTTGGAACCAAACGAAATCGCATTGATGGCCAGCATATCGTCATCGGCGAGGCCCACTACGGAATAGACACAAAAGTTCCGGGCATGCTGTTTGCCGTCGTTGCGCGCCCGCCTGTTACGGGCGGAAAAGTGAAACACTTTGATGGCTCAAAAGCCCTAGCCCTTCCCGGCGTCAAGAAAGTATTCGAGGTTCCCGCCGCGGAAATGCCTTCGCTCTTCGGCGAAGAGCGCAAGGAAAATTCCGGCCATCAGCATTACTTGTGGGGCGGCGTCGCGGTGGTGGCTGATTCCACCTGGCAAGCCATGGCCGGCCGTAAGGCCTTGACCATCGAATGGGACAACGGTCCCGGCGCGGACGAATCTTCGGAAACTCAAAGCGCGAAGCTTGCCGAACTTCTCAAAACTCCCGGCAAGGAACTCAAAAAGATCGGCGATCCGGAATCGTCATTCGCGTCCGCCGCGAAAAAAATCGAAGCGACCTACGACACCCCGTTCCTTGCCCACATGGCCATGGAACCGATGAATTGCACCGCCTCGGTGCGCGAAGGCAAATGCGAGGTGTGGGCGCCGACCCAGAATCCGAATGGCATGGCCAGTGCTCTCGCCAGCGTGCTGAAGATGCCGCAGGACGCGCTCACCATTCACATCACTCTGATCGGCGGCGGTTTTGGCCGCCGTCTCAATATTGATTATGGCGTCGAGGCTGCGCTGATCTCGCGCGCGGCGGATGCTCCGGTAAAAGTGATTTGGACCCGCGACGACGACATCAAGCACGATTATTACCGCCCCATTAGCCGCCATCACCTGCAAGCGGGGCTCGACGCCGGCGGCAACGTCGCCTCCTGGCTGCACCACATCGCGGCAGCATCCACCGACAGCACATTTCTCGGTGGCGAGATCCCCGATACAGGTGGTACCGAAATCGCCGGAACGGGTTTGCCGGGCGGTTCTGTTCCCAATTATTTTCTGCAGCAGAGTTTCCTGCATACCGCGTTGCGCCGCGGCTACTGGCGTGCCGTGGATATGAACTGGAACCATTTTGCGGTGCAAAGTTTCATTGATGAAATTGCAGCCGTGACCGGCAAAGATCCGCTCCAACTTCGCCGCCAGCTCATCACCACGACCCAGAAACCCGCAGGCGAAGGCGATAACGAAGGCGATGCGCCGGTAAACACTGCGCGGCTCCTCGGCGTTCTCAATCTCGCGGCGGAAAAAGCGGGCTGGGGAAAGAAATTGCCCCCTGGCAGCGGTCAAGGCATCGCGGGCCTATATGGATTTGGCAGCTATGTCGCGCACGTTGCGGAAGTCACCGTGGCCAAAGACGGCACTCTAAAAATCGATCGAATCGTCGTGGCCGTTGACTGCGGCCAAGTCATAAATCCCGACATGCTCGAAGCACAAGTGCAGGGCGGCGTGATTTTCGGCCTTACCTCCGCGCTCTACGACGAAATCACCGTCGAAAAGGGAGAAGTGCAGCAGAGTAATTTTGACACTTATCCGGTGATGCGCATTGCTGACGCCCCGCGCGTCGAAGTTCACATCATCCCCAGCCGCGAAGCCCCTGGCGGAATCGGCGAACCCGGCGTCCCCAGCGCAGCGCCGGCCGTGGCCAATGCGATCTTTGCAGCAACAGGAAAACGCCTCCGCCGCCTCCCATTTCAAACCAAAGAACTGGCACAGGCCTAGCCTTCGATCCTGATCATTCGGACGTCCTGCGGCCCCTAAGATGCCAGACCGGTGCTCCATCCTTCGTTTCGAAGAAGGTGGGAGATTTTGTGGAAGCTCGAAAATGCGCCAGCTTTGTTTAGAGAAGCTACCCCAGAAGTAGAATCAATCTGCTGCGGTTCGGCCATTGCGCAACAACTCCGGCGACCTAACAACGTCCGCCACGCGCGCCACCTGCGCCATCTCCGCAACATCGTGCACCCGCACGATGTGCGCTCCCTGCAAGATACTTGCCGTCACCGTCGTCGCCGTGCCCCAAATTCGATCCTTGCCCGCATCCCGCTTCAGCGCCGTCCCCAGAAAACTCTTCCGAGAAGTTCCCACCAGCACTGGGAATCCCAGTCTCGCGACATCACCCAGCCTCTGAATGATTTCGCAATTCTGTTCGTGGCTTTTTCCAAACCCGATCCCCGGATCAACAACGATCTGCGACCTGGCAACGCCCGCCTTCAACGCCCTCGCCACCGAACGCCGCAATCCGGATGTCACGTCACGAATCACATCGCGCGCAAAAGGAGCCCTCTGCATCGTGAGCGGGGTTCCGCGCATGTGCATCAAGATCAATCCGAGCTTCCGCCGCCGACCCACTTCCGCGATCCGTGGATCATTCCGCAATCCGGTAACATCATTCAAAATCTCCGCACCGGCTCCAGCCGCCGCTTCCGCGACGTCCGCCTTGCTCGTATCCACCGATATCGGTATTCGAATTCTTCCTCGCAGCTTTTCGATCACCGGGAGAATCCTGCGCATCTCTTCCTTGACGGAAATTCCAACAGATCCCGGCCGCGTTGACTCGCCGCCGATATCTATGATGTCCGCCCCGGCCGCTTCCATCGCGACGGCTCTCGCCACCGCCGCGTCGGCGTCAAAGTAAAGGCCGCCGTCCGAAAAACTGTCCGGGGTCACGTTCAGTATTCCCATCACCAGCGTGCGATCGCCAAGTGCGAGCGATCGCGCCGGCAGCCGCCAACGGAATTTTCGTCGAGTTTCCATAATGGAATGCTATTGAACGGGGCTCTTCGCCGGCACGTAGTATGAAGCACGCGACGTAACCGTCGCGTCCGCATGATCGGTCACTGCTACCTGCAGATGGTGCCATCCAGCATGAGGTGTCTCGGCCCGATTCACATCGGGCGAAAACCCAATCGTGTATTCAGCCCGAATTTTCACGGCGATCTGATGAAACGTGTCCGCCAGCGTATTCGCCTCGCGTAAAAAATAAAGCTGTCCGCCCGACCGCCGCACCATCTCCGCCAGATACAAGGTGTACGCCGGAATTTTTCCATCGCGCGCGGATTCGGTCAGCAGCGTCTGTCCCGCGTGCGTCGTAAGCCAATTCGCCGTCATGATTTTCGGCCGGCTCTCCGTGGACACTGCAAAAACCTGAATATCCTGAGCGGCAAGCTCCCGCACCACATCTTCAAAAGTAAGCTGATCGCGTGGTACCCCGGCCCGCGGTTGCGCGGTCGCCGGATCTAGGGTTAACCCCAGCCCGCTGTCCTGCCCATCGGTCAGCAGCACCATGGCCTTGCGGCCTTTGCGCCCGGCAAAAAGTTCCTTTGCGGCAATAAATACCGCCTTGTAAATATTCGTCCCGCCGGTATCGCCGAGCAATTGCCGCGCGTCCACGCGACCCACGGCCTTGCGAATCAATCCCCAGTCATTTGAAAACGGGATCTGCAAATAGGTGTGGGCGGAAAAATCGATCACCGCCGTCTCATCTGCCGAGCCCAGCGCGTCCACCAGCGCTCGCGCCGCGTTTTTCATCTCGTCCGATTCCCGCAACACGCTGGGGCTCGCGTCAATCACCAGCGCTACATTGGCAGGCAGGCTCGACGCGTCGAAATAAACGATGGGCCGTTGACTCCCATCATCAAAGACTCGAAAATCTTTCTGCTGCAAATTCTGAATCGCCACTCCGTCGGGGCCCACCACGCTGCATGTGACTGGCACGACTTGTGTAACCACGGAAATGGAATGTGAAGTTGCCGCAGCATCTGACGCGCCTGGCTCGCGACCGGTATTTGAATGCACCAAGAAAAGTTCTCCGGTTGCCGGATCTCTTTTCCACGAAATTCCTTCGTCGAGCCGAAGTGGTCGTGCAAGCCCTGTTGTTGGCTTGTTTTGTGCAGCAACCCAGTGTGGATGTAGCGTCAGACTGGCCGCGATAACGGCGAGACCCAATGTTAGGAGCTTCAAGGAGTAGTGGGTCGCCTGTAGCGTAAACACGCGCATCGTGGACTAGTCCAGATCGAAATCGCGCAAGGGCTTTTCGATCGGCCCGTCTTTGGCTTTCTTCAAACCTTCGGCAAATTTTCGCGCCAGCAGATCTTCCTTCGTTTTTTCCGCTTCCACCGACGCACGAAACTTCGCCTCGACCGCGTCTACTTGCTGCCGCAGCAATCCAGCCGTATCGCCCAAATCAACCGACGAAGGCGGCCGCGGCGGAGCGACGTGCGACAGCACTGCGCGGATTTCGCCGTCGACCGTCAGTTTTGCCTGGCAGCAGGGGCAATTCACTTCGAAAGTGTTAGGTGAGTTCTTTGCCATGGCCTTAGTTTACGCCAATTTGGGCCCGGCGGAACGTAGCTCGGGCCGCGGTGGCCACCCTGCTGTTTCACTCCTGCCATCGCCACGATGGTTATGGCCGTGCTAAAGAATCTCGCAGAATTGCCGATACGAACATCAAGACGTACCCGAGTCTACCGGATTGAAACTAGCACCGCGACCGACAGCACCATAAGAGAGCACAACCCATGAGCGCACAACCCAAAATCATCGATGCACCACACTTGCCGGAAGTTCTCCCCGGACAGGTTTTAAGAGGGCGCGACCGTCGCCGATGGTGCCGAGCTATGATCTCGGTCCGCGCACGCATCTGTGGCGGAGTGGGAACGCTCGAAAATTTCGAAGAAATCGTCACTTGCTTGGACGTCTCGCGGGAAGGCATCCGCGTCCCCACCGCCCGCGCCGGTTATTTTCCTGGTCAACTGCTCCAGGTTACCTGCCCGTTCTGGGATAATCCCACCGGTATCAACATCCCGCGGAACGCGAAAGTTATTCGCTGTTCAATCACCGCAACTTTGACCTACGAAATTGCGTTGCAATTTCTTCCGGGCGAAATTGACGAGACGGCCCTGTCCTTGCACGCCGCTTCGCCGTTCGCCAGTCAGGTGCGCGTTTTACTTGTCGAATCTGACCCGCGTGTTCGCCCCGTTCTGGCGGAGCTTCTCGGGAAGGACGGTTACCACGTCGTGGCGGTTGAAAAGCCGCGCGAGGCGCTCGAGATCATTCAAACGGAGGTTCCTCATGTCATCATCGCAGAGACCGAAGGCGGTGATATCTGCGGCCATGATCTCTGTGCGATCGTCAAGGCAACTCCTCACTTGCAGCACATTCCGGTGATTCTAGTCACCGCTTCCGGAATGCCCTCGGACTATGCCTCCAGCCATCTAATCGGGGCCATCGTTTGCATCGCTAAACCTTACAAGGTTGAACGAATGCGCCAGGCAGTACACCTCGTAGCTTCGCCTCCCTCGCAGAGTTCCAAGTACAGCTCGGGATTTAATATCGCCAGCTTCGTAAGAACTTCTTAATTTATACCTCGTGCCCAAAAAAAACCCCCGCCCTTTCCGAGGCGGGGTCTGAAATTTCCCGTTACAACTTCGGATCGTATGTCGCTCCGTCTAGCCGTTCGCCAAGCCCGGAATCGATCGTGGCTCCGGGCGCAGTGACAGTTGAGGCTCCTTCGCCGGAACCCGCGGCTCAATCGGTGGAGGCGGTAATTTTTCCGGAAGCGGTTGACCCGCCATCAAGAGTTTCAATTCCACTGCATCCAATACTTCTCGATCCAGTAAAGCTTGCGCGATTCGTTCTAGCAACTCTTTCTGAGTTTCGAGAATGTTGCGAGCTTTGCTGTATCCGCTTGTCACGATACTGCGAACTTCGCCGTCAATCTTGATTGCCGTATCTTCCGAGTAATCGCGATGCTGCGCGATTTCCCGGCCCAGGAAGATTGCCTCTTCTTTCTTGCCAAACGTGAGCGGACCCAGGACGCTCATTCCCCACTCGCAGACCATCTGTCGCGCGATCTCCGTCGCGCGCTCGATGTCGTTGCCTGCGCCGGTGGTGATGTGATGCAGGAAAATTTCCTCGGCAGCGCGACCGCCCATCAGCACGGCCAGCTGCGCCTCCAGGAATTCCTTCGTGTACGTATGCTTGTCGTCAATCGGCAGCTGCATAGTGACGCCCAGCGCCATGCCGCGCGGGATGATCGTCACCTTGTGTAACGGATCGGCTCCCGGCGTCATCGCCGCAACCAGAGCGTGTCCGGCTTCGTGATAGGCGGTGTTGCGCTTTTCTTCGTCAGACAAAATCATCGACCGGCGCTCAACGCCCATCAATACCTTGTCCTTCGACATTTCGAAATCAATCATCGCGACAAACTTGCGATTCTGCCGCGCAGCCCAAAGTGCGGATTCGTTTACCAGGTTCGCGAGGTCAGCGCCCGAAAATCCCGGCGTTCCTCGCGCGATCACCGAAAGATCCACGTCTTCGGAGAGCGGCACCTTGCGGGTGTGCACGCGCAGGATTTCTTCGCGCCCCTTTACATCGGGCCGCGGCACAACAACCCGGCGATCGAATCGGCCGGGACGCAGCAAGGCAGGATCGAGAACGTCCGGACGGTTTGTGGCGGCAATCAGGATCACGCCTTCGTTCGATTCGAATCCATCCATTTCCACCAGCAACGCATTCAACGTCTGCTCTCGTTCATCGTGCCCGCCGCCGAGCCCGGCACCGCGGTGACGGCCCACCGCGTCGATTTCATCGATGAAAATGATGCACGGCGCATTCTTCTTGCCCTGTTCGAACAAATCGCGCACGCGGCTCGCGCCTACACCCACAAACATTTCGACGAAGTCCGAACCTGAAATTGAAAAGAACGGCACATTCGCTTCGCCCGCAATTGCCCTGGCCAGCAAAGTCTTGCCCGTTCCGGGAGGCCCGACGAGCAGTACACCCTTCGGAATGCGTCCGCCGAGTTTCTGGAATTTTTGCGGATCCTTCAGGAAGTCAATAATTTCATAGAGCTCTTCTTTCGGCTCGTCGATTCCGGCAACATCCTTGAACGTCGCTTTCTTCTGCTGCGCCGTCAGCAAACGCGCTCGCGATTTTCCAAAACTTAGCGCTTTGTTCCCGCCCGCCTGCATTTGCTTCATCATGAAAACCCAGAAGAGAACCAGCAGAATCAGCGGCGCAAAGTTCACCAGGAACGACAGCCAGTCGGCTGTCTTCACTTCCTTGTAGTTATAAAGAACGTTGTGATCTTGCAGCGACTTCGTCACGTCAGGAATCGCGGTGTTGGCGATCGTCACGCCCTTGAACTTCGTGGCATCGCGGTATTCGCCCTGCAGTTCGGCGCTGTTCGGCGCCAGATAGATCGTGACGTCCTTCACGCTGCCGCTTTGCACCTTGGCCAGAAAATTCGTGTAATTCGGCTCTTCTTCGTGCGCAGATTGCCCGCCGGTGGAGGCCATCTTCCACAACACGACCGCCAGCAAAATCATCAAAAGCCAAAAAAGAATAGTTCGTACTGTTGAGTTCACCTTATGACCTCGCCGTATTCAAACGCGAGACGCGATCGAAGCGCCCCGCCATTGCGAATGATTCCTTCAACCGACTCCCACCTACATACTGTTAGATGCCGGAAACCACCATTCCGCTCTCTAATTTGCCCCAGCCTTCTTCTTCAAGAATCAAAAGGCCTTTGCGCGTTCCCGGTCTCGCGGAACATTCGTCCGCAGGCTCCATTCCCAGCGCCCATACCACCTGGCCGCTGCTTTCCAGCACTGGCCAGGTTCCGCGTTGCGATACCGGTACCCGTCCAGCCAGCAGCATTTGTTTCAGCTTGCGCTCGCCCTGTCGACCGCGCGGCCTGTAGGCGTCACCGGGCCGCCAATTCCGCAGAATTAAGGGCGATCGCAGGAGGTCAGCATCGAGGGCTTGGATGTCCCTCATAGTGTCGCTCTGGGCGCAAGGCCAGTCAATCAAATTTAGACTTAGACGCTTGCCCACTTCAGCAACTGTTAGCGTCCTGGTCTCATTCAGGGGCAGTTCGACTACGTATTGATACGCATTCGCTCGTTCCGTAGTTTCCCTGGCAGCTTTCCTGCCCGTGCCAATCACTCGCGCGAAGACCAATTCACCCACTTCATGATGCACGATGATTCCGCCGGGCAGTTCGACCTTACGGCCGCTCTTCAAATGGCCGGCAAGTTCGATGATCTGCTCGACGTGCTTCGCGCTCAACTCTCGTCTATCCCCTCGCACCGCCTCATAGATCCTCCGGATCAATCGCTCTGTGACCGCGAGTTGCGGCGAGGCAGTCAGCTTCGCTGAGATTGATTGGGCCGGCGTGGCCTTTTTTTGGTATGACCATTCTTCTAACGAATTCAACGGTGTGAGGATGTCGCGCGCCGCGATTCTTACGCCCTCTTCGGATTGGCTCGCCAGTTTTTCGAATCGTTCTTCCACGAACGCATTCCAGAAAATGTCTTCTTCCCGCGCAAATCGCGCCAGTTCGTTCGAGTGACTGACAATTGCCGGAGAGAAATCTCGCTCGATGAGCGGCAGCAAGTTTTTGCGGATCCTTGCGCGCATTCTGTGTGTGTCGCTGTTCGTCGAATCTTCGCGCCACTCCTGATTTTGCGATTGTAAATATCTGCGCAACTCCTGCCGCCGCATCTCCAGCAGCGGACGCACCACCGGCCCGGCCACGGGATGAATTCCTCCCATACCGGTCATTCCGCTTCCACGCAGTAGATGGGCGAGCAAAGTCTCTGCCTGATCATCCGCCGTATGGGCCACTGCAATCTGGTCGGCCACGCCTTCCTCGACCAGCTCAGCGAAGAAACGTTGTCGCAGCCTTCGGCCCGCCTCTTCAAGATTCCAGCCTTCCCGGGTGGCCACCGCGGCGACATCCTCGACGCGCTGCACGAATCGCAGATTTCGTTCGCGCGCCAGTTTCTCCACGAATTCCGCATCGGCTACCGATTCCGACCCGCGCAGCGAATGATTCAAATGCACCACGACCAAAGTGATTCCCAACTCGTTCGCCAAAGCCTCAAGAATCCGCAACAGCGCCACCGAGTCCGCACCCGCGGACACAGCAACGCCCACGCGGCTTCCCGGCAAAATCAGGCGGCTGCGCCGAATGGTTTCCAGTGCCTCTTGCTCGAATGGTGTACGCATGGGAATAGATGTGGCCCGCAAAATTGCCGGGATAAGACCATCGTAACAGCTCAATCTGGAAGGGTCGAGACGAGTGCTGCCGCAAACGATTTTTGTGCGGCATTTTGTTTGCCGTATTCAGGACGAGAGTTTATAGCCGGTCGCTGATCTGCTGCGTGAACAAATCCCGGCTGTAGGATATCCGCCGGTCGAGCGCTACGGCGGCGAAGTAAGAACAGTCGCGCCGCTCGTGATCCGCCCACTGCGCGACGCGCGGTCCGGCCACGATAGCAAGACGTTTCAGGATCGCGAGAATTCGGTAATAAGTACCGACCGCTCTAATTTCCGAGCGGTCATCACCACGCTCCGGGCACAATCTCACCAGTTGCAGCAGCCGGTGGAAATCATCGGGCGCTACGTCTTGATTTGATATTCCGGTGACTTCTCGCACTCGCTCGGACAGCTTGACCTGGCAGCTCGGTGCCAGGATCGACCGGCAATACCAGACGAAGAACTGCGCAAACACCGCGAGGGAAATCACGCAAATAAGCGCTGCCATCATTGCGTTTTCACCACCAATTCAGAGGGAGCCAATCGGGATTCCTCGGGCACTTTGTACATGGTGTAGGCCCATGCCATCGGTAACCAAACGCCCATCATCGGTGGAATCCAGCGGAGGACGCTCGGTTGCAAACCAGGAAAGAGGTTGCGCAACGCGTAGGTGCCGGCGTCCACGCTAAAATAAATTCCCAGCGCGAGCACCAATTGAATTAGTCGCATGCGGGTTTCGCGCAATTTCAATATCGCGCCCCACAATAGGTAGGTCAAAACGACGCCGACGAAGTAGAAATTTTGCCCAAGCTCCACGACAAAGCGGCTCGTTAGATGAGTCCGGTTTTGATGGACGACTGCGTACGAAAAAATGGCCGTGGCAACAATTAATATCGCGGCAGCCATGCGGATGTACTGGCTCGCTCCCATCTCCTCGAACGCCTGCAGATAGAACTGAATCACTACCCAGAACAGCAGCAACGTAAGCAAACTGTCCGAGTAGTAATAGAAGTAGACGTATTTTGGTGAGCTAAAACCGTAGTGCCGGACGCAGTAAAACAATCCGAAAGTAACCAGCGCATCGCATAAAATATAGAAAACAAGAGGGAAATATCGAGTCCAGGATTTATTGCGGATCGCGCACACCACTACGAGGATTTCCGCGAGGAAACCTAAACACCACACTGCGTAATCAACGGGGCCGAGCATCTTTTATGACAACCCGTGAAGAGCCTGGCCCCACTCCCGTTTTATCGGGAGATCCCCGGTTTTACCTCCAGGGTGTCGGGGGCATCGGCGCTGATGTGCTGGCCCAAGGCGTCGGCGGCATCGGTGCCGACGTGCTTGCCCACGGCGTAGGCGGCATTGGCGCGGAAGTGCTTGCCCACGGTGTAGGCGGCATTGGTGCCGAGGTACTCGCCAGAGCCTTCAAACCCATGGCACTGGTAACTACCAAAAGCGCCAATACAGCAACTGCTGAGACCTTACTCATAGACCCTCCCAAGGGAAACAACGGGCGGAGTCTATAAGCGGTCTGGTGCCGTCAAGAGGGAAATTTTAGGGTCGTGTGTCTAAACGGTACACACCCCTCCCTCCTGGCATGGCCAGAACATTTCCGAATTGTCCTGCGCAACGTAGCGTCTCGGATTGAATCCGGTCAATGGACCGAAAGTACTACGATTGTTCGCCATTTCGTTTTCGTTGGGACGGGAATTTCGTACGGAAATTTTGTTCGCGCAGCTTGCTGACGTGGCAGTTCCGCACATCTTGACACTCCGCAGCACGAACCTTTAGCATCAAAGGCTGTCTGCGAGCCGGTTTAGCTCAGAGGTAGAGCGAGGGTCTCATAATCCCTAGGTCGTGGGTTCGAGTCCCACAACCGGCACCAAGCCTTTTGTTTTGAGAAACTTCCTAATTTGCGATTTGTGGTTTCGTAACATCTCGTAACAACTCAGAGGCAATTCCGGCGAGCGCTTCGCGGAAATCGTCTTGGTCCGCGTGGTCGTACACACCATCCGTAACCTGCAAGCTTGAATGCCCGAGAATGTCGGGCCTGACTTTCGCGGACCATCCGTGCTTACGCAACGTGGTTCCCAGTGTGTGCCTGAAATCGTGCCAGCCACCAATTTTGATTCCGTGCGAGCGAACCGCAGGACAAATGTAACGCTTGAGCGCGTTCCCCGGATTGACCGGCGTCGGCGATGAGTTTTGGGACTCGAAAATCCATTCGCGGCCGCTGACAGAGAACAGTCGCGAACGAAGAGCATCGGGAATTGGAAGATCACGTGCCGACTTCTTAGTTTTCGTTGTGTCGGCCTTACCTTCGTAAATCCGACGCCGCACGCGAAGGAGACCGCCATCGAAATCCGAACGCTTGACCCCGACAGCTTCCCCCAATGCGAAGCCCCGTTATCGCAAGAAACAGAACGAGCGTTGCGTATGGCTCAGCTAATTTCTTCGCGATGTCCGCGATTTGTGTTGGCGTGAGAATCGTCCGCGCTATGCGCTCGCCGCCAGAAGGCTCATCGCATCAATTTCGCGCGACTAGTTCTCGGTTAAGCGTGTGCCCGGCGCGCCACGTCGATATTGGTGACTGACCCATGACACTTTTTGTGTTTCTCGCCACTCCCACATGGGCGCGGGTCAAACGAAAATGGCGCCTGCATGCGGTTTAGACCAGATCGATTATTGCCCAATCCGATCGCATTAGTAATCGACATGAAAATCGCGGTTGCCGTGAGACGCCTTGGACGTTCGCCGACGCTCATAGCGTCGTACGATACACCACATCGGAAAATCCGCCCTGGAAGCGGTCGCGGAAAAGCCCTTCGCCGATCTCGACCCGCTCTGGGGCCAAGGCATCGTCAACTCCGACCAGTGGATTCCAAGTCGTCTATCTGGCACTCTAATTTCCCTGGGTGAGCATTTCCTGCGGGGCGATCCGTCAATTCGAATGTGAGCAGGAAAGATTTTTAATCCCCGTGGAATTTAGACCCAACGAACTTGCGGAATTCCACTGCGCTGGCCGGAACGTAACGATCGGCGATCCACCCTATGCCTAACGGCCGAGTGGGGCGCGCCGGCGACAATTTGATTTCTACGACGCCCGCAAATCGAACGGGCGCGCGAGGAAGGAGCCCTATGCCGAGCCCCGCAGCAATCAATCCACGCAGCGTCGCAACATCCATCCCCTCAAATGCAATGTTTGGCAAGAACGATGCGTCAGCACACACCCTGTCAAAGATGATGCGCAGGGTATGTTCCGGGCTCAGAACGAGGAATGGCTCGGATGACAGTTCCCTCAAGCTTACGGTACGCCTTGCCGCCAACCGGTGCGTCTGTGGCACCGCGATCAACAATTCTTCGTCCAGAAGATGGTTCCAGCGGACGTCGCTTGACCCAAACATTCCCGGGACGGACAAGCATAGATCGATATTGCCTGCGGTGAGCTCTTTCATCAGCATCTCTCCTGACCGTTGGACCAGGAGCGTGAATTGAGTCTTGGGATGTTTCCGGCAATACTCTTTGATTAATCGCGGAACCATTTCAATTCCGAGTGAGTGTAGAAAACCAAGCGATACGGTTCCGGATTCTTCCCCGTTCTGTTCGCGGAGCAAACGCTTTGCGGTTTCAAGGATATTGAGTGCCCGATTGACATGCTCCAGAAATAGGCGCCCATATCGCGACAGCACGATCGCGCGCCCCTGGCGATAGAAAAGTGGAACTCCCAGTTCCTTTTCCAATTGGGTAACAGCGCGACTGATCGCAGACTGAGAAACGAATAGCTTCTCGGCAGCGCGTGTCACATGTTCTCGCTCGGCCACTTCGCGAAAATACTTCAGCTGTTGCAGTTCCATAGAGCCCTCCATGTCACATTCGTTGCGCGCGGCGCATCGTTTTGATGAATTCATTGTATTGGACGCGGCATGCTACGAATCCTACCTTGGAACCGGCGGGGAACAGTCGCCGATCTCGACCCCGCCTGGGCCAGGCCATCATCGACAGCGACCAGTTCGTGCAAATCGTTTATTTAACTCTCTGAGTTATATGCGCTATTTGATAAACCTTTATTTCGTTTCGATGAATCGAAGGGGGGAGGCGATTGAACGGCGATGGTCAGTACCATTTTAGGCGCGCTTCTTCCCATGCTGGTCACTTTCCTGCTGGGATTCTTCGCCGCCTGGCGCCGGGATTTTGGCCCGAAGGACGCTTCGACCCTGAACCGGATGGTGCTGGTTTACGCCGTGCCTCTCGCGCTTTTTGCCGGAACGGTCACCACCTCGCGGGCCGCGCTGGTGCAAGACGTTCCGCTGGTGATTACGTTGTGCGCGGCCATCATTAGCCTGTATGGCGCGGTGTTTCTCTTGTGCCGTTTTGTTTTTCATTTTCAACTAGGGCGGAGTGCGCTGGCGGCGTTGACAGCTTCGGCGCCGGCGGTGCCCTTCGTAGGTCCCGCGGTTCTCGGCGATCTGTTTGGACGGTCGAGCGCCATTCCGATCGCGATATCCAGCCTGGTCATTAACCTTACCGTGGTGCCGGTCACG
>Ga0209006_10000054_pt1 | contig 115698 bp, 101 predicted proteins | sample JacPin_JW_Ref_O2_FD_188567 | JGI IMG/M metagenome (GOLD analysis project Ga0209006, IMG submission 188567) | Forest soil microbial communities from Algoma, Ontario, Canada - Jack Pine, Ontario site 1_JW_Ref_O2 (SPAdes) (version 2) | ecosystem: Environmental > Terrestrial > Soil > Boreal... | reverse complement strand
GAGCTGGTCCTGCAGCTCGATTTTGCCCATGTGATGGTAGAGCGGAGTTTCGAAAGCATGGCCGCGGCCCCAGGAGCCGCGGTTATCGAGCGTGAAAAGAATATAGCCGTTTGCCGCGTAGACCTGGTCCAAAAGATACCGCAGGCCCCCCCAAGCATTACGCACAAGCTGTACGTGCGGGCCGCCATAGACATTGAGCAGCACCGGATATTTTTTCGTTGGATCAAAATTCGTGGGTTTGATGAGCGAGGCGTTCAGCTTCGTGCCATCGTCCGCGGTGACTTCGACGAATTCGACGGGGGACAGTTTATATTCGGCGAGTTCGGGAACTTTGCCCTCGTTGACAACCGCTACGCGCGCGCCATCCATGCGGTAGAGGTCCTGGCGTGCGGGCGTCGCGGCGTTGGAGTAGGTGTCCACGAATGCGGAAGCATCGGGCGAGATTCGGGCGGAGTGCGTGCCGGCTTCTTTGGTGATGCGCGTCAGAGATTTGTCGCTGAGCGCGACGCGGTAAAGCTGTGTTTCGCGGACATCCTCTTTATTCGAAATAAAATAGACGAAACCGCGCGCTTCATCCACCGCCGGATGATTTGCCGAGCCAGGGCCGAAGCCGCCGAGATCGGAAATGGCCCAATCGCCGCTGGTAAGCTGCGCGAGTTCTTTTCCGGAATTATCGTAAAGATAGAAATGCCGGTAGCCAGTGCGTTCGCTGGACCACAGGAATCGTTTATTGTCCGAGAAAAAATACAGGTCGTCGCTGATGTTGATCCAGTATTTGTCGGACTCGGTGAGGATCGTTTTCGATGCGCCCGTTGCGACGTCTGCGGAAAGCAGGTCGAGCTGATTCTGCGCTCGATTGAGACGCTGGATGGCGATGCGGCGGCTGTCTGGCAGCCAATTCACGCGCGCGAGATAGACGTCGGTGTTCGCGCCGGTGTCCATCCATCGGGTTTCAGTGTTTGTACTCGCAGACCCCGCGCCGGAAGGTGTCGGTCCGCCAGTGACGCCGACGATGCCCACGCGCACGATCGGATTCGCTTCGCCGGCTTGCGGGTAGCGCGTGAATTCGCTGCCACCGGTGGACGAGCTCATGTCCGCGATCGAGTATCGCGTAACCGGGCGCTCATCCATTTCGTAATACGCAATTTTCGTGGAGTCGGGCGACCACCAGTAGGCGGTGCGCGCGTCAAGTTCTTCGGGATAAACCCAGTCGAGCTTGCCTTTCAGAACTTCTTCGCTGCCGCCGGTGGTGAGCGCGGTGACGGCGCCTGCGGAAATATTCACGACGAAGAGATTCGCGCTGCGCGAAAAACTGATCCAGCGGCTGTCGGGCGAAAATTTGGGATCTTCGATTTCTGCTTCGCTGGTGAGTATCGGTTTGGGCGTCATGGATTTCAGATCGAGGAGCACCAGACTGTTGCTGCCGATGAAGAGCAGGGAATTGCCGTCGGGGGACCACAAATAATTGTCGGCCTGCACACGGCCGAGGCCGGTGGCCTGGCTGGTCTTGGCTTTCTCGGGCTGCATAACGGATTTCAGGGTTGCGGCGTTGACGAGAACCCTGCGCTCGCCCGTCGCGGCGTCCATGGTCCAGAGCTGCGCGACAGCGTCCTCGCCGGAGCCTTGGCGGTCGAGATAGGAGAAGCGTTTGCCGTCGGGCGCCCATTCGATTCCTTGGGTCAGGCGTCCGCCGAGGGATGGCGGACGAAATAGTCGCTCGACGGTGATTTCTTTGCCTGTTCGTGCGGCGGGTGATTGCGCGAGTAGTGGCGCGGGTAGCGCTACGGCGAGAACGCCGACGGAAATAATGCCGCCGAGCATTGCGCGCGAAAAACGGGGCATGAGTGCCTCCGGAAAGAAACGTGACATTCTATATCTGTAACGATGAATGCGAAATGGCTTACGGCGAGAATTCCTGGCTGGGCGCGTGCGTTTAGTCGGCGCGTTGCGGCGTTGCGACGGCCGTTGGAGCTGAGAGTTCGCGGCCCTTGCGTCCTTGTAGAAACGCGCCGATGGTGACGGCCAGCGCCAGCGCCAGTAGGGAGCCGTCGCGGAGCAGCGTCAGCGGGCCGAGCCGTTCGCCTGGGCCAAAGCATCCGCAATTAATTTCCAGACCGGCCATATAGGTCCGGACCATCACGGCGAAGAATGCGCCGAGGAGCAGCGTGGTTATGAAGGATCCATAACGGAGCAGCACGCCACTGAGCAGCCACAGGCCGAGGAACAATTCAAACGGCGGAAGAAAATGCGCGGCGGGACTGACTAGTTGCGGCGGCAGCAGTTGGTAAGAATCCACCTGCATGGCGAAGAGCGAGAGCGACGTCTTGACCGAAGAGCCGGACCAGGGCATGGCGGCCTGCGGCTTAAGCTTTGCGTAGGCCGCAAATAGAAAAATCGCGGCGAGAGCCAGGCGCCCCAGTAGCAGGAGCGTGCGTGCAAGACTTCCGTGCGTTTCGTTGGGCGTCATCGGTCGGCTTAAGCTATTGGCTCAAGAGCGTGTCGAAGAATTGTTTCAGGATCGGCCAGGTGATAATGCCGGAGGACGCCGGATAGCTCTGGCCTTTGTAGCGAATGATAAATGTCGGAGTCGCCTGCACCGGAACCTGGTAGCCCAGCACGATGTCTTGCACGATGTACGGATCCACTGGGCAGCCGGGATCGGCCTGCGGCACGGAGCGGTCGGCCTTCGAAGTGGCTGGTGCGGCAGTGCAACCCTTCAGGATCCCCTGGACGCGTTTGAAATTCGCCGGGCTCAACACTCCGGCGACGTATTTTTCCAGGTCGCCGTCCGCGGTCCATTTGGCTTGGTTGTCGAAGAGCGCGGCATCCACGTCCTGAAATTGTCCAATCATGCCGGCGGCGTTGGCCCAGCGTGCGGCCTGACCGGAATAGGTGTGCATCTGCAGCGGGAAATCGTGATGCACCAGGTAAACTTTTCCTTGAGCGACATAGTCCTGAATCATCGCACGCAACGTGTTTTCGAAGAAGTTGCCGCACGAAGGACACTGGTAGTCGCTGAAAACTTCCATAGTGATAGGTGCGTTGCGGTTGCCGATGGTTTTTACCGGAGCGGTGGGCGCGGCCGTATCGGCAGCGGCGCGCTTGTGCGCGGGCGCAGCGGTCTTTGCGGAAGTGGGCGTCGTAGTCTGCGCCGGGGAAGCAGGTACGAGGAACACCAAGGCTGCGAGTACGGCAGCGGCCCGTTGCGCGCGTGAGGTCATGCCGCGAACGAGAAAGCGATGGAATCCAGAAATCAACTCATCCTCCTGAGCATCGAATTAGAGCGAGCGAACATTGTAACGCGAAATGTTGGCGACGCAGCGCCGGGTTGTGCCGCTATGTGCTGTCGGCGAACGTGCCAGTTCTGGGATGCCGCCAGGAGTGAGTTGGTTCGCCGGGGCGGGCGAAGCCAGAAGACTTGCCACAACGGCACAGAAGCACCGCGGTAAGGACGCGAAGAAGCCACCAGGCGAGGAAGCACGGGCTACGGAGCACAATCGGGCGTGTATTTGATAAAACGTATTGTAATGCTAGTATTTGCATAGGAATACAGACACACAGAAAACTTGACAATGATACACTCAACGTGTACGATGGGTAGGATTTCGAGCGAGCTTCCCGCTAGGGTGCTCGCCGAACGTTTTTAGGAGCGAGATACATGAGCAAGATTATAGGAATCGACCTGGGTACGACGAATTCGGTGGTAGCGGTCATGCAGGGCGGCGAACCAACCGTAATTCCCAACCAGGAAGGTGCGCGCACTACTCCTTCGGTAGTCGGCATCACCAAGACGGGCGAACGTCTGGTGGGCCAGGTGGCCAAGCGGCAGGCGATCACCAACCCGGAAAACACGATTTATTCGATCAAGCGATTTATGGGCCGCCGCTATGACGAAGTGAGTGAAGAATTGAAGATGGTGCCCTACGAAGTGGTGAAGCACGGCGAAGGCGTCGCGGTGTCGGCGTACGGCAAGGAATACACGCCGCCCGAAATCTCGGCGATGATTCTGCAGAAGCTGAAGCTCGCCGCGGAAGATTTTCTCGGCGAGAAAGTGACGGACGCGGTGATCACAGTGCCGGCATATTTCAACGACGCGCAACGCACTGCGACGAAAGACGCGGGCAAGATCGCCGGCCTCGACGTCAAGCGCATCATTAATGAGCCGACTGCTGCGGCGCTGGCGTATGGCCTGGACAAAAAGAAGGATGAGACCATCGCAGTGTACGACTTCGGCGGCGGCACGTTCGACATCTCCATTCTGGAAGTCGGCGAAGGCGTTATTGAAGTGAAGGCCACGAATGGCGATACGCACTTGGGCGGCGACAACATTGATCAACGCATCGTGGACTGGCTGGTGGAGGAGTTCAAGAAGGACGAAGGTCTGGACCTGAAGAGCAAGGGGAACGAGATGGCGTTGCAACGCCTGCGTGACGCAGCGGAGCGCGCCAAGATCGAACTCTCGAGCACGATCGAGACGGAGATCAATCTGCCGTTCATCACGGCGGACGCGAACGGTCCCAAGCACCTGGTGAAGAAACTCACTCGGGCCAAGCTCGAAGCGATGGTGGACGACATCGTCAAGCGTTCGGTCGAGCCTTGCAAGCAGTGCATGAAGGATGCGGGCGTGGACGCCAGCAAGATCAACGAAGTGGTGTTGGTCGGCGGACAGACGCGCATGCCGATGATCCAACAGTTGGTGAAAGACCTGTTCGGAAAGGAAGGCCACAAGGGCGTCAATCCTGATGAAGTCGTCGCGGTAGGGGCGGCCATTCAGGGCGGCGTGCTGGCTGGCGAGGTGAAGGACATCCTGCTGCTGGACGTGACGCCGCTTTCGTTGGGCGTTGAAACGCTCGGCGGCGTGACCACCGTGCTGATTCCGCGGAATACCACGATTCCGACGCGCAAGTCGGAAACGTTTTCGACCGCGGCGGACAATCAGACGTCGGTCGAAATTCACGTGCTGCAAGGCGAGCGGCCGGTCGCCAGTGGAAACCGGTCACTCGGTAAATTCCACCTGGTGGGGTTGCCGCCTGCTCCGCGCGGAGTGCCGCAAGTCGAGGTGACGTTTGACATTGACGCGAACGGCATCTTGAACGTCTCGGCAAAAGACAACGCGACGGGCAAGGAACAGAAGATCACCATCACGGCTTCCACCGGTTTGTCGAAGGAAGAAGCCGAACGCATGAAGAAGGAAGCGGATTCTCATGCGGCGGAGGACAAGGCGCGGCTTTCAGAAGTCGAGGCTCGCAACCGGCTGGATAATCTGGTGTACCAGACGGAAAAAGTGGTGAAGGACAACCGCGAGAAGCTGGCGGAGTCCGACGTGAAGACGGCTGAAGAGGCGCTCGACGAATCCCGCAGAGCGCTGGCGGAAGGCGGCTTGGACAAGTTGAACGCGGCCGCGGAAAGCCTCACCAAAGCTTCGCACCACATCGCGGAAACGATGTACAAGGCGCAGCAAGCCTCAGGCGCGGCAGCGGGAGCTCCGGGCGGCGCGGATGGCGCGAGCGGCGTCGGGACGCAGGGCGGCAACACTTCCGGACAAGGCGATGTGGTGGATGCCGAGTTCGTGGATGTTGACGACTCGAAGAAGCCGAATTGAAATCACGCGACGCGTGATTTCATCCTCAGGACCGGCAGTGCCGGTCCGAAGGATCTGGCAGCAGACGAGGCTGACCGTAGGGGCGGGTCTTAGACCCGCCCCTACATTTATGCGCGCCTAGACGTTTATGATTCGTGGGCGTGCTGAAAATAGTTTAGAGATTGTTTTGCTATGGCGACAACTACCAAACAAGATTATTACGAGCTGCTGGGCGTTTCGCGCACTGCGGGTGTGAAGGACATTCGCGCGGCTTATCGCAAGCTCGCGCGCAAGTACCATCCTGACCTGAATCCCGGGGACAAATCCGCGGAAGAAAAATTCAAGCAGATTCAGGAAGCCTACGAAGTCCTTTCGGACACCAAGAAACGCCAGGTGTACGACCAGTTCGGATTCAACACGCCGGGTCTGGGCGGAGCTCCGCCACCGGGCGGTGGATATAGTTACGGCGGCGGCGCCGCGCCGGAAGATGTCCATTTCGATTTCGGCGGGTTTGATTTTGGCGGAGGCGGCGCGGGCGGTGGCGGCGGGACCAGCTTCCGCGATTTGTTCAGCCAGGTTTTCCGTGGGCAGAACGCGGCGCGCGAGGCGAACGAGCGCGAACCGGGCAGCGACCTGGAATTTCAGATTGAGATCACGTTTGCAGAAGCGATGCGCGGCGCGGTGAAGAAGCTGAGCATCACGCGGCTGGATGTGTGCAACGTGTGTCATGGCGCGGGCGTGCAGCCGGGCGATGAAAAAGTTTGCCCCACATGCGGCGGCACGGGGCAGGTGACGCAGGTCAGCGGCAAGATGCGTTTTCAGATTGCCTGCTCGCGCTGCGGCGGCACGGGACGTTTGCATACCATGTGCAAGAATTGCGGCGGAGAAGGCCGCGTGCCGCGCGTGGAATCGCTGGATGTGCGAATACCGCCGGGGGCGCAGACAGGCTCGCGCGTGCGTGTGGCGGGGCGCGGCAATGCGGGGCTGCATGGCGGAGCGCCGGGCGATCTCTATATTGTGATGAAGGTGGAACCGCATCCGTTTTTTGAACGCCGCGGCGATGATCTTTATACCGTGGTTCCGGTGACGGTGACGGAGGCCTCGCTCGGGTCGAAGGTGGAAGTGCCGACGATCGATGGGCGCGCGCAGGTGCGCATTCCGCCCGGCACCAACAGCGGGAAAAAGCTGCGCTTGCGCGAGAAGGGCGCGCCTTCGATACGCCAGCCGGGAAAGCGCGGCGACCAGATCGTGGAAGTGCAAATCGTGGTGCCGAAGCCGGAGGACGAGCGCGTGCGCAATCTTTTGAAGGAATTGAGCAAGCTCGATGCGGAAGATCCACGGCGCGAAATATTTTCGCGCGCGACGGTTTGAGGAGAAGCTTCATGGCAGCGCGTCCCAGGAAAAGAGCGAAGGCCGGTTACATGATCAGCGCGGTGGCGGAGCTTTATAAGTTGCATCCGCAGACATTGCGGCTGTATGAGCGCGTCGGATTGCTGACGCCTTCGCGTTCGCAGGGCAATACGCGGTTGTACACGGATCAGGATCTGGAGCGGCTGGAAGTGATTTTGAATTTGACGCGCGAGCTGGGCGTGAATCTGGCGGGCATCGAAATTATTTTGAACATGCGCGACAAGATGGCGGAGATGCAGACGCAGATGGAAGCGTTCACGCATTTTGTGCGCAGTGAGATGGCGCGCGGGTTTAATGCCGGCGAGGACCGGAAATATCGCAACGCGATCGTGCGCACGACGCCGCGGCAGGCGATCCGCGTGCATAAATAATTAGGTTTAATCGTTTCGCGTTTTTACTTTCCTCGAGGCTTTCCTCGAAGCTTTCCACAGGCGCGACAACCTCCACAGGCATGGGTGTGCTTGCGCGCGGCGGGCATGGCGCTTATTCTTGCAGCATGGCGCGAGCAGATTGTCCGCATTGTGAGGGTAGTGGCTGGAAAGTAGTGGAGCGCACTACGGAAGGTGCGCAGGCGCTCGCGGCGGACCGGCCGGGCGCGGGAGCAGGCGAGCCGAAGATGGTGTGGGCGGTGCCGTGCGACTGCACCACGGGCGACCGCAGCGAGCGTGCTTTACAGCGTTCGCGCGTGCCGGAGCGTTATCGCCATTGCGATTTTGAAAATTACGAGACGGACAATGATATTGAGAACGTCTCGCGCGAGCAGATGGCGGCATGGAATCGCAGTCTGGCGCAAGGGAAATTAATGGTGCAGCGGTTTGCGGACGAATTTCCCGTGGGCAGCGAGCACGGATTGCTGTTGATGGGCCCGTGCGGCGTGGGCAAGACGCACCTGGCGGTTTCGGCGATGAAGTCCATCGTCCTGCGCGGGCATAGCGGGCTTTTTTACGATTACCGCGAGCTGCTGAAAGCGATTCAGGATAGTTACAATCCGGAAAGCCAGGCGACGGAAATGAGCGTGCTCGAGCCGGTGCTGAAGGCGGAAATTTTGGTGCTCGACGATGTGGGTTCGAGCAAGCCTTCGTTGTGGGCGCTCGAGACCGTGGGGCACGTGCTGAATACGCGTTACAACGAAAAGCGCGTGACGTTGCTGACGACCAACTTTTTGGATTCGGATGCGGGGGCCGGAACTGCGGCAAATGGGGCGCCGCCCGCGCGCGTCGCGGGAATGCGCGCGCCGACAATCGAGGATTCGCTCACCGAACGCGTCGGCAAACGCATTCGTTCGCGTTTGTATGAAATGTGCCGTACCGTGGAAATTTCCGCAGCAGATTACCGCAAAGAAATTCGCCACGCGGGGCCGTTTCGTTAATCCAAGTTGCGTCGCCAGCCGCCGTCGTGTACTGGTCTGAAACACAATCCCCCTGTCATTATTGAGTAACATTAATCTGAGCCGGCGCGGCTGCGCATGCCCCGGTTTTTCGCGATGGTTTGTTGACAATGCGCGAATCGGGCGGGTATTATCCTCGTGATAAGAACGTCTAGCGTGGGCGTTCTATCCCCTTCTTTGCTCCAAACCCCGGCGGGTGGAGTAGCCGAGTCCGAATTCTCGGCAGCAGGGCACGAATCCGTACGGAGGCCGCTCCCCAATGTCACCCGAACACGACCTGAATCTTCCCACTGCAACCGTTGAATCAGCCAATACAGACGCGCCCGCAGAGATTCCGCAAGGCAGCGCGAGCGAAGCTATTTCCGAGCCCCCGACTAGCACTGCGAGCGTTAGCACCGCCGCAGCCGGTTCCACGGGGACGGGCGCGGCAGTGGCGCGAGCGCCCGAACCTCGTTCCGGCGACAACGGCGTGGCGGAACGAAGCCCCGCAAATGCAGAACCGGTGGAGAAGATTGCAGCTGACGGCGTGACGGAACAAAGCAGCGCGGCCGAACTAATCGCGCCGGCAGAATCTGCCGATACGTCAGAAGTGACTGCAGCGATCCAATTCGTTGACGCGGCTGAAGCGCCTGCCGCAAGTCCGGCCGTCACTGTGCCGGAAGGAGCCCCGCCTGCCGAAGGCTCCGAGTCTGCCGAGACCACGCAAACCATGGATCAGTTGATGGAGCAGTTTGCAGTGCCCGAGCCCGCGGCAGCCGAGGGCGAAATTTTCGATGGGCACGTGTTGGCGGTGACGGACGCAGGCGTGATCGTGGACGTGGGCGGGAAGTTCGAAGGATTGGTGCCCGCGCAGGAATTTGTGGATTCGGGCAGTCCGATCGAATTTGGAGCGGGGCAGACGATTGAAGTGGAACGTTTGCACGCGCAGAAAGATGGATACGTGCTGTTGTCGCACGTGCGCGCGCATCGCCGCCGCGTGTGGGAACGCATCGAGAAATCGTATCGCGAGCACGCCACGATCAAGGGCAAAGTAACCGAGCGGATCAAGGGCGGGCTGGTGGTGGATATCGGCGTCCGCTCGTTCCTGCCGGCGTCGCAGATTGAATTGCGTCCGGTGCACGACCTGGATTCGTGGAAGGATAAAGAGATCGAAGTACGCGTGCTGAAATTGAATCGCAAACGCGGCAACGTGGTGGTGAGCCGCCGCGCGATTCTGGAAGAAGACCAGAAATCGAAGCGCGAAACGCTGATGGGCTCGCTGGCCGAAGGCACGATCGTTACCGGCAAAGTGAAGAACGTTACGGACTACGGCGTGTTCGTGGATCTGGGCGGAATGGATGGACTGTTACACGTCAGCGATCTGGTCTGGGGCCGCGTGCCGCATCCTTCCTCGATCGTGAAAGCCGGCGACGACCTGCAAGTGCAAATCCTGAAATTTGATAAGGAAAAGCAGCGCATTTCACTGGGACGCAAGCAGTTGCTACCTGATCCCTGGGCCACCGTGCCGGAGCGCTTCCCGGTGGGCACGCGCGTACACGGGAAAGTGGTGGGCGTGACGGACTACGGCGCCTTCGTGCAGATTGAGCCGGGCGTTGAGGGACTCGTGCACGTTAGCGAAATGAGCTGGTCGAAGCGCACAAAGCATCCGGCGAAGATCGTTAAGGAAGGCGACGAGCTCGAAGTGGTGGTGCTGGAAGTGAAGACCGATCAGCGCCGGATTTCGTTGGGATTGAAGCAAACGCAGCCCGATCCGTGGGACGCCGCGGCAGAAAAATATCCGGTGGGCACCGTGGTGAGTGGACGCATTCGCAACCTCGCGGATTTTGGCGCGTTCGTCGAAATCGAAGAGGGCATGGAAGGGCTGATCCACATCAGCGACGTCAGCTGGACAGAGCGCATCAAACATCCCAGCGAGAAATTCAAGAAGGGCGACACGGTGGAAGCGAAAGTCCTGAAAGTGGATTCGCAGAACCGGCGGCTTTCGCTGGGCATCAAGCAATTGAAGGACATCTGGGCGGATTGGTTCACGGCACACAAGATCGGCGACATTTTGAAGGGCAAGGTGGCGCGCACCACGGATTTTGGGGCCTTCGTCGAGCTTGCCGAGGGCATCGAGGCGCTTTGCCACGTATCTGAAATCGAAGAGCGGAGGCCGAAAGGCGACCGCGACAAGGAAAAGGCGGCGCGCGGCGCGCGTGTGACGGCCGTGCTGACCACCGGAAACGAATACGATTTCAAGATCCTGCGCCTGGAGCCCGAGCAGCACAAAATTAGCCTGAGCTATCGCGCGGCGCAGAAACAGGTGGAGCGCCAGGAGATCGAATCGTACCGCGCGGCAGCTGCGCCGACGCCGCGGGCGCCGAAATCCTCGCCGACCGCGACGATTGGCGATGCCATCATGGCGAAACGGCAGTCATCCTAGGCTTTTTTTGAGGCTGAGGTTCCGCCGGGGCGCGGGGGCGACACCTGGCTGAAATTATTTGTCGCAGGAAAATCATTTACCTTGCGGTAGATTGGTGATATGCAAGGACATGCGTTGCCCCTCCCTAACGCGTAAACGGCCGAGTTTAATCCGAAATCTTAACGAGGAGGCTCTCACCCATGGCAGAAGCTGCCGGAGAGCATGGAAACAAAGAACATACCATGACGAAGGCGGAACTCGTCGAAGAGGTCACGCGCGTCACGGAACTGCCCCGCAAGGAATCTGAAGCGGTGGTGGAAACGATTTTCGAAAGCATCATCGCCGCACTGCAGGCGGACGATAAAATCGAAATCCGCGGTTTCGGCAGCTTCCGCACGCGGCAGCGGCGCGGTCGCACTGGACGCAATCCCAAGACCGGGGCCAAGGTGGAAGTGCCTCCCAAGAAGATCCCCTACTTTAAGCCCAGCAAGGAATTGAAAGATTACGTGAATCATCCGCGCGCGGCGAGCGCGGGAGCGGGCGAGCACGGCACTCCTCAGAGCCATACGCAAAGTTGAGCGGGGACTTGGGGGACTGACCGCGATGGATTATTTGTGGACGCCCTGGCGGTATCGCTACATCGCGGATGCCAAGAAGGATGAAGGCTGCGTTTTCTGTGACGCGGTAGCCGCGAACGATGACGCCAAGACACTGATCGTTTTCCGCGGGCATAAGAACTTCATTATCCTCAATCGCTATCCCTATACTTCCGGACATGTGATGGTGGTTCCGTACGTTCACTCTGCGGATTTGTCTGCCTGCGATGCCGATACTGCGGCTGAAATTATGACGCTGGCGCAGCGCTCGCAAGCGGCGCTGGAGAAAACCTATCATCCGCAGGGTTATAACCTGGGGATGAACCTGGGCAAGGCCGCGGGCGCGGGTGTTACCGGGCACTTGCACATGCACGTCCTTCCGCGATGGTCTGGCGATTCGAACTTCATGACGGTGGTAGGCGAGACGCGCGTCGAGCCGGAAGATCTATCCACCACGTACGAAAAGCTCCGCAAAGCGTTGGCCGTCTAGAACTCGAACACCTGCTCTTCAGCGATAAAAAAAGTCGGCGCGCCGCCGGACGATATCGAGACCGCGTGCGCCGCCGTCTCCTTGCCGCCCGGAGAAGCAAGGCTCGCCTGCAGCGCCGCCATCGAAGGGTAATGCACTTCGACGTAGCGGTGGAACGCAGGCTTGCCCAGCGGTGATTCTACGCTCTTGCTGGCCACCATTTTCGATTTGCCTCCGAGCTTTTGCACCGCCAGCGGCACATGTTCTTCCATATACACCTTTTCAAACGCAGCCACGTCCTTCGGCGGCGGATACATCACCACGAGTTTCGCTCCGGCCATTCATTCCTCCTCAATTAGAATAAAATCACTTTTGCGGCATATCTTTGGATGCGCGCAAACTGGAAAAGTGTGCTCGTCTGCTATACGCAGCCCTGATTTTTCCTGAGAGCTGGCTTGCGGTATCAAAGGCTCGCAGTGGCGGCCGCCGCGGCCCTGTGACAGGCGTCGCGTGCCAAGGTACAATTAGCGTTCGTCGCTCGCATCATGAGCTCGTATTTGGAGACGCGCAGTGAACCTGGAACTAACCGAAGAACAGCAGTTGCTGCAGAAAAGCGTGCGGGAATTCGCCGAAGCGGAAGTTAGGCCGTTGGCGAAGGAAAACGACGAGACGGGGAAATTTCCGCGCGGGCTGATTCAAAAAGCCGCGGAGCTGGGACTGACTGGAGTAGCTATTCCCGAAAACGAAGGCGGCTCGGGAATGGATCACATCAGTTACGCCATCGTGGTGGAAGAGATTTCGCGCGTGTGCGCTTCCACCGGCGTGATTCTGTCGGTGCAGAATTCTTTGTATTGCGACCCCATCCACCGTTTCGGCACAGAAGACCAGAAGAAAAAATTCCTGTTGCCATTCGCGCGCGGGGAAAAAATCGGCTGTTACGCGCTTACCGAGCCGCAGGCCGGTTCGAACGCCGCGGCGCTCGCGACCAAAGCCGTCCGCAAGGGCGACAAGTACGTGATCAACGGCACCAAGGCGTGGATCACCAACGGCGGGGCCGCGGATGCCGCGATCGTATACGTGAATACGCAGCCGGAGAAGGGCGAGAAGGGGATTACGGCGCTGGTCGTGGAAAAAGGGACGCCGGGATTTGCAGTGGGCAAGGAAGAAAAAAAGCTGGGCATCCATGCGACGGCCTGCACCGAGCTTTCATTCAGCGATTGCGAAGTTCCCGCTGGGAATCGCATCGGCGAGGAAGGCGAAGGATATAAAGTAGCGCTCTCGACGCTGGATGGCGGGCGCATCGGGATTGCGGCGCAGGCCACCGGAATCGCGCAAGGTGCGTTCGAGGCCGCACTGAGCTACGCGCAGCAGCGCCAAGCATTTGGCCATCCGATCGCGGATTTCCAGGCGATTCAATTCATGTTGGCGGATATGGCCACGGAAATTGACGCGGCGCGGCTGCTGCTGCGTCGCGCGGCGTGGAAGCAGGATTCCGGTGCGCGATTTTCCATGGAGGCGGCGATTGCGAAACTTTTCGCCAGCGAAATGTCCACGCGCGTCGCCCACAAGGCCATGCAAATTCACGGCGGCTACGGCTACAGCAGTGAATATCCCGTCGAGCGAGCCTATCGCGACTCCCGCATCACCGAGATTTACGAAGGCACCAGCGAAATTCAACGCCTGGTAATCGCCGCGTGGGTCCTGAAAAACTACTAGCGCTCTCCGATCCACACACAACCTCGCGCCCTCATCCTGCCCTGAGTGTCATGCCAAAGGGTGCGAAACGAAGCCTGCCTGCCGCAGGCAGGGACCTGTTTTAGACTTCAGTACGTCAATTACCGGTACCGCGCTTAGCAGGACTTAGCCGGCGTCCGACGATATTTTCCGAGTGGCCGACAAATCGAAAATTTCCGCTAGACTCGTACGTCTGTGTTAGACTCGCCGCCATCGCAGTTCCTCATGATTCCGTCGTGACAGGAGGTAAGTTATGTCTCTCACCGGCGCTGTTCCTTCCCCCCAATTGAAGCTCGATGTCGAAAAGACGTCAGTGGAAACAACCGTACGCTGCACGGGTCGAATCACGTCTACTACAGCCGAATCGCTTAAAAGTACCGTTCGTCCACTAATTCCCGATGCCAAGCGCATCGTGATTGATCTCACGAATGTAAGTTTTCTGGATAGTTCGGGGCTGGGGACGATTGTGGGCTTTTGGGTAAGCGCGAAGAAGGCAAACTGCCAGCTGAAACTCGCCAATGCGAACCAGAGAATCATGGACTTGTTTCTGATGTCCAATCTGGCACCGATCTTCGAGGGTCGCAGCGAATATCTCGGCGCCACGCCCGACTAAATGGTTGCTCTATGCGCTTGCTGGGGCCCCTCGCGCCAAACGAGTCGAGCCAAGCGTCGCGTTATGGCGAGTTGAGCCAAGAGTCGCGCCGGGATACGCATAATCGTTCGCGCGGTTGAACAGTTGCCCTTGTTCAACCTCCTGTCATAAACATGTCGAATTTTGTGAAGCCTCGCACGCACCTAAGTGGGTGGGCATTCGGCAAGTCGGTAGTGGGTCGGTTTTCGAGTATGTGGGTGATGTCAATCGGTCAACGCAACAATAAGCTCGAACCCACCGTGGATTGAAAACAAAAGCCAAACTCGCTCGGTAGGGCCAGACCAGCCGGAACGCTGCCCTGGCCGGGTTTTGACCGAGTACACTCGAACAGATCGGTCTCCTGCGGAAGTATTGTCGAATCTATGCACCAGATGGTCTTGCATCGACCGGTTGAGCCGGCACGATTTACCGGGCACTGACACAGGTCGAGCTTGTTTCACGTTTATACTGCCTGTCTGCTGGAAGACGGAACGTCAAATCTCAATAGCCGCCGTAATCGGATTTCAGCCCGGCTCGCCTTGCCGAGTACCATTTCCTTTGAGGCACCTTCTGACTTGAATCCACTTTCGTGCGGTAAGCCTGCGGTTACAGCCGGCCGCATCGGTTCTCTAGCGGAAATACGGTCGTATCAACCGACTAGAAGGATTTGCACTCACCAGTTGAGCTCGCACGACCCATCAGGCCTTTGCGCTGTAGTCTGACGATGAGTTCCGCGTAGCCGACTTTCCAGGGGTTGGCACAGCAAAACTGAATGCAGTAACCCTGAATCATCTCGTCGCTTTAGCGGAGATTTTTGAAATTTCTGCTTCCCTAATTCGTTGATAGGAGTCTAAACCGTTGCCCTGTCATTTATCGACAGGAGACCCGAGATGGCTAAGCCAACCGATCTGGTCCAAGGCACCCTCGACCTCTTGATTCTAAGGACGCTCGCGCTCCAGCCCATGCACGGCTGGGGCATCGCGCAACGCATTCGTCAGGTTTCGAAAGAAGTCTTGCAGGTCCGTCAGGGTGCGCTTTATCCCGCGCTGCATCGCCTCGAGCAACAGGGCTGGATTCGCGCCAAGTGGGGCGAATCGGAAAACAATCGCCGCGCCAAATATTATTTGCTGACTCCGGACGGCGCAAAGTACCTGCGCCAGGAGCAAGCGCAATGGAAGCGCCTTTCATCGGCCATCGGGCTGGTCCTGGAGATGTCGTCATAGGGAGCCGGAACCATGCGTTGGCATTACAAATTGCCGCTTCGCTTGCGCTCACTTTTCCGCAAGGACAGAGCGGAGCTGGATCTCAACGACGAGCTTCAGTTTCATCTGCAAAATCAAATTGACGAATTCGTGGCCCAGGGCATGAATCCCCAGGAAGCTCGCCGCGCCGCCCGGCAATCCTTGGGCGGCGTTGAACAGGTCAAGGAGGAGTGCCGCGACATGCGCCCTACAAACCTGATCGAAAAGTTCCTGCAAGACGTGCGCTTCGGTTTTCGCATGCTGCGCCGCAGTCCGGGATTCACCGTGCTAACGATTCTGTGCCTAACGCTCGGCATCGGCGCTAACGCCGCCGTGTTCAGCTGGGTCGAAGGCATTCTTTTGCGTCCTTATCCGCTGGTTTCTCAGCAGGAGCGCCTGGTTTCACTGACCGGAACGGTGCGTGACGAGAAAGACGAAACGTCGTGGCCCGATCTCCTCGACCTGCAGAGAAGCTGCACGCTGTGTGAAACCCTCTTTGTCAGCAAAATCACCGGCGCGACTCTGAACATTGGCGAACGCGCGCAGGTCATCAGCGGAAGCATCGTCTCCGCAAACTATTTTGACGCGATTGGAGTCCACCCGATCTTGGGCCGCGGCTTTGAGCCGGGCGAAGACACCGGCCGCAACGCGCATCCGCTCGTCGTCATCAGCTACCATCTTTGGCAGACGCGCTTCAAGGGCGATCCTCAAATCATCGGCACGACGCAGCGCTTCGATAACGTCGTGCACACCATCATCGGGGTCGCGCCCCAGGGGTTCTGCGGGACTTTCGTCGGCCGAAGCATGGAGTATTGGGTGCCAGCCTCGATGCTGGAAGTTTTCGACGGCGGCGGCGACAAACTGGAAGATCGCGGCGCGCGATGGGCAGAAGCGTATGTCCGACTCAAGCCTGGCGTGACTCGCAATCAAGCTCAGCAAGAAATCTCCGCGATCGCCACGAGGCTTGAAGCTGAATATCCCGCCACCAACCGCGGCCGCGGCATCAAAGTCTGGCCGCTGTGGCAAACGCCTTTCAATCACGCCGGTCATCTGCTTCCGATCTTCGAGATCATGGTTGTTGTCACGATGCTCGTTCTGCTCATCGTCTGCGCCAACGTCGGCAATTTGCTTCTCGTCCGGTCATTCGCGCGCCGGCACGAGATGACGGTTCGCCTCGCTCTGGGTGCCGGCCCCGGCCGCCTGTTGCGGCAACTCGTTACGGAAGGATTGCTGCTGTCAGCCTTCGGTGCAGCGGGCGGCATACTAGTAGCGTTCTGGTGCCGTCACGCGCTTGTTCTGCTGTTCCCGGGAGATGCGATGTATTTGCCCGGACAAATCGACGGCCGTGTGCTCGGGCTGAGCGCGGCCATTTGCCTCGTCGTTACGCTTGCTGTTGGGTTAGTCCCTGCGTTCCAGACGCGCCACCTTGCCCTGGCCGACACGCTCAAAACCGGGGTGTCCACTGTTCTGGGCGCTCGGGGCGGGGCGTGGTTCCGCTCGAGCCTCGTGATCCTCCAAGTCACGCTCAGCTTCATCTTGCTGGTGGGCGCGAGCTTGCTGATACAAAGCCTGCGCAAGATTCGAACCACCGACCTGGGCTTCTCCACAACGCGTGTGTTCGATACCTGGATGCCTTTAGTCGCCGCCGGCTATGACGCGCCGCGCGCCAAAACTTTTCAGGATGAATTGATCCAGCGTGTCCGCGCGATCCCCGGTGTCGAATCGGCCGCTTACGCCCGCGCTGTTCCGCTCGGCTATGGATCATTCTCTTCGACGCCCATTGCCGTTGACGGCTACGAACCGCCGCCGAACGAGCAGCCCACCGCGGAATATAACGAAGTCAGCCCCGACTACTTCGCCACTTTGGGCATTCCGCTCCTCTCTGGGCGCGAATTCACTCGCGCGGACGATGAAAACGCGGCGCGTGTCGCCATCGTAAACCAAACCATGATCGCGCGGTATTGGCGCGGGCAGAATCCCATCGGCCAGCGCCTGCAAGTGAAAGGCGATTGGGTGCAAGTCGTCGGCGTCGTCAAAGATTCGAAATACCACAGCATGGATGAAGCACCCCGGCCGTTTTTCTATGTTCCGCTCCGCCAGTATTTCGCTATAGAACCTGGCATCCACATTCGAACCACGCAGCCTCTGCAAACCGTCCAAACGGCTCTGATCCGCGAAGTGCGCGCGCTCGATCCGAACCTCGCAGTATACGAAATGATTCCGCTGCAGGAGCAAGTTGACCGTTCCACTTCCCACGAACTTGTGGCCGTAGCTTTGGTCGCCCTGTTCGGAGGCTTGGCGCTGCTGCTTGCCAGCATCGGCCTTTATGGCGTGATGTCGTACACCGTCTCGCAGAGCGCCCGAGAGTTGGGGCTGCGTATGGCTCTTGGCGCCAGCACATCGAGCGTACTACGTCTCGTGCTGTCACGCGGTTTGCTACTGACAACGACCGGCATAATTATCGGGATCGCCCTGGCACTCCTTCTAACGCGCCTGCTCGGCAACCTCCTCTATCAGGTAAGCCCGCGCGACCCGCTGGCTTTCGCCGCGGCATTTGCGGTGATGACCCTTGCGTCGGTTGCAGCGTGTTTCTTGCCCGCTTGGCGCGCAACGCGAACCGATCCCGTTCGAGCCCTACGGGCGGAATGATTTTCTCGCAGCGCTTAGGCATCGGAAAACGATCTTTATGTACTTATCCTACCGATTGACGGGACATCCGGAAGTAATCCACGTACCTGTTAAACTTGTCAGGGCTTAGTTGTGGAGTCCGACGATAAGTTCCGCGTAGCCGACCATCCGTCCGGAATCGTCGGAGATACTGCGAAATGGCCAACAGGGGTATAGGGGAGAATCCTCGGCTCTCATTCGTCAGGGCTTCTTGGGTCGGCTGTCAGGCGGGACGATACCATTCATGCGGAGGTACTCCACCAATTGGCCGTAATGATCCATGTCATGCGCGACCGCATCCACGGCGAACGAAAGGCGGTTCTTCTGCCACGAACTCGGACTTGCGATCGCCCGCGCGGCATTCTGCGCATCAATCGTGGCCACCGCTTTGTGCAGCACCACGAACGAACCTGTAACATAGTCCGTGATTTCTGCCTTTGTTTTTGCGGAATCGGGGCCGGTCTCATTTTGCATCTCGGCGGTTGGTTTTTCTCCCAGACTCAGCGCGGCCATTCTGTAGTTGTTCGCCGAAAGGTGTTTTAGTTGCTCTCCAAACGTGCGCACGCCATTGAAATCAGCAAACGACTTAGGCGGGGCAAATGAGTAGTTGTCCGCGGGCATAGCGTCGGCAACCCCGACCACCAAAGTTTCCCCATGCGTGATCCAGGAGTCCAGAGTTTCGGTGATGTTATGTTGCGGAGGTTGTTTGATCGATTGTGCCGGTACCGCGCCGGCGTATGCCAGCAGAGCCAGTGCGGCAATTGTACAAGTCATTTTTTCATGGGTAACTTCCTTTGAGACAGCCGCCTTCATTGCGCTGCCGTCCCGCTGATCAGTTTGCAACTTCAAGTCAGCTTTAAGGCAAGCGGTAATCTTCGGGTAGTCAATCCGGCTGAAGTATCCCGGAGCGAAGATCGTGCATCTTGTCTTAGAATACAGCGATGCCCCTGCTGACCATTTCCGAAGTGGCGCGCCAAGTCGGCCTGCGTCCATCCGCGATCCGCTACTGCGAAGAAATCGGCATATTGCCTCGCCCTCAGCGCGTCAGCCGCCAGAGAAGATATGACGATGCCGCGCTCTACCGGCTGGCAACTCTCCAACGAGCGCGCCAGATCGGTTTCACCCTCGACGAAATTGGGAAATTGTTTTTCGGCTTTCGCAACGGCACGCCGCCGTCCGAGCGCTGGAAAAAATTGTCCCAGAGAAAGCTCGACGAGCTTGAGCAGTTAATGGAGGGAATTAAAGCCATCCAGCTTGTGCTGCAAGGCCAAGGAAAATGCGGATGTGCCTCTCTCGAAGAATGCGGCGAGGGGCTGCTTCGGAACGGATGCGGGGACGTTATCGTGAAATCTGTACCTGTGAATCTCCGACGAGGCCGATAATTATTCTCGACATTTGGAATCTGACTCCAATTGGATTTAAAGCCCGCGCGCCGGACATCTCTTTTTCCTGCCACTTTCCAATAAGGACTGGATCACGAGCTAACCGGAAGTAATCCACATGCCAGGTAAACGCTGCGGGCTCAACCGGTAAAGTAGATTTTCCTAGTGTCCGTAACGCGACCAACCGTCTAAGTGAAATCTGTCGGCGAAAATTGCAGAAATTAGACGGCGCGTTGGGCAATACGTTCGGTGCTGGAAACAGTGGGTGCCGCAATCCCATCGGAAGAAAGCACCAGGAGTCTAAAAGCCATTACCTGAAACGGATAGAGAGATTTGCCCAGATTTGCTGTTTGGAATGAAGATGAATCCCTGACTTCGTCCCGGTCGAATCGCAAAAAATGTGACTGACATCGTGCAACTTCCACCCGGAGGCAACTGCGAGGCGGTGCAGTCGTCCGATTCTCTGGCGGCGGCTCGATTCTCCGGTTTGTAGATCTGGATCATGCCGTTGGAACGGTTGGTGAGCACCACCCGCAGAGGATTACTCTCACGACCGACCGGCTGGTTGCCGAAGTCAAGTGAGAGCGGATTGGGAATGAGGCCCACTTGCGGCACGCTTACTGAGACAGGAAGAGAGAGTTGCAAAGTCCGTCCGCCAAAAGTGTAAGTTGCCGTAACAATCGTATTACCGGGACCGAGCGAGGTGAGCGTTCCTCTCTCATCTACCATGACGACATTTGGGTTCCCTGAGACTAATTGCAGATAAGTCGAATGGGTGACATCGAAGTCATCCCCATTGGGGAACTTGGCGCGAATCGCTAGAAAATCCTGCTCGCTGGCGCCGAAAAAGCTCGCACCGGGTGGCCCATATTGACTCAGCATGTTGCCCGCGACGGATAGCTTCACAGGCATTTCCCGTTCCTCGACGTCCAAGTCGATGGATGCGAGGTCGTACTCGTCTTGCCCGCTAAGTTTTCCAAATGCAGTGATTGCGTGCTTCCCGATCAACGGTGCCCCAGCACCGGCACGATCCTCTCGCGGAACATTCATCGTGAAGGAGTAGGGCGGTGATTCCCTTACTTGGTTCGAGTCGCCGATCGCGCTGACGATGGCCACAGGACCGTTGACCTTTCCTGGCGTGACCAAAATCTCGATCTGCAGCGTCTCGCCGGGCTGAACCACAGCACCATCATGTGGCTTGAGGAAAGCCGCCGCGTCCGAGGGATCCCTCGCGGATTGTGTCGTTGCGCCAGTGGTCACGGACGATCCGGTTAGATCATCATTTGTCCAGACTCTCTTTGGTTTTGTGGCAGGTGCATTTGCAAGGATGCTCGGCGATTGCTGTCTCTCCATGTTCTGTGGGCCTGACGATCGAGTGACACCCATTCCTTCAACGTATATCACTGGCATGATTGCAAAGAGCAGATACCCCCGGCATATGAACGACACCACGGCAGCGAACACATCACGAGGGGGGCGGGCCATATTTGCTCCTGACGAGGAATATCTCATCAGGCTCGAATGGATCGTACTAATGACCTTGCGGCCAGACTGACAGGGAACGGCAGTTAAATTCTGGTAACGGTATCTGAGACGGAAAATCACTGCAATCTTGCGCGCCGTGCCTGAGTAACGCGCTTACCGGAGGCTGGCGCAAGCTCTTCTGAGGATTGAGTATTGACTTATAGATAACCGTATGGTAACATGTGTTTTGTGAATACGAAACACACAATCCGTTCGATGGCGACCGCCCCGTGGCGCCAGGCGGCGCAGTAGGCAGCAGCCGCCGGCCTTCCTCCCACGCCTTCCAATTTTCTAATCGCAAATTCCGGAGATTAGAACCTCCCCAAGTTGTTCAAAACAAACCACGCGCATTCGCTCTAATCGCGAAAAAAAGCATGGTTGCATTTTTCGCTTCGAGCGCACAGAGGCTTCGCGCTGGATTTCCTCACGGTGTATCCTCATACGGATGCTTGAGCTTGATTCTGGACTGGATTTCTTCGCGGACTTCGCCCCTGATTTCTTTGCGGCTATGCCCGCGCGCCCTGGAATTTTTCTGCTGGAGATGCGGGGGGCGGGGGCGCAGCCTTATCTTGCGCGGACGGCGGACATACGACGCGCGGCGGAACGGCTGCTGGGCTCGCCAGAGGCTGCTTCCAAACAGTTGAATTTGCGCGAAGTGACGGCGCGGATCCGCTATCGCGTTACCGGGTCGAAATTCGAGCAGAACCTGGCTTTCTACCAGAATGCGCGCGTTTATTTTCCCAGCCGCTACCGCGAGCTGATGCGTTTGCGGCCGCCGGCGATGTTAAAGGTGAATCTGCGCAATGCTTATCCGCGCTGCTATGTGACGCGGCGCATTCGCGGCGACGAAGGATTTTATTTTGGGCCATTCGGCTCGCGGCGCTCGGCGGAAGATTTCAGCGAAAGCTTCCTGGACCTTTTCAAGACGCGCCGTTGCCAGATTAAAATCCGGCGCGACCCCGCTTACCCCGGCTGCATGTATTCGGAAATGAAGATGTGCCTGGCGCCGTGTTTTGCGGGATGCACGCAGGAGGAATACGACATCGAAATCGGGCGCGTGCTGGAATCGCTGGAAACAACCGGAGTGGCGCTGACGGAGCAACTGGCGCAGGAACGTGCGGCCGCGAGCGACCAGCTCGATTTCGAGCGGGCGGCGGCGCTGCACAAGCGTCTGGATAAAGTGACGGCCGTGTTGCGTGGGATGCCGGACCTGGCGCGGCGGATGGAAGAGCTGGACCTGGTGATTCTGCAGCGCTCCGCGGAACTTCAGACCATCGCGGTGTTTCCAGTGCTCGCCGGGATGCTGGAGAAACCTTTGTTTTTGCGGTTTGCGGAAATTTCCAGCGAGCCGCGGTCGGTGGAAGCGATTTTGAAGGATACGCTGGAGCCGGGATGGAGCGCGGAGGGAAGCGCAGCCCGGGGCGCGCGGAAACGCGAGGAAGATGAATCAGACGTGGTGACGCGCGAAAGGAATTTGCGCGCGCGATACGGTTTGCGCGCGGCGTCGCCGGATTTGCACGACCATCTGGCGCTGTTGACGCGATGGTTTTATTCCAAGCCGCGCGAGGGTGAGATTTTGTTTCGCGACAAAGTTTGGCCGTATCGCCGCATGTTGCGCGCTTGCAGCCGATTGCTGACCGGACCGCAACAGGCGCAGAGTGCCCCGCCTCCGCAGCAGTAAATGCAGGCGTTTTGGAAGAAGGTCGTGGCCACAATGGCCTGATGCTTAGAGGTCAGCGCGCGGAATCGCGCCGGGCTCGCAGGAGATTGCGTCGTACAATTATAGTGATGGCAACCGCGGACACAGCGACGCCTTCATCTCCGGTCGGCCCGGGAGTTCGCTCGCGGTTCCGAGGCATGGTGCGTTCTCTGCGCCACCGCAATTTCCAGCTTTTCTTCAGCGGGCAAATGATTTCTTTGATCGGTACGTGGATGCAGACGGTGGCGCAGGCTTGGCTGGTGTACCGCATCACGGGCTCGTCGCTGCTGCTGGGCGTAGTGGGCTTCGCGGGACAGATCCCCATTTTTTTGTTTGCGCCGCTCGGGGGATTAGCGGCGGATCGCTTGAACCGCCATCGCGTGGTGATTGGCACGCAAGCTGCCTCGATGATTCTGGCACTTATTCTAGCGGTACTCACGCTGCTCCACGTCATAAAAGTGTGGGAGATTGTGGTGCTGGCGGCGCTGCTGGGTGTGGTGAACGCGTTTGACGTGCCGGCGCGGCAATCATTTCTGATCGAAATGGTGGTGCGCGAAGATTTGATGAACGCGATCGCGCTGAATTCTTCTATGTTCAATGGGGCCCGGATCATTGGCCCGGCGGTCGCCGGGATTCTGGTGGCGCGGATCGGCGAGGGCTGGTGTTTTTTCGCAAACGCCGTGAGTTATATCGCCGTGATCATTGGATTGCTGCTGATGAAGCTGGGGCCGCTGCGCACGGCGCGGAAAGGCTCGTCCCCGTTCGAGCATATCGTCGAGGGGTTCCGTTACGTCCGGGACACCGCGCCGATGCTCGCGCTGATCCTTCTGATCGGGCTGGTGAGTCTCGTCGCGGTACCATATTCCGTGCTGATGCCGATTTTCGCGGATCGCGTATTGCATCGCGGCGCACACGGTCTGGGAATTCTGATGGGCGCGGCAGGAGTTGGCGCGCTGTTCGGCGCTCTCACCTTAGCGGTGCGCCGAAGCCTACGGGGCCTGGGACGCGTCGTGGGTCTTTCGGCCGTCGGATTCGGCGTTTCGTTGATCCTTTTCTCGTTTTCGAAATCATTCTGGTTGTCGGTGGCACTGCTGGTTCCGGTGGGCTACGCGGTGATGCTGGAGATGTCCGGCTCGAACACGCTGATTCAAGCCATGGTGCCGGACGAATTGCGCGGACGGGCCATGGCGATGTACACCATGATGTTTATGGGCATGGCGCCGATTGGTTCGCTGCTCTCGGGCGCGCTGGCGGGCGCGATTGGCGCACCATTGACGGTAGCGCTTGGTGGCCTCGGCGCGATCGCTGGAGGAATCACGTTTGTGCGGCGTTGGCCAGCGGTGCGCCTGCAGGCGCGCGAGCTGCTGATCGCGCAAGGAGTGCCGGTGAGCGAGATCGTGCAGAAATGATTTTTCGTTTCACGACCTGCGGGCCAATTTTTCCGGAGCGGAGGTTGCAAACTGCGGCGGAGCGCTTCTGCTATACTGCGCGGCACTGCGAATTCCTGCTGCGAAGAGGGAACTGATGTCATCAGCTGCACCATTGAATCGCGAACGCAAGGCCGGGTCGGCGACGGCGGAGGGGACTTTGCGTTATGCGGCGCGCTTTCAGGGGCGCGCGGCGCCGGGACATTTTCGCGAGATTCGCGGCGGGCTGGTGCTTTCTTCGATCGGGATAGGGACTTATCTGGGAGAAGCCGACGACGCGACGGATGGCGCGTATGTGGATGCGGTCGTGGCGGCGGTGCAGGGCGGGATCAATGTGGTGGATTCGGCCATCAATTACCGGTTTCAGCGGAGCGAGCGCGCGGTAGGCGCCGCGTTGCGCGAACTTTTCGATAAGGGCTACGGGCGCGATGAAATCATGATTTGCACCAAGGCGGGATTCCTGACGCCCGACGGAGAGATGCCCGCCGATCCGAATACCTATTTTGCACAGGAATTTCTAGAGCGCGGAATTTTTCGCGTGGAAGATATTGCCGCTGGTTGCCATTGCATGGCGCCGGATTATCTGGCGGATCAGCTGGAACGCAGCCGGCAGAATTTGGGGCTGGACACGATTGACGTCCTCTACCTGCATAATCCAGAAACACAATTGAGTGAAGTGCCGCCGGAGGAATTTCGGCGGCGGATTCGCGAGGCATTCTTGTTTCTGGAGTCGGCCATCGTGACGAAAAAAATCCGCGCGTACGGCATGGCCACGTGGAATTCGTTTCGCGAGGATCCCAAGGCTGGGGGATTTTTGTCGCTGCCGGAAATGGTGAAGATCGCGAAGGATGTGGCTGGTGATGATCACCACTTCCGATTCGTGCAGTTGCCGTTCAATCTGGCGATGCCCGAAGCGCTGACGCGGCCGAATCAAATGGTGAGCGGGAAAGCGATGCCGATGGTGCAGGCGGCGCGCGACGCGGGAGTCGCGCTGGTGACGAGCGCGGCGCTGCTGCAGGGACAACTGACGAAGAATTTGCCGTCGTTCGTCAATTCAGCCTTGGGGTTAAAGGATAACGCCACCCTGGCGCTGCAATTCGCTCGCTCGGTGCCGGGGTTGACCACGGCACTGGTGGGGATGAGCCAGGTGCCACACGTAAAAGCGAATCTGGAACTGGTGGGCATCGAGCCGGCTTCGCGCGAACAATTTCTGAAATTATTCGAATCGAAAAATTAGGATTGCGAGTGAACGGAGGGCCCGCGGGGATGGCGTTCGTCGAGCCACGCGTCAATCGCGCTGCGGACTTTTTCGAGCTGGCCCGCGAAGAAATGGTCGGCGCCTTCGATGATGACGAGGCGCTTCGGCTCGGGCAGCGTGACGAAGAGCGCTTGGACATTCGCGCGCGAGCCGAATTGATCGTTGCCGCCTTGAATGATCAGTTTCGGTTTCGCGCAATCTCGCAGGTACGTCAAATCTGAGTTGTCCACGGGAATTCCCAGGCCGATCAAGTCCGAGACGCGCCGGTCCGCGCAGCCCACACGCAGTCCCACCAGCGAACCGAAACTAAAGCCAGCGAGCAGGATTGGCCGGTGCGGAAATTCCGCCGCGAGATAATCGAGCGCGGCGCGCACGTCGTCTTGTTCGCCTATGCCGCGATCGTGGACTCCCTCGCTCAGTCCCGCCCCGCGGAAATTGAAGCGCAGTACCGGGATGCCGCGCAGGTGCAGCGCTTTCGCCGCTTGGTACACAACTTTGTTGTGCATGCTGCCGCCGAAAAGTGGATGCGGGTGACACACCACGGCGACGAGCGGTGGATTGGCATGGGGCACTGTCCAGAGCAGAGCTTCGAGGCGCCCGGCGGGGCCTGCGAGGAAAAAATTACGATGGAATGTTTCAGCCATGAAATTGTCAGCGCACGAGTGTAACGGAGAGCCGCCGGCGGAGCAAAACGGAGGTTGACGCGTCAGGCTTTCGTGGGCATATCCCAGTGGACGGCTACGCTGGTCAGGATTGCGCTGATTCCGGCCAGCGGATTTGAGAGCGGAGCCGGGCCAGCGGGAGTCGGGCAGTTTTCGACGCGCACGATGCGAGCGGGGATTTCGCCGGCGCGCGCCCAGTCGCCCCAAGGAATTTTGGCGAGGACGGCGTCGCCCGCGGAATAGATATGCGCGGATTCGAAGCGGGCGCCGGTGCGCGAAATATTTTGCGTCATGGATTCCTCGGGCCAAGGAAAATTGAGGGCGCGCACGAAGATGGGAAGCGCGAAAGAAATTCTGGAGCAAGCGCGGCGCTCGCGATCGGCGGCCCGGGAAGCGATTCGCGATGGCAACTCCAACTGCAGCGCGACTTGATATCCCGCGTCAGCACCCGATTCGACGCGCACGACTCGAGCCGGAGTTTCGGGCGGAGGTCCGGAAGCGGAAGCAGCGTCAAAGGGAAACACAACCCAGACGCGCGAGCCCAATTCGCAGGGCTCGTTGCGCTGCACGCAGAGGCCGTTGCGCGAAACGTCGAGCGTATGGGTGGATTCCATACGCATGCCCAGTGGGCCACGCCAGCGGATACGCGCCGGAAGTTTCAGCTGGGCCCGAGGATGTCTGCGCAATTCCAGGAACGTGGTGGCCAGATTCATTAGCGCCTATCCTAGCCGCAGCGGCGAGGCAGGTCAAATTTCGCCACGCTGATATCCGAGGAATTTCGCGCGCCGCTCGCGGAGCGCCGATTTGGTACGAAAGTTTCGGGAACGTTCGCCGCATTGGGATTGTCGGCGCGTAAAAGCCATTGCGGCGAGGCCGGAAGCGATGATAGCTTGAAGCAACCGAAATTGCTCGCGAGAGGGTTGATGGATACCGCCAAGGAACGCCGCGCCGCACGTCGTTTTTCGATGATGCTGCCGCTGAAGGTGCGTTTTTCCGAGGAAGACGACGTTCTGGAACGCCAGGGCGAGACGCGCGACGTAAGCTTTCGCGGGCTTTATTTTATGATTGAGGCGCGGGTGGAAGCGGGAACTCCGATTGAATTTGTTTTGACCTTGCCCCAGCAAATCACGCTTGCGGGCGACGTGCACATACGCTGTTACGCGCGGGTGCTGCGCGTGGAGCCGCTCGATGGCCGCCGCGGCGTGGCGGCGCGCATCGACCGCTACGAATTTCTTCCCGCCTCCGCCTGACGCTATCTCCAAAAAAAGAGAGTAGAATCGTTTTTTGCCCGGCGTAACGGGGAGGGCACATGTATCACTACGATCCGAAAGTGGCGCTGGATGAATTGCGCGATGATGCGGTGCTGCCGCATCCGGTGCATCTGCGCGACATGATTCTGCGGACCAAGCTGGACGCGACGAATGCCCTGGATCTGAACCGCGAATTCCAGGATTATTTGACGCGATTTGGCGAGGCGCAGAAAATTGCGCGAGAGATCCTGGACCGGCTGGCGGTGGGGGCGCGGAAGCTTTCAGCGTCGTGAGGAATTCGCGCTAAACGGCGGCAGCGTCGGGACCTGAAGAGCAGGCTGCCCGCTACAAAGTCAAAACCTGGGACCGCACGATGGGCTCGAGCTCCGACCCTTGGGGAGCACGTTAGAAAACTGGAGCGCAGAATTTCGGATGGCACGACACACTTTACTGATTGATGCGGACGACACGCTTTGGGAAAACAACATCTTCTTTGAGAAGACCATCGAGCATTTCGTCGAGCAGCTTGAGCATTTGGGTTACACGCGCGAATATATCCGGCACATCCTGAACGAAACCGAGAAGCGCAACATACGGCAGCACGGTTATGGTGTGCGGAGTTTTCGGCGGTCGTTGGAAGAGACGTACATGAAGCTGGCCGGGAACGCGGCGCGGCGCGAGCTGATGCAGGAAATCGCGCGGATGGCCATTGAGCTGGAAGCCACGCCACCGCACATTCTGGATGGCGTGCCTGAGACATTGGCTTATCTGGCGAAGCATCACCGGTTGATATTGCTGACCAAGGGCGAGCCGGCCGAGCAAGCCGCGAAGGTGGAGCGCTCCGGATTGCAGCCTTATTTCGATGCGATTGAAATCGTGCTGGAAAAGGACGTGAGTGTTTACGAACGGATGGTGGAGCAATTCAAGATCGTGAAAACGCACGGCTGGATGGTGGGGAATAGCCCGCGCAGCGACATCAATCCGGCGCTGCAGTCGGGGCTCAACGCCGTCTTCATTCCGCACACGGATACATGGCACCTGGAGCATGCCGAGCTGGAGAGCGGCGCAGGGAAATTGCTGATCCTCACGAGTTTTCGCGATTTGCGCGAGCATTTTTGATTTTGCGACGAAACGAAACGACCACGCATCTGATTCCACTGAGGTAACGCCGATACCGCTGTCGTGATAAACATCCGGGTATTTCGCAACGCGCGGAGAGGAATTCATGCCAACAATTTCAGAGGCGAATGTGATGCCAGCCACGAAGCGCGTGGCTGTGATGGGCGCGGGGGCGGTGGGATCGTATTTTGGCGGGATGCTGGCGCGTGCGGGCGTGCCGGTTACGATGATTGCCAGGCCTGCCTACGTGGAAGCGGTGCGCCGCAACAAGTTTTTCCTGGACACGGTTTCGTTTCAAGAGCGCGTGGCGGTGGAGGCTTCGACCGAGCCGTCCGCGGTGCGCGGTGCGAACGTGGTGCTTTTCTGCGTGAAAGGACAGGACAACGAGGCAACGGCGCGCTCGATTGCGCCGCACCTTTCCGCGGATGCGATCGTGGTCAGTCTGCAGAACGGCGTGGACAATGTGGAGCGGATTCACGCGGCTGCGGGAATTGATGCGCTGCCCGCGGTGGTGTACGTGGCGGCGGCCATGCCCGAGCCGGGGCACGTGAAACATTCCGGGCGCGGAGATTTGGTGGTGGGTGAATTCGCTGGGCGAAGCGCCAGCGCGGAATCGCATCCGGCGCGCACGGAACAGATCGCGTCTTTATTTGCGTCGGCAAAAGTGCCGTGTCGGATTTCGCAGGACATTCTGGCGGATATGTGGCTGAAGTTCATCACGAACTGCGGGGCGAACGCGGTGTCCGCGATCGCACAAGCCAGTTATGGGGAAATCGCGCGCCACGACGCGTCTCGCGAGCTGATGAGCCGGGTGGTGGCGGAAAGCATTGCGGTGGGACGTGCGGCAGGCGTGCGAGTGCCCGGAGCGGATTTCACGGAAAAGTGGCTGGAAAATTTGGCGAAGTTTGGTGACGCGCTTTCCTCGACTGCGCAGGATTTGGCGCGCGGGAAACGCACAGAGATTGAATCGCTGAACGGATATATTGTGCGTCGCGGCGCGGAGCTGGGTGTGGCGACGCCGAGCAATTTTGCTTTGTACGCGATGGTGAAGCTGCTGGAGGATAAGGCCGCGAGGCACGAGCATGTGCGGCCAGCTGGGGCATCGCAATAAATTTCGCGTTATTCGGGGCGGCGGAACTTGAACGGGATGTGAACGACTGCTTCTAGTTCTACTGATTGGCCTTCGCGCGTGGCTGGGCGGAAGACCCAGCGCGCCAGGGCTTCCATGGAATTTTTGTCTAGCTGCGGATCAATTCCGTGGACCAGTTGAATGCTATCCACCGAGCCGTCTTTGCGAATGATGGCGTAGAGGACTACCTCGCCGTCCACGTGTTCTTTGATCTGCACCTGCGGATATTTTGGATCTACTTTACTCACCAGAGACGGACCGGACAGCTTGCCTGTCGGCTTACTGTATGGCGGATTGCCCTCTTCAAGTTGCGCGAAATTCATTACCCAATTGCCGGTGACGCTGGTGAGGTTGGGCATGTCGATGTGCAACGTGTAAATTTCCTTGCCGGAGAGGATCACTTCGGGCGGCAGCTTAGGATCAATCGCGCCAATCACTGCCGGGCCGTGATGAGCTGACGCCGGCGCATCCAGCGCGGGCATCGGCTTCAAATTTAATTTGGTTGTGGCGCGGCCGGCAGGCGCGAGTCCACCGTTGCCGGCGTGCGAGTTGCCGCCGTTGACGCTTACTGCTGCGGGAAGGGAACCGGCGCCAGACGCCGTGTTGGTGCCGCGGCCGCCGCCGCTGGAAGGGTTGCCGCCTGAACCGCCGTTTCCTGCCGAACCATTGTCAGCTCCGCCGGGCGCGCCCGGTTGTTTTCCTTCCGGAGAAATCGCGATGCGCGCGGCGAGATTTCCTTGCGGCACGGTCACTTCGGGCGCGGGAGGAGCGGGCGCGGCGGAGAGCGCGATCACGCGATGCAAGCTGTCGTCGCCGGCTGAATTTGCTGCGCCGATTTCGGGTGCCGCGCCTGTTTCGGCTTGCGTTGCACGTCTGGCGGCTACCGCTTTCGACATCGGTTCGACCGGCATGCGCGGCTGCTGATTGATGGTGGGCGAAGCGGCGATATCCAGCGGGCCGGGAGTTTTTTCCTGGTTTACGAGTTCGGGCGCGGCGAGATCGGTTACGGCGTGATGTTGCACTTGCGGAGCGGAATCTGTGGACGCGACGCGCAGCCGAGGCCTGGCGGGCATCTTGGGGGCGGCCCACTCGACAATATTCGGCAGCGGAACTTCGATCTTTGGCGGAGTTGGCGGCGCGTCCGGCTGAATTAGAGTTTGTCGCGGGTGCGTGACGACGGCCGGCTGCGAGAGGATTGTTTGTCGCGGATGAAATGCGTCCGCGCCTTTTTGCGGAAGCGGCTTCGCGGGATTGCCCTTGGGGCTGGGTTTGGGATCGTGCCCCGGCAGCGAGATCGGCGGCAAATCCTGCGCGGGATTCGTCCAAGTGAGTTCGATGCGCACCGGCGCGAGATTACGAGGATCGCTCGCGAGAAAACGCCAGATGGGGAGTAGCAGCACTGCGACGATGGCCACGTGCCACAGCGCGGACGCGGTGAACGCGCGGCCGGGAATTTTTCCTTCGATCCATTCGACGCGCAGAGCAGAGTCGGCAGGCAATTCGAAATTTTCCGGTGCGCGCTCGCCACGAAAAAAATCGTGCACGCTGGTACGGAAGTCGTGCCAGGGCGAGCCCCAGTCCACGCCGAGATCGAGCCGCGGCAATCGCGAGTGCGAAGACAGCTCGACGTCCGGCCGGAGAACTATGTCGGCCGCGTCGGGTGGCTCGGTTGGGCCCGGAGTCTCCGGGTAACGTTGCATCGCAGGTTGCATTAGCCGGGCGATTATACAGGAATCGGCCCAGAGCGGTTGGATGCGGGTGCGCTAGGCCGCGGCTGCCAGGGTGTAGAAAGAAAGAATGGCGTCGCCTTGTTCGATCTGGCGAGTGCATTCCAGGCGCGTGAGAAAATCGGGTAATTCCGTTTTCCAATGGTGTTCGACGATGACGATGCCGCGCGGGGCGACGAGGTGCGAGACGTCGAGAAATTCGAGGACTTCGAGATAGTCGGCGGTTTTTTCGTAGGGTGGATCGAGGAAGATGAAATCGACGAGCAGGCGGCGAGCCGCCAATTTTTCCAGGCCGCGCTGGGCCGACGCTTCGATCAGTTCGGCGCCGGAGAGTATGTCGAGGGATTTGAGGTTTTCACGGATCAGGCGCGCGGCTTTGGCGTTCGATTCCACGAGGATTGTTTCGCGCGCGCCGCGGCTGATGGCCTCAATGCCTACGGCGCCGGTTCCGGCGAACAGGTCCACGAAGAGGGAGTCTTCGAGCGAGGGGCCGAGGACGTTGAAGAGCGTTTCGCGCAGGCGATCGCTCGTGGGGCGCAAGCGCAACGCTCCGGGACCTTTTAGAAGACGGCTGCGATATTTTCCGGCGATGACGCGCATCGTTTCTATACCACCACTAACCGACTGAAGCCAATTGGTAGCGTTGGCGCCAGCTGGGGCTGACGGATTCCAGGCGCGCGACGATTTCGGCGGCGCGCTGGGGATTTTCGGCCAGCGCGAAAGCTTCGCGGCGCGCGAGCTCCAGGATTTCGTGGTCGCGCAGCGGCTGGGCTACGGAAAAGGCCGCGTCGCCGTGCTGGCGCGTGCCGAAAAATTCTCCGGGGCCGCGCTGCTTCAAATCCTGCTCGGCGATTTCGAATCCGTTGGAAGTGGCGACCATGGTTTCGATGCGGGCGCGAGCTTCGCCGGTAATATTCTTGCGCGCGACCAATATGCAGAGCGATTTTTCGCTGCCGCGTCCGATGCGGCCGCGCAACTGGTGCAGTTGCGCAAGGCCGAAGCGGTCGGCGTGCTCGATGACCATCAGAGTGGCGTTGGGCACGTCCACGCCGACTTCGATGACGGTGGTGGCGACGAGGAGCTGTATTTCGTTGCGGCGGAATTGCTCCATCACGGAATCTTTTTCGTCGTTTTTCAGGCGGCCGTGCAGCAGGCCGATGCGCAGCTGCGGGAAGACGTGTTTGGCCAGGCGTTCGTACTCGGCGGTTGCGGCTTTCAGTTCCTGTTTCGATTCTTCGATCACTGGGTAGACGACGTAAGCTTGGCGTCCGGCCGCGATTTCGCGGCGGACAAGTTCCCAGACTCCAAGAAGCTGATTTTCTTCGGTCCAGCGCGTTTCGATGGGAGTGCGTCCGGGGGGCATTTCGTCAATCACGGAAATTTCCAGGTCGCCGTAGAGAGTTAGCGCGAGGGTGCGCGGGATGGGCGTCGCGGTCATCACCAGCACGTGAGGGGAGACGCCTTTGTCTATCAGACGTTTGCGCTGCAGGACGCCGAAGCGATGCTGTTCGTCCACGATGACGAGGCCGAGTTGCTTGAAGGCTACGGGATTTTCGATCAGCGCGTGGGTGCCGACTACGATTTGCGCTGCGCCACTTTCCACGCGCGCGAGGGCTTCGTCTTTGGTGGAGCGCTTGCGGCCACTGACGATCAATTCGACGCCGTAACCTGCGGCCTCGAAGATGCGGCGTGCGGAAAGATAATGTTGCGCGGCGAGAATTTCGGTGGGGGCCATCAGCGCGACTTGGTAACCGTTCTCGATGACGATGGTGGCGGCTTCGAATGCGACTATGGTCTTGCCGCTGCCTACGTCGCCTTCGAGCAGGCGGTTCATCGGGAAAGGCTTTTCGAGGTCGGCGGCGATTTCGGCGAGCACGCGTTTTTGTGCGGTGGTGGGCTTGAAGGGCAGAATGCGTTTTACGGCCGCGCGAACTTTTTCTTCGCGCACGCGCATGGCGATGCCGCGGCGGGAGTGGTCGCGCAGGCGGCGCAAGGCCAGCGCGAGTTGATAGTAGAAAAATTCCTCGAAGATCAGGCGAATTTGCGCGGGGCTGCGGTAGTTGTTGAGCAGCTCGATGCTTTGGTCCTGCGGCGGAAAATGCGCGTAGAGCAGGGCTTCGCGGCGCGCGGGGAAGCGATAGCGCTCGAGAATTTGCGGCAGGAGCGGTTCGGGAATATTGCCGTCGAAATTGGCGAGGACACTATAGATGATGCGGCGCAACATGCGCGAGCTGATGGCGCCGATGGCTTCGTAGATCGGGACGATGCGGCCGACTTCGGTGGAGTCCGCCGCGCCGCCTTCGGTGGCGCCTACTAATTCCATTTGCGGGTTGACCATTTCCAGGCGGCCGGGACGATAACGGTCTTCGTCCACTTTTCCATGCAGGACAAGCCTTTGGCCGTCCTTCAATTTTCCTTCCAGGTAGCCGCCGTGGAAAAAGCGGACGTACACCGTGCCGGAAGCATCGCGCACCGCGACGTGAAAAATCGAGCGGCGGCTGCGTTGGAAGCGGACGGTGGTTCCGCCGCCGCCGGTCACTTCGGCGAAAATTGTTTGCACTTGGCCGGGGACTATTTCTCCGATGGGTGTGAAGCGGAGGCGGTCTTCGTAACGGAAGGGAAGATAGCTGAGCAGGTCGCCGACGGTGATGATGCCGCGAGCTTCGAGTGTGGCGGCGCGTTGGGGGCCTACGCCGTGGAGGTATTTGACCGAGTTGGTGAGAGAGATGGGCATCAGATCGTGTACTTGTTCTGCGCTGGCGGTTGCACCACGTTTATATCATCGGTTGCGGTTGCGCAGGTTCGGTTGCGTATCGGGCGGGAAAGCGCGGGAGTTAACACACGGAGCCAAGAAGGAAAACATTGAACTCCGGGAGGGATCTGGAACGTATTAAGAGCTGGGGACCGACTAGCCGCTCAGTTTATGGCTGCGGGTTTCCTGAAATGGCTAGCCCCGTGCAGTCTGTGGAAATGTTGAGATATGAGTTGGCGGAGGCGCTATGTCGGCGCACGCTGGTCGTGTGTAAACCGCTCTCTTGCAACGTTTTAGAGGGGAAGCGCAGCTCAACGAGAAGGTGTACTTTGGAGCAGCTGTCCGATAGTGGGAAAACGACGTCCGGTGATGCTCACCAACGGCCACAGCCGCCGTCTATCTTTACGGCACCAGCAGGCAGGGCTGATACCGGAACTGGCGGGATTCACGCTCCGGGTTCGAGTGGCGCGGACCAGGACGTTACCAGGCAGGCGATAAACACCATGGGGATGAGCGTCGCGCTCGACATCGAGGCGCGCCAGGCAGCGGCGGTGAAGGTTGCGGAAGAGCAAGCGCTGGTCCGCAAAGCGCAGGCGGGCGACCGTCTGGCGTTCGAGGCATTGGTACGACGTTTCGACCGGGAAGTTTTGCGGTTGGCGTTGAATTTGGTGCATCGTCCCGAGGACGCGCGCGACATTTATCAGGAAAGTTTTCTGCGCGTTTACAAGAACCTGCACCGTTTCCGGTTCGAGTGCAGTTTTTATACCTGGCTATACCGGATTGTGACGAACGTGGCGCTGGATCATTTGCGCCGCCGCACTAGCCGCCGCGAAGATCAGGCGCCGGTGCCGGAAGATGCCGAAGGCGGCACAAGAGATTTCTTCGACCGGCAGCCAGAACAGCGAGCGGGTGCGAATCCGGAAAGGAATTTGCTGGGGCAGGAACTCGGAGAGCAGATTGCCTGCGCATTGAATAGGCTTTCGCCGCGCGAACGCATGGTCTTTGAGATGAAACATTATCAAGGGTTGAAATTGCGTGCTATCGGGGACATGCTAGGCACGTCTGAAGAGACAGTAAAGAATTCGCTGTTCCGGGCGACGCGAAAATTGCGCGCGAGCCTGGAAAGCATGCGTTAGACGCAATCGGCTCAGCGAGGTCGGAAAGAATGCGGGATGCAGGAATGGAAGAGACGAAAAGCCCGGCGTGCGAAGAATTTGAGCCGCAGCTGGTGCTATTTGCAGCCGGGGAACTGGATGCTTCGGAAGTGGCGGATCTGAATGAACATCTGCAGCATTGCCCCGGATGCAATCTGGCGTTGGCGCAGGAGCAGGAAATGCTGGCGCTGTTGGCTTCGCGGCACACAGAGCCGGATGCGGCGCTGCTGGCGAGTTGCCGGGCCGGATTGGAAGACAGTCTCGATCAACAGGAAGAGCGAAGCTGGCTGCGCCGAACGATTGGCGCGCTGCTTCCTTCCAGCTGGATTTCACCGCGGCCTGCCTGGAGCGCGGCGCTGCTGGTGCTGATCGGATTTTCGGTGGGAATGCTGGGGCCACGTCTGTTGCGCAATTCTGTCGGCAAGGGCGGCACCAATTCTTCGGTTGCTTCGAATAACCCAGCTGAAGCTGTGTCGGGCATTCAGAGTGCCGACCCGGCTTCTGCAAGCTCTCCTTCCGCAGGACTTAGTTCTCTCGACATGCGCACTGCAAGCGTCGCAGGCATCAACGTATTTCCCGCCGAAGACAATCAGCCGCCGCAAGTGCAACTGCAATTGAACGCGCGGCAGCCCTACACGGTGCGCGGCACGGTGAATGATGACGACGTAAAGCAAACGCTGATGTACATCCTGCACAATAATCAGCGCTTCGATCCGGATGTACGGTTGGACGCGGTGGATTTGCTGCGCACGCGAAATAATGATCCGGACGTGCGCTCGGCGCTCTGCAAGGCGGTACACACCGATCACAATGCGGCGGTGAGGTTGAAAGCGCTGGAAGCGTTGAATGGCGCCGAGCCGCAGGACATCATTCGCCAAACTCTTCTCGATGCACTCGTGGACGATCAGAACCCTGGCGTCCGCGTGGAAGCGATCAACGCGCTGCGCGACATGGCCGCCAAAGGCCAAGTGGACGCCGACGATCATCTGCTCGCGGTACTGCGTGAACGGATGGCCAAAGACCCCAGCACCTACATCCGGCTGCAGAGCGCGGAAGTGATACGCGATCTGGGCCCACGGCAAAAATTCTAAACATGATTAGAGCGTCGTACACTCCGCGAATTCGGCAGAAGCTCGCGGCGCGGATTGGTGTGCCTGCCGGGATTGTGGCGGCGGGGATTGGCTCGGCTTTCCTCGCGATTACCCTTCTGATTCCTGCTTCGGCTGCAGCGGATGGAGTGGAGAAAGCGAAAACCGAACGGCAGAATCACGCGGGGCCGCGGGTTAGCGCGGAATTGACGGGCAGCGTCGCGGCGCGCGACGGGCAGCGGCTGCACCTGGTCACGGATTTGGGCAACATCATCATCAAGACGCAGAATTCGGGAAAGATCGATTACAAAGTGCACCTCGAAGCGGACGCCTCGCAAAAAGACGCCAAACAACTCCTGAAAAATTTCATCGTCACGGCCAATACGACGACCGAGGGTGTGTATTTCCGCGGGCAAAGCCTGGTCCGCCATGCCAGCGGACGCTTGTGGGTAACGGTGGAAGTGAATGTTCCGAGGAATTTTAATCTGGACGTGCTGACGGGCGGTGGAAACATTGAGTCCGAGGAAATCATCGGCGCGGCGACGCTGGCGACTTCCGGCGGAAATATCGTGATGGGCAATGTGGGTGGTGCAGCGCACCTTTCCACCGAAGGCGGACATATCACGGTGAAGAATGTGGCGGGCGCGCTCGCAGCGAGTACCGGCGGCGGACACATCACTACCGGCACGATTGCGGGGAACGCGATCTTGCACACGGACGGCGGACACATCCGCGTGGCTTCAGTGGAAGGCGTGGCCCATGTTTCGACGGGCGGCGGAAATGTTTCCGTGGAACATTCAGGCAGCCAGCTGGTGGCAGAGACGAACGGCGGACAAATCGACGTCGGTGAGACCGCGGGGCTGGTGCAGGCGAAGACGGGCGGCGGAGGAATTCGCGTCGTGCGTGTTTCCGGGCCGACGAATTTGGAGACCAGTGGCGGGAGCATTTATCTGACGGAAGTGGACAGCCCGGTGAAAGCGTCCACGGGAGCGGGAGCGATCACGGCGTGGTTCGTCACTCCGGGGAAAATGCCCGGGCAATGCGAGTTGCAATCCGGCGAAGGCGACATCGTGGTGTACATACCGAGGCAACTGCCGGTGACGATTGACGCGCAGGTGCAATCCGGGAATGAGCATCACGTGATTTTCGATCCGGCGTTCCCGGTGAAAATCAGCCGGGGGGTCGCGGCGAACGGAGATGAATGGATTCGTACCGAGGGCGCGCTGAACGGCGGCGGCGAAGTGATCCGGCTGCGCACCGTGGCAGGCAATATTCACGTGATGGTGAGCGACGCGAACAAGCAAGTTCAGTTGTACAAGCAGCAGATGGAGCAGTTGCAGCAGAAATTGCAATTGCAATTGCGCATGCTGCAGCAGCAGTCGCAGCAGATGATCGAGAACTCGCCGTAGGCGGGAACCGCGCGGCGCGGCGCTGTGCTTCGTTGAGAGAAGCGATGGCGTGCAGGCGACGACCGAAATCCGGCCAACTAGAAGCGGCCGAGGGTTCTGGTGAACGAAGGTGTTTCACTCGAAGGGGGCGTATCGTGCAAACGCAGACTGAAGGTAAAACTTCCGGAGGTAAATCCTGGGACGGTCGGTTGCGCATTGCGGGAACCATACTTCGCACGCTGTTGATGCTGGCGGGGATTGCCGCTCTGGTATTTCCCGCTTGGGCGGCGGATGAGAATTTTCATCACATCTATCCATTGGCCGCGGGTGGAAGCTTCGCGCTGGAAAATGTGAATGGATCCGTGCAGGTGGAAGGTTGGAGCCGCGACGAAGTGGAAGTGAGCGCGGTGAAGACCGCCGCGCGCAGCGATTCGCGCGATCTATCGCAAGTGAAGATCGAAGTGGACGACAGCCATCCGGGACAAGTGGCGGTGCACACGCGCTACCCGCAAGGCGAAGGCGCGGAAGTTGCGGTGGAATACCACGTGCACGTGCCTTATCGCGTGCTGCTGGGCAGCATCGAGACGGTGAACGGCAGCGTGACCGTGCGCGGAATCGAGGGCGGCGGGGAATTGCGGTCCGTGAATGGCAACGTGGAAGTTTTCGACAGCTCCGGGCGATTCAGCGAGAAAACCACGAATGGAAATTTGCGGCTGGAGTTGCGCCAGTTGATGGCCGGCGGCCCGATGAATTTGGAAACCGTGAACGGCTCGGTGGTGCTGGGCCTCCCCGAGGGCGCGCGGGCGGATCTGAAAGTGCTCGCGATGAATGGAGATTTTTATTCGGAATTGCCAGTTACTTCCGCAGCGAGTTCGCCGGCGGCGCGCTCGTTCCGTGCCAAGCTGGGAACCGGCGGCGGGCAAATTTCGGTGCGAACGATTAACGGTGGCATACGTCTGGTGGTGCAACGGCCGGGCGTCTGACGGGGCGTAATTCACCCATAAGAGAGGACGAATGGCATGAAGCACTTTCAATGCATGAACCTTGTCTGCTGCGGTTTGCTGCTGGTGACGATGGGAATGACTACGAGAGCTTTGCCAGGTCAGACCACCGAAAACATCCAACAACAAGCCACAAAGACGCCTGCTCCGGCTGCACCTTCCGCTTCCACTCCCACTCTTACAACGCCTACTGTGCCCAAGGAAGAGTGCTCGCACGGCAACGTTTCCCTGGAAGTTCCCTTGGAACAAATCGACGAGGCCGTGCGTAGTATAGATAGCAGGATCGACCGGGCGGAAATTGAGCGCGCGGTCCAACAGGAACTGCGGGAAAACCTCGCCAATCTGAACGAGCGAGTGCGACAGGAGGTGCAGATGAGTTCCCCCGAAATGCAGAGATTGCAAAATCTCTCGGCCCAGCTGCGGCTCAACCAAGGGCAATTCGACGCGAGCGCGAGCGAACTGGCGACGCGTGCGGCGGAATTAGCGGATCTGGCGCAGGAAAAGAGCGTGGAAGTGCAGGGGCCGGGCGTATTCGTCACGACGGATGAGGATGGCAGCGGATGGCTGGGCGTGGAGATCGGCGAAGCGACGGCGGAAAAAGCGAAGGACCTGAAACTGACGGCGCAGCGCGGCGTGGTGGTGATGGACGTGGAGCCGGACGGCCCGGCGGCGAAGGCCGGGTTGAAAGAAAACGATGTAATCACGCAGTACGACGGGCAGGTGGTGGAAGGAACGGTGCAGTTCCGGCGGCTGGTGCGTGAGACGCCGACGGGGCGGACAGTGGCGCTGGTGATTTCACGGAACGGCGCTACGCAAAATGTTTCGGTGGAACTGGGCGAGCGCAGCGCGTTTTTCGAGAAGCGGATGAAGGGCAAGATGCGCGATTTTGACAACGCGTTTGCGTTCTCGATGCCTAATCAGGATTTCACGCTGGCCATGCCGGTGGATGCGCGCATGCCGTCGCTGGGGATCAACGCGGAGGATGTTTCTGGGCAGTTGGGAAATTATTTTGGCGCGCCAGATGGGACGGGGATTTTGATTCGCGAAGTGCGTTCCGGAACGGCGGCGGATAAGGCGGGATTGAAGGCCGGCGACGTGATCGTGAAAGTGGAAGGCAAGCCGATTCGTACGCTGGCTGATCTGCGGGCGGGGTTGCGGGAGAAGAGCGACCAGAAAACGGTGGCTCTGGGAATTATCCGCAAGTCTGCGGAGATGAGCGTGACGGTGGGGATTGAACGGCCGCAGCCGAGTGAATCGAGCCACGTGGTGCGCCGCGCGGAACTTTAGAAGTTGGATCGAGAGTGTCTGGCCATGATCGAAAAGCAGGCTTCAGCCCCTGAAGCCTGCTTTCAGGCAACGGGTCATTTTCCAATTGGCTGACTAACCAAGCGCCGACGGCGACTGTCCACCCGCGCCGAGATGTCCCGTTCAATTTTCAGGCTTTATCCAAGCCACAACAATCCCTTTGGTATTTATGTGAAACCATTCTCCTCCGGCAAAGACATGATACTCACAATCGTGATCCACGCATTTGCTCTCGCAACCGCTGCAAACTTTGGCCTCACCCTTTTCAAAGTTCATCGCACCGTCATAGTTGGCGGGCACCACAATTTGTCCTTTGCGGTTCGCAAAACCGTACTTTTTGTTTCGCACGACTCGAACCAGTCCATCGTGGAATGAGTCGGCCCCGTTGTCCATCCTTGGCACACCAATTATCACGACCGTTCCTGTGCGGTTGACATACATCCAACCTTCTTTTGCAGATAGCACAGGAGCCAGGCCATACGAATCGAACTGCAGTAATTTCAAAACAGCCCGTGAAACGAGGCGCTTTCCATCCGCCGCTTGGCGAATGCAGTCAGGAACGTCGCCGCGCTCGAAGTCGAATAGGCATGACGTAGCTGGGCCATCCAAGGGTTTGAAAGTCAGATTGATTAGCCGGAGTTGGAAATGCTTGTCGGGGTATGCTCCTGCCTCTGCCCGTCGCATTTTGCATTACTCCGGTGAACACAATGGCAATAATGAACAGAGTGCGAAGGGAGCGGCTCGCTGGCATTTGTCCCAATCGTACAACCCCCGAGGTAGGATGGCGCAATTTGTGATAAACGCGCAAATCGGAAACTTAACAGTGTTCTCTTCCCGAAATCGTACTACTTACGCGCCTGCCTGAAGCAAGCCACGGCCATCAGTACGCATAATCCGGCGAAGACGTAGAACGTAATTGGAGATCGCGCCGGTGCGGTCTGTGCCACGTAGACGAATATCGCGGCGAAGACGAGCTCGAAGAAACCCAAAACCCATAGGGCGCCATGACTAGACTTCGGGGTGCCCGTGGAACCGTCCGGGTAGGTCACAACTTCGGATTGTGGGTCATCGAGTGCGAGGCCGTGTTTGCGGGCTAAGTCTTCGACTAATCGATATACGTCTGTTGCCTTCGGCCCTACGCAACACATGATCAGGTGACCAGATGAACGGTCCAGTTTGCAACTCCAAGGGCTGTAGTCGTGGTCGTCGATTGTTTCGTTGGGGACTTTGTCGATTTCAGGGTGCTTGGCGGTTAGCTCCGCATAAAACTCCTCGATGGCGGGATTCTGTACGACTCCGCTCGCATCACCGTCGCAGAGACGCACGTACAATTCTCCGGCCTCCTTGTTAGCGAGTCGTTTGTCTCGATACCACACGCCGAGATCAAAACTCATTGGTTCCCTTGCGCCTAGGGGTGAAGCAGCTACGGCCGAACAAATTTCAGGTTGAAAATACACAAATATACACCGAGAAAGCAAACCTGACAGACGCGCAAAGGCGCGGGATTATTCGCGGATGATTTCGGCGTTGGCGGCGGGGGCTACCAGGCGCACGAGCTTGGGGCCGTCGAGGAAGAGGTCAATTTCGTTGTCTTCGGTTCTTACGCGCAATTCTTGGACTTTCTGGCCGTTAACTACTTGCTCGCCCATGGAATCTACGGTGACGGTGCCGGGAGTCATTTCCTGCGGAACTAGCACGGAGAAGCTTTGCTCGCCTTTTTTGTCCCAGTCATAGAGGCGGGCTAGAAATGTGTACTGGTAATACAGATTGTCATCGAGCACCACCACCAGTGGAGCAGCGAAGGTGAATTGCTGGGTGAAAGGTTTGGCGCCTTCGAGGTGGAGTTCGATGGTGGCGGTGACGTCGGCGAAGCGTATCGTGGCGGAAGCTTTCTTGGCGCCCGAAGTGGACCATTCGTAGCGCACCGGCACGCCGTCGGCGTGCACGATAAGAGATCCAGAGACGTGCGTATTGCCCTTGGGCGATTGCAGCTCGGTGCTGCCGTGAGCAGTCCAATCGCTGCCATTCGGCGCAATGCTGAATTCTTCCTTGCCGATTTGCTGGCCGCTAACGAGGATCTTAAACGTGCCTTTGTCGGCGGCGAGTGGCGCGATGAGCGCGTGTCTTTGCGGAAGCGTGGCGGCCCGGGACGCAGAGTGGAGCGTGAGAAACAGCACGCCGATGGTTCCGAGCGCGATTGATGCTGCGATGCGAGCGTTGAAGCCGTGCGGGAATGAATTCATCCGGCCACGTGTGGAGTTTTTGTTCATGCAGTCACCTTCGGGAAAATTCCTAGCGCGACGATTTGTTCGACGACGCGCAGGGGCTCGATATTCGACTCCACACGGTAATCCGCAATCTCGTAGGAAGGCAAGCGTTCCTGGTACAGATTGCGAAAGCTTGCTTCGTCGCGGAACAGCGGACGGTCCTGAATATGCGCGATACGCCTGAGCAATTCGTCCACGGGGCATTGCAGCCAGACCAGCACGGCGCCGGCCTGGCGCAACAGCGCCAGATTCTGCGGTTGCGCGGTGGTGCCTCCGCCGAGGGAGACGACGCGAGGTTTCTGCTGCTCGGCAGCTTCGCCGACGATGCGCTGGAGCTGTTCGTGCTCGATTTTGCGGAATTCCAGTTCGCCGCGCTTGGCAAATATTTCGGGGATGGTTTGCTCAGCGACTTCGACGATGCGCTTATCGAGATCCACGTGCTGCCAGCCGATTTGGCGGCCGAGCAAGCGCGCCACCGTGGACTTGCCGCTGCCCATGAAGCCGATCAGGCAGACGAGCGAGCGAGCGCGGGGCTCAGTGGTCATCGGTGCGATTTGTGTGACGAACGGGCCAATCAATCGATTCTTGGGCAATTATTAGAATCAGTCACGCTTTAGAATGTTGATTGTACCATCGAAGGAGGTCATCTCAATCTTGGCGCGGCCTTCGTTGAAAGTGCCAAACAGAGCGTTGCCCCAGCGCGGCATGAAATGGCGCTGGTGGGTCGAGGGAGTCAGCTTCGCTTCGTTGTTCACCTTGCCTTTGAGCGAGGTGGCGCTGAGGTCGAAGGAGTCTCCGGGTGAGAAGCGCACTTCGATCACGCCGCTGTAATTCTTCAGTGAGTAGGTTCCGTTGGGAAGAAACTCGCCGTTGAAAAGAATGTTGCCGGAGGAAGTTTGCGCCCAGACGTGATAACTGCGCAGATTGAGCAGGCGGAAATTGCCGCTGATGGAAGAAGCCTCAATGCGGCCGGCGCAGCGAACGCATGTGAACGAGCCGCCAACGGTCTTGACGGAGAGGTAGCCCGCGGCGTCTTCGAGGTCCACACCGGCTGCTACGGTTTCGACGTTCATATCGCCAAGCACGTTGGCGACGCTGACGTTTCCGGCGTCATTGTGAATTTGCAGCTCAGCATCTTCCGGGACGTTAATCTGAAAATCGGCGCGCATATCGTCCGGCGCGACGGAGTCTGAAAGTTCGCGCGTGGAAACATCCACGCGATTGCCCATTTGTTCGGCGTCCACTTCGATGCGATCGCTGGCCGGAGTGGAAATGATCATGACTTCGGATTTGGTCCAGGCCTTCACGGTGATCAGGCCGTTGGGATTGTGGATAGTGATGACCGGATGAGCAGCGACTTTGAAATGCTGTTCCTGGCGGCGCGGCCCAGCGGAGACGGCGCTGCAGAGCAGGAGACTCGGAACGAGAAGTCCCGCAGTCTTCCACTTCGACTTGGGAAGCCACTGCGCCGGAACAAAGTGAGAAGTGCTCATTGGACGTTTTCTCCGCGTTCAGTCATTTGCGTTAGCAAGTCCGCCTTTTGCTGATACGCTTCGTAGAGATAATCCCGCGCCACTTCGTTCTGGGGTTCTTCGCTGACACTTTTCTCACACAAAGCGATGTAGTTGTCAACGATGGCCAGGTTCTGATGCAATGAAGCGGACACAACCGAATTGGAACGGGTTACGTAGGAGCTCGAATTTTGTTCGGCGAAATTGAGCTGGGCGCTGAGCGGCGACGTGGAAATTTGCGTGCCTTTGAGCCAGCGCGCTTCGTTTACGCGCCTGTTGACGGGGCCGCTGAGCGCGAAAGCCACGGCGACTAGCGCCGCGAGATACGCGCCCGCCAGCACGGGACGCGGCAGCCGCGGGAATAGACCGGCAAACCATCCAGTGCGCGGTGCCGCGGCTTGCGCACGGTCCACGCTCGCTGGAATGGTGTCGCGGATCAGACCTTCCTGCTCGAGTTGCGTGCGCAGCGCAGTCCATACACGCTCGGGAGCGTCTTGTTCCGAGGCGCTCCAGCTACGAGCTTCCGTGTGGATCGCCTCCAAATCTCTAATGACGCTGGAGCAATTCGGGCAAGCGCGGACGTGCGCTTGGGCGTCCTCCGAACGTTCGCCCTCCATCCAGGGCGCGAGATAACTCCGAAATTCCCTGCAAGTGATGGTGGCCATGGTTCAGTCCTTGCCGCCGGTTTCTGCGCTAGCGGCCTTACGGTCTTCGCGGGCCTGGGCGCGCAGCGCTTCGTGCAGCAGTTCGCGGAGGCGCATGCGAGCCTTGTGCAATTGAGATTTCGAGTTGCCGATCGAGCAAGCCATGATTTCCGCAATCTCGTTGTGTTCGTAGCCTTGCACATCGTGCAGGACGAACACCGACTTGTAACCGGGCGGCAGCTGCTCCACTGCGCGCTGCAAGTTGACCCGGTCAATCGAGCCACTGAGCCGCAAATCCGGGCCGCCGAAGTCGCGCCGCGGACCGCCGGATTCTTCGTCCGGCTCAGTCAGCTCTTCGAGCGAGCTTTCGTTACCGGATTTCTTGCGCAGCTTCATGAGCACGACGTTAACGGCAAGCCGATGCAGCCAGGTCGAAAACGCCGACTCACCGCGGAAGGTAGCGATCTTCCGAAAAAGCTGGAGGAACGCTTCCTGGGTCAGGTCTTCCGCCTCGGCGGTATTACCCACCATGCGCAAGCAGAGCGAATAGACCCGCCGGTTATGCAGGCGGTAGAGGCGTTCAAAAGCGGCCGCGTCGCCCTGTTGGGCGAGGCGGATGGCCTCGGCCTCCGGCAATTCCCCGGTATCGATTCGTCTCGTTCGGGCCACGCTACCCGTCGGGGCGCATCCTTAGTTGCGATGCATCGCCCGCCCCCTGAGTTGTACTTGTAGTCCTATTACACGCGACGAATTCGCCACCAGTAAGGGTTGACGGATTGCGTCGCGCTGGGCGAAAGGCGAAAAGACCCGCTTACCGCCTCTCGCTGAAACACTTCATCATTTTGGCTGGATTCGGTTCATACGTCCAGCCTCGAAGCTCGAACCGGCGGCGGCTTGACGGCATTTCAAACTGGAAAAACTGCGGGAACATGCAAGTTAGACGATGTCCGAGCGCATTGGCAAGCCGCGGGTTGGCCGATTCTACTGAAATTGGAAGGAAATCAAGCCGACGCACGGCTGATGCGCGTCCGGGGTGCAACGGTAGTTCGCTGCTCGGGCGCGGGCACGGCGTCCAGATCAGTGGCGACGGCGCTAAGTTGTTCAGAAGGTAGGGCGCGAAGGAACGATTTCACCAGTATTTCCGCTTCGCGTAGGCACGTGGTGAAATCATAGTGCAGACATTCCAGCTTTTCCCAGCTGTCGCCGGGTTGCACGGAGATTCCAGCGGCGACGTCCCCGGCTGCGTCATTATATTCAGCCGCGAGCTTCTGCAGAGTTTCGGACAGGATGCGCAATTTCTGGAAATACCGGGAGCGGCTGGCAAAGAGAACGCGATGGAGGAACTCGTTCCAGGAGGCCGCGGTCTGCGCAGTTTCACCGCGAAAGTTCTCCGTATCCAGCGGGGCGACACTGGGAACGTTACTGATGTGGCGGCCACGGTCGGTAAGCACTGCGCAGGCGCCCACGAGCGACGCCGCCAGGCGCGACAGAAGGTCGGCGGACATCGAGACTTGCTGGCGAGCGCGAACCAGTTCTCCGCGCGCACGCAAGGAGAACGCGTCGTCGAGCGAGACGCTCATCATCGCGTAGAAAGTCTCCCAACGATGGACCACGGCGTCAAACAACTGGACTTTGTCTCGCGGCAACCACGCGATCCAATCATCCGAGACGCTGCGTCGAGAGGAGGAAGTGCCTGGCTTCCGCTTCAAGAACACGCTGCCCCCAAGTTGAGCGGGCAGTATACCACCGGTTTCAAGTGGCGGGGCTTTTGGAGGCGTTTTCTTGACGCTTCTGGAAGGCGACCGCTATACTGCCGCCCGGCTCTCCGAATGGCCCGCTAGATTGTTGGTGCGCACGGTCATGGCCGCCGAAAGGAAGTTGACCCGTTGGAATTCGAACCGCAGGATCAGTTTCAGCAACGCCTGAAAAACTTGGGAGAAATCGAAGGGCTGGGCCACGCGGCTTATCCGCGAAAATTTGCATGGACACATACGGCGAAGGAAGTCGGCGATAAATTTGGCGAGCACACTACTGAGCAACTGACTGCGGAGCCGGTAGAAGTACGGGCGGCGGGGCGGATTGTGGCGCTACGCCCACACGGCAAGGCGGCGTTTGCGCATATTGCCGGGGGCGGCGGGCGACTGCAGATTTACGTGCGGCAGGATGTGGTGGGAGAGGAAGCCTACAAACTATTCAGGTTGCTGGATTTGGGTGACATTGTGGGTGTTTCGGGGCATCTCTTTCGCACCAAGACGAACGAACTTAGCGTGAAGGTGGAAAAGATCGAGCTGCTGAGCAAGGCGCTGCTGCCTCTGCCGGAAAAATGGCATGGGCTCGCGGATATCGAGCAACGCTATCGGCGGCGCTACCTGGATCTGATCGTCAACGAAGGAGCGCGAGAGATTTTCATTCGGCGCGCGCAGATCATTCGGGAGATACGGCGGTTTTTTGACGCACGCGGATACGCGGAAGTGGAAACGCCGATGATGCATCCCATTTTGGGAGGGGCTACGGCGCGGCCTTTCGTGACGCACCACAACACTCTTGATATGGACCTTTATTTGCGCATCGCGCCGGAGCTATATCTGAAACGGTTGGTGGTGGGTGGTATTGACAGGGTATATGAGATCAACCGCAACTTCCGCAACGAAGGTATTGACGCGATCCACCTGCAAGAATTCACAATGCTTGAGTTCTATCAGGCTTACAGCGATTACCTGGAACTGATGGATATGACCGAGGAATTATTTCGGGGGTTGGCGGAGAAAGTTACTGGCAGCGCGCTGATCAAGTACGGCGAACAGACGATTGACTTCAGCCGGTTTGAGAGACTTTCGATGCGGGAAGGGATTGTGAAGTATTGGCCGTCGGCGGCGGGCGCGGCACCTACCGCTGCGGAGCTGCGCGCAGTGGGCGGTCCGCGCGTGGTGGCTGAGCGCTTCAATACTTTCGCGCGTTCGCACGGGCTGGATCCCATTGCGAATGTGACGAAGCTATCCGATGGCGAATTGACCGGCGAGCTTTTTGAAACTGTTGCGGAAGTACATCTGGTGCAGCCGACATTCATATATGACTTCCCGACGGCGATTTCGCCGCTTTCGAAACAGAAGCCTGAAGATCCCTCGTTGACCGAGCGGTTCGAGCTGTTTGTGGCGGGGATGGAATTGGCCAACGGCTTCTCGGAATTGAACGATCCGTTTGACCAGGAACGCCGTTTTCGCGCCCAGGTGGAAAAGGGCGGGCAGGAAGCGCCGAAAGAAATGGATGTGGATTACATTCGCGCACTGGCGCACGGGCTGCCGCCCACAGCGGGCGAAGGCGTGGGCATTGATCGCCTGGTGATGTTGCTGACGGATTCGCACGCGATTCGAGAGGTGGTGCTTTTTCCATTGCTGCGTGCGGAATCACCGGACGCGCCTGATGTTTCCGACGACGCGCCGGCAGCGGGAGCCGGTGGCGGAAGCGATTCAGGCGGCAAGGCGAAATGAGCTTCGAATGGCTGGTGGCGCTGCGGTACCTGCGGTCGCCGAACCGGCCGGCGGTGCTACGCATCGTCACATTGCTGGCCGTGATCGGCGTGGCTGCGGGCGTGACGACGCTGGTGATCGCGCTTTCGATGAACACCGGATTTCGCCAGGCGATCCGGGACCGATTGCTTAGTGTTACCGCGCACGTAAACCTGAAGCCCATCAGCCCGAACGGAATCCGAGATTATCGCGAATTGATGACGTCGCTCAGCGGTACTTCGGGCGTGCGTTCGATCGAGCCGGCGATTTATGCGACGGTACTGCTTTCTGCAGGCGGGCGCGCGCGGGGAATTGTGCTGAAGGGAGTTGATCCGGAACTGGAACGCCGCGCAAGCGAGGCGCTACATCATATTGTTGCGGGCAGCGGAGATTTTGCGCAGGATGCGGACGGGATTCCCGCGGTGCTGGTGGGTCGGATCCTGGCGAACGATCTGGATATTTCCGCGGGCGAATACATCACGCTGACCAGTCCGCAAGGAAGCTTGACGCCTTTTGGGATGCTGCCGCGTTCGCGGCGCTTCCACGTGAGCGGAATTTTCGATTCAGGATTTTACGATTACGACGCGAATTGGGGATTCGTCACGCTCGGGTCGGCGCAATCGCTCGCGGGAATTGGCGACGTGGTGAGCTTGCTGGAAGTGCGCGTGACGCAGATGGACGACGCGAATAAGATTGCTGACGATTTATTGCGGCGGGCAGGGCCGGGATTCACGACTTCGACGTGGATGGACGAAAACCGCGCGTTGTTTCGCGCGTTGAGTCTGGAAAAACTGGTGACGGCGCTGTTCATCGGGCTGATCACGTTCGTCGCCGGGTTGAATATTCTGGTAGTGCTGACCATGACGGTGACAGATCGCGCGCGCGATATCGCCGTGCTGATGGCCATGGGAGCGCGCCGCCAGCAGCTGCGCAAGATTTTCATTTTGCAGGGGCTCGTCGTGAGTATCGCGGGGACCGTGGCGGGCTTGCTGATCGGTTACACGTTTGCGGGGATCGCGAATGAGTGGCGGCTGATCCCGTTGAATCCCGAGGTTTACGCGATTCCGTACGTGCCATTCCACACGAATGCGCTGGATGCGATTTGGATCGCGGCGGCGGCGCTGTTCATTAGCATCGCTGCCACGATTTTGCCGGCGCGTTCGGCCTCGCGCATCCTACCAGTCGAGATTCTCCGCTTCGAATAATCTTCCTTCGCGTGGCCGGCCGTTTTGGGGCCATTTCGACGCCGTATTTTCGCGGCAATCCGCAAAGTTTCGCATCCAATCTAAGCGATAGGGGATTTTGCCTCCGGCGATCCGGCAAATGCTCCGCGATGGCGGGGCTGAGCGCAGAATTTGGCGCGGAGCAATCTGCAATTCGCGACGCTCCGTGCTAGAATCGAAGAAGAGGCGAAGTTGGGGTGGCTTCGCGCCGGCTGATGCCACGGGGTGGCATTGCAACTAGAGGTAACGGTACGGCCTTAATGAGAAATTCATTGGATTTACAGGTAGGAGGCGGCAAACCCGGAATAACTAGATGCCTGTAAAGGAAGGACATACAGTTTGGTCCATTCGGCATCTAACGTGAAAGAGATTACAGCCTAGGCGATGCAGACGCAGGCAAATTCGAGCACCGCTGTCCTCGATAACACCGGTGAAACGACCGCGCCGGGCTCGCGCGAAATCCTGCGCGGCGAGAATCTGCGCAAGACCTTCCGCTCCGGTGCGCAAGACGTGACTCCTCTGGCGGGGATAAACCTCACGATTGCGCGCGGCGAGATGGTTGCGGTGGTCGGGCCTTCCGGCACCGGCAAAAGTACGTTGTTGCATCTGCTTGCTGCGCTGGACACTCCAACGAGCGGTACAGTATACTTCGCCGGGAAATCGCTCCAGTCGTTTTCAGAATCGGAGTTGGCGGAGTATCGCAATCGCGCCGTGGGTTTTGTCTGGCAGCGTCACCACCTGCTGCCGGATTTCACGGCGGCGGAAAATGTAGCGATGCCTCTCCTAGTGCGAGGCGTGTCATTGGCGCAAGCGCTCCGAACCGCGGCAACATGGCTGGGCGAAGTCGGATTGGCCGATCGAGCGGAGCAACGTGGGGGTCAGCTATCTGGGGGCGAACAACAGCGTGTGGCCATCGCGCGAGCGTTGGTGAATGGCCCGGCTTTATTGCTGGCCGACGAGCCTACCGGCGACTTGGATCAACGCAGCGCCGAGAATATTTTCGAATTGATGCAGCGGCTGCATCAGTCGCTGCAATTGACATCCATCCTTGCGACACACAATCTTTCATTAGCCCGGCGCGCCGACCGTGTTCTGACGTTGGAACGCGGAGCATTGGCCTCGGGCGCAGAAGCGCTGGGCGATTCCGCGGTACCTCTCCCGCGGACCGCCGGTGCTGGGGCGACGACTCCAGGAGACCGTGGGTGACCCGTGTTTGAACGCTATACAGAAAAGGCTAGGCGCGTAATCTTTTTCGCACGCTACGAGGCGAGCCAGTACGGCAGCCCGTACATCGAGACGGAGCACCTGCTGCTGGGACTGTTGCGCGAGGATAAGGCGCTCGCCAACCGTTTCCTGCGCACGCATGGCTCGATCGAATCCATCCGCAAGGAAATCGAGGCGCGTATCACGGTGCGTGAGCGCATTTCGACCTCGGTGGAAGTTCCGCTGAGCCAGGAGTGCAAGCGCATATTGAATTTCGCGGCCGAGGAAGCAGAGCGCTTGGGCCACAAACACGTGGGTACGGAACACCTGCTGCTGGGCGTGCTGCGGGAAGAGAAGTCTTTCGGTGCGGAGATTTTGCTGGAGCGGGGATTGCGGCTTTCAACCGTGCGCGAGGAGTTGGGACGCAGCGCGGGAGAGAAGGTGCCAGTGAACCGGCCAAAAGAAGCATCGTTGTTGGCGGAATTCAGCAGGGATTTGACGCAGGCGGCGATGGAAGGCCAGCTGGACCCGCTGGTAGGACGAGACCGCGAACTTGAGCGCGCGATTCAGATTCTGTGCCGGCGCACAAAAAATAATCCGGTGCTGATCGGCGAACCAGGCGTGGGCAAGACGGCGATCGTGGAAGGTCTGGCGCAGAGGATATCGGACGGCGATGTGCCGCCGTTTTTGGCGGACAAGCGCATCCTTTCGCTGGATCTTTCGTTGATCGTGGCGGGAACGAAGTATCGCGGGCAATTCGAAGAGCGGCTGAAAACCATCATGAAGGAATTGATGGAGAGCCAGAACGCCATCGTCTTCATTGATGAGCTGCACACGCTGGTGGGCGCGGGGTCGGCGGAAGGTTCTCTGGACGCAGCGAATATTTTGAAACCGGCGCTGAGCCGCGGCGAAATTCAGTGCATTGGAGCGACGACTCCTTCGGAATATCGCAAGTCGGTGGAAAAGGATCGTTCGCTCGAGCGGCGTTTCCAAGCCGTGAAAGTGGCGGCGCCGAATGAAGAGGAAGCGATTCGCGTGCTGCAGGGCGTGCGCGACCGCTACGAAAAATTCCACGCGGTGAGCTACACGGACGAAGCAATTCAATACGCCGTTTATCTCTCGAACCGGTACATCCCGGACCGTTTTCTGCCGGACAAAGCCATTGATCTGCTCGACGAAGCCGGCTCGCGCGTGAAATTGCGGCAGGCCATGCTGCCGGACGAGGTTTCCGAAGTGCAGAAGCGCGTGAAGTTCATCACGCACCGTATGGAAACCGCGATCGCCAACCACGAATTCGAGAAGGCGCGGTTTTATTCGGAGGAAGAGCGCAAGGAAAAGGAACATCTGCGCGTGCTGCGCGAGAAGTTGAAGATTGACGATTCCTCCACGGGGATCGTTACGCGCGAGGACATCGAAGAAGTGGTGGCGCGCTGGACCGGCATTCAAGTGTCGGCCATCAAGGAAGACGAACAACAGAAACTGCTGCGCATCGAGGAAGAACTGCACCGCCGCGTCATCAGCCAGGACAAATCCATCACTGCGCTGGCACGGGCCATTCGCCGCAGCCGCGCGGGATTGAAGGCTCCGGGCCGTCCGGTGGGCTGCTTCCTATTCCTTGGTCCCACGGGCGTGGGCAAGACGGAAGTGGCGCGACGCCTGGCCGAATTCCTTTTCGGCAGTGAGAAGTCGCTGATCCGCTTTGATATGTCCGAGTACATGGAGAAACATTCCGTATCGAAGTTGATCGGCGCGCCTCCAGGATACGTTGGATATGAAGAAGGCGGTCAATTGACGGAGCGCGTGCGGCGCACGCCTTATTCAGTTATTTTGCTGGATGAGATTGAAAAAGCTCACCCAGACGTGTACAACATCCTGCTGCAAGTCTTTGAAGACGGTCAGTTGACCGACGGGCTTGGCAACACGGTGGATTTCCGCAACACCATCATCATCCTTACATCGAACCTGGGCGCGCGGCAGTTGCAGAAACAGGCGGGCCTGGGTTTCGCGTCGAAGGAACTGGACGCGATGGCCAAGAGCCAGGATGACATGGTGATGAGTGAAGTGAGGCGAGTTTTCAATCCGGAATTCCTGAATCGTCTGGACGAAGTGATTCTGTTCAATTCGCTCAACGATGACGATCTGTTGCGGATTATTGACTTGCTCGTGGGCCAGATCAACGAAACGCTGGTGCATCGTCAGGTCCAGATCGCACTCACACCTGAAGCGCGCCAGTGGATCCTCGAGAAGACCTGCAGCGACCGAAATTATGGCGCGCGACCGCTTCGCCGCGCGTTACAGAAGTACGTCGAAGACCCATTGTCGGAAGCTTTGATTCAGGGCGGATTGCAAAGACCCGCGACTCTCGAAATTTATCTCGGGAGCGAGGGTTTGGCGTTCCGACCTGTAGTTGAAGCAACCCCAGTGGCCCACTAGGAATCCTACGCGCAAGCCGGCGGGAGCAGTCCGGCGGGGGAGCACACAATTTTGGGCGGGATACTGCGGCCTTGACCATGGCCGCCAGCGGGAAAACTTTTCTGCGTCCATTCCAACTTTTGGTTGTGGTGTATTTGTGCGCGGTGGCTTCGGGGCAATCCCTTTCGGCTCAACAACCTCAGGACGCGAACGGCCCGCAGTACGTTATCGAGAAAATTGAATTCATCGGTAACCGCCGGATTCAGCGCGACACTTTGCTGGCGCGAATTTTTTCACGTCCCGGCGACCCTTACAGCCCCGAGGCGGTGCGCCGCGATTTTCAGGCATTGTGGAACACGCAGTTTTTCGAGGACATCCGCCTGGAAGTGGAAGACAGCCCCAACGCGCCAAACGCAAAACTCATCGTTTTCTATGTGACGGAGCGCCCCATCATTCGCCGCATCGAGTACAAGGGGAATAAATCCATCACCGAGTCGGACATTCTGGACGCTTTCAAGGACAAGAAAGTTGGCCTGTCGGTGGAAAGCCAGTTTGACCCCACGAAAATCAAGCGCGCGGAAGTAGTCATTAAGGGCTTGCTCGCCGAACACGGACGGCAGTTCGCTACCGTGAAGCCCACCTACGAACGCATCGCGGCGACCAACGCGGTGAAATTGGTCTTCAATATTGATGAAGGGCCGAAAGTGAAGGTGGGCGACATCAAGTTTGTTGGAGCCAAGGCGTTTTCCGACCGGAAACTGATTCGCTCGATGCACAACGACCGGCCCTACGCGATTCCGCTATACATCACGGAGATTCCAGTTCTCGGCAAGACCTACGACAAAGCCAAGCTCGATGAAGACCTGGGAGTAGGCATACACGGGATCTACCAGGACCACGGATATTTCAAGGTGTCGGTGAGCGATCCGGTGGTGAAAGTATCCGATGACAAGCGTGGCGGCATCCCGGGGCCGTGGCCGATATTTGGCTCCAAGAACGGCAAGCGCGCGGACATCACCATCACGATTGATGAAGGCACGCAGTACCGCATGGGTAGCCTGCGGTTTCGCAGCTCGGACCCGGAACAGGGGCTGGTATTCAAGTCCGAAGTTCTGGCACGGGCGTTCCCCCTGAAGGAAGGGGACATCCTCGCGGCGGACAAGCTGCGCAAAGCCCTCGATAACTACAAAAAGCTCTACGGCGAGTACGGGTATATCGATTTCGTGGCCACGCCGTTGACGGAAATTGACGATGCGAAGAAGATCGTGAATCTGACCGTGGAGTTCGACCAGCAAAAGCAATTCTTCGTGCGGCGTATTGAGTTTTCCGGAAACACCACGACGCGCGACAAAGTTATTCGGCGCGAGTTGCTGCTCGATGAAGGCCAGGTGTTCAACAACCGTTTGTGGGAGGTCAGCCTATTGCGGCTGAACCAGCTGAATTATTTCGACACGATCAAGCCGGAAAATGCGGAACTGAAGCGCAATGTGAAGGCCGGAACGGTGGACATCAAGCTCAAGTTGCATGAAAAAGGCAAACAGTCCATCAGCTTCAACGGCGGCGTCAGCGGCATCGCCGGAACGTTCATCGGCGGTTCCTACACCACGAACAATTTCCTGGGGTTGGGCGAGACGCTTTCGCTTTCCGCGCAGGTGGGGAGCTTTCAGCGCGACGTGCGCTTCGGTTTCACCGAGCCGTACCTCTTCGATCGCCCGATTTCCACCGGCTTCACGATTTTTTCCACGAAATTTGATTACAACCAGGCCAAGCAGCTGGGCATCGCCTTCAACCAGCAAATCGCGCTCAATCCCGCGTTGCAGGAGAACTACACCACCAACTCCAAAGGCTTGACGGTGTTCGCGAGCTATCCGCTGCGGAAGTTTTCCTTTACGCGGCTGGGCATTACCTATGGCTATTCCACCACGAACATTCAGACGTTCAGCACGTCGGCTCAGTTACTGTTCGACAGCATTAAATTCACGGGGTTGGCCGGGCCTTCCGCGCTGAACGGGATCGAATCCAGCAAGATCACGGCGACGGTTTCGTACAGCACGGTGAACAACCCGCAAAATCCGACGAACGGGAAGAGCTTCTATTATGGGATCGGGTTTGAGGGCGGCCCGCTGCAAGGGAACGTCAATACCATAACGAATTCCTTTGTGACCACGTATTTCCATCCGGTGAATAAGCGCCGCAACGTGATCGGCTTGAAGTTCCAAACGGGAATGATTACGGGTTACAACGGGACGAATGTTCCGCCGTTCAGCCGGTTCTTCCTGGGGGGTGAGAACGACGTACGCGGATTCGATTTCTACACGATTTCGCCCTTCGTGGAGATTCCCGAAGCCACCACGCAGCCGGTGAGCTTCTTCAACCCCACGGTGTTAAATGCGCAGGGAAAACCGACGCTGCAATCCATCGGCGTGCCGATGATCCAGTTCCTGCCGACGCGGCCGGGAGGCGATTTTCAGAACGTAGGAAACATCGAATACCGCATACCGATTGCGGGACCGGTAACGCTGACGTTGTTCAACGACATCGGCGTCAACGGCATCCTGCGAAAATCGCAACTGTCGCTGGATCCTTCGGCCGTCACTCTCTTTCAGCAGCAATTTCCGAATCCGGATTTTCCGAACTTGAAGGTCGCCAGCAATCTGCCGATCTATCCCGGCACCAATTTCAAAATACATACTTCGGCGGGCGTGGAGCTGGACGTGGTCTTGCCGATCGTGAACGCGCCGTTCCGCATTTATTATGCGTACAACTATTTGCGGCTGGACAACACCATCAACGGCTTGAGCGGCGGTTACGCGCTAAGCGAAGCGGTGAAGGACTCCCTGCCGCCCGGCGTGCTGGAAACGCAGATCGCGCCGCAGCTCCAGGCATTCATCGTCGCCAATACGCAGCATATTCCGGCAGGCTTGATCGAGCCGCAGCATACCTTCCGCTTTACGGTGGGTAAGACATTCTAGGAATTGGCACGAGTAAACCGAACGCATAATCGGCCGCGACGCAAGGGAAGGCATCCAGCGCGCGCCGCGAATTCAGTTGAGAGGGTGAAAGAAATGCGCAACAAGATACTGAGGTTAGGCGCGGCGGCATTGTTCGTCGCGGCATCGGCTTGCTTGTCAGCGTGCGGAGGAAACTCCACGCCGGTGGGCGTCACGGTAAGCCCGAACCCAGCGACTGTTCCGCTGGGCGGCCAGCTGCAGTTCCAGGCGACGGTCACCGGAACCGCGACGACTTCCGTGACATGGCAACTCTGTTTGGTGCCGACTCCGACCAACGCGCAACCGACAGTTTGCAGCCCGGCCACGACCGGGCAGACGCAAATGCCGAGCGGCTTCGGGATCATCACGACGGGGCAAACCAACACGCCGGCGGGAGGCTTTTACACCGCGCCGACTTCTCTTCCGCCGACGAACGACTTCCTGGTGGTGGCTACCAGCACAGTAAACACCACGATATTTGGGACTACCGTGGTGCACATTGATTCCACGATTCGCGTAGCCGTCTCGCCCACTACTGCCACCATTGCGCCGGGGGATTCCTCCACATTTACGGCGAACGTGACCGGCACAACGAATACGGCGGTCACCTGGGAAGTTAATGGAATCGCGAACGGCAGTGTGACGGACGGCTTTATCGTGTCGGGTGGGGGCAACGGCAACACCGCCACCTATACGGCTCCCACTAGTAATCCGCCGGGCAGCGTGACGATCACGGCGGTTTCGGGATTTGATCCGGCGCAGTCCGGTTCTGCGAGCGTCACGATTATCAGTTCCGCCGCCCCAACGCTCACTTCTTCGGCGCCAAACCTGGTGGGCGAGGGCTCAGCGCAGCAAGAAGTATTCCTGACGGGAACGAACTTCACCTCGAACAGCGTGGTGCTGGCGGGAACGCCGCCTGCGCCGGTACCGACTCTGTTTCTCAGTTCAACGCTCCTGCACGCGACGATTCCTGCCGCCCAACTGTCTGTGGCGAGGTCAGTGCCCATGATTGTCCAAGCGCAGAACGGAGATCTATCGAATGTTCTTGACGGGCCAACAAACGGACTGACGGTAATGCCGTCGCGTCCCGCGGTGGTGGCGCTATCGCCGGACACGATCGTCCCGAGTGGCACAACGGCGGGCGTAAATCTGATCGGCGGATTTTTTTCAGCGCAGACCAAGGCGCAGTGCAACGGACAGACCGCAACCGTCACACACACAAGTTCGCAGCAATTGGGCGTCGTCATACCGAGCACGTGCGCGCCGGCGCCCGGCCAGTATCCGCTGATCGTGCAAAACGGTGATGTGATGGCGCCGAATCCGGCAATGTCCGCGGTGAACCTCACGGTCGAGCCGCTGCCCGGCGATATTTCCACGGGTGTGAGCTCGAGTTTTCCGGTGGGAGCGTTACCGTCGGCCATCGCGATTGATCCGGCTTTGAACCTGGCGGTGGTCGCCAATACGGGCGACAATACCGTCAGCATCGTCAATCTTGGGACGCTGGCGACTACGACCCGCGGGGTAGGGCATGCTCCCACTTCTGTGGCGATTGACGATCAAGTCATTAACGCGGGAGGCGCGCTGGGCGATCACATCGCGGTGGTCACGAACAGCGGCAGCAACAGCCTTTCGGTCATTGATTTGGTCACGCAGACAGTAACAGCAACATTGGCGCTTCCGAATACGAGTACTCCACCCAACGGAGCACCGGTGCCCTTCGCGATTGGCATCAATCCGTTGACACATCGTGGGCTGGTGGCTTTCCAATCTACCAATTCCGCCGCCATCGTGGATTTTTCCGCCGGCGTTCCCACGTTCATCGAAACCGTGACGGGCACGCTCGCCCCCATCGGCACCGGCATAAGCCCCAGCGTGTCGGTAGATCCGAATTTAAACTGGGCGTTGATTACTCCGGGAGGCGCGGGCACGATTACGATTGTGGATCTGGGGCGCAATTCCGGTGGCGTCTTGAACCCCGCCGACTTCGGACGTACTCCGGGGGTGATAGCTAGTCTTTCGATCTCGACGACCGTGCAGGGCGTGGCCATTAACGCTGCGACACACCAGGCGCTCTTTGCCGATCCGCAGGGTCCGAATGATGTGCCGGCTTCGCCACCGGTTGCGTCGTTCAGCATGCTGGATGATTCGGTGAGCTCGGTTCCGTTTACGCAAGGGGGAATTGCGTTTACCAATTTGGGGTTGGTTGCCGCCGCCGTAAATCCACTCGCCAACATCGGAATCGTGGTGAACGGGACGGCGAACAACGGATTCGTGCTGGACCTGAAAAACAATCTGGTGCTGCAGACGGTGGCGGGATTCAACTCGCCGCAGGCTGTGGCGGTGAATCCGCTCACCAACACGGCGTACATCGTTAATCACGGCAACAATACGGTCTCCGTTTTTCCCATGGCCACCACCACACCCAACCCGCTACAAATTCTGGAGATGAGCCCCTCCACGACATTTGTGCAGAGTCCAGCGGCGGGTTTGACTCTTTCAATTATCGGCACTGGATTCACCACCAGTTCGCAGGTGTTTCTGGATGGCACGGCGCTGCCGAAAACTGCTGTGAATTTTGTGAGCAGCCGTCAGCTCACCGCCGCGGTTCCAGCGACCGACCTCGAGATCGCGCGACGCTTCGCGGTGTATGTAGGAACAGGCACGGCTATTTCAAACGTCAGCGGTCTCACGGTGATTCAGCCCGTCCCGGTCGGCACTGCGCCCGTGGGCGTGGCTGTGGATCCTTATCTCGATCAGGCGGTGGTGACGAATTCCGGGAGCAACAGCATCTCCGTGGTGAACCTGCTGGACGGCACGCCAATCACGCCGCAATCGCCGAGCTTTTTCACTACCGGTGCGACGCCCAACGGCGTGGCGATTCTGGCGCGGACCGGGCAGGCCGTTGTGGCGAATAACGGAAGCAATGACGTCACAGTTCTCGATGAAAAGGGCGTAGACTTGGTATTTAATAGCCCGATAACGATAAGCCTCGGTTCGGCGACGCTGCCCATTGGGGTCGCCGTCGATCAGGATTCGGCACTGGCGGCCATCACCGACACAGTTCCTTCGGGAGTCAATAATTTGGGGGAACTCTCTAGTTTCACGGTTATCGGCGCGGCACCTGGCACGGCGGCCGGGAGCGTCCCCGCTGATTTTCTTCCGCTGGCTGTGGCGATCGATCCGGTTCTCAACAATGACCCAACGCAAACGATCGCGGGCGTCACCACTGCTTCGAACCTAACTTCTACGAATAACAGCGGTCTGGAATTATTACCGCTGCCCGCAGGCTCGCCCCCCAACCGCGTCGGCATGTCCCTCCCCACTGGCATCGTGTTCGACGCGTTGAACCAGGTTTTCGTGGTGGCAGACAGCACAGCCAACAATGTGAATATCGTTGATCCGTTGACGTCCGAACAGGTGGCCTCCATCAGCACGGGGATCAACCCCACCTCGGTGGATTACAATTTCAATACCAGCACGCTGGTCACATCGAACGCCGCGAGTAACACCCTTTCGATTTTGTCTTACGTCTGCCCGCCGAATCCAAATGGGATCTCGAACTGCCCGGTGCCGCAAGTGCGTGACGTGCTCAACCCGGGCAGCGGCGCGACGGTGACGCCCGTGATACCGGGCCCGAATTCGATAGCCATTGATCCACGGCTGAACCTTGCGGTGCAGATTGATCAGGCCAATAACCGCATTCTGCTGGTGCCGCTGCCGAACTAGCGGCTGCGCGTTTCGTGGCTGGGAGGTTGGTGTTCGAGGCGCGCGACCTGGGCGTGCGGGCATTCTGGCCCGTCGGCTCCGCGACGGTGGTGAGCCAAGACCAACCATGCGTTCCGCGTGTGCATCTCACAAACGAGCGGTTGCATGGGGCGCAAACAGCAGGCGAAATGAAAGCAATTGACCAGCTTCTCGGGCGACAGCTATAATCTCCGATTTGTGTCCTGCATGATATGCGGCACAGTTCCTGGCACCGGCATCCGCAAGACTATCTACTTAAGGAGTGAGAATGAAGATTCGATTCGCAGTTCCGGCCCTGGCGGCGATGTTGCTGGTTCCCGCCGTGTGGGCGCAGACGGGCGGCGCGTCCGTCGCGGCAGCATCAAGCAAGGTAGGCGTGATTGACGTACAGGTAGCGATCACCAGCACGGCGGAAGGGAAGCAGGCGGCGGCGGAATTGCAATCGCAATTCGCGCCCCGGCAGACCGAGCTTTCCAACATGCAGAAGCAGATGGAAGATATTCAGACGAGATTGCGCACCGGACAGACCACGCTCAGCGACGATGAAAAGGCGCGGCTGCAACGGGAGGGCGAACAGCTCCAGCGCACGTTCCAACGGAGATCGCAAGACGCTCAGGATGATTTCAACGAAGCGCAGCGCGAGATTGTGGACCGCATCGGCCGCCGGATGATTGACGTGCTGAGCAAATACGCCCGCGAAAATGCGTTTACCGTGATTCTGGACCGTTCCGGGCAAACCTCGCCAGTGATCTTCGCGGCGAATTCGGTGGACGTCACGCAGGATATTATTCGTCTCTTCGACCAGAGCTACCCGGCCAAGGCCGCGGCAACAACTCCGCGGACCCCGTCGCCGCAGCGTGCACCGGCTCCGAAGCCGGCTACACCGCCGCAGCAGTAATCTCGCAGCGCAACGAATTTCGTTGCGCGTCTGGTAATTGAAAAAGGCCTCCCAGAGTTGGAACCGGGAGGCCTTTTTTTTGTGGCGACGGCGAATGTTGTTTGACTCGGCAGTCGTTCCAATTACAAATATTTCGCGATCGGTTCCTGGTTCGATGAATCTGGCGGCCAGACGGCGTCGCGGCTGTTCTTGCCTTTTTGGCCGCTTGAAATTATACTGGGTTGCTTCCAGACAGGTCGCATGAACCAGTGGGCGCAAGCCCACTTTTTTGTTGGACGCGACGGATGGCGGGATGCCGGTGCGTCAATGCCCGGGGTGCCTGCGGTCGAGGGGCGATCTGCCGGGAACGAAGGAAGCCGCTCGAAGGGCAGTACTGGGACGGGCTCTCGCGCTTGGTTCGAGGCTGTTGGCGTCGTCGGAGGGTTCGCGGCCAACTGTCTGAGCGCAGCTAAATATCGCCCTTGGAATAGAATGCAACTGGAAAAGGTTCGAGAGGCGGCCGAGCGGGTGGCAGGCTCGCTGGGCCTCGAGATCTTCGACATCGAATGGAAGGTTGGAAAGCAGCGCATGCTGCGTGTGTATATTGACCGGCTGCCCGGCCCGCAGAATCCGGAAGGGTTGGGTGTCACTCACAAGGATTGCGAGCGGGTGAGTGAGCAGTTGAGCGTGATCCTGGACATGGAAGATTTGGTTCCGGGGCCGGCCTACATCCTGGAACTGAGCTCGCCGGGGCTGGATAGGAAATTGATCAAGCCCGCGGATTACGAGCGCTTCGTGGGACGGCTGGCGAAGATTTGGCTGAACGAGCCGCTCGAGAAGCAGGCGTATTTTGAAGGGCGCCTGGCGGGAATCACCGACGGCGTGGTGAAGTTTACGGTGCGCGATCGCGAGATCGCCCTGCCGTACGCGGGCATCAAGAAGGCGAATTTGGTGGTGGAGTTGTAGCGACGGCGGCTGGCAATTGGCAGCTGCAATTTTTTCTTGGGAAGTATGGGAGAGACGCGAATGGCGAGTCAGCTGTACCAGCAGATCGAGCTGATCAGCCGGGAAAAGCATATTGAACCGGAAATCATCATCGCGGCGATTGAAGACGCGATGGTGGTTGCGGCGCGGAAATATTACCGCACCGAGGAAGAGCTGCGCTCGAAATTCAATCCCACCACGGGACAGGTGGACGTGTATTCGGTGCACACGGTGGTGGAGGAAGTTGCCGACCCCGTGCGTGAAATTTCGCTGAACGACGCGCGCAAGCGCCAGCCGGACGTGGAAGTGGGCGGCGAAGTTACCGAGGCCAAGCCCACCGACGTGCTGGGCCGTATCGCCGCGCAAACTGCCAAACAGGTGATCTTGCAGAAAGTGCGCGAGGCCGAGCGCGATACGATTTACAACGAATTCCACACGCGCGTGGGCGAGCTGATCAATAGCGTGGTGAAGCGCATGGAAGGCCCGGATATTATCGTGGACATGGGCCGCACCGAAGCGCGGCTGCCCAAGCGCGAGCAATCGCGATTGGAAGCGTACAACGTGGGCGACCGCCTGCGCGTGACCATTCGCGCGGTGGAACGAGCAGCGAAAGGTCCGCAGGTGGTGGTTTCGCGCGCCGATCCCGCCCTGGTGCAGCGCTTATTCGAAATGGAAGTGCCCGAAATTTACGACGGCACAGTGCAAATTCGCGCCGTGGCTCGCGAAGCCGGCGAGCGCACCAAGATTGCAGTGGAAAGCCGCGACAAGGACGTGGACCCGGTGGGCGCGTGCGTGGGCATGAAGGGCATGCGCGTGCAGTCCATCATTCGCGAGCTGCGCGGCGAAAAGATTGACATCATTCCTTTCAATGAAGAGACCGTCGCGTTCGCGCAGAAGGCGCTTAGCCCTGCGAAGGTCACGCGCGTGCAGATTATTGACCCGGAAGAAAAGCGGCTGGAAGTAATCGTCGAAGACACGCAGCTTTCGCTGGCCATCGGAAAAAAAGGCCAGAACGTCCGCCTCGCCAGCAAATTAATCGGATGGAACATTGATATCAAGAGCGAGGAAGAGAAGCGCCGCGAGATCGAAGCGCAAATGGCCGCGCTCACCGCGCCGGGAACGGCGCTGACGCAGCTGGCCGGTGTTGGTCCGAAGACGATCGAGAAGCTCGAAGCCGCAGGCGTCACCTCGATCGAAAAACTGGCGGACATGACGCCCGAACAGTTGGTGGAAATTCCCGGCATCGGCGAGAAAATGGTGGAGAAGATTCACCAGTCGGTCGCCGCGTACTTCGAAGCGCTGGAAACGGCGGCTACTGCAGCGCCGGACGCGGCAGTCGCTGCGGAAGGCGATGGCGCGGTGACGGAAGCTGCGGCGGCCGCAGGGGAAGAGGCCGCGCTCGTTGACGAAGCCACCGAGGAAGCCACCGAAGAAATTGCAGCGGGTGAAGGCGAGGCTACACCCGATGCGCCTCCTCCAAACGTGGAAGCCGAAGCGGCAGCGGTGGATGAAGCGACGGAAGAAGCGACCGAAGAAGTAAGAGAAGAAGAGATCGGCACATCGGAAGAAGGCGCCGAACCGTAACGGGATTTTGGCGGGTAGTTTGTTGTTTGCACGATTTTGCAATGGCTGCAGAGCGCGGGCACGAGTGCTTGCGCTGCTGAAAAGAGGCGAATGGCAGATTCCAATCAAGTCCGGATTAATGAGCTGGCGCGGGAACTGGAGATCAAGGCGAAGGTCCTGATTGACTACCTCCCGGAAGCCGGCGTCACGGAAAAAAAGACGCACTCGAGCTCGATTGACCTGAAGCACGCTGAACTGGTGCGCAAGCACTTCCGCGGCCTGGCGGCTGCTGAAGAAGCTGAGGAAGCGGCAAAGGCCGCGAAAGCCACAGCGGCGAAGAAGCCAACGGCGAAGTCTGCAGCGCCTCAAGGCGCACCCGCAGTCGTAGGCGCGAAGCCTGCTGGTGTGACGCCTGCTGCTCCTGCGGCCGCTGCGAGGCCCGGTGTTGCGGCGCATGCTCCCGCAACTGGATCTGCGGCGGCCCCGGGCGCTACGCGTCCTGCGGCACCTGCGGGCACAACGACAGCTCATCCAGCGACGCATGCCACTGGCGCAGCGCCAGCGGCGGCGAAGCCTGCTGGGTCTGCACCCGCGTCTCCTGCTTCAGCTACCGCTGCGCGGCCTGGCGTCGCTCCCGCATCATCTGCACCACGTCTCGGCGTTCCGCTGCGACCTGCGGCAACATCGGGAGCGCCCGTAGGGGCACGCCCCGCAGCAGCAGCGCCTGGCGCGGCACGTCCCGCCGGCTCACCTTCAACATTGCAACGATATCCATCGCGTCCTGGAGCACCTCCTTCGGGACCTGGGCAAGCTCGTCCTGGTGCGCCGCAAGGCATGCGCCCGGCTGGCGCCCCGCAAACATATCGTCCGAGCAGCGCGCCGCAGGGCCGTCCTGGTGGTGCGCCGGGGCAGCGTCCGGGTGGACCCCCTTCGCGATTCCCGCAGCGCCCCGGCAGCGGCGGCGGACCGGGTGGTCGCGACAATAAGGGACCGGTCGGCACGCAGCGCCCCGGCGCGGGAGTTCCCAAGGCCGAGCCAGGCAAGCCGCTTTATGCGCGTAAGCCGGCAGCGCGCGGGCGGCCGCTGATCGAGAAACGCTACGCGGAAGGTGAGCGCAAGCTGCATCCAGTTCGTCCACGCGCGGGCGCAGGTCCCGGCGGACGCGCAACGGCGGTCGAACCTGTTGCGCCGGTGAAGCGTGAGCCGCGCGAGCTGACCGTGACGGAAGGAATTACCGTACGCGAACTGGCGGAAAAGTTGGACATTCGCGCGAAGGATTTGTTGAAGACGTTGCTCGACCGCGGCGTATTCGCCAGCATCAATCAGGCGCTGGACGTGCCGACGGCGACGAATTTGGCCGAAGCGTTCAACGGCGTGGTGCAAGTCGTCACGTTCGAAGAGCAACTGGTGCAGGAAGAGAAGGTGAAGGAAGAGCGCACCGGGAACGAAGTGCCCCGCGCTCCGGTGGTAACCGTGATGGGCCACGTAGATCACGGCAAGACCAGCTTGCTGGACGCCATCCGCGAAGCAGACGTGGCGGGCGGCGAAGCGGGCGGAATCACGCAACACATCGGCGCGTACGAAGCGCACGTGCAGGGCAAGCGCATCGTGTTCGTGGATACCCCGGGTCACGAAGCGTTCACGCGCATGCGCGCGCGCGGCGCGAAGGTGACGGACATTGTGGTGCTGGTGGTGGCGGCTGATGACGGCATGATGCCACAGACCGAAGAAGCGATTTCGCACGCGCGCGCTGCGGGTGTGCCGATCATCGTCGCGATCAACAAAGTGGATAAGCCGGACGCGCAGGTGGAACGCGTGAAGCGGCAGCTATCCGAAAAAGGTTTGATGCCGGAAGATTGGGGCGGCGACACGGTAATGGTGGAAGTTTCCGCCAAGACCAAGAAAAATATTCCCAAGCTGCTGGAAATGATTCTGCTGGTCGGTGACATGCGCGAATTGAAAGCCGATCCCGACGTTCCGGCGAAGGGAACTGTGCTGGAATCGCGCGTGGATAAGGGCCGCGGCCCTGTGGCCACCATGATCGTGCAGAACGGCACGCTGCACGTGGGCGATGTGTTTATCGTGGGCGCGGTGTATGGCAAGGTGCGCGCGATGTTTGACGATCGCGGCGGCGCAATCAAACAGGCAGGGCCTTCGACGCCCGTCGAGGTTCTCGGTCTGCAGGGCGTGCCCGAAGCGGGCGATCAATTCCAGGTGGCGGACGAAGCCAAGGCGCGACACATCGTGGAGTATCGTCAGGGCAAGGCGCGCGAAGCGACTTTGGCGAAATCTTCCAGCGGCCGCTTGACGCTGGACCAACTGCACGAGCAATTGAAAATCGGCGAAGTGAAGGAATTGCCGGTGGTGGTGAAGGCAGACGTGCAAGGCTCGGTGGAAGTGCTGAACGAAATGCTGCCGAAGCTGTCGAACGACCAGGTGAAGCTGAAAGTGATCCTGGCAAACGTGGGAGCGGTGAACGAAAGCGACGTGCTGCTGGCTTCCACTTCCGGCGCAGTGATCGTGGCCTTCAACGTGAAGCCCGAGCGCAAAGCCGCGGAACTGGCGCAGCGCGAAGGCGTGGACATCCGCAGCTACACGATCATTTACGAATTGCTGGACGAATTGCAGAAGGCCGTGGCTGGATTGCTGGCGCCGATCATCAAGGAACAGCATCTGGGCCGAGCCGAAGTGCGCGATACGTTCCGCGTGAAGGGCGTGGGCACGATTGCAGGCTGTTCAGTGGTGGAAGGAATCATCAGGCGCGACGCGGAAGTGCGCGTGATTCGCGAGGCGGCGGTGGTGTTCACCGGCCGGATCAATTCGCTGAAACGCTTCAAGGATGATGCCAAGGAAGTGCGCCAGGGATTTGAATGCGGCATCGGGATCGCGAATTTCGCGGACGTGAAGGTGGGCGATAGTCTGGAGTGCTTCACGGTCGAGAAGATCGCGGCGCTGCCTCCGCCACCTCCGCCGCGTCCGCGCGCGCCACGGCAGGAGAGCGCGTAGGAAACCGCCGGGAGCCGTACTTCAGCGGCTGAAGCCGCCCGGCATTCGGAGAGAGAATGTCGTGGCTGAAGCCACGACCCACAAAGACGATCGAGTTGCGATTTTGACTCGAGCGCGCAGAATTTCTTGATGGTATAAGCTGCACCAGCGCAACGGGGGTTGTTGCGCCACACGGAAATGCCGATCGGCCTCCTTACCCTGGAAATCCATATACTGGATGCGCAGTCCCTCAAGGACAAGCGGCAAGTCTTGCGCAGCTTGAAAGACCGCCTGCGCGCTCACTACAATGTGGCCGTGGCGGAACTGGAGCACCAGGAAACCTGGCAGCGCTCGCGCGTGGGCGTGGTGACGATTTCCAGCGACACGGGGTATCTGGAAAAAACGCTGGCGGAAATCGCGGCGGAATCGGAACGCCTGTTGGGGCGCGATTTGCTTTCGCAGAACGTGGAATATTTCGAAGATCAGGACGAGGAACGCGCATGACGATCCAAGGACACCGCTCCGAACGCATCGCCGAAGAAATTCGCAATGAAGTGAGCCTGATGCTCGCCGGAGAATTGAAGGATCCGCGCCTGGCGGCTCCGGTGATGGTTACCGAGGTGCGCCTTGGCGCGGGAATGCGCACGGTGCGCGTGTTTGTGAGACTGGCGGGCGACGATGCGGAACGCGCCACGACGCTGGAAGGATTGCAGGCCGCGAAAGGCTATGTGCGGCATGAATTGGTGGAACGCCTGCACATGCGGCGCGCCCCGGAAGTGCTTTTCATTCTCGATGAGACGGAGGAGTACGGTAATCGCATCGAGAATCTGCTGCGCAAGGCCAGGAATCCCGAGGAGCATAGTTCGTAACGCAGCGATAATCCGCCGCAGGCCGAAGCCGGCTTTCGCTCTCGCAATCGGCGCGCAAAATTGAGCGTGCCCGCGGGCGGAAGGGGCTGCGGTAGCGGCTGCGCCACCAAACCATTCATGTCTCGCATACCCAAGCAACCTCCTGTTGATGGAATCCTGGTTATAGACAAGCCGTCGGGAAAAACTTCGCACGACGTGGTGGAATCCGTGCGCCAGCTCGCGGGATTTCGCGGCATCGGGCATTTGGGCACGCTCGACCCGCAGGCGACGGGCGTGCTGGTGCTGGCGTTGGGCCGGGCCACGCGGCTGGCGCGTTTCTACACCGGGCGCCGTAAGCGTTACACCTGCGCGGTGCGCTTTGGTTTTGAGACCGACACCTACGACGCCGATGGAGAAGCGCTCGGTCCCGACGCCGCTCCCGCGCTGAACGCCGACGAGCTCGCGACGTTCGCGGCGCGCTTTCTCGGGAAGATTCAGCAGGCTCCTCCCGCGTATTCCGCCAAGAAAATTCACGGCCGTCCGGCGCATGAGCTGGCGCGGAAAAATAAGCCCGTGAAGCTTGAACCGGTGGAAGTGGAAGTGTTCGAGTTCCGCCTCACCGGCGTCGAAGGTTCCGTCGCGCGTTTCGTGGTGGAATGCGGCGCGGGCACCTACATTCGTTCACTGGCATATGAATTGGGAAAACTGCAGGGAAGCGGCGCGCACTTGGCGGAGATCACGCGCACGGCCGTCGGTGAATTCACGCTGGATCAGGCCGTCCCGCTGGACGATCTGGCGCAGGATGCCAGGGCCGGGCGTTTGCTCGAGCGCGTGATTCCTCTGGAGAAATTGCTGACGGACTTGCCGCGCACGACCATTCTGCCGGTGATCGAAAAGCGCGTGCGTCACGGCGCGAAATTCAATCTGACGCTCGCGCAGATTCAGCCGGGACAAACCAACGTAGCGCAGAACGCGCCGGCCCAGCTTGATTCTGGCGATTGGAAACCGGCACGCCTGCGCGTTTTCAGCCAGCAAGGACAATTGATCGCCATTGCCGAGCCGGTGGTCCCGCGCACATATCAGCCGGTGGTGGTGCTGGAAGCTGCGCCTTAGCCGCGACACGCTGCCTGGAAGCCCTATCTCGGCTTGCTCGTGACCAGCGGAGTTCTCGACATGCTCCAGAATATGTTCACGCCAAATGCCAATAGGGAAACTGTTGACGCGGCGAGCATCACTAGGCTAGCCGAAAATGGCATCGGCGTATTTGTTGCATTTTCTTCGTTCAGCACCGTCCACCAAAAGTGCGCCAGTGTTGCGTATCCCAAAATTGCGAGCACGAACGAGACTAAATGGACTACGGTCAAAAGGAAATTCGCGGGACGCTTGAAGTTCTTCTCAACACCCCAATAGATTAGACCAATCCAGGCTGCCAATATCGAGGCCGCGAAAGGAATCAGCCTTGGAATGGTGAGCCAAAATAGCGGATTCAAGTAGTCAGTTCCCGTCAGCCCAGTGCCAATCACCCCCGCCGAAAGATAGCCGCTCCCACCAACGCGAACAATGCTGCCAAAGCAAAAAACAATTTGGCGGCAACATACCGTGACCTCATATACGCCTCGGCTATATTCTGCAAGCAATACTTGAGCGAAATACTAACACGCCCGTAACTTGAGGTAACAGACTGATTAGTAGCCAGTCGCGTTAACTCCTGTGACTAAGCCACTTATCGGCGACTGACCCACCGCCCACGATATCAGATTGCGATTTCTTGCCCGGGTGCGTGTGACGGCTGAGCGAAGAATCGCTGCGCCGCTGTCGCCGCGGTGGGGGATCGGATTCTTGCGGCGGTTTGTATTGCGGCGCGCCGCCCTTACTGCCGCGGCGTGTTGTCGGGCTGCTGTTGTTGCGGCGGAACCGATTGCGGCTGCTCCGGCGGCGTTTGCACTGGCGGGGGCGCCGGCTGCGGCGTCGGTTCCGGTTGTGGCGGGGCGGCGGCTGGCTCCGGCGCTTGCGCAGCAGGATTCACGAATCCACTATTACGGCGTTCTTGAATCGTGGGGCCTAGCGCGCCGGGGCCGCCGAGTTGGCCACGTCCCGCATAGATCAAATGTTCCTTGTTGCGCGTTGCGGAATCCACAATCCGCGGCGTCACCAGAACCAATACCTCCGTATTCGAGAACTGGTTTGATGTGGTGCCACCGACGAGTGCGCTCAGCGGCAGGTTCGCGATTCCCGGCGTGCCATTCAACGTGGTAGTAGTTTGCGGAGCCAGGTAACCGGCCAGCAAGGCGGATTCGTCGGAGTGCACGCGCACGCTCTGATGAATTTCCTGATTATTCACCACCGGAATATTGTTGAGGCTGTTGCCCGCCAGGCTGCTGAGCGTGAATTCAAATTGCAGGGAGACGTCGCCGTTCTCGTGCACACGCGGAGTCGCTTTCACTTTCAAGCCGATGTCAATGTACTCCGCGTTGGGGAATTGCGTGCCGGTTTCGCTGCCGGAAAGCAGGTTGATCAACGACGACGAATCCAGAATTATTGACGCCGTGTTCGAGCCGAAATTTGAAACGGCCACGTCCGGCAGGCCATCGCCGTTGAAATCGGCGGTGGCAATGGAATCGGGCGTGGTCCCCACCGGAACTTCAATCGGCGAATCAAATAAACCACCGCCCGCGCCGAGCAGCAGGCCGACGGCATTGTCCCCGCTGGCAGTGACGATCAGATCCGGAATGCCGTCATCGTTGAAATCGGAGATTACGAAGGACGTGGGAGTGGTGCCGGCGGCAAAATCCATTCGCGTGCCGCCCGGCTTGATGAACGTGCCGTCGCCATTGCCCAAGAAAACCGAAATACTGTTGCCGACGGAATTCGTGCTGGTGGCGGCGCCGCTATCGGCCACCGCCAGATCCAGGTTGCCATCAAGATCCAGATCGGCAGACGCGACGTAAACCGGAGTCACGCCAGTGTTGTAGGTGACGCCGTTGGTAAATGCTCCCTTTCCGTTGCCCAGGAAGATTTGCAGGGTGTTGTCGGCGGAATTGGTGACCGCCAAGTCAATGAAGGCCGTATTGCTCGGATTGAAAGCCTCGGCGACAATCGAGGTGGGAGCATTGCCGGTGACGAGCGTGGTGGGCGTCTGGAATGTTTCATCGCCATTGCCGAGAAAAATGCTCACGGTGTTGGCGTTCTTGTTGACCACGGCCAAATCCGCGAAACCGTCACCATTAAAATCGGCGATCGCGATCGCCGTGGGTCCGGCACCGCTAGGCAGCGTCAAAGTTGGTTCCACTGTAAAAGTTCCGTCGCCATTTCCGTGCAGGATGGAGATCGTCCCGGCGGTTTGGTTGGCTACGGCGAGATCCACGACGGTGTTGGTGCCGTCTGTCTTGGTGTTGAAAAAACCCGTAGAAATCCACGTGGGGCCGGCGCCTACGGTGATTGTGGAGGGATTTTCAAATGTGCCGGGATCGGTGGGATTGCCCAGAAAAAGCGAAAGCGTCCCGTCAGTGAAATTCGCGACGACGAAATCCTGAAAATTATCCTCATTAAAATCGGCGGCGGCCACGAAGTCGGGATTCGTTCCGGTGTTGACGGTGGTGACCGGCAAGGCTGAGTTGGGGGCGGACGCCGTAGGCGTCTGCGTAGCCACGGAATTGGCGGTGCCCACCAGGCTCGACGAAAACTGCGCCAGCGAAACAGGGAAGCGCTCCCCGACAAAAAAAGTTGCTGGCTGGCCATCTTCGGCGCGAAGCAGAACTCGCCGGCCCGAGTGGACCGTCGAAAGAAAATTTGAAAGAGTGGCGGTGGCGCCCGGCAGCGTGCCGAAAAATGTAGTCTTGCCTCCGCCGAATGCGAACACCGGAGGAATCGAAGACGCCGACCCGAACACCTGCGTGAGCAAGGCGTTCAGCGCCGCGGCGCCGCCTTGTTGCACCAGTTGCGCCGCGTTCGACGGGATCGAAAAGATTTGCGCGGTCTGCGGGCCGGTGATCCCAAAGTCTAAATTGTGATTGCGGTCCACTTCCATCACTTCGATTTCCAGGATCAGTTCGTCAGGCGGGCGTTGTAGATCTTCGATAATGCCGGTGGCCACCGCGATGGCTTGCGGCGAAGCGCGCATGGTCAGCGTGCGGCTCTTGGTATCCAGATCCGTGCGCGTGATGCCGGCGATTTCGCGGACGAGCCGCGACAGCTCGGTCATCTGCTCATTCGTTTCCGAGGAAGCCAGCAGCACCGTGCGCACAATTGAGACTTCGTAATCCTTACGCTTCTGCGGCGTGTCGGGCGCCACAAAAAACAAGCGCTTCGTCAGCGGCCTCCAAAATGTGTTGGTCGCGCTTCCCAGAACGCGCGCGGCTGTCGCAAAGTCGACACCCTGCAAATCCAGATGCACCGGGACCTGGCGCACGTCCACATCAAAGGCGACTTCGACGCCAAAGCGTTGCGCGATTTCCTGATATGCGGATTGCGTTTGTCCGCGCAGCTGAAAGGATTGCGTGCCAGGACGATGGTCGAGCTGAACGGCCGGCACCAGTACAGGCTCGGAAATGAGTTGGCGCGCGCGACTGGGGTCCAGCGCTTCCAGTTCTGTGAGTCGTTCGCGGATCGTGCGGTTCGAAGGATCGAGCTGCATCGCATCGCGCAAGGCGTGCAGCGCGTTCGCGAAGTGCCCGGCGACCGCTTCGCGTTCGGCAAGGTCAACTTTCATCTGTACGACCTGGCCCTTGGCGACGGCCTGCCGCACCAGGTATTCCCGGCTGCTGGGGTCCCATTCCACGGCGTCGGAGTACGCGTCGTAAGCCGCTTGCCAATCGCCGTTCTGCTCGAGTTTCAGGCCTTGTTTGTAGGCTTCTTTGCCCTTCTTCACGTCCTGCTTGCGGGGAGGCGAGGGAAGCTTTTGTTCGAGCGCCGAATTGCCGTTCGGCGCTGCAGGGGTTTGAGTTTGTTGCGTCGCCGCCGAGGATTTCGCGGCGGATTGCGGAACAGCATTCAAAGATGGAACGGACAGCGTGGCCACCAGTGAAAAAAACAAGGCAATTGCGAGCACCACGGCTAAATCCTGCGCACTCGGCTCGGATTTCGCGCGGCTTCGTGGCGGGGTGTGGGAATGGCGCGCAGCAGTCATTCAGTTATATCAGATGCTATTCTACAGGGAAACGTGAGCAAGGGATTAAGTGCATTGAATTTGCTTGATTTCGGGCCACCCCGGCGCTAGACTTGAATTTCCAGTTGCAACTGGTTTACAACTGGAAACTTTATGCTCTCCGCACTCCTGCTAGCTCTGCGCGAAGGCGTCGAAGCCGCTCTGGTTGTCGGCATCGTCCTGGTGTACCTGAATCGCACGGGCCGCCGCGCGCTTACCCGGTACGTTTGGGGCGGCGTGATGCTTGCTGTGCTGGCCAGTTTCGCGGCTGCGGTGCTGCTTGATCATTGGCAGGTGAGTGAAGATGGCTTCGAAGGCCTGCTGATGCTGGTGGCTTCGGCGCTCGTGGTTTCCATGATCATGTGGATGAACCGCGTGGCGCGCCATCTGAAGAAACACATCGAAGAGCGCGTGGAAGGGTACGCACAGAAGTCCACGCGCGCCGGTGGTTGGGCGATTGGGTCTTTTGTCTTCATGATGGTGGTTCGGGAGGGCGCGGAGCTGGTGCTGGTTCTGCGCGCCGTGGAACTTTCCAGCGCGGGCGTGCAGGTTTGGATCGGCACGACGATTGGAATTGCGGTTGCCGTGGCGGTGGGTCTCTTCTTCTTTCAAGGCACGTTGCGAATTCCATTGCAGCGCTTCTTCAGGGCCACCAGCGTGATTCTGATGGTCGTGGCGTTTCAGCTGGCGCTCACCGGCGTGCACGAACTCAGCGAAGCCCTGTGGATTCCCTCCAGCAAGCTCGAAATGTCCACCATCGGGCCAATCGTGCGCAACGAAGTTTTCTTCTTCGTTTTGATTCTGGGTGCCGCGGCGCTGGTGGCTCTGCGCGAATGGTTCGGCGCGAAGCAACCTGCGGCGGACGAAGCCGCGAATCCCGCGGCGCGACGCATGAGCGAATATGAGTTCCGCCGCCAGCGGCGCTGGAGCTTTGCCGCGGCGATCTTGTGTGTCGGCGTGGTGGTTTCGTTTGCCGGGGATTATGTGTACGGCCGCGTCGCCGCGGCGCCCTCGCCGGCAAAGACATTGATCGCGCAGGATAATCTAGTGCGCGTCCCGCTCTCCGAGCTTACGGATTCCAGCCTGCACTTCTATACGGCGGATGTGGACGGCAGCGTGATTCGCTTTCTGGTGATCCACAAGCTGAACGGCGATTACGCAGTCGCGTTGGATGCTTGCCAGATTTGCGGCACCGCCGGCTACCGCCAGGAAGGCCAGAGCGTCATCTGCCGGAATTGCGGCGCGGCGATTTACATTCCCTCGATCGGCCAGTCCGGCGGCTGCAATCCCATCAGCGTGAAGTCCCGCGTGGAAGGAGGCGAAGTGATCGTGGACCTCTCGGCGCTGGGCGACGCCGCCTCCAAGATTCACTCCTGACGCAATGTTTGCCCGCCTGCTTGGAGAATCCTTCGCGCGCAATCCACGGCGAAAAGTGCTGACGGCCGCGGCGCTGGTGATCGGCATGGCCGTTGCCACCGCCACCCTTACGATTGCATTGGAGGTGGGCGACCGGCTGGCGCGCGAATTCCGCAGCCTGGGCGCGAATCTGCTGGTCACGCCGGAATCGGATACGCTGCCGGTGGAAATTGGCGGCGTGGATTATCGGCCGGTGGACGAGGGCGCTTACCTGAACGAAGCGGACCTCGGCAAGCTAAAGACAATTTTCTGGCGGCATAATATTTTGGGATTTACGCCATTTCTCGATGTTCCTGCCTATGTTTCGGAGACGGGTGGCGCGACGACTTTGATCGGCACGTGGTACCAGCACGAAGTGCCGGTGCCCGACGGCACAAAGTTTTTGACTGGCGCGAGTGTTACTCATCCGTGGTGGAAAGTGGAAGGGCGGTGGTTCCGCGATGGCGCTGATGAATGCGTCGTCGGGTCGAGCTTGGCCGGGAAATATCCTGCTGAGTTTGCCATCGGAAAGACCATCCACGTGGCGCAGAACCGAGTTTCGGGCGACGCCCGCCCGCTAGTGGTCACCGGAATCATTTCCACTGGCGACGCGGAAGACAAGGCGGTGTCGGTGCCGTTGTCCGTGGCGCAGGAAATTTCCGGTCACCTCGGCAAATTCCGGCAACTCTTTGTTAGCGCGTTGACCAAACCTGCCGATGCGCTGGCGGAACGCGGCGAGCGCGCGCAAACCGATAAGAATATTCAGCTCACGCCTACCGAGTACGACCGCTGGTTCTGCTCGCCCTATATTTCGTCCATCGGTTTTCAGATTAGAACTGTGCTGCCTGGTACCGACGTGCACGCCATCCGGCGGGTGGCGGAAACCGAAGGCCGGATCCTCACGCGCGTCGGGACGCTGCTGTGGATTGTCACGCTAGCCGCGCTGGGTGCCGCTGCGCTGGCGGTCGCGGCTACGTCTGCGACCACGGTACTCGAACGACGCGCGGAAATCGGCGTGATGAAAGCGCTCGGCGCGAGCAATGCTTTGGTCGGCGGGATTTTCCTCGCCGAACAAGTGCTGCTGGCGATTGCCGGCGGCGCCATCGGATTTTTCGTGGGCGCGGGCCTCGCGCGATTTTTGGGCGAGAGCGTTTTCGGCACGCCTGCTGCGCCGCGCTTGATTTTGTTTCCGGTGGTGCTGGCGCTTGCGGCGGTCATCGCGATGATCGGCAGCCTGGTTCCGCTGCGGCGCGCTGCGCATTTTCGTCCGGCCGTGATTTTGAGGGGCGAGTGATGTTCTGGCGGCTGGTGTTTCAACTTTTGCGCGGGAGCCGGGGACGGCTTGGCGTCGCGATACTGGCGATTGTCAGCGGAGCAGCAGTAATCTCCGCGCTGCTGAACCTGGATCTCGGCGTGCAAAATAAATTGACGCAGGAATTCCGCACGCTCGGAGCGAACATTGTGATTTCTCCGGCAAGTGGCGCGCCGTCGCAGATCAGCGGAGCTGAAGTGCCCAGCTTGATGCCGGAGCACGATGTGCTGGAAGCCTTGCAACAACTGCCGTCCGCACAGGTATCTGCGGCCGCGCCGTACCTTTATATCGTCGCGCGCGCGCAAAATATTCGCGTCGTCGTCGCGGGGACGTGGCTGGATCAGCTACGGAAACTCGACGCCGCGTGGAAGCTGGAAGGGAACTGGGTTGCGTCGCACAATGATCAATCGCAGTGTCTCGTGGGCCGCAACGTCGCGCGTCGATTGCATCTCGCGGTGGGAAGTCCGCTCGAACTGCATTATATCGATCGCAGCGCGCAATGCAGCATCGCGGGCATCGTGGATGCGGGCGGCACCGAAGATAATCAGATTTTTGCGAGCTTGCGCGCGGTGCAGGCGCTGGCAAATTTGCCAGGGCAGATCGGCGTAGCGCAACTGAGCGTGACCGGCACGACGCAAGTGATTGCTGACTACACGGCGCGCTTGACCGCCGCGCTGCCGCAATATCAAGTACGGCCCATCCGCCAGGTGGCCGAGGCGGAGGGCGCGTTGCTCGGGCGCATTCGTCTCCTGATCGTTTCCATGGTGCTGCTGATCTTGATTCTCACGGCGCTGTGCGTGCTCGGCACCATGGCTGCGCTGGCGATGGAAAGGCGCAAAGATGTGGGCCTTATGAAATCGCTGGGTGGCTCGATCTCGCGCATTGTAGGATTATTTCTCGCCGAGGTGGGCGTGCTGGGCGCGGTCGGCGGACTGCTCGGCACGATTCTAGGCGCGGCGCTCGCCTACTGGATGGGATTGCGCGTATTTGGCACCGCGATCTCGCCGCGCTGGGAAGTTTTTCCGGCTACGATCGCGCTGATGATCGTCGTGACGCTGGCCGGCGCGCTGCCGTTGCGCATGTTGGGCAACGTGAAGCCGGCGGAGATTTTGCGAGGAGAATAGCGACACGTGGCGACGCTCGTCCAAGTGGAAAACCTGCGCAAGGAGTTCGGGAACGTGCGCGCGCTCGACGGAGTTTCTTTCCGTGTGGATGCAGGCGAATGGATTGCCATCATGGGTCCTAGCGGCTCGGGCAAAACCACGCTCATCAATATTCTTGGCGGGCTCGATACGCCGACGGCCGGCCAAGCGATTGTGGATGGCACCGACGTAGCGCGCCTCGACGAAGCGGGGCTGACGCGTTTTCGCGCCGAAAAAATCGGCTTCATTTTTCAGCAATTTCATCTGGTGCCATATCTCACGGCAGTGGAAAACGTAATGCTCGCGCAATATTTTCACAGCACCACCGATGAGAAAGAAGCGCAGCAAGCACTGGAACGCGTGGGCCTGGGCGACCGCATCGAGCATCTGCCATCGCAGCTTTCTGGCGGCGAGCAGCAACGTGTGGCGGTAGCACGCGCGCTGATCAATCATCCCAAACTGATCTTGGCGGATGAGCCCACGGGAAATCTCGACGAGGCAAACGAGGAAATCGTGCTCAGTCTCCTGCGCGAGCTTCACGCCGAGGGTCATACGATCTTGATGGTGACACACGCTCCGTCCATCGGCCGCCTCGCCGACCGCCGCATCGAATTCGCGCATGGGCATCTGGTGCAAGCTGCCGCAGCGTCGTTGAAACCTGAGCTCGCCTGACACCGTGACCGGGCGCAACTGTGGCACACTATGTCATCGGGGATCATGCGCGGTTTGAGATGGAGCGTCGCGGTCTGTCGGAAGAAGTTGTTCGTGCGGTGCTCAATGCTCCCGACCAGATAATTGAAATTCGAGTCGGGCGAGTGGTCATGCAATCTCGGTTGAAAATGAGCGTTCCGCCGAAGACTTACCTAATAAGGGTTTTCGCCGATATAGATCGGGACCCACAGGAAGTTGTTACGGCTTATCGCACCAGCAAAGTTTTGAAGTGTTGGAGGCAAAGCCTGTGAAAGTCAATTACGACTCAAAGACCGACACGCTCAGCTTCATCCTCAAGGAAAATGCCTCCGTTACCGAGAGCGATGAGGAAAAACCCGGGATCATCCTTGACTATGATGGCCAGGGAGATCTCGTTTCAATGGAAATCCTCGAAGCTTCGCGGCGCGTTACGGAAGCCAAGCGGGTAGATTTCCAGATCGCGGGCTAATCTTTCAATGCCCATAGCACAAGACGCACGAAAAAAACCGGTGAGCATCAAAGTACACGTCTCGACAGGCGAAGGCGTGGAAATCACCTGGTCGGACCAACATGCCAGCCGTTACGATTTCCCGTACCTGCGCGATCATTGCCCGTGCGCGTTGTGCAACGACGAGCGCGAGAAGAAGACCAAGGGCGGCGCCAGCAGCAGCTCGGTGTTGCTGCCCATGTACAAGCCGCGCGTCACGGCCAAGAGCGCCAACGCGGTGGGGAACTACGCGCTGCAGATTCAATTTTCCGATAGTCACGCGACGGGAATTTTCAGTTTTGAGCATCTCCGCGAAATTTGTCCCTGCGAAGCCTGCGAGCGCGATTTTCGTTCGGCGGCAAAAGAAACGACTGCGTAACGCGCCGGTTACGCCGCGCGCGACAACCGGGCGCCTGGCACACCGTTGAATAACCGCTGAGTAGTTACCAATAGCGCGGGTGTGATGCTGCCCAGACTTCCTTTTTGGCCGCTTTTCAACGTATAGTTCCTGTCCACACTTAAAAGCTTATGGATTCCAATTCCACAGGTCCCACATTCACGCCGGGTCGCGCCCGTCCCGTAACGAAAGTCTTGGTGGCCACTACGGCCATGCTGGCTTTCATTTCGTTCTGGCGCGCGGCGGCCATCGTGCTGAACGACCTGGCCTCCTCCGCGTACTACGCCGGCGGCGAGGCCGAGCAGTTCATCGGCAAGACCGCGCCGTGGTTCATCCTCGGCATCATGCTGTTCTCCTACGCCGTACGCGCGATTTACGTGGAAAGCTGCAGCATGTTCGTGCGCGGCGGCGTGTACCGCGTGGTGAAGGAAGCGTTGGGTGGCACTCTCGCTAAATTTTCCGTTTCCGCGCTGATGTTCGATTACGTGCTCACCGGGCCGATCAGCGGCGTTTCCGCGGGGCAATATCTGGTGGGCGTGATCAACGAACTTTTCCACCATGCCAAGTCGACGATGCATTTGAATGTAAACGCCACAGCCGCCACGGTCGCCATCATCATCACGCTCTATTTCTGGTGGGAGAACATCAAAGGCGTTCCAGAATCCAGCGGCAAAGCTCTGCGCATCATGCAACTGACGACAATCATGGTGGTGGTCCTGATCAGCTGGTGTTTTTACACGCTGTGGGTACGCAGCGGCTGGAGTCTGCCGCCGTTGCCCAACGCGCAGAACATGAAGCTCGATAGTGGCTCGCTCGGTTGGCTGGACCGCTATCACTGGGCGCACACGATCACGTTGATAATTATTTTCGTCGGCCTGGGCCATTCGGTGCTGGCGATGAGCGGCGAAGAATCCCTCGCGCAGGTGTATCGCGAAATCGAGCATCCCAAGCTGAAGAACCTGAAGAAAGCCGGTCTGGTGATTTTCATCTACAGCCTGGTGTTCACTTCGCTGGTTTCGTTTTTCGCCGTAATGATTATTCCCGATAGCGTGCGCGGTAACTTCACCGAAAATCTGATCGGCGGCCTGGCGATGCATTTGGTCGGAAGTTTTCAGGTGAAGCTGGCGTTTCACGTCTTCGTTGTGGTGGTCGGCACGCTGATTCTTGCCGGTGCCGTGAATACCGCGATCGTCGGGTCCAACGGCGTGCTGAATCGCGTTTCCGAAGATGGCGTGCTCACCGATTGGTTCCGCCATCCGCATCCGCGCTTTGGCACCACGCACCGAATCATTAACCTAGTGGTGGCGTTTCAGATCGTCACCATCATTGCCAGCCGCGGCGACGTCACGTTTCTCGGCAACCTGTACGCCTTTGGCGTGATCTGGAGTTTTTCGATGAAGGGCATTGCGGTCCTGGTGCTGCGTTACACGCATCCGCAGGACCGCGAATACCGCGTGCCGCTCAACCCGGTAATTTTCGGCAAGGAAATTCCCATCGGCCTGGGAATGATTACGCTCGTGCTGGTAGCGATCGCGATTATCAACCTCTTTACGAAACCGCAAGCGACCATCGCGGGCATCATTTTCACGGTGCTGCTGTTCACGGTGTTCGAGATTTCTGAGCATCGCATGCGCGTGCACGCCGCGGGCGCCGCGCACGTGGAGCTCGATCAGTTCAATCTGGCGCAAGAAGCGGAATTGACGCCCACCAGCGTCGGCGTCGCGCCGGGAAGCATTCTGGTTCCGGTAAGCACTTACTACGCGCTGTACCACCTGGAAGCGGCGCTGCGGCGAGTGCGTCAGAAGCAAGCGGAGATCGTGGTGTTGCACGTGCGCATGTTGCGCCGCGCGGCCTCCGGCGAATACGATCTAGCTCCGGATCAACTTTTCAGCACCATCGAACAATTGCTTTTCACTAAAGTGCTGGCGCTCGCGGAAAAGGAAGGCAAGCCCGTGCGGCTGGCCGTGGCCGCGGCGAATGATTTGTGGGAGGGCATCCTGCGCACCTCCGTGAACCTGCAGTCGAGTACCATCGTGGCGGGCAGTTCATCGAAAATGCCGGTCACTGAGCAGGCCCGTGAAATCGGGCTGGCCTGGGAACGCATGCCCGAGCCGCGTCCGCGCGTCACCTTGGAAATTTTCACGCCCTCCGGCCAGGAGCAGATTTTCTATCTGGGTCCGCACGCGCCGCGGCTCACGCCCAAGGAAATTGATTTACTGCACAGAGTCTGGCTGGAATTAAGCGATAAACTGCCCGGCGAGGAAATCCATCACCACGACATCATTCATTTCGCGCTGGGAGAAGTCGAGCGGGAGATGGCGCAGGGCGAAACGGACGCCGTGCTCGAGCGGCTGCGCCAGCACGTGCATGAAATTCGCGACCGCCGGCTGGAGACAGGCGACGCGCCTAAAAAGTTGCCAGAAACCTGAGTCCGCGTCCGAACCTCGTTCTTGCATTCCAGTCGCCGAAACGCGCAATCCAAAAAACCACAATCGAAAGCCGCAGTCGCTTACGCGCGCAGTTCCGACGTGCAGTTCGGGCAACGCGTCGCCTTCAGTGGAATAGATGAAGCGCAATACGGGCATTCCTTCGTGGTCGCAGCAGGAGCCGGCGCGGGTTTGTTCCAGGCGTTCACCATCTTCACGATCAGGAAAACGACGAAGGCCACGATCAGGAAGTCCACCACGTTGTTCAGAAACAAACCGTAATTGAGCGTGGGCGCGCCGGCGGCTTTGGCTTCCGCCAGCGTGGCGTACGACTTTCCGGAAAGATTCAGGAATAAGCCCGAGAAATCTACCTTTCCAACGATCAAGCCGATCGGCGGCATGATGATGTCCGCCACCAGCGACGTGACGATTTTTCCAAACGCGGCGCCGATGATGAAACCAACGGCCAGGTTCAGCACGTTTCCCTTCATCGCGAATTCCTTGAACGCTTTCAGCATGGTTGTTCTCCTTCCATCTTATTGCGCTTCTCGATGAGCAATCCGTTCCGTGCCATGGGGCTGAGCCGTGCTAGCTCCGCATCCCGTGCTGCTGCGGCGGAGGTTATCCGGAACGCGCACGACTGGCAAGTGCGAACGCGCTTGTTTTCGATTTTGTGGGTCTCTGCGATATCAACGGCGCGCGACCGAAATCGCCGCCGCGAGCACCCCGCGCAAGACCAGCACGCCGCCGGCCAGGACAAACAATTGCGACGCATGACGCGCGGGCACGAACGGCACAGCAAGTATAAAAATGCCCACCAACGCGAGCGAACCGGCGCGAATCATGGTTTCCACGCGCGCGGCTTTCGCTTCGGGCCGCGTGGCCGCCCGCACGCCCCAAAATATGAAGATCGCACCCAGCGCCACCACGCCTCCAGGACGCGCGGGCAGCCCAATCCGGCCCGTCGCAGCCAGCAAGATCAGCAGCGCACCCAGCAGCAGCACAATGAATTCACTGAGAAGCCGAAAAAGATTGCTCGGTGTCGCCATGCACGTGTCCAGTCCGCGCGCCATTATCAGACAAGCCGCCGACCGACGCAATCAGGCGCTCTCTGCGGCGGCAGTGCCGGGCGCCGGATGCGGAGACGGTTAAGGGCGCGTCTTGCGCTAGCAGGCCAATCAACCAGCTGGACGGTGAAATCGCTATCTGCTCAAATGGCCACGGGTTTTCTGAGTTAGCTTTCTACTGTATTAACGTTTCCATAACACCTGTCCTTTCGACCCATATGCGTGCGCAAGTCGATCTGTTGAAATGATGCTCGCAAGCGGCTGGTACTATGCGGATAAACATATTCGCGCACAAAAGGGTACCGTCGAGCCCGAGGGCAAGTGACCAAACCCCTTCTATACGTTGCGATTGTGCTGGCAGGAATTACGCTCGGGATCTTTCACTACGAATTAAAGCCTAGGCCCAGCGACAAAGATCTTCGCGAGTACGCGCAGAACATGCGTGGCGGCGCAGAGTGGCGGAATCAGATCGCGCCGGACTTCGAACTCAAGACCACCAGCGGAGAGCATTTTCAACTTTCCGAAAACGTCGGTAAGAAGATTATTGTGCTCAACTTCTTCGCGACATGGTGTGGCCCTTGCCGCGAGGAAATGCCCGAATTGAATCGTTACTTCAACGAGCACAAAGACGGGTCATTCTTGTTGGTAGGCATTGATTCGGAAGAAAAACTGGATCGCGTGGATGATTTTCTTAAAGATCTCAAAATCGATTTTCCGGCGGGAATTGATGACGGCGCGATTCAGAAACAATACGGTGTGACCGCATTTCCGACGACGGTGTTGATTGGCGTGGACGGGAAGGTGCAATTTTACGAGTCGGACGCGCTCACGAACGCTGATGTCGCCTTCAATAACCTGCTGGCGAAGAATCGTCAACTCATGAATGAGGAACAAATTATCTCGCCCGAGCAGTACCGCACCTTAGCTCAAAAGCAGCCAGCGCTCCCCGTCGCCAAAGGACAGGAAACTAGCGCTTCCGACGACGAGCCCAAGCTCGATTCACGCGGGACCCGGATCGTCGCCCGTATGGATTGTCCCTGTGGCTGCGAGAAAAAAGTTCGGACTTGCATTTGCAACACATCCAAGAAAATCAAGACCGCCCTCGCCAGCGAAGACTATAAGGACCAACCGGACGACCAAATCATGCGATCGTTGAACAAACGGTTTTGCTCGGGTGCCATGTGATTATCGCTGAAAATGTTCACGTGCATTTCCGGCGCGGCCTCTTGCGCAGAAAGTTGCAGGCGCTCAACGGACTAAGTCTGGAAGTGCGTGACGGTGACTTTTTCGCGCTCGTCGGACAGAACGGCGCGGGGAAATCCACAGCGATGTACTGCCTCTTGGGACTGTTGCAGCCAACTTCGGGAAAAGTCAAAGTCATGGGCAAGACCCCAGAACTTGGTTCGCAGCTCTACCAGAGCGTCGCGTATCTGCCGGAGGAGCCGCACTACCATCTGTACCTCACCGTTGAGGAAGCAACGCGCTACTACAGTTCACTCTACCGGCGACGCGTTTCCGACAAGGCAATTAATGAGGCCTTGGAACGATTGGGATTGGCCCAATTCAAAACTCTTCCGCTTTCCAAATGTTCCAAAGGCATGAAGCAGAAAGTCGGAATCGCGCAATGCCTGATCCACGAAACGCGGCTGCTCTTTCTGGATGAGCCGACGCGCGGACTCGACCCACTTGTGGTGCGCGAATTTCGGGAAGCGCTGCGAGAGATCCATCAACGCGGCGCAACTATCGTAATGAATTCGCATGTGCTCTCGGAAATCGAAATGCTGGCCAACCGCGTGGCCATCATTGACCGTGGCAAGGTCGTTGTGCAGGACGACCTGCAAAACCTCCTCACTCTCGATCGAGAAGTTTACGGCGTCGCGTTCGAGCCTAACGGATCCATGCCGGACTATATCGCTTCGGTTGAGCACGTAGGTAACGTTGTAAAAGCGAGCATTCCAAAGGAAAGACTCTACGATTTCATGGACTATACGAAGAACACCGGCCTAAGCGTTCACGAGTGCTCGCTGAAGAAGGCTTCGCTGGAGGATTCCTTCTTCAAGATCGTCAAGGATGGAAGGGCGCCGTCTTGATCAGCGCGGTGCCAGGCGGGTTTGCAGAGAGAGCGCGAGATCGCGCCCTGGGAAAAAACTGGGAGGACGTATGTCTGAAGTCCTAAAAGCGAATATTCTCGCCAACTTTGCTTTTTATCGGCGGAGCCGGTTGCTCATGGCATTCGCGTTCGCATTTCTGTTGCTGACGGGTTTGAGCTCCCTGCCTGCTCTTTTCAACGACGACGGCGTAAAAAGCTTTAACGCGTTGCACCAGGTTTTCTCCATCCTCAACGTATTTCTTCTTTTTCTCGCGGGAGGACTGGGGCTGTTCATCATCTCTTCACACCTCCGCAATCGCAGCCTGAAAATGGTATTCACCAAGCCCTGCTCGCCCGCCCTGTGGCTGGCGTCGGCGATCTTATCGGCTGCGATCGTTTCGCTGTTGCTTAACGGGGTCGTGTTGACATGCGCCGTGGTGCTGTCGCTCGTGTGGAAGGTGCCCGTGCGCGCCGGGTTGGTTTTCATCTCCGCGGATACGTTTATTGCGTCGTTGGGAATCATCGCCTACATGGTGCTGTTGGCGACGCTCACGCATCCCGCAATTGCGGTAACTTTTGTCCTGATCTTTAATGCGGAGATGTTTTACGGCGCTCATACGTGGACGCAGGCTGCCATCCGCTCCGGCAGCTCAAGCGTGGCGCTGCGCGTGCTCGATCACATCTTTCACGGTCTGTACCTCGCGCTGCCGATGATCCACGCATATGGCAAACAGACGGACGGTATAGACACGAGCCTGCGCGTTTTGCACGGAGATTGGAAATATCTTTTCTACTCTCTGGGTTACGTGCTGGTGTTAACGGCTTTCTGCTACTTCGTAGCGCTGTTTGCATTGCAGAGGAAAAGGCACATCTAGAAGTGCGAAGCGATCAGACTCGATCGCTGGCAGATTATTCTCAGTAATACCTCAAATCTGCAGAATCCACTCTGACGCAGCGCGCCGGCGCTGGCGGGCCGGGCGCGGAATGATACAATAGGTTGTTTGGTTCGCCGCGCCGGTTTGCATCATCCATTAGCTGGGAGAAAATTCAGTGTACAAGGTAATTATCATCGGGAGTGGTTGCGCCGGGCTGACTGCGGCGATCTATGCGGCGCGCGCGGATTTGAATCCGCTGGTGCTGGACGGCTACGAGCCGGGCGGCCAATTGTCGTTGACGACCATGGTGGAGAATTTCCCGGGGTTTCCTGACGGCATTTTGGGGCCGGAATTAATCGAGAATTCGCGCAAGCAAGCGCAACGCTTCGGCACGGAGTTCCAATCCGGCGCGGTCACCTCTGTGGATTTGAGCCGCAGGCCGTTCACCGTCGTTGCCGGCAAAGAGACATACGAAACCCAGAGCCTGATCATTGCAGCGGGTGCGTCGGCGAGAATGTTGGGTATCGAATCGGAACGGCACTTGCTAGGTCACGGGGTTTCCACCTGCGCCACGTGCGACGGTTTCTTCTTCCGCGGGAAAGACATCATCGTGGTGGGCGGCGGAGACACCGCAATGGAAGAGGCCACCTTCCTCACGAAATTCGCGAAGAAAGTCACGCTGATCCATCGCCGCAATGAATTCCGCGCGACAAAAATCATGCTGGACCGCGCGCGGGCCAACGAAAAAATCGAGTTCCTCACGCCTTACGTAATCGAGGAAGTTCACGACGTCAACAGCAAGTCCGTGGAAAAAGTGAGAATTCGCAACACCGACACGAACGTAACCAGCGAGATCGAAACCTCCGGCGTTTTTGTCGCCATCGGTCACGATCCGAACACAAAGTTATTCAAGGGGCAGCTTGATATGGACGAAAACGGCTACCTCATCACGCACGACGGACCGAAGACCAACATCGAAGGCGTTTTCGCCGCGGGAGACGTGCAAGATCATCATTATCGCCAGGCCATTACCGCGGCCGGTTCCGGCTGTATGGCCGCGATCGAAGCGGAGCGGTTCCTGGAAAAGCACAAAGGCTGACGCCACTGCCGCAATTGCTGCATAATTCAGAGTTCATGCCGTCACAACTGCGCCAGTTGTTCCAATCCCAATTTATAAGGCTCGGCCTTTTCTGATGCGCGCGCTCCTGCTGCGTCTCTCGGAGAGCAAGCGCCTCGCGCCGCTGATGATGCGCAGCAGTGTGAGCCGCCGCGTCGCTCGCCGCTTCGTTGCCGGCGAAACTTTGGACGACGCCCTGGTAGCCGCGCGGGAAGTGAATCGCGCGCTGCAGCTGGCCAGCCTGGATTTGCTCGGCGAAAACGTATCGGACGAAGCCGGCGCGCGGCGAGCCGCTGACGAATATATTGCGATCTTCGACAGCATCGCGCAGGAGCATCTGGACGCGAATGTTTCGTTGAAGTTGACGCAGCTCGGCCTCGACCTGAACGAAAAGCTCTGCCAGGAACTGCTGGAGAAAATCGTCGCGCATGCCGCCAGCCAGTCGAATTTCGTGCGCGTGGATATGGAAGGCTCGGCCTATACGCAACGTACCGTCGAGATGGTGAAGCGCGTGCGCTCCGAGTACTCGAACGTAGGCACCGTGATGCAGGCGTATCTCTATCGCACCGAGAAGGACGTGCGGGATTTACTCGCCGTGGGTTGCCGCCTGCGGCTTTGCAAGGGAGCTTACCAGGAGCCGCCCGAGGTGGCGTTCCCGAAGAAGGCCGACGTCGACGCAAACTACGTGAAGCTGATGAAAATACTTTTGGCGAGCGGGATTTATCACGGCATCGCCACGCACGACCCGGCCATGATTCGCGCCACGCTCGATTTCGTCCGCGAACAAAATATCAAGCGCGACCGCTTCGAGTTTCAAATGCTTTACGGCATCCGCACCGATTTACAGCAGAAATTGGTGCGCGGCGGATTCCGCGTGCGCGTGTACATCCCGTTCGGCGTGGATTGGTTTCCGTACTTCATGCGCCGCTTGGCCGAACGGCCCGCCAATGTGACATTCTTCCTGCGCAATCTGCTTCCGCGTTCTTCGCAGAAGCCTGCCGCGCGCCCTGCCTCTGGCCCATAAGAGGATGGTCACTTCGACCGGTGAAGTGTACGTGGGAAAGATTGTGTAATATACGCTGGGCGCATCCAATGAAATGCATCGGGACAGTTTGCCTCATCGCAGTTTCGCTTCTCTTGGTCGCCTGCGACCCGGGAATTACAATTCGGCAAATCAACTCTTCGAGTGGAACCCAAGCTCAGGCTACGATTCGAGTCAAAACGCAGCATCAGCTAATCGGCAACACGCAGTATGTGCCACAGGTTACTGTCACCAATAATTCTGACTCGCTACTCACGATAAACTCCGTCGAGCTTGTTACGAAACTGGGCGTGTTTACGAACAAGCCCCAACAGGTTTCGAGTTATCCTATGGGGCTCAAACCCGGAAAGACCGAAACCCTAGACTTATGGTTTGATCTTACCAATGACGTACGGACGACGTTTTTTCGGCAGCCTGCGGAATTGCTTGTGCACTTCAGCGTTGGTGGCCGGGCCGAAACCGCTCATGTCGGGGTTGTCGGCGGGCCGCTGGACACGGAGTCGCCGTAGTACATTTTTCATGGGAAGGCTTTGGGAAAGAAGTTCGATTCTCAAGATGCCAGCCAAATCGTCCAGAATCACGGGCCACGTGTAAGTTAACGTGCGCGTGACCTGAAGATTCGGCGTTTCGCGCTACGACTTGCGGCAGATGGCGACTCCATCGCGCAGCGGCACGATCACGGGGAAAAGCTCCGGTGAAGCGTAGACCATGCGGTTGAATTCCAGAACGCCGCGCGTATTGTCGTCCTTCGGAGGCTCAGCGACGCGGCCAGACCACAGCACGTTGTCCGTGATCACCAGGCCTCCGCTCTTCAGCCGAGGCAGCGATTTCTTCAGCGCTGCGGGATATTGATGTTTGTAAACGTCTATCAGGATGATGTCGAATGTGCCGTCGGTGGTGTCAATCAAATCCACCGCTTCTCCGGTCATAAATCGGATGTTCTTGCTCACGCCGGCGCGTTCGAAGTTCTTACGCGCGAGTTCCGCGTTTGCCGGGTCCCCGTCGGTGCAGTAAATTTCCGCGCCCGCTCCCGCCGCGCGCGCGAACCAGATCGCCGAATATCCGATGGCCGAACCCATCTCCAAGATTCGCTTCGCTCCGGAAATCCTGGCCATCAGCGCAAGCAGCCGCCCGCAATCCGGCCCGATGATGGGGATGTCGCGCTCCTTCGCGTACTTTTCGATATCCGCGAGCACTTCATCGCGCTCCGGCAGCAGGCTCGACAGATATTTTTCGACTTGCGGTTCGAGAATTCCCGGCATTTTATCCCCTAGGTCTGCGCGGTGAAGTGCGAGCTGGGTTCTCCGATGGATTCACCGGGCTTCAGAACATGTATTTCGAGGCCGCTGATATCTTGCGTGAGCTGGCGAACCTGTTCGGGCCGTCCCGCCAGCTGCGGAAACGTTCCGAAGTGCATGGGGATCACGTGGCGCACGTTCAAGAAACGAATCGCCATGGCCGCTTCGCGCGGCCCCATCGTAAAATGATCGCCAATCGGCAGCAGCGCCACATCCGGCGCGTACAGCTCCGCTATCAGCTTCATGTCGCCGAAGAGCGCAGTGTCGCCGGCGTGATAGACCGTCAGTCCGCCGGGAAGCCGCAGCACGTAGCCGCAAGCTTCGCCGCCATAGACGATGTGGTCGCCGTCGAGTATGCCGCAGGAATGCACGGCGTTGACCATGGTCACTTCGATTTCGCCGACTTTTTGCGTGCCACCTTTGTTCATCGCGTTGGTGTTCTGCACGCCTTTTGATTCCAGCCACGCGCACAGTTCATAAATCCCCACGACTTGCGGTTTGAATCTTTTGCCAAAGTCCACGGCGTCGGCGATGTGATCGAAATGTCCGTGGGTGATGAACATGGCGTCCACATACTCGAATTTCTTGTTTGCTTCGGGGCAAAGCGGGTTCGTGAGAATCCAGGGATCCACCAGGATTACTTTGCCGCTGGGTGTATCAATGCGAAAAGCCGCGTGCCCGAGCCAGGTGATTTTATTGCCGCGTGTGTGAAGCATTTGTGCGTGCCTCCTATTTTTATGATTAGCCGAAAACGTTGCGAGTTACTGCGCGCCGCCGTGCCCGGTATCGCCTGCGGTGGCTGCCGGACCGAGCATCGCGCGGAACGCTTGCTCAAAAACGGGCTGCGGCCGCGTGCCCAGGAAGAATCCCAGGATCTGTCCGTCGCGTCCGTAAAAAATTGTTTGCGGCATGGTGCCTTTCCACTCCGGGTTCACGCCTTCGTAGAATGCGTCCAGATCAATCCCGGGTTTCTGGCGGTAATTGGGAAACGGCGGCTGCGTGCGCGCGATGAATCGCCGCACCAGGTTCATGTCCGACTCATCGTCCATGTCCACGCCAATCACGCTGACGCCTTGCGGTTTGAATTCCTTGGCCAGCTCTACAATCATGGGGTACTCGTCGCGGCACGGCTCGCACCAGGTGGCCCAGAAATTCACCACCAGCGGCTTGCCTTTATATTTCGCGAGCAGTTGCCGGTAGCCGGCAAGATCAATCAGCGGCGGATCGGTGGTGCCAGCCGCTTTGCCCACGTGCGGTGCAGCCTTGCCCGCATCCGTTTGCGTGCGCCCAGGGCGAGCGGCAACAAGCGCCAGAATCAGGATGGCTGCGAACGCCAGAAGAATCCGAACATGAAACCGCGTGCGACCGGTATCGTCTCTCATGAAGCCATTCTATCGGTTTGAATGTGCCGGCGGCAACCCGAGGCGGCGCTGCTCGCCGGCGTCGGGCAATAGCTCAGTTTCCGTTTGCGCGGGCGGTTTCAATGGGTCGATGCAACACCGTCTAATTTAGAACTTCTGCCGAACTGGACAAGATCGCGCTGCGTCTAACTCAACTCCCGCGAGAAACGCTGGGCTTTCAGACTCCGCCGAGTAAACTGCGCGCAAGTGTTGCGCCGACCCTTCGAACCCGCAGCGTCATTCGGAAGGAACTGCCGCGTTGGGGCCGTCTACATGGGAGGGGTGCAGTTTCCCACCCCCAAAGGTAGACTCCGCCGAAAATAGATTGCGGTTCAGGGACCATGGGTGCCTATGGAAGACTTTCCTGCGTTCCTCGAGCCTCCGCCATGTTCTCCTGCTTGTGGAGGAGATCGTCTAGCTCTTGCGGGCGGATTGGCTTAGTCAGAAACCCGTCCATCCCTGCGGATAGCCATTTCTCCTCGTCGCCCTTCATAGCATCTGCTGTCAATGCGACCACTTGCTGGTGGCCGCCCGAGAGTATTTCTTTCTGTCGAATCCTCATGGTGGCCTCCGGGCCGTCCATTTCGGGCATTTGCACATCCATCAAGACGAGGTCATAGGTTTCTTATTCCAGGGCTTCCAGGGCCTCTCGTCCGTTGGAAGCAACGAAAACACTGTGACCTCTCTTCTCCAGCAGCCGTGTAGCCAACCGCTGATTCACCAAATTGTCTTCTGCGAGGAGTATGCGGAGAGCTCGACTGGGGTCTCGCGCATCATGGAGTGACTAACGTGTGACCAAAGGAATCGATTCCCCCCGTTCATGGGCACCTAGAACGCGAGCGATCGCCTCGCGCAATTCCGATCGCCGGATCGGTTTCAACAGATGAGCCGAGACACCCAACTCCTTCAAGCGTTCGGCGTCTCCTCGATGTCCCGCCGAAGTGAGCATCATGATCGTTGCAGTGGCTAGTTCCGGCCGACGGCGAGTTTGCTCGACCAAACTGAAACCATCCATTCCCGGCATGTGCATGTCGGTGAGAATCATGGCATAGGGATCTGAGGCCTCCACGTTCGCAGACAACTCCGCGAGGGCCTGCTCTCCGCTGTGCACGGACTTCGATTTCATTTCCCAACGCTTGAGCATCCCTTCGAGGATGCGGCAGTTCGTGCGATTGTCGTCCACGACCAAGACTTTGACACCGCGCAGAATCTCCGGAGGAGCGATCGTGGCGATTCTCGCTTTCTTCTCCGCGCTCTTGAATTGCGTCGTGAAGTGGAATTGCGTTCCATGACCCACCTGGCTCTCGACCCAGATTTTTCCGCCCATCATATCGACCAGGCGCGAAGAGATCGTCAGACCGAATCCTGTGCCGCCATACTTGCGCGTCGTGGAGGTGTCCGCTTGTGAGAACGGATCAAATATCAACTTCAGTTTTTCAGATGGGATGCCGATACCTGTGTCGGACACGGTGAAATGCAGCAGGCGATCGCCGCCATCTTCGGCGTCCAATCGGACCCTCACGGCCACTTCACCTTCATCCGTAAATTTGATCGCATTGCCAACCAGGTTGAGCAGGATCTGGCGCAACCGGCTGGCGTCGCCCCGAACCACTTCCGGCACCTCGGGCGCGATCTCACAGAGAAGTTCCAATCTCTTTTCATCCCCGCGCATGGCAAGCGTCTTGAGCGTCTTTTCCAGGCACTCGAGGACGTCGAATTCCTCGACTTCCAGTTCGATTTTGCCCGCCTCGATCTTGGAGAAGTCGAGAATGTCGTTGACGACCGTGAGCAGAGCATCGGACGACATCCTGACGGTCTGGAGGTACTCTTGTTGCTCTGCGGTAAGCTCGGTGTCGAGCGCCAGGTCCGTCATGCCCATGATTCCATTGAGAGGCGTGCGCATTTCGTGGCTCATGTTGGCAAGGAACTCGCTCTTCGCGCGGCTGGCAGCTTCCGCCGCCTCCTTCGCCTGCTGCATGGCCTCTTCCGTGCGTTTGTGCAGAGAAATGTCCTGATAGATCGCCATCGAGCCTACCAGCTCGGCGTTCACGAGCAAACCGACCGTGTGCAGCTCAACGTCCACCAAGGTTCCATCTTTTCGCCGGCGGCGCGCCAGGAAAACGGCCGGTTGATTGCTGCGGGGCTGCAGAGATATCGTGCGCGCTTCCAACAACGAGTCGCCGTCCGCCGGCAGGGCTTCCGCGGATTTTCCCAGCACTTCCTCGCGCGCGTATTGAAAAAGGAGTTCAAAGGCGGGATTGCACAATTGCACCTTCTCTTCGGCATTAGTGACCAGAATGGCGAGCGGGCTATTTTCGATGAGAGCGTTGAGGTAGGCTGTCCGTTCTTCGACTCTTTTCTCCAGTCCATCGTGAGCTTTTTGTAACGCGATGTCTCGCTGTTGGATTCGATTCAGCATGCTGTTGAACTGATCGAACAAAACTCCGATTTCGTCGTTGCTTCTCTTTGTAGCGCGGATGGAATAGTTCTCGTAAGCCGTAACCGATGAGGCTGTCTCCGCCAATTCCCGAATCGGATCTGAAATCACGCGCTGCAGTCGGTATGACAACAGAACAGCAATCGCCAGCGAGCGCAACAGGACAATGAAATCCACCAATAGAAATCGCCGCAGCCGGTCGTGGAGTTCGGCCAAGTCTGCTTCGAGGTAAATCGTGCCGATGGATTCGTCGTTGAGAATGATTCTGCGGAACGCTGCGATGTGCCGCGCGTCTACCTTGATTCCATCTCCTTCGACGGGCGGAGGAGAGAATCCGGGTTGCGTTACATGTCGGCTGTATTTTGCGAAGACTCTGCCTGAAGAATCGTAAATGCACGCATTCAGTATGTGCGGATTGGCGCGTAGCGCACTCAGAATCTCCTGGGCCGAATTGACGTCGCCGAAGGTAAGAGCCGCCGTGCTATTTCCTCCAATCATTCTGGCGGACGTAACGAGATCGTCCGTCTTCGCGGCAAGGTAAGTGGCCCGATCATAGAAGGTGAAGAAAGCGGTAGCCATCACCAAGGCGGCTCCACAAGTGATGATCGCATTCGCTTGCAGCTTCTTGCGAATCGATAGATGTTTGTGCGAAAACACTTCAGCCCCCTTTTCGGACGGTCCGGATCGTGCACGATTTTAGCCAGCATCAGCAGTTTCGAACTGACGGTCAGCCGGGCCCTCTGCAGCGCATCCACGTTGATGGCGAAGCGGACCCTGCTATTTACAAGAATGAATTGAACGCAGCCACCGCGCTCTACGAACGCATCAGACTCCCCGATCACCAGTACATTCGAACCGTTCAGTGTGGTTAGTATCTCGGGTAAATGCGTTCCGTCCTGGTCGCTGACGAAAACAAGCTGGCATGATTTCAAGTCTGAGAGTTCATGGGTTCGCCGGGCTACAACCTCTCTGTCGTTCATCGTTTTGCCACGGACGATATCATCGAGCGCGCTGCCGAATGGGTCGTGCCTGAATACACAGAGAGTCAGGGGAGCCTTTTTACTTGGAAACGCATCCGCGGGCCATTCCACAAATTTTGCAAAGTTAAGAAGGAACGCCGCTTGCACCTGGTATTCGGTACCTTCCTCGGAGTGAGCGAACAAAGTCGTCGAACAATCAGGTGCCAAGCTAAGCGCGACGATTAGCAACACACAAATGGTTGCTGGGCATGCGAGTAATCCCCTCTGTATTTCGCCGCAGGCTTTCTCAGTCCCACGCGGCACCCCATTCCATTGGCGCAATTTGGCTGCCTCCGCCATCAGAACCGCCAGGTGAATTTTGCGTAGACGCTGCGTTTGATCTCGGTGGTGGCAGCACTGCCGGTGAGATCCACGAACTCCTCGTGACGGTCCTTCAGCAGGTTTTGGCCTACGAGGCTGAGGGAGGACTTCTCGTTCCATTGCCAGGTGAGCCCGCTGTCAAGCCTGGTGTACGAAGGGATGACTGGATCTTTCAGGCGGCCCACAAAGTAAACGGAAGTGTCCCACGCCCATCCGTGAAGCAGCGCAACGTGCGAACGCAACAGCACGGAATTCACGGGAGTGCTGCCCTCGGCTGCGGAGACCGAGCTCGTGTCGTGGCTCGTCGGCGCCAAGTGCATGTGAATTTGCTCGGATGCATATCCCGGACTTATTGTCCAACGGCTGGCCGGCTTCCAATTCGCGGCGAGTTCGAAGTCGTGCGATTCTCCGTGCATCAGGTTGGCGTAGGCCAGAGGCATGACGATGTGGGGGGCGCCGGCGCGGCCTCGAAGAAAGACGCTCCTGGTTCAGTAGTTTCCTGATCGTACTGGCTGGCATAATAGGCCGTGAAATCCAACGACAGCTTATCCGCCAGCGACGTGCGATAGCCTGCCTCGTACGAATTCGTTTGCTCATTGCCAAGGTCGAGGTTGCCGAAAAGCCTCAGCGCCACGGGTCCATTCGGTCCGGTAAATCCGCCAAGATTGCTGACGACGAAATGGTCGAGCTCGGAGGGAGTGCGGTCGGCATGGGAAATTGCCGCCCATAGTGTTTGCCGCGCGGTGGGCGTCCAGGCCACGCGCACGCTGGGCTGCGCGTCCCAGCCATTGGAGTAACTGCGTTCGACTTTCGTGCCGGCTGTCAGGAAGAGGCGATCCGGAACGAGAACGATTTCGTCTTGCACGAAGGAGCTGAACATCTGTATTCCTGCGTTCGCTGGATCCATGGAAACGAGGAGGCTGCCAACGGCTCTTGAATTTGAATCACGGAATTCGACGCCCCAGATTAAGCTTTGTCGATTGCCCCAAGCGAAGTGGTGCTGGAACGCGATGTCGAACGTCCCCTCGGTTTCTCCCAGAGCATCGTTGCGCTCGTATTCGTTGTAGGAGACTTGCAGGCTGGTGCCCGCAGTGGGCGAGAAGGTGTGATCCCAAACAATTTGCAGAAAGCCGCCGCCCAGATTTGTCTGCGCCTGCACTTCTACCGCGGGCGAAGTAATGGAAGTAACTGATAAGCCCGGAGTGCCTTCACGGCCGCGGTACATGTCTCCTTCGAATGTCACGGTATCCTTGGGCGAGAAAACGGTGTCCGTGCGGAAACCTACACGCGTGAAATTCCAGCCATCGCCTCCATCCTGCCCGTTGGTGCCGGGAAAATGATCCTGATTCAAGTATTTCGTAAAGACCCGGTAAGATGTGTCTTTGCCGATGCTTCCGCCGTATTGCAGGGTTCCAAAGCCTTGATCTATGGTCCCGCCCCCTGCAACCACCATGTCGCCAGACGTGCCGGACGCCTTCTTGGTGATGATGTTGATGACGCCGTTTACCGCGTTCGTGGCCCATACGGACGCGCCGGGTCCGCGAATCACCTCGATCCGCTCGATGACCTCTAACGGCAAATCCAGGGCGTCCCACCGCACTCCATCGAACGTCGGTGTGTAGACGCTCCGGCCGTCCAACATTACGAGCAGCTCATTGCTGAAGCGCCCGTTCAGTCCCCGCGTGGTGATTGCCCAAGTATTGGCATTAATCTGAGCGACGGATACTCCGGGAACCATGCGCAGGAGATCGGGGATATTGGTCGCTCCGGAGCGGCGCATGTCTTCCTGGGTGATGACGAAAACCGCTGATGCCGTGCGGGAAAGCCTTTGCTCCGTTTTCGACACCGAAGTCACCTCGACGTTCATTAAGTCCTCGAGGCTCTTGCTACTTAGGTCCTGTGCAGTCTCATGAGGCGATGCCGGTATCGTCATCAAGATAGCGATCGCAGTAACGAGAAAGCCGCGCACCGCTTCCTTGCAGATCCACAAAATCACCGATGCGGGGTCGGAGCGATTTGTCCTCCGGATCAATCTCAGTCCAATTTCCATGGATCTCCTTCCACGATCGCGCGGGTTCAATTCAGAAGGGTTTGCGGACCTATTGAGGGAAGGGGGGACTACTCTAAACTGATTAATACGTCGCGATTAAGTTGCCCAAGATTGTGAATCGAGAGAAGACCAGAACATGCACCGGCAAGAACGCCAATTTGTATTTTGCAGCATGTGGTTGACCCACGAATCGGGAAAGACTCGCCGGGTGTCTTATGAGTCATTCACGCACAGCGGGTGTCGCTAATTGCTCTCGACCGTCTGCACGTTTGCCCCGTCATCGGCGAGTGAGCTCATTGCCTGCGAAGTTCCATGATCTTTTAGATTTCCTCGCTCCCGAGCTAAGCGCCATCCGTGGGCGCTTGGACCAAATCGTTCCGCCTCTCCGAACAAGTCACCATAGTTACGAGCTGCTGATAAATCGAATCCGCCTTGTCTTTTTCGTCATTGTCGTTTCGCAATTCGTCCGCTGCGACACCGTGTCCCTATAATGTAAAGAGAAGAATGAACATCCGAAAGAAAGTCCGGATCACCTCGCTGTTGGCGCCGATTTTGATTCTTGCGACCGTGTCGGCGGCGCAGGACGTACCGTTGGGAGACGTGGCGCGTGCGGCGCGTGCCGAGAAGTCTCAGGCACCCCATACGAGCAAAGTCCTCACGACCGAGGACTTTGGCCCGCATCTCGAGCCGGTACATGAGAACGAAGATCCGGCTGAAGTCGTGAACAAGGCTCGCGCCGCCGTCCTTGCAGATACCGCGCATACCTGTCGTCGCGAAGTAACCGGCAACAGCGGCCCCGGCACGTCTGCCGAAATCGTGACAGAAATTGCCGGAGATCGCGCGCACATGGTGGTCAATCGTGCGGGTGGCCCAGGTGCAAAGCGCGACGAGCTCATTTGGATTGGAAGCGACGGTTACTCCCGAAAAGACGATGGGCCTTGGCAGAAAAACGTCAGTGCAGGAACATTTCCGGCGCAGACTGGCGGCCTTCCCGGTGACATGGAGATGGGCTACAGCGGAGAAAAACTCAAGCTGGTCCGCCGCGAAACTATCGACGGTTCGCCAACTTTTCTGTACGAAACCAGATTTCATCCCCCCGGCGTGACTGCTGACGATCGGACGATCGATATTTGGATTGGAGCCAACGATCATCTCCCCCGGAAAGTCCAGATGAGCGACGTGGCAACCGCGCGACGCCCGCCGGGGATTATAGATCGTGAGACCACGACCTGGTCCTACGGTCCGGTACCCGAAATCAAACCACCGATGTAATCGATAATCCTTCTGTTTGGAGAGTTGAGTAAAGTGCAATTCGGAGGCGCAGTAGCATCTCGACTGCAGCCCACACCCGACCGTAAGCGGCTGGGTCTTCTCTTTTGGCTCAGCGAGCAAGCGCGCGGAATCAATTGTTCACCGTCGAAGGATTTCGATCGCCTAACGCCGCTTCTGCAGTTCGGCGGCCACGCGAGCAAAACGATCCGTCAGCTTGGTCAAAAGCTGATCTTCAAGATCTGACCGTTATTGCCTACGAACCAGCCCGCATGCGGATTCGCGAAAGCGACGGCCCAGTAGCCGCTCGCTCCGGGGATAGGAACCCAAGTGATACCCTCATCGGGAGTAAAGGCAGCCTCCCCTGAACTGAAGTCCGGCTCCGTCTCGGTGGTGATCACAACGGTACGGTCAAAATGCCCAAACTCCTCGCCCGACCTCCGGCCTTGATCATCCCCACGCTCCGTGCCGCGGATGTACGCCAAGCAGAAAATGGCTCCCTGCACGGGCGGCGCGTTCGTAAGATTCCATGTTCGTCCGCCATCGTCAGAGGTTGCCGTGTCGGAACTGGTGTTTGAATTCAAATCGCCGCCGCCCACGATTCCGTGACGGGAGTCGCGAAAGGCCACCGAGATTCCGCCCGCGCTGGGTGAGCTCACCAGCGGAGTGTCATACGCGTTCCAGGTATTGCCTCCGTCGCCGGTAGCGAGGATTCTGGCAATCGTCGAGCCGCCAGTGGTAATCCAGGCATTTGTTTCTCCCTGCGCGGCAATACAGGTTCCGCTTGCCGCAAACGACGCTTCACCGGGAAGCGCAGGCGGCATTTTGGCGGCGATGGACTCCCATGTGTTTCCATTCTTCGTGCGAATGTCAGGAAATACCCCGTTCCCCGAATCGCTGTGCGTGATCCCCCGGTCCGGAGTCCAGAACGCGAAACAATCATAGAAAGCAAGGGGATCCTCATTCATGAATTGAATCGTCCAATGCGCGCCGCCGTCAATGGTTTTGTAAACGCGAAAGTCCGTGGTGTCGTTTCCAATGGACATCAGATAGGCAACCTTGTCGCTCACGCCGTGCACATCGCGGAATTGCTCGTTTTCAGCTCCCGGCACGACAGCGGATTTCCAGTGCTCCCCGCCGTCAGTCGTGACCACGTACGTACCGCCAGTTCCAGCCGCCCAGACCACACTTTCGTTCACAGGACTGACAGAAATTAGCAGCTGCGTAGTGCCGCTTTGCTGCGGAGTGAGTTTGGGCGGATGAAGTTTCCCAGGCTCTTGCGCAAAGGCTGCGGAGGTAGTAATCAGGAAAATGGCCAGCGAATATTTCAACATCGGAGTCCCCCGGACGAGAATTCGTAGCGTGGGGCAGTATAGGAACGTCGCACTGGAGTGTCAAGCTGGAGAAACCTGAGCCTGAACGCAACTATCGTAGCGCTTAATGACACAACAAAACTTCGTGTGACCTCTCAGACGGGGCTAATCAGCGGAGCCTGAACGTTGAACGAGCGCGGAATCAATGGCCGCGGCCAGCTCTGTTACTCCGTCAGGCTTTGAAAGGACAGCGTCAATGCCGAGCGCAGAGGTCAGGTACTTCCCAACGTTCTCGCTATACATCGTGAATAAAATAATGCGGGTTCCTGGTATCGCGGCTTTCAGCACGGACGCAACTTCAGCGCCGTTCAACTCTGGCATCGCCAGGTCAAGCAGAATCAAATCCGGGTTGAGTGTCATCGCTTGCTGCACTGCCTCGCGCCCGTTGACTGCCTTACCGCACACAACCACGTCTCCGCGTGTTGATAAATAACGTTTGAGGATTTGTCGAACCGTGTCGCTATCGTCCGCTATCAGTACCTGTTTGTGCTGCCCTGAATGCATATATAGGAACCTACTCCAGCGAGCTTCCACTACGGAATACAATGTTCAATGTAGGGCGCCTGGCAAGACAAAGTTATACCCATCTACTTCCAAATAAAGGGGCTATAGCATCGGGGAGTCAGCCGTGTGGTTCGTTGCTTGGCGCGATACCGTACGTAACACTCCAATCCACTCATTTCAACTGCCCTTGTTCTCCTGAAGGATGTTGCCTCCATCAACCACCAGGACTTGTCCAGTGATGTAGGAAGCTTCGGGCGAAGCCAGAAAACAAACCGCGGCAGCCACTTCCTCCGGCGTGCCGGAGCGGCCGAGCGGTGTATGGAGCCCTCCGATTTTTTCGTACTGCGTCGAGGACGCCGTTGCGATCCAGCCGGGAGCGACGCCATTGATCGTGATTCCATCGCCGGCTATTTCCAGCGCGACGCCGCGCATCATCCCATCCATCGCCGCCTTCGCCGCGCCATAAGCCGCGTCTCCTGGGTTGCTGGAAAGAGGTCCCGTCACCGACGTGACATTCACAATCCGGCCGTACTTTTGCCTGCTCATTCCAGGTAACACCGCGCGTGTAATGTAGAAGGCAGTGTGTAATGTAAGCGCAATCTGGTTTTGCCACTCCGCGAACGAGGTTTCGACCAGCGGTTTGCTTTTCGTGGGCCGGCCAGTTTGCGCCATGCCGGCGTTGTTCACCAGGATGTCAATGCGGCCAGCCTGCGAGAGCACCGCATCGGCCAATCTCTGCGCGTCGGTTTCGACAGTGAGATCAGCAATGAACGAAAGAACTCTGTCGCCGTTGAGTTCGCGGGCGCGGGAATGAATGCGGTCCGTCGTGGAAGTAATTACCACGCGCACCCCCGCAGAGTGCAGCCGCCGCGCGACCGCGAAACCAATTCCTTCGGCGCTTCCCGCGCCGGTAACGACCGCCGTCTGTTTGTCTAGGGGCAAGTGCATAGGGGTCCTGAGGAAGTCATAATACATCGTTCACGAAAGATTCCGATTCGGCTCTTTCCCTCTTCTGCGGTTCCGTGGCGCGCCCGGCTCGACAGTTGCAGAAGTAACCAGACTGGTCCGGTAACGTCACTCACGAGGATGTGACTGAACGGCTAGACCGAATCACCGCCTGTGTTTGATTTTTCACGCGGCTCAAGCCGTTATGATAGCGTATTGGAAATTGCCCGCAGGAGGAAACCCATGGAAATCCCTACTTTGCGAATCGTTTTGTGTGCCCTCGTTTTGTCCCTGCCGCTCGCGCTCGCACAAGACAAACCGAGACCACACGGCGAAGCCGCTGTTATTGCGGCCAGGCCCGAAGACGTCAGCAGCATCGAGGCAATCGTCAAGACAGACTACGAGTGCGTCTCCGGCGGAATCGGAGTTGCGAGACAGTGGGCGCGAGACTTCAGCCTATACGACCCGTTTGCGCGGTCGTTCGTGCCGTCCAAGGATGAAAAGACGGGCGCGCTTGTCATTTGCCACCCGACGCAACAGGAATACGCGGACGAATCCGACCCGCAGCTTGTGCGCGATGGGTTCAGTGAACATGAGGTCGCTCACAAGATTTACAAGTACGGGAATGTGGCGACAGTCTTTAGCAGTTATGAAGTATCAGTGGCAAGGACAGGAAAACTTTATTCACGGGGTGTCAACATCTACCAGCTTTACTACGCTGCGAACAGGTGGTGGATTTCCTCGGTATCTTGGGACGCCGAGAACAACATCAATCCGATTCCTCCAGAGTTGATGCCGAAGAATTAATTTGAAGCGCTGGGGATGCGGATTCGGTGCGTCAAGTACGTGACTCAGCTTACGATCACCCCGACTGACCAGGACCAAAGTGGGGTCGTGCGCTTCTGTCAGTCGTTCGTGGAGGTAGTCTCCTTGGACGTGATCTCGTACTTGAAGTTGTCGGGGTCGAGGCTGTCGAGCCGGCCTTCGGCAGTTTCCGCCTGTGGATACATGAGGAAGCCGACCGGGGCGCCGTTCGATCCGGGTAGAGCGACGTCATGCGCGAAGTTGTACGCCATCCAGTTCATCTCCCAGGAGCCAAATAGCCGCGCCCGGGCCTTCTTCACCATGTCGTCCTCCAGCGGACGATTGCCAGGCGGTTCTTCAAGCACGAGCTTCCGCACATCGGCCGGGTCAACTGGCACCCAGCCAAAATCGCTCAGGTAAACCTCCGCGCGGCAGTGCTGCGATTTGGTCACGGTCTCTGTCGAAGCACCCAGGCTCTTATATCCCATTTCTGATTTGCCGACGCGGATTCCGTACACGTCGCGCGCTGGAAGGCCGGCCGCGCGCGCGAGGCCCACATAGAGCGCGTTCAGATCCGCACACTTGCCACCCAGATCTTTGGACTCCAACATGAAACGAATGTCGCCCACGCCGCAGCCGCGCGTTTTTGGATTGCGAAACGTGTTTTCGACGATCCATTCGTAGATGGCGCGCGCTTTCTCGCCATCCGTTTTCGCGCCGCTCGTGATTTCGGCTGCCGTCACCTGCACAATGCCATCGGTGGGTAGGAGCTTCGTCGCGCGCAAAAAATGCTGCATGTCCGCGGGGTCGAGTTTCGGCGGTTTGCTGGGCGTGGAGAGATCGACTACGTAGTTCTTAGTTGCGACCCGGCTCGTGAAGGTGAGGACGGGATTCACACCGGACGGAAATTCGGCGGCGACGATTCCGAGCGCATCCGGCTTGACGTCGATCATTTTCGCCGCGCCACCCTGCGGTTGATAAGTTGCAGAGAGCGTTTTCTGAAAGGGGGTTTCGCTGATCAGCGGTGCGGGGAGCCAAATGCGCGTGGTCCCTGAAGGTTTGAGGACTTCAACGCGCGTCGTGACTTCGAACGTGCGCCAATGCTCAGCCTTGGTGTCGCTCGCAAAAAGTCGCCCGGATTTCGCGAACGCGAGGCTTGCTGAAAAAGCTGCTGTGGATCGCAGAAAATCGCGCCGCTTCATATTGCAACCCCTCGCACCAGGAATTCTGCTGTTACTCGCCCGCCGACTGATAGCGTACACTCGACTCGTTCGGCAGGCAACGTACGAGGCGGATCCTTGGAGTTTGAGATCGGAATACCGGATACCTTGCGGTTCCAAGACGCGGAAAAATACGCGGCTTACTTGAAGACGCCGGCGGGCAGGCTGCGTTCCGAGCTGGCATGGGAGAACGTGCGGCGCTTCCTGCCGCGCGATGCATCGAAACATCGTGCGCTCGACGTGGGCGGTGGCACGGGCTTTGCGACTGTGCAGCTCGCGCGGCTGGGCCACGAGGTCGTGCTGCTGGACAGTTCCGAAGAGATGCTCCGGATTGCACGCCAAGACGCGGACGCCTGCGGAGTAACGCCACGAATTTCCTTTTGCCACGCCGAGACGAGACAATTGCGCGAACTCTTCGCGGCGGACTCCTTTGATGTCGTCGTTTGTCACAACTTGCTGGAGTACACCGAGAAACCTTCCATCACTGTTCGCGACATCGCTCACGTCCTGCGGAAGGACGGCGTGCTTTCTGTATTGGTGCGCAATCGCGCCGGAGAAGTACTGAAGGACGCCGTTAAATCGGGAGACTGGAAACTTGCAACTGCCAATCTCTCCGCCGAGACGGTGGTGGATACCCTCTACGGGAACCGAATGCGCGTATTTGCCCCTTCGGATTTACACGAAATGGTTGTCGGAGCCGGATTGGAAGTTATCGCCGAACGTGGCGTCCGCGTGTTTTTCGATTACTTGGGCATGGAGAATCCGACGGATGAAACATACGCGCAAATCTTCGAGTTGGAATCGAAGCTGGGAGCGCGGCCAGAATTCTTCGCGATTGCGCGCTACATTCAGGCAATCGCTCGCCGCTCCCACATGTCCTCCAGCGAGGTAACCGGACCGTGACACAGCCGATCGCTCATTCCACTCTAAACTCTCCTGTGGTCCGTCCTACCGCGACGGGTGGATTTGCTCTTGGACTGGGACTTACCAACGAGTGCACCTTGGCTTGTTCATTCTGCTACCGCGACCCCACTCGGACGGATCGGCTTAGCCTCGAGCAAGTAAGATCTGTGATGGAAAGCCTCCCGGTTCGTTCTGTGAATCTGGGAACGGGCGAGAACGGAATGCATCCGCAATTCCGTGAGATTTTGAGCTATCTCAGCACTCTGCCAGTGAAGCTCACCATCACATCGAATGGCCACAGCGCGGCGGTGCTCACCGATGATGAGCTCCGTGCTTTTCACGATATCGAGTTCTCCCTGGATTATCCCACCGAGCCTGATCAGGACGCGCAGCGCGGCGGCGGCAATTGGGCTTTGATCCACGATCAAGCTGCACGCTGTGTCCGGCTGGGAATTCCCGTCAATTTTATCGCGGTAATGATGAAGTCGAATTATTTGCGATTGGCCGAAGTGGCGCGTGCGGTAAAGCGCTATGACTCGCCGTTGCGCATCAATGTTTACCAAGCGGTGCGCTCTGACCTGTACGCCTTGAGCTATGACGAGTATTGGCAAGGTTTTCGAGCGTTGTTTGCGGATACCGACGTCATCGCCATCGGCGAACCGCTGGTTCGTGCTATGGCCGGTCTTTCTCCGAGGACCGGCGGATGCGGAGTAAACACTGTGCGGATTACTCCCCGCGCCACCACTCAGCCTTGCGTGTACTGGCCGGGAGCTGGCGAGCCCCTCTCGCTTTTGTGCTCCTTGGGTTCGGCACTTGTGGAAACTCCGCCGTTCGTAGAGGCGCGCGCGGTGCCCGAAGCCTGCCGCTCGTGCGCGTATCTCGAAAGTTGTTACGGCGGATGTGCCGGTCGGCGCCGTCTCCAGAACGCACTTGATCAGCCGGACTTCTATTGTCCCGTTGTCAAAGGACGCGTAGAAAAGCTCGAGATCCGCATGGCTGCCGCTCGCGAACTTCCCAAGATGGAAAGCGCATGTACGACGATCGTGATTGCGCGCGATTAGAACGCGGGCGGTTTATAGGCAGGCACGCACGCTAACCCGACGCGACTCACATGCTTCACCTATGCGCGACTCGCGCCCTGGCTGGAACACAACGACTGTCACCTGTATAATGCCGTTCGCGCGGTCCGCAAACAAAACCGCGTCTTCGCTCGCCGATCTGCTATAAAACGATTGCCACAATGGCGATAGCGATGAAAGCAAGCGAATCTCAAGCGAGGACTTCCTAAATGCCCGACCAACCTTATGCGCGAAACGGGCTGGCGATTGTTCGCCTAACCATTGGTGCGATGTTCGTGTGGGTCTTCTTCGAGAATTTAGGGAAAGGGCTCTACACGCCACGCGGCTACGCCGGATTGATCAACTATTACATCCAGCATGATCACGCTCCCGCCCTATGGAAGGCTGTGATGGCGGCAGCGGCGAGTCATGCCGCGATGGCGGCTCCGATACAGGCGATCACCGAAATCGGTCTTGGGATACTGCTCGTTGTAGGTCTGCTGACGCGCCCGGCCGCCTTTGTGGCGTTTCTGTATCTGGGCAGCCTTTGGGTATCTGAGTGGGGCACGGCGTGGATTTGGGAACTGCTGGTCCCAGTGCTCGCATCGCTTGGGCTGGTGATCGGATGCGCAGGCCGCACTTGGGGGCTTGACGCGTTCCTGGCGCGCCGCTGGCCGTCGTCGCTGTGGTGGTGAGTTAAATGGAGATCGAGTGCGGGTCTCAGTCATCATCCCCACCCATAACGAGGCGTGGGCTATCGGTCGCGTACTCGGGGATCTCCCAAACGGTCTCGTGACCGAGGTCATTGTCGTTGACAGCAACTCGACCGACGGGACTCCTGAGCTTGCTTATCGCATGGGGGCTCGGGTCGTCTCCGAAAAGCGCCGCGGATATGGCCGAGCCTGCCTGACCGGTCTCGCCTGCGCCAACGCGCCCGATGTCGTCGTATTCCTTGACGGTGATTACAGCGACCGACCGGCTGAACTTCCGCTCCTCCTCGCTCCCATTGCCGACGGGCGCGCGGACATCACACTAGGCTCGCGCTTGGCGGCGCCGCAAATGTCTGGGGCGCTTCCATGGCACTCGGCATTCGGCAACAGACTCGCTGCGGGATTGATCTCCCTTCTATTTCATCAAAGGATTACGGACCTCGGCCCCTTCCGCGCCGCACGCGCCGATGTCCTCCGCGCGCTCGCGCTCGAAGAAACCACTTACGGCTGGGCGGTCGAAATGATCTTGAAAGGCGCGCTCCTCGGTTTCCGGATCGTCGAGGTCCCCGTCAGCTACTACCCCCGGATCGGAAAATCGAAGATCAGCGGCACAATCAGTGGCACTCTCGGCGCGGCATGGTTCATTTTATCTCGCATTCTTTTTTATTATTTCCGGTTGCGACGCGCCGGAACGCCCGAGTCTGCGTGATGGCTCGCATGGCCTTTTCGGTGCCCCCTCCGACGGCAAGCAGATGACGGGTCCAACCGATCATGATTGTGCGCTCGTCATCATGGCCAAAGCACCCAGGCCCGGCAGCGCGAAAACCCGTTTGGCTCAGAGCCTTCCCCCCACAGCCGTCGTCGAGTTATATCGCTGCCTTCTGGACGATACGATGGCCTTGGCAAAGTCGCTCGACGACGTGGAAGTCGCCATCATGTGCCCCGCGTCCGACGTCGAAGTTCTATCGCGTGAAGCCAGTGCCACGGTTCCTGTCCTGGCTCAGTCGGGCGATGGTCTTGCGGCTGGCCTCACGTCGGTGTTTGCGCATTTCGCGGCCGCCGGCCGCCGGCGAATCATCGCCTTCAACAGCGACAGTCCGCACCTCCCGTTGTCGGTACTTAAGACCGCGTTCCAAGCACTCACCGAGCATGACGTCGTCGTAGGTCCGACGCACGACGGAGGTTACTACCTAGTCGGCGCCACTGCGTCTCATCCCGGACTCTTCTCCGGCGATCGGCTCGGAACCACGAATGCATTTGACGCGCTGCTGGCGCGAGTTCGCGCCCTGGGCCTTTCCGTGCGACTCACCGATCCGTTCTACGACATTGACGTGGCAGCAGACCTCAGCCAGCTTGCCGCCGAACTGCAACACGCTCCCGCGAGGGCACCGAGAACGGCGCAATGGCTCGCGGAATGGAGGCGAGCGGTGCCGCCGGACCAAAGCGGCGGAGACCGATGACGATCACCGCATCACACAGGCTGTATGGACTTGCCGCCGTCATCTTGGTAGCGCTCGTCGCCTGCGCCCGAATTCCGGGTGGCGTTGGAGCCCCACCCTACCTTATTACACTGGCTGTCGCGGGCATCGCGTATCTCCTCGCCATTCGTGAGTTTTTCTCCACGCCGAAATTCCCGCGCCGCTTCATCGTCATTGGGCTTGCGGTGGCTGCTCTTTGGCATATTCCGTTTCTACTTTTGCCGCCGGGTTCAGATGACGATGTTCATCGCTATGTTTGGGATGGCCGCGTCCAGCGGCTCGGCTACAACCCGTACGTTGTCGTTCCCAGCGATCCTGCGCTCGCCGGGTTGCACACTCCCGAGACCCGCACACTGAACAACCCGGAAGTCCCGAGCCCATATCCAGCCGGCGCCCAGCTCTTCTTTCGGGCTGTAACGGCGATTCACGAGTCAACCGTCGCGTTCAAAGTTGCTTTCGCAGCATGCGAGTGGGCAATCGTTCTACTCTTGCTAGCCGAATTGCGTCGCGTCGGACAGGGGGAACATTGGGTCCTCGCATACGCCTGGAATCCTCTGCTCGTCACATGCGTGGCTCAGAGCGGTCACATTGACATCCTCGGAGTCCTGTTTCTGCTGCTCTCCGCCGCAGCGCTGCAACGCCGTTGGCGAACCTTTGCCGCACTCGCATTTGGGCTGGCTGTCGCGGTAAAGTTTCTCCCGATTGTGCTGACGCCGCTGTATTGGCGTCGCGTGCGTGTTCGCGATGGTTTGCTGGCAGTTCTCATCATCGCGCTGCTGTACGTACCTTTTCTGCAACGCGGATCGGTTCCAATTGGATCGCTCAGTGTGTTCGTGCAGCGCTTTCGCTTCAATGACCCAGTCTTCGCGACGCTCGAGCGAATCGTCAGTCCTCAAGTCGTGGCTGGATTGGCAGTCTTCGCCGGGCTAGCTACCTCCGTGTGGCTGCGAAGGCGGCACAATGAGTACTCGCCTTCGACATTTGCATGGCCCATGGCCGCATCGCTTCTATGCGCACCGGTCGTATATCCGTGGTATCTCCTCTGGCTTATGCCCTTCGCGCGGTCGGTCTCGACCGTGCCGCTCATCATCTGGACCGTCAGCATCATCCCGACTTTCTACGTTTGGCATTTGCGCACACTTGGTCGTCAGTGGTTTGTTCCCGACTGGATCATGTACTTGGAATTCGGATCCGTGGCAGCGGCCGGTGCAATCATTGTGTTTCGCAGGTTCACGCGGCCTGCGGCGACCCAGTATTCAACGGACTAGGCTCCCGTGCGAGTGCGCTCTGCAAACTCCTGAAACAGAACAGCCGGCGCCGGATCGCCATGCCAGCACCAGGCAGACGATGAACCGCGGTGTGATGTATAATCCGCGACCGAGTGGGGAAGAGGTGCGACGGAGTGGCGTGGGCGAAACTCATTCTGCCGAATTTTTCCCTGTATCCCAACGCTTCTGTCCGTCATCCAACACCGCATCCGTTCATTTCTCAAAGGAGCCAACGCTATGACATCTGCCAGTCGTGCAATGAGGGCCCTTCTTCTGGTTTTCGTAGTGCTAATCCTCGCCGCAACCTCCCGGGCACAGACCCGTCCGCCAATTCTCGACCAGGTTGCCAAAGCCTATGGCCTTGATTCGTGGGACAACATCACGGCGATCCGTTACACATGGCACGCACAGTTTCCAGGGGTGGATGTCTCCCGGGCATGGACTTGGGAGCCCAAGACGAACAAAGTTACCTTCGAGGGAAAGGGCAAGAACGGCAAGGCGGTCACAGCTACCTATCTGCGCTCCCAGCTCAGCAGCCAGCCGGAGAACGTGCAGAAGGAAGTTGATCCAGCCTTCAATAACGATAACTATTGGCTCCTGTTCCCGCTCCATGCTTACTGGGACACCAGCGCCACCATCACCGATCAAGGTAAGCATAAACTGCCGTTGGGCGCCGGCACGGCCACGCTGCTCTCAGTGAAATATTCCGGCGACGGTGGCTACACTCCTGGCGACACCTGGGACCTCTACATCGGCAAAGACAATCGCGTCGAGCAATTTGTCTATCACCGCGGCGGGCCCGTGAAGCCCAGCGTCGTCACCTCAACCTGGGCGGTCTACAAAAAGGCTGGTGGTCTGGATATCTCAACGGAGCACCGCGGTACCGCCGACGGCAAGCCCTTGCATCTTTGGATTAGCGACGTGGCCGTGAAGGTGACGGGGTCAGACGCGTGGGTGGACGCGAAATAAAAAACGGGGAGGCTCGTTCGGGCGATTGATATACCGATTTGCCTCCAGCCCGTTCAACACATCGGTTGGGTTACTCCATCCGATTTTGTAACGGTTCGTGTTCTTGTCGACCGGAACGACGTCAACAGGGGAGCCGCAGCGATAAGCGAACCGCCAGTAGTCTTCAATTATTCTGTGGGCGTCCTACTTCGATAGCGCCAGGCCCCGGACTCGCGTTGCAGCCGGGGCCGACGGCAATGGTCATTTCGAATCAGCTTGACTGAAAGCCGCATCGGACTCGGCCAGTTGCTCGCGGACAGCCGCAACGGTCAAGCGGGAACTCGGCAGACCCAGGGTTGTTCTGGTTTGCAGCGAAATAAATAGCACGATGGCTTCCATTTTCCCGGGAATCTCGCGCATAACGCCGACGTATCTCCCGCCTCCGGCCTCCACAATCGAGCACATTTCGGCTTCACTCAAAATCCAGGACGTGTTGCCGCCCCTCTCGTGGTGCCGCTGCATATTCTTGCCGTTCAATTCTGTCACCGTGCATTCGCTTGCAAGCGTCTCAAGTTCCGTCGCGTAGTTTTTCATTCGCAGAATGTGCATAGAGGAGCAGGTGTTCGTTCGTACCCTCGTTTGCATCGCGGCGTTCAATCGGCTGCCTCGGCGGTTAGGTTCTGCGGGCGGCCAATTAAGTAGGTGATCCGCACGGGCAACCACCCCCCAGCCGTTTCTCCGATCTCCCAGCGGTATTCGCTGGACTCAAGTCCGCTGGTCATCTCCCGCAGTTCTCCGACCGAGTACGCCCGCAAGCAAGAAATCACGCCATCGAACAAGAGCACGAAAGGAATCACTGGAATTAAATATGTCCATAGAAGGCGTGACCAACGGAAGGGTCGCCGAAACGGGACGAAAAGCCACGTACCGATGGGAATCAATAATATAGCTAGGAACGTCAAGATGTGACACGCGGGCGCCTCGAACACGCCGATGGCCTGTCGCTTATTGACGCTATCCTGCAGCAGGCCGCGCGCCTCGTCGGGGTTCAAATGATGGAAGGAGGAAAACAACGTCCTGAATCCCCGAAGGTATTTCGGGACTCGCGTTGCATCAATCGAGTCGCTGAGAAAATGAATGCGATTCGTGGTTGGAGATTCCACGTCCTGAAGTTTTGTTGTTGTCGGATATTTGTCCGTCAGCAGAACCTCAGGCGGTGTCACTCCGTGCATTTCAAAATGACGCACCAGGGATGGCCACGGTCCGCCCGCCCCCGAACACAAATCCACCACGCGCTCGGAACCACACTCCTCCAGCCGACTCCGCAGCAGTGTCGCGATCGGCTGATAGGTATTCGTGACTTCCAAAATCATTTGCAGTGAGTCCACGAATTGATCCCGCAGAAATTGCGGAAACCACGGTTGTTCGTGAATCTCAAAGAGTCGTGCAATTGGCACCAATACCTCCTACTGGACCGTAATGCACAGGGGGTCAAGCCCACGCGGCCGACGCTGACAACGCGGGAGCAAGGTCCTGACCCGCGGAGTCTGCGGCCCGCTGCTGGGAACGGGCCGCAGGTCCCCTGCGGAAGCTAAAACGTTACGGATCCTTTGATTTGAATGATGCGGACGGAAGCATCGCCGCCGAGCCCCGAACCGAGAATGCTGGTCGGTTCACTAACGGCCGAGGCGATGGATCCGAGCGCTCCAGTCAAATCGTTGTTAGGTAGTGCGAAATTCGGGTGGTTGAACAGGTTGTAGAACTGAAAAGCCAGCCCGAATTGACCTCTTTCCCAGTGAGGAATTTGCGTCTGCTTCTGGACCGTAAAGTCGGTGTTCCAGTAGCCGGGTCCCCGGAATTTGTTGCGCAGGCCGCCGATGAAGTTCGTCTCCATCGTCGAACCGACGAACTGCTGGGTGGTCAAGCAAGGAGTCCCACCGACTATTGCTGCGCCTTCTCCGCAACTCGACAGCGGTCCGCCGAGAAACTGCGGAAGAACCGTCCCACCAAAACCCTGCTCTGACAGAAGACCATCCAAGCCTCCATCAACCACCGAGTAGGGAAGACCGCTGCGGACGAATACTGTGCCGGAGACCTGCCAGCCGTCCACCAGTGGCGCCCAGCCATGACCCAACAAAGCGCGACGAATGGGCAATTCCCAAACGTAGCTCGCACTGAAGTAGTGGCGGACGTCATAGTCGGAAGGGCCGTAGTTCTGTTGGATGTTGAATGGGTTTATAGCGGAGGTAACGGAAGTTGCAGAGAAGAACACGTTCGGGTTTCCGCCGTTGGACACATCGTCAAAGGCGTGGCTGTAGGTGTAGTTAGCCTGGAATACGCCTTTGCCCCAGCCGCCGTTGATGTTGTGCTTGAAGGAAAACGTCACGCCTTCGTAGTTCGATATGCCGCTGGTGTCCAGCAGGCTCACGGTACCGAACCTCGGATCGAACGGAGTAGTCGGAAGCCCGGTAAAGGCAGGAACGGTAGCACAAGCGGTCCCAACAACTCCCGGATTGCAAAATCCGTTTACGCCGTTGCGGTCCACCAGGTCGTGAATGCTGTGGTTTCCGTTATAGGCGACGTCGAAGGAACTGTTTTTGCCGATTGCCTGCTGGACCTCCAAGCTCCATTTCTGGAATTGGGCGATCTTAGTAGTTCTGTTGGCGCTAAACAGACTGGGAGGCGCGAAGCCTGGAACGGCCGCCTGGATTTGCGCCAACGTCTGATTGTTCTTGAAGCCGTTGATCAAGCCAACGTTGTTGGCGGCTGCCTGGGCGAATATGTTGCCGCCGTTGAGGGTTTCGCCGGGAGCGATGTTGTTTGCTCCGACGAAAAACGTATTGACTCCGGGCGCGTTGGAAGCAAAGTTGTCCGTGAACACGGCGGGGAAGGCATCGTTGAAAAGTCCGACTCCTCCGCGGACCACCGTGCTGTGCGAGCCCCAGGGCGACCATGCAAAACCGAAGCGAGGCTGCCAGAGAATCGAGCTGAGACCTTGCAGTTCCGTGTGCAATCCCTGCAACACATCGGTGCTGAACGGCGTGTTGACGTTATTGTCGGCCAAAAGGAACGGCTCGTTCAGGCGGTTGAAGCAATTGGTCTGGCAGACGGGGTTGGACTCGTGCTCGGCCCGTAGAGCGAAGGTGAGCGTGAGGTTCGGCTTTATTTTCCAGTCGTCTTCCCCGTAGAAAGCCAGCGTGTATAGGGCAATCGGCTGCGTCAAAGCTGTAGGGAAGCTTTGCTCCAGAGTTGAATCCACCTTGGTTGCCGGGTCCACACCTCCATTGAAAAACGCCGTGACCGAATTGGGTAGCACCAAGCCGCTTGTGAATACGCCGAAGTCCAGATCGCTTACATCGTAGCGTAGGAACTTCGTTCCCACTTTCAGAGTGTGATTGCCCAACGTCTTCGAAAAGTCATCGCCTATCTGATACTGCGTGACGTTTCGTCCCTGCGGGAAGAACGCATCCCCCGCGCCACCCGCGGCAGCTCCGCCGATGTTGAACCACGGAATCCCGGCATTCCCGAAGTTTATGGTGGTTGGAAAGGCCGCAAGCGTTGCGGTGCGATCTGCGTTGCTGAAGGCAGCACCGTACCACTGGCCCGACAGAATGAACTGATTCACCATGCTCGAGCCGAACGTGTGCGTTTCATTCAATTGGCCCTGCCACTGCGGCTGGACGCTGGTGATGTTGAAAAGCGGACTGATCGGGTCCGTATCGGACGCTTGATTGCCTTTATCGTAAAGAATCCGCAGAAACACGCGATCGTTGGCCGTAGCGTTGAAATCAACGCGACCGGAATACTGCGCCTCTGTTGTGAGGTTGTTGTCTGCCGCCTGAAAGAACGACGAGCAAGCGACCCCAGGTCCCAGGCCCGTGAAGCCGTTGCATCCCAGCGGATCCTTAGAGAGAAACCCGGCGCCCCCGACGGCATTGGCTGCTCCCTTGGCGTTATTGTAGAGGCTGAATATGTTCTGGTAAAACTTGACGGTTGCTGAGTTGGCGGTGAAGCCGTCGTTGTTCTCTAAATTGGCAATGGTCGCGGTCTGGAACGCCTGGCTGGGAAACGCGACTGCCGTGCTTACGGGAATGACCACCCGCAGACCTTCCGTATTGAAAAAGAAGAACAACTTGTCCTTCTTGATCGGCCCCCCGATGGAAGCTGCCCACTGGTTGGCGTTGCTGAAGTTCTTCGGATCGCCCGCATTATTCAGGAACCAATCGTTCGCGTTGAAAGAGCTGCCATTCCAGTAATAGACCGCGTTGCCGTGAAAATCGTTACTGCCGGACTTTGTGACGTAGCTGACAGTGGCTCCTGCCAGGCTGCCGTATCCTCCCGAATACCCGCTGCTTACAATGGTGCTCTCTTGGATGTCGTTTGCGCCGAGAAGCAGGTTCGTGGCCCCGGAGTTATTTAAATTGAGGAAGGGATCGTTGTCATCCATTCCGTCGAGAGTGAACAAGTTCGACGCAGCGCCCACTCCATGGTCGGAGAAGTTGCCCAATCCACCCGCGGTGTTCATCACCAGACCCGGAGCTGTCTGAACAATGGCGGTGAGGTCATTGCCGGGGTTCGGCGTTTCGCTGAGCTGCTGCTGGCTAAAAGTAGTCGCGACGTTTCCATTTTCTGTTTGCAGCAGCGGCTCGGCTTCACCTTCAACGTTCACGGTCACCGAGGCAGAGCCGATCGTGAGCTGTATATCGCCGGTGGTGGCCTGTCCGAGGGCGACGGTCAATACCTTTTTCGTTTCCTCGAAACCGGAGGACGCCACAGAGACGGTATAGTTGCTCGGATTCAAGAGTTGAAAATGGTAGATGCCATCCTTGTTGGTCTCGGTGCTCAGCGTGGATCCTTTTGCATTATCCTTGAGCGTGACCTTTGCGCCCGCTACCACCGAGCCTGACGGATCAGTCACGACCCCTGTGATTTCACCGGTGGTCTGAGTCTGCGCGCGAAGTTGCAGCGCGGAAGACACTACCGCTAATAGTAGCGCAAAGCTCAACAAGCCCCATCTTTTGAGATTCATTGTTTCTCACCCTCCCCCCTTAAATTGTGTTTCTCCCACACCCTTCGCCACAAAATCAGACCGTCCGTTTTAGACAGGCCGGTTCATGCGCGCGAACACACCCGTACCCACGGCAAGTTCATCGTTCTTGTTTCTTCCCCCTCCTGGGCTACACTGAGGTTTCGGGCCTGACAGCGCGATCGGTCCTGAAAAACTCCGCAGAGCTCCAGTGCTTTCGACGCTTTGTCTTCCGAGTGAGTTGTACAAATTCAGTTCACACCCGAAAGATAAATGTAATTTTTTTTGAAACCTTTTCTGGCCGCGTACGTTGCTTCTGCAAAGGCGACGGCGGTTGCAGCCGCGCTCTGCTCCTCGCGCACCCTTGCAAGTGTCTAGACCGCGAAGCTCCCAAAAAAATTCCCGAACCGCGCAAACTTTTTTCGTGGAGACAGAGCGTTGGTTGCGCCACAGGCGTCACTCGCTCGCTGGAAGTTGGGATGAGTCGCGACGAGAAAACCGGAAGTCCTGTGTGTTGTGATTATTGGGGACCGATTGCTCTTTATATGCACTTCTCGAAGATCGAGTCTCCGCACCACTCCATGCGGTGCGGACTGCAAATCGTTCAAGCGTTGACGCAATCGAGCGTGTATTTCAGCCGATCCGTGGCAGCCGAACGGCCGTCGGCGTTATGGTGGCGAAGGGCGCCGTCCTCGACTCTCCGTTGCAAAAGCTCACGTAGTCGTGTCCTAGCCTTGTGCACCTGCGATTTTGAGTTTCCCGGCGTGCATCCGAAAATCTCGGCAATCTCGTCGTGGTTGTATCCTTGAACGTCGTGCAGAATAAACATCGCTTTGTATCCGGGCGGTAATTCGTTGATTAGCGTTTCCAGCGTGACGCGGTCAACAACGCCATTCAGTCGCAGATCAGGACCGCCAAATTCCTTGGGCGGTGTATTGGACTCCTCCTCAGAGTTAGTGCTTGTGTCCAACGACGTTTGCGCGATTGGCTTTTTGCGGAAACGCATCAGTACGATATTCACGGACATCCGATGCAGCCACGTGGAAAAGGCCGATTCGCCGCGAAACGAGTTGATCTTCCGGAACAGCTGCAGAAAGACCTCCTGCGTCAGATCTTCAGCTTCCGTTCGGTCGCCCGCCATGCGCAGGCACAGGGTGTAAACCTTTCGGCTGTGCAAACGGTAGATTCGTTCAAACGCGGCGGCATCACCCTGTTGTGCCAGTTGCACGGCATTCGCGTCAGTCAACTCTCGTAGTTTGTCTTGCCCTGATGCCGTCACGGTGTCGTCCTTCAGATCTTTGCCTGCTCGTCCAAAAACGCTGCCCGTCAGAAGCGGTAGCCTGTTGGAAACCATCTCCGTGCTCGAAAGTGTGCTGCTCCAACTAGGCCGGCGGCGCTTGGATTTCACCGCCGACCAGTTGATGCCGTACATCGCCACGTCGTTACTTACCTGCCACGACGGTGACCAGCTTGGCACTCGCGAGTTCCTTCTCCACCTGCTTGGGGTAGATGAACTCATGGCCCGTTGTGTCACCCGGATAGAACCAGGTCACGATCGCCTCAGGCCCCGCGGATCCACGATCCGCAAAAGTGAACGCAGTGTTGTCGGTCGCCTGCGAACGTGTCGCGGAAATCGTGAAGAACGTCGCATACAGCTCTGTTCGATCGGCGTTGAAGATACGGACCAGATGGTGTTGGTTAGCGTCGGATGGCAGCACGAACACGTAAGTTCCCGCCGGCAGGACACGCCCGGGAAGCTGAACGGGTTGGCTAAAGGTGACTCGAGTGGCCTGATCCGACTCATCCGCACGCACAGCAGGCGTCGCGATCAGGAATGCAAGCAAAAACAAAAGCCCGATAGTGGCAAAACTCTTGACGATTGTGATTCTCTTCATGACAACTCCTTTTTGTAGTATTGCGGCCGCCCGCTGCTCGCAATTCATTTCCGTACATCTGAATTAACTGCCGCTTCGCAGTTTTTATTCCGCCAAAGTGATGCTTGGCGAAGTCATCTTCAAAGCGCTTACAAAGATTGGACGCACTTGCCCGCCGCCGAGTCACGGAAATGCATGTAAAGCTTTTGTCGCCGATATATCTCCATCATGTCTCACGAATTCTTGTGAACGACCCCCGAAAACCAGTGACGAGCTGTTTGTGCGGAATCGCGATGATCTCGAGACCGGCGCAGGACGCTCTTTTGACAGGATCTGCGAAACGGACCAAGCTACTCAAAAGATAAATCATCAGTGGTGAAATATAGGCGCGCTAGCCGTCGCACCTACCGCTCTGGAGATTTTTTGTGGGATTTCACTGTGCCGCCGCAATGACGTAGAGCATTTTTTGCACGATGCTCGCTCATTCGCTCGCGGGTCATTCGCATGCTGCGGCTTTCCTCTCGCCACCCTGATCGTGCTTCTTGTATCGAAGATACAAAGCGGCGCAATCGGAGACGGCGGCAATGCTTATGATCTCGACACTAGCCTTGGTTGGCGACTATGGTGCCGGCGATACTTTGGATCAGTAGATGATTGGCGCGCGAAGTTTTTTTGTTCAGGCAGTAGTCGCCGAGGCGGGGATATGGACCTAGAGCAGCTATGGGTTTTAACAGTGTGGGGAGCGGAGTGCGTGCACGCCTGATCGCGAACCGAAATAGAGGTTTTACGGGAATGCTGTCGCGAGGTCACATCTAGACCCGCGCCTGCGGCCTGCCTGCGGCAGGCAGGCGCACCCGGAAATTCAATTGCATGAGTTGGGGTGGCGTGGGGGGTGTGCCAGCTTCCAGTCTACACTACGAGGGTGTGGCCGGGCCAAGTTATGCCGTACGACTCAAACTCTTTACTAGAGTCTAGAATAGTGAGGCGCTGACCGTTAGAAAAGCTGAGGGCTAACGTTCCGTTTGCATTCGTCTCGAAACTCTCGATTGTCGCGCCTAGCAGACCTACCGTCCGCGCTGCCGTTGAAGCCAAATTCTGCCCGTAACTCCAGATCCATTGTGACTGTCCGTCGAAGTAGATAAACTCTCCTTCTACTGAGATCGCGAGATCGTCGTCGAATCGGAATAGCGTTTGATAGAGGCCGATTGCTACTTGGATAAGCTCGCGGCCACTTAAGAAGCTCAGATCAATGTCCTTTTTCAGTCCGTACATGTTCACTCATTAAAACCAAGTGTGTTGGTTCGCCGGTAAGCTACCGTGCTTTCCAGTCGAAGGGTTAATCGGTTGCCCGCTCGAACTATAAACTTTAACATAGCCATTGAAATACTTTCCTTGTGGCTGATTCGATTGTGTTGTCGGCTCCTTCCTCCGAGTAGACTTGCTAGCGGCAACGACCGAGGCTCGCAAGAAAGGAGCCGACAACGTCGTCTAATCAGCCAGCCAGTCAGGAATGGGTTCCGTCGGAACCTTTGAAGCAGCCGCGAACACACTGATGGACGGTTTGGGGGGTACCCTGGAGGGAATGCGTCGGGTGCAGGGTTTGAAGCTCCCGACGCAAAAATGGCGGCCGTTATCTTCTCCTTTTCAAGAGGCTCCGGAATCGTGAACATTACCGTCACAAATCCGATTAGCTTTAATTCGGCAGCGCTTCACGTCCTCAGGGGTCACTTCAAAACCGGCCATACGGGGTCACTTCAAAAGCGGCCATGGGAGGATTCCGGGACCTAGATGTTGTACTCTGCCGTCCGCTTTTCGGGCAAGTCTAATCTCCGAAATTTCCGGGTGGAGGCCCCGTTTCGTCCTCGGAGCTCG